>Ga0222718_10000829_pt1 | contig 31768 bp, 25 predicted proteins | sample C33_27DmetaG_FD_165045 | JGI IMG/M metagenome (GOLD analysis project Ga0222718, IMG submission 165045) | Estuarine water microbial communities from San Francisco Bay, California, United States - C33_27D | ecosystem: Environmental > Aquatic > Marine > Unclassified | place: USA: California...
TTCTAAATCTTTATCACCTAATGTCCAACGACCAACACCTTCGTCCCATAGGAACGATACGTTTGCTAGGTCACCACGTTCAATCTCAATACCACCATTCTCTGAAGGTGTTCCTGTTGCATTTGAATTAAGAACAATAGTATTGTCTGCAAGTTGAATAGTTTCGGTGTTTACTACTGTTTCTGTACCTGTAACGGTTAGATTACCGTCAAGTACAGTATTACCTGTAACTCTAAGAGTACCAATGTTAGCACTATCAAGAGTCGCTTGACTTCCTATTAGATTTGTGTTTACAAGATTAGGAATGGTTGCACTATCAATAGTCGCACCATTGTTTATGGTTAGACCTTGATGGAATGTTTCACTAACGTCTGTTCTTGCGATATCAGAATCATTAAATGTAAATAGACCAGTTTCACTATTAAAACTTAGAATATCTGTATTATTACTGGTAAGAGAAATATTTAGTGAAGTCTTAGTGTTATCATTTGTATCAACAATTACAAACTCACCATTACTATCTTTTAATTGTAGTGTTCCAAGAGTAATTGTATTACCAGTAAGATACAGGTCTTTCCATTTTTGGTTTATTGTACCAAGACTACGTACTCCATCGGAATCTGGAATAAAGTCACCTGCAAAATTCTCGTTATTAAAACTAAAATTATATGCACCTTGACTACTATCATATGTGACATTAATGAACGCATCATTTTTAAGTTTAGTTATTTCATACTTATCTGTTGAACTTCTGTAAGCAAGAATTGAACCGTCAGATTCTACTTCGCTAGATACGTCAACACCAGCTAGATTATCAATAGAAAAAGAACCAGAAGTCACCCTTTTAATAGGTGTTCCGACTACAATTTTCTTTATGTAAATCTTCTCAGACATTAAAATTTCCTTTATTTGGTGACCGAAGGTGAGACTTCAATCTGTCCCTCAAGGACTCTTTGAACTATAGTATTTGAATCACTATCTACATAAGATACTTCTACGTCATAGACGTAACGACCACGAGTTTTTAACGCATCGGTTTGGGTATTGGTCAATGACAAATTAATAATGCCATCTTCTGGAGGGGTTATTACGGCAGCATTAAAGGAGACCGTATCTGGGTCACCAGCTGAATCAGCGTAGTTTCTTTTCATCTTCGCTGCTATAGACCTATTGGTCAAATTAAATGCACTACCACTATCGTGAATTAGATGTATTTCGATTGCTACATCTGTTCCTTGTAAAATAGTAATATCTTCGTAATTTGGAATCATCGTGGAATACCCATATAAAACAGTTTCTTCTGTCTTTATTTATAAGGATTCCATCGTCTAGTGGACTAGAATTCGGACATTATTTCCTCAATTACGTCATCTTGAAGTCCTAGAGACATATCACTACGGTCAAAGATATAGGATACCGTGATTCTCCAACAGTCAGTTTCGGCAGCGTGATAGACTCTTTTATACCAAGGTTCGTGATATGCACCAAAATATCCTGCTTTACATTGCCATCCTTTTTTATCTTGCATAACAACTTCTTTACCAGTATGTCCATCAACATATCTAAAAACACCGTCACCTGTCTCCGACCAAGAGAAAATAATGTTATATGCAGACGCATTTGCATTATTATGCCACGAAATAAATCCATCTGGAGGATACATTTGGGTTAATGCATTGTTTCGTGTAGATAAAAGAGAACAAAGTTCTGTATTATATTCACTATATCGTGTGATAAATCCTGCCGCTTCTGGATTACTTTCACGACCTTCAATGTGATGTAATCGGTCAGCTTTCAGTGCATATGAATGTCCTGCGTCTGGAAATCCTTCGTGTGCAGTATCTTGAGCAATAATCTCATCACGATATTTTTCAGACATAAAATATTTTCTGTCTTTTGGTTCACCGTGTAATTTTAGATTTCTTGCAACAACATCCTTGTTTTCATAATACCATAGGAAGTTATTAAGTGCTTTTAACACATCTGGGTTTTTAATAGGAATGTCTTTCATACTATAAGTTTATCCTTCTGGAGTGAACCAGAGTAATGTCTTAGGATAGGTGGTTTGTCTTCAATAGACTTTAGACCTTCATATCCGTATTGAGTAAAATAATTCCAACGAATATCATCGTGGAAGATACCTATTTTTAATTCTTTATATTTAGGGTCTTTTTCGGTTAGATACCAAAGGGTTGTTTGGTCAAAGTGTTTAAGGTCTCTATCAAATTGTTCACTATCAAACTCTTTGGGTTTCCACATACCACTATGTTGTTTGTTAAACAATTCAAACCAGTCTTCCATAAACTCACGAACTAATTGATTACCACTTCGGTAGAGACATACACCCCCACATAAAGTAAACTTTTCCATCTTACCTGCATATTTGAATTCACGAATCGCATAATACTTTTCACGTTCTGGAGTTAGTTCGTGAAAAACCATATCACGGTCACCTAATTCATCCCACACCTTTGCGATATCTTCGTGTTCACAATCCATATCTGCGTCAACATACATAGTTATGTCATAAGGAGATTGCGACATACCCCATAGTTTTGCACGATAATGGTCGTCACAAAAGATAACTTGGTCTGCTTCGTCCGCACGTTCATCAATAAAACGTTCTTCGGTGACCAGACATATTTGTGCTTCTGGATACCAGTCTTTGATTGATTCTATAAGATTGACTGCGTAAGTATAAAAGTTAGAGTTTCTGGACGCAACAATTACAAAACCTTTACTTGGTATTTTCATCTTCTAGTGCATCCTTCACAATCATCATAGCGTATAAATTTACTTCTGGAATAGACTTAGAACGTCTGAGTTTTGATTTCAACAGACGATTCTTTGAGTTTTTAATTTCTGCAATCTCAAAAGTTTCTAGTTTATACTCAAAAAGTTTCTCTAGTTTTTTTGCACGTTCTTGTTCAAGTTTCTTTGCTTTCTCAAGTTCTGCCTCTGCTTGTTTTTTTGCCAGACGTTTTTTACTTGATTCATCAATTGATTCTTCACCAAGAAACTCAATTACTTCATTGAACAGTTCATTCTCCGAACCGTCATCATTTAGTTTGTTAAGTTTGTGAACTTGACGAATTTGACGATTGTCAATTTCTTCTTCACTAATTGCATTCAATATTTCTTTTTTGGGTGTTTCCCAGAATGCATTATCTAACCATTTTCTTGCCATTGCAAATCTCCTATTTCAATTATATATATTAACTTTATGCAGTTCTCTGATAAAGGGTGTAAGTTGTAATTGTAGAACTTCCAGCATCAATCGTTGTTCCTACATAGTTTCCTACAAAGTTTCCTGTAAAGTCTCCAATAAAGTTACCTTGGTAGTTTCCTTCAAAACTTGCTAAACTTGTACGAGTTCTACTATAAGCACTTGAACGAACTACTACAGAAGTTCTTTGGAAGTTATCAGTAAAGTTATTCGTAGAGTTTCTGGTTGAAGTTCTAGTATATGTAGATACTCTTGTTCTTTGATAATTATCACTGTATATAGAAGTTCTAGTTCTACTATATGCTTGAGAGTATACAGACGAACGATTTCTCTGATAATCGTCAGTAAAACTTCTAGAATAATCACCAGTATAGTCACCTACAAAGTCACCTACAAAGTCAGTTATTGCATCTCTAGTATAATCTTGAGAGAAATCACGAGCATAATTTCCTTCAAAGTTTTGTATGAAATCACCAGTAAACGGCCCTGTAGTTGAATCACGAGTAGAAGTTCTAGTATATGCTCTTGCGTAATCACCAACATAATTACCTAAGAAATTACCAGTATATGTGGTAGCACGGTTTGTTGCACGAGTTCTAGTAAAGTTACGTGAATAGTTCCCTTCGAAACTTCTTGTAAAGTCACCTATAAAATTAGTTTGTCTATCTCTGGTGAAATCAGTAGCACGAGTTCTAAGAAAGTTACGTGAATAGTTACCAGTATAATTACCAGTATAATCTGCAACATAATCAGTTACACGAGTTCTTTGATAATTGGTTGCACGAGTTCTAGTAAAGGTGTTTGCATAGTTACCAGTATAATCAGCCACATAGTTTGCTACAGTTGTTCTTGTATAATCAGTAGCACGAGTTCTAGTAAAGGTGTTTGCATAGTTACCAGTAAAGTCAGCGACATAGTTTGTAACACGAGTTCTTGAATAGTAATATACAGTACCACCTTTTGTTTGTCTGGTAGAAACAACTGTGAAATCACCAGTATAGGTTACTGTTCTGTTTCTAGTAAAGGTGTTTGCATAGTTACCAACAAAGTTACCAACATAGTTACCTACAAAGTCACCAGTAAAGGTTGCTGTTCTGTTTCTAGTAAAGGTGTTTGTATAGTTACCAACAAAGTTACCAGTATAATCACCAAGGAAATTACCAGTAAAGGTTGCTGTTCTGTTTCTGGTATAGTCAGCAGAATAAGCTAGAGCGTAGTTTCCTACAAAGTCTCCAACATAGTTACCTGTAAAGTTACCAGTAAAGGTTGTGGCATAACTTTCTACTCTAGTTCTAGCATATGCTTGAGCATAGTTACCAACAAAATCACCAACAAAATCACCAACATAATCAGTAACTCTGGTTCTTGTATAATCTAGAGAGAAATTACGCTGATAGTCACCTACGAAGTTACCTGCATAGTTTCCTACAAAATCTTCTAATCTAATTCTTTGATAGTTTTGACTAAAGTTTCTTGCATAGTTACCAACATAGTTTCCTACGAAGTTACCTGCATAGGTTGTAATCCTAGTTCTAGAATATACCTGAGAATATGCACGTGCATAGTTTCCAATATAATTTCCTAAGAAATTTCTAGAATAGTTACCAACATAGTTTCCTTCAAAGTTTCTTGAATAATCACCAATATAATCCCCAATGAAACTTCTAGAGTAATCTCCAATAAAATTACCTGCGAAATCTCCTGTAAAGTCTCCTATGTAGTCACCAAGGAAGTTTGCACTAAAGTTTCTGGTATAATTACCAACAAAGTCTGTATTCGCAGTTGAAGTTCTGAGTGAAGTTCTAACAGAATCTATTTCAGTATTTCTTGTAGAAGTTCTGGTATAATCCGCATCAGTTAAATCATAACGACTATCTGTTGCAGTTCCTCTGGATGACCAAGTTCCTGAATCGGTGGGAGCACCTTGAACATTAGTTCTTAATTGATATGTACCTACTCCACTGGTGCCATTCATTATACGAGATTGGACTCTTGACCCAAACGTATATTTAATTTCGGCATCCGTCATTTCTTGGAGACCTTGGAACGAACCAGTTAGACCAGACGAACGTTTAACTGCAACAGGTCTTACGGCAGTTGGAGGAGTCATTGAAGACTTTACATATAAATTGTATTGTGTACCTGATTGGTTTGTTTGCAATCTGTCAAAAAATACACCTGATTTATAGGTTGAGTATGTTCCGTCTGGAGCAGACGAACCTAATTTGTATATGCCTGGGTATTCAGATGTTGCAATACGAGAAGTAAGTCTGTCAGTAAGTGTATCTAATTCCGCAGAATCTAATTCGTGAAGTTCTGGAGTTCCACCATTATCAACAAACTCAGTCGGATATCTAAATGCCGCTGAATCTCCACTAAAGTCTGCAACACCTTCTTTTTGATATAAAGATGTTGTTGTGGAAACAACAGGAACATTACCAGCTGCAAATCCGTGTGTGCCTGGGGCATCGTCATAGGTAGTATCGGTATATGTACCGATTAAGGTATTATTAGTACTTACTTGGGTTAGGGTTGAGACATCACTAGAATCCAACGCAGAAAGGTGCAACCCTGCTTGATACGCAAGGTAGTTCTCCTCTGTTGTTGTTATCTCCTTGAGGTCTCCATTAGTGCCTTCAAGTTTTAGTGTCGTAGTTCCCATAACTCTATTTAGGCAGTTCTAACGTAGAGTGTATAAGTTTCTATATTAGTGCTACCTGACCCAATTTGTTCTCCTGTATAGTTACCTGTAAAGGTTCTATTATAGTTTCCAAGGAAGTTTCTACCATAATTACCAATAAAGTTACCTACATAGTTTCTAGAATAGTTTCCTTCAAAGGTTGCGGTAAAGTCTCTGGTATAATTACCTGTAAAGTTTCCAACAAAATCACGAGTATATCCTTCACCACCAAGGTAGTTGGATTGACGTGTTCGAGTAAAGTTTCTTGAATAATTACCTACAAAAGTTCTTGTAAAGTTTCTTGCATAATTACCTTCATAAGAAAGTGTAGAATTTCTTAAATAGTTTCCTTCATAAGAAGTTGTAGAAGTTCTTGTATAGTTACTAGACCTAGTTGATGTTCTGGTGACACGAGAATAATTACCAACAAAACTAGAAGCATATTCAGCAGGCGTAGTACCAGCCGTTATGAGTCTTCTTCTAATTGAATGGTAATGACCATCATAATAAGTTCCACGACTATCATTTGAATTACGAAGACCTGAAAAACTACCCTTCTCATATTCATAACCATCCTTAACTATTCTTGTAATATCTCTTACAAAATCAATACGGTCAGATTCATTCATCGCTTGAACTTCATCATAAGTAGGCATAGTTCCACTACCAGACCATTCACTAATTTGTTGATATTGACCTACAGCTACACCAGTACCTCCGTTTGGAGGGTCAGCACTAAAAAGACAAGCATCGTTGGCATATAAATTATTCCAAGCATGAGTACCAATTAATTCGTTGTCATCCCAATAAATGAAGAAGAATGTTCTAGCTTGGTTGGAATAATAGGGAGCACCTAATTCTGACTGTAAAGGTGGGTCATCTTGATTTTGGGGAGTCCAACCAGCCGCTCTCTGGGAGGCAACTGTTGATGAGGTCGGAGGAGTAAACCAATAAGCAAGTGAGCCAAAATTTGTATTAAAGGTGTATGATGACCAACTACCTGCGGATGTTATAGTATTTCTACTATAATATGCAAGACCAGTAAAGTTACCTACGTAATATTGAAAACCACCCTTTGCTCGACCTCTAACATACGCTGTTTGGTATCCCATTTCATTAATACTAGTTCTTGTGAAATCTGAACTAAAGTCTCTAGAGAAATTACGAGTATAGTCACCTGTAAAGTTTTCAACTCTATTTCTTTGGTAGTTACCTTCAAACGATAAAATAGAAGTTCTTAGATAATTACTAGAATAATTACTATCTCTATTTCTTGTATATGCACGAGCATAGTTACCTGTAAAGATTCTTGAATAGGTTGCACCTGCGATTGCTTGTCTATCACGTGTATACGTATCAGCAAAATCACCAGTATAATTACCAATATATTGTGCTTGTCTAGTATAATTTCCAACAAAGTCGTTGGTATAATTTCCTGTATATGCACTTACAACAGTAGAGGAACGAACAGACGAACCAAAATTACCAGTATATTCAAACAAACGACTGTAATTAGCAGTAAAGGTATTACCATAGTTTCCTACATAAGCAACATCTCTAGTGCTAGTTCTAGTATAATCTTTATCTGTAGCACGAGCATAGTCACCAATAAAGTTACCAAGGAAACCAGATACAGTATAAGTGCTAACTCTAGTTTTAGTATAGGTTGCACTATAGGTACTTGTCCTTGCTACATTAGAACTTCTTGAGAATGCACTACTTCTAGTTCTTTGATATTCAGCAGAGTATGTTGAAGTTCTTAGTCTTGCATAGGTTGATGTACGTCCTCTTGTATAGTTTGCATTAACAATTGCTTGACGAGTATCGGTTGCAGTACCCTTTGCAGTCCAAGTTCCTGATAGACCATTACTTGTAGGAGTGCCAGCAGCAGAACTGTAAATCTTATATGACCCAACACCATTAGTAGTTGACGAAATCTTGTTCTGTAAACGAGTACCAATAGAATATTTTACTTGGTCGTCAGACATTAACTGAAGACCTTGATATGTTCCTGTATCACCACTAGAACGTTTAATAGAGAACGGTAACACCTTAGTAGGTGCAGTCATAGAAGTTCTACGATACAGATTGTGTTGGTTTGACGTTCCGTCTGTTCTGGTATCGGTAGTTACATTTGCTACATCAAGAGTATATCCACCAGTTGGTGTAGATGTTGCAAGTTTATATGTGCCTGGGTAATCAGAAGTAAAGATACGTGTGTTAATTCTATCAATCATTACACTCATATCAGAGTCATTCATTTCACGAATAACTGTTTGACCATCACTATCTCTAAACATTACAGGAAGACGATTATTACTTCCAGAAGGAGTAAGAGTTCCTTTAGTTTGTAAAACTGGAGTTGTGGTTGTACTAAATGTTAAGGAAACATTATCACCACCTGTTCCTACTGGTTGGTCATACGAAGTATCGGTAAAACTACCAATAGTGGTGCTTGTTCCGTGAGAGTTAAGCGCAAGTGACCCTACATCTGAACTATCTCCAGACGCAAGGTGTAGACCTGCTTGATATGCTAGATAATTTTCTTCTGTTGAGGAGAACTGAACAAAATCGGCACTAGCACTGTCTTTTAACTTTAATGGAACAGTCATGTTCGCACTTTCTCCGATTAATTAAGTTGTGTTCCATTCTCATCAAATATTAGTGGAATGTCTGCCCTCAGTGCATTTAAAGCTGCAACAAAATTATCTCTCTCTGACCCAACAAAAGCTGCGTCTAAGTCATTCAATGAACCCAATCTTGAGTTCTGTAATGTTGTGTCCGAATCCAAAAGAAGGATATCGTCTGCAAGAGAGTTAATAGATGTTACAAGGTTTGTTCTATTTGCGATAGAACCGTCTGTATTTAAATTATCTAAATTACCTACTGCACTATCTAGTAAGTTTAAAGATGAACCAATATTACCTGTAGTAAGATTATCACCACTTATTGCAGTTCCTACTTCAGTATGTAATTCGTTAATTGCACCACGAAGGGTTGTTGCAGAAGTATTTAATGAAGCAGCACCAATTTCAGTGTCGTGTTCATTAATAGCACCTGCCAATGTTTGTGCGGTTGTAGTAAGAGTCGCACTACCAATCTCTGCGTCTAACTCATTAATAGCGTCTGCGTGTGAGTTTGCAGTTGTTGTTAATACTTGTGTAGGTTCAACTGTAGTATTGAGTGTATCAATTTCTTGTTCTAATTCAAAGATTGCACCAGATACAGTTGATGCAGTAGTACCCATTGCACCAGCAGTAATTGTTCCTAGTTCTGCATCGTGTTCATTAACAGCAGAAGTAAGATTTGATGCACTAGTTGTTAGGTTTCCAACCGTACCAATATCTGCTTCGTGTTCGTTAATTGCATCAGCAACAGTTGTTGCAGTTGTATTGATTGCTTGTTTAGGTTCAACAAAAGCAATAAGAACGTCACGGTCACTATCTAGTTCCGCAATCGCAGTAGATACTGTAGATGCACTTGTTCCCATTGCACCTGAAGTAATAGTACCTAATTCTAAATCGTGTTCTTTTACCGCACCTGTAATAGTAGATGCAGAAGTACCCATTGCAACATTACCTTGTAATGCGTCAAGTTCATTGACCGCACCAGTTAATGTTTTTGCAGTGGTCGTTAAGTTGGTGTGAGGTCTTGCACCGATATCGGAGTCAAGTTCATTTACACCAGCAGTTAGATTCTTTGCAGTGGTTGTTAGGTTGGTATGTGGTCTCGCACCAATATCACTATCAAGTTCATTGATACCAGATACAACATCATTTGCAATAGTTGTTAGGTCTGAAGCAGCAGAACCACCACCAGAACCGTGTAAGTCTTCGTCAAGTTCATTTAGTGCAGATACGATATTATTTGCAGTAAAATCTGCAAGGTCAGTCGCAACTAAATTATTAGAAGTTCCACGAATACCTAATTCTAGTTCGTTGATAGCTGCAACGGCACTAGAGTCTTCATTCGTATTTAAACGACCAGTTGCACCCAAGTCTAAGGACACTGTATTGGTATTGGTCACCAACGTAGTGAACGTATCTTGAATAGTTGTAATTGTCGGTTTGCTTGTTGCCATTACAGTTTCTCTACTAGTTTATTAAGGAGTTCTTTTATTTCACCGACTTCATTCTTTAATTCTTCAAACTCTCTATCTTTACTTTTCCTTTTTTTCTTTGCTTCTCGTGCTTTTCTAATTTCATCTTTATTTATATTAACAACGACACCTGAATTTGGGTCTCTTGCTAATCCAGAAGCATTTTCAACCATAATATAATCTTTCATTATACTGCCAATGCGATTGCTCTAAAGTCCTTAAATATAGGAACTAACGAAGAGTTATTAGAACGCATTACAATCTTAAATTGATATGAAGTAAATGGGTCAACATCACCACCGTCACCACCAATCAAGAATCGGTAATCACGGAATGTATTAGCAGGAGCAATAGTTTGCTCTGGTGATACTAACGTATAATCTTTATCAAATATATTCTCACCGTCTGTTGCAACTCTGTAGTATAAATCAAAGTCTGAACCAGAAGGTCTGACAGCAGAAACAATAACTTTTAAACCTACTGCGTCTTCTTCAAGAGTTCCAACAGTAGTAATATGTTTTGCAAGTGAAGAACCACCAAACGATGTTGTTTCGGCAGTAAATGTTAGTGGAACATTAAATCCACTTGCAGGTGATTGTGCTTGGTTATCAATTAAGTTTGATGTAGTAATCAATGACGCTCTTTGTGCATCAATCAGAGGAGATACGTCTGAACGAACTGTTCCCATATCAATCTTAAATGAAGTTGATTTAACCCCTGCACCAAGTTCCGCAGTTTCGTTTGCAGATTTAGCAATAAGTTTTGGAGCAGAGAAATAGTTCTCATCACCAACAGCGACTTCTGAACTATAGTCTGCGTCTTTCTGATATCTAACTTGTGACCCAGTTACAGCAGCAAGTGATTTACCTGTAGTGTATTTTACACCATAAGAAATCGTTGTGTCATCTGGAACAAGTGTAGTGAACTGAGGAATGACTTTATTAAATTGTACTTGTCTATCCGCAACCACACCATTACCACCAAATCTACCAGAGGAAGATGCACTAGAGTCTGCTTCAAATCTTAGACCAAATCCATCAATCGCAGTAATTGTTCTACTACCAAGAATACTTGTTCCTAGAATACCATTATAAGTCGTTGCGGAATCAAGTCCTTCAATCGTAATAGTATCTGATATATCATATCCGTGATTAGGGAATAACATAGTGACTGTTGCGTCACCATTTTCCATAAAGAATGGATTTGCGTCAGTAGCTTCTGCTTCAACAGGTGCATTCTCAAAGACCGCATATCCACCAGCAGTATCAAAGTTTGCTTGGAAGATTTTAAATGATAGGTCTTTAGTTTGGTCGGGCTCCCACGTTTTACCATTCTGAGATTTAAACAATGAACCCATTGATGGTTGACGAGAGATTCTCTTTTCAGTTGAACCTAATTCAAACGCATAAGTTTCAGCAACATATGCTTCATAGTCAATTGATTCTGCAAGAAGCACGATAGCGTAATCGGTATCTGGATTCAAGAAGATTGGTTCATCAAACTCAAAAGTAGTAGGAGACGCAACAACAGACGATTGTGTTTGTGATGCAGGTAGATTCACTGAACTAGGATTCAAGAATTTACTTGCATTACCAATAATGTCTGTTGCAGACGGAATACCATTGACCATAGGACGAATCTGTAATTCTACAGGTACACTTGAGTCCTTAGTTTTAAAATAAGTCTGAACTTTAGTAACAAACATACCAGAAGGTTTAGTTACGGTAAATGATTGTGCTAATGGGTCTCTGTTACGGACTCTTGTAGTCTCAGTCCATCTACGAGTTCTCTTCTGAGTAATACGAGTAGATGTAATACTTTCTTGTCTTGTATCTAATGTACCTTGTGCAACATAGTTAATTGAAGCACGAGACAATGATGATGCATCATCGTTCTTACTAATATCAAGAAGTTTAAACTCACGAGAACCAGCACGGAAACGAGTAGTTGGATTAGATGGAATAAAGAATGAACCTTCAATCTCACCATTACTATTTGTTTCTAGGTTAGTTGACCCTTGTGGGTGAGCAGTAGATTTTCTATATCTATTACCATAGTATACCGCATCACCACGAGTACTTGCGTGTCTGTTAAAAGATTCTTCACGACAGAAATCAGATACTAATGTTCCGTCAAAGAATGGGAAGTATCTTGTATTAGGTCTTAGACCTTCTGCACGGAAGAATACTTTTCTTGAACGAATAAACGGTAAGAATGTTAAGGATACTGTTCTTTCACCAACTTTCTTACGAACAGTTCTAGTACCAGTAATAATAGTTTGTGAATATGAACGTGTAGTTTGTGTTCCAGTATTAGTAATACCATTCTGATTAATACCGTCTGACGCTCTTTGTTCGTTAATACCTGCCCAGTTCCATTGAGGAACTCCGTTCCATCCATTAAGGAAAGACATTCCTTCTTCACCGATAAATCTTACAGCGTCTGGATTACGATTACCGAATCCATTAATAGGTGTCCAAGGAGTAATACTCCATTGCCACGCATTAGTAATTCCTCTACGAGCAGCAGTACCAACAGCAAGGTCACCTTCATTAAGGTCTGGAAGTTGTTCTTCTGCGGTCTGATTAATTACGTTTGCAGGTTTATATTTTGTTTGTAACCATTCGTCCGAAGCAGGAGATAAAGTAAGATTACCTTCACCTGTAATAACTGCGAATGGGTTTACATTTTCTGTTCCAGAAATTAGGGGTTGACTTATTGCAACACTTTCTGTATAATTAAGGAATACAGTATCACCTTTTAGAATTGTATTAGATGATTTAGCACTATCGTATACAAGTGCTACGTTATCGTCAAAAGTTGCAGGAGATAATAGACCTCTTGATGGGTCAATACCTGCACGATATTCTGAGTTTTCTGCATCCGAGAAACTTCTATCCTTGAAGTTATCTACAAAGAATCCAGACTTAGTTCTAGAGTTTCCAGCTGAATCTAAAATTAAAAGTGAAGATGTATCAACTTCAAGAAGACTTAAAGAAGTAACTTCTTCTAACTTATCAATCCTAGTTTCAAGGTCAGAGATATCTCTCATAGTAAATCTCTTTGCCTTGATAGGAGTAACTGCAACGTCTGAATCGTTTAGACCATATGCATTATGTTTGATTTCAAATAATGCAAGTGTGTTTTCTGGAGTAGGTGGAATCTGAGCAGCAAATCCTGCTTCACCTTGAATGTTCTTGACTTCGCCAGCAGTAGTAACAACAATCTTATCAGAACGAGGCATATAGTATTCTATATCACCTTGGAAGATATCACCATTAGTTGGAATTTCGTTATGAGCAGCACCAGAACCAGTAAATAGTCCAGCAGAGTCAACCGAAGAACGGAAGTCAATTACATCACGTAGATTTACTGAAGTACGAGGCCCCACTTGGAATGCAGGAATATTTTCGTATTCAACTTGACCAGTATAAGAGTTTACTGAGAAGTAATCACCATTACCGTGAGTAAAGTGTTTGAATCTACAGAAGATTGCACCACTAGGAGCAGTTGCACCACCGTCTAATACAAGACGTGCATTATCATAATACCCTGCTCTTTGACCGTTGTCAACAGTAAATAGATAAGAAAGGTCTGCACCATTTGAATCAGTTTGTTTAATTGAGACAACACTATATAAATCGGTTGCGTGTAGGTTAACAAACTTAGTACCAGTACCGTCTGATTCTACACCAGTATTATTATATGTTGTTTCTACCAAAGTCTTTGGACGAACAATAGGTTGTGCTTTATTGACCTTTGAATATACAGTCACCGCACTTGATGTAGGAAGACCATTAATGGTTATAGAACTTGTTCCTGAACCAGAGATTGATGGAGACGCAACAACATCACCAGACGAATCGGTTGTTACAATATATTGACTTGTGTTTACAAATGTCTCACCACTTGCAGACAATGAAAGTGTCAGTGAACCAGAACCATTAGATGTTCCTGTACGAATACGTTGAACTTCAAAGTCTACGTCAGTAATACTTCTTGGTCTAGGATTAGGAACAGGATATACTAAATTAACTTTAGTTGATTCTTTTATAACTGCTTTACTATTCTCTAAAAGTGGGTTAGCATAGTCAGCTGAACCAGTACCAAGAGATTTAACATTACGTAGTGCTTGACCAGAATTCATCTTGATATCAAACAGATAGACACGGAAGTTTGCACCGTCTTCTTCTATATAACGAACTCTTGCAGTACCAATAGTAGACCCACCATATGCGGTAGCACTACGAAGGTTGACTGTCGCATAGTCATTAATGTTTAGATTACCCTTTAGAGTATTACAAATAAAGTATTGACCATAACTAATACCTGTAACTTCGTTAGTCAAAGAAACAGTATTTCTTGGTTTTGGAATTGTTAGGGGTGTTGCTTTTTCGGTTGCACCACGATAACCGTTTACATATGCAACTCCGTCTGATACAGAAGCAATAATATTTGTTCCTGAATCACTAAAGTCTACAGTAAAGTCTTTGGCAATATAGTTACCAGACTCTTCAAAAGTTCTTTGTGCAACTAATTTATTGGGTGCATTATATTCATCAAAACCAGTTACTTGGTCAACAATATTACCGTCTACTACATCACAATAGTAAACAAAGTTTTGGTCTGAATCAACAAGGTCTTGAGTCGTGAGTATTAGTTGGATACGATATCTGTCTGCACCAGGCGAAGACAAGTTAGGTGTCGCACCTTGGTTATCATACAATGCATCCGTATCTGAGACAGTTACGATATCTTCGGTTACTCTGAAACCAACAACCTTAGTTGGGAATCTAGTATACTTAGAAAGAATCAGTGATTGGGGTTTTGCAAATACAAAATGTCCACGAGTAAAGAAATCACCAGCTGCGTTTGAAATCTTGCAACCTTGACCAGTAGCAGGGTTAACAACAGTATTAGTTGATTGAACCGTAAGTGTATCACTACCGTTTGAAATATCTTCACCTGCACTCATACGAATTGGATTATCACCAGCTGTTGCACCTGAAGTATTGGTATACTGAACGTATAGTGTTGCAGGGTCAGAACCTACTGCTTCTACTACTTGTAAAACTCTTGCTTTTACAGTAGAAGTCTGACCAGTAAATTCTGTTCCTACCAAAGTAGTTGGGTCGGCAGGTAATACATTAGTAGTTGTGTTTAACTTAATAAACTCATAATCACTAGTGATAGAAGGGCCGCCTGGGTTTACTGACGCACCATCTTTAAAGATATTACGACCAAATCTTCCAATCTCTTCTTGAATGATTGTCTGCAACTGCGTAAGTTCACGTGCTTGCAACGCACGTCCACTGTTAAACAGAATGCGATGATAGTTATCACTATCCTTAAAATCATCCTTGTAAGAGGAGTTGAATACGTTAGATGTAAATGTCTTTGGCATTTTCTATACCTTAAATTTGAATTACTATTTTAATATCTTCTGTCTGGTCAGTCGCACGAGTAATAGCCGCACGACTATCTATATACAAGAGTTGACCAGAGAATGCATCTATCTCAGGATTTATGTATGGAGCAAACGAAGCGTTTAGAACACCTGCACCATTACCGTCTGTTTCTGTAATGTTTTCACCAGAATCAAAGTTTCCAAATCCAGTCACCTCAGTTTGGTGATACCAGATATTAGATGAATCAACCTTATCAATCAATGCTTGAACACCAGAGGTTGAACCTTCAATAGTGTTATCCGCAGTGAATCCAGATGTCACACTTGACAATTTTAATTGTTTGAGTATAATACCTGTTGATGCAGTAAAGTCTACTGAACCAGAACTATCTTTTAAGTCTTTCATAAGACCTACTTGACGGAAATCATTACCAACAATAAAGTCAGTATTTTCTGTTCCTGTTGGTTTTACGTTGAACATAATCGAAGTAGAACGAAGGTCGTCTCTTGGGTCTCCACCTAATCCTAAAGGAGTAGATAGAATTGCTCTTACTGAAGCAGGTTTAGTTGGTGAACCACCACCTGTTACAGCAACGTCAGCATAGTTGTATCCAGAACCAAGTGTGTAATTACCAGAACTGTCAATCAATTCTACTTTTACTACTTGACCACCAGAAATTGTTGCACCTGCTTTTGCTTTTGTTCCATTACCAGTTACAGTAACAGTAGGTGTAGAGGTATAACCTGAACCACCTGAGTCAACTGCATAACCGACAATCTGTCCAACAATAGCAGCATTCTGAACTGCAAGTTGTTCTACGTCAGCAGCAGGAGAATCTGAGTCAGTTGCACCTTGCAACTTAATAGGAAGATAGTTTGCAGAAATATATTTGGTTGCGTCTAAAGCACTGATAGAATATAAGAATTTCCAAATATAACCGTCAGCAGTATCAAACGGAGTACCTGTAGTATTACCACTTGGTTGTACTGTAGAAACTTGTGCTTGACCAGACGCATTCTTTGATTGTTGGATACACATATAAACTTGGTTGTTGTCATTCATAACATAGTATGATTGTGCAGGATAACCTACTTGTGCATCGTCATATGCAGAATAAATTGCACCAGAAGACCAGTTATAACGAGGAACAACAAAAGATAAGTCAATAATATTCTTTGCAGATTGTGCTCCAAGACGGAAGTTTCTTTCTTCTCTTGCAGTATTTACTACTGTTGGGGCAATATCAGAATCATTCCAATCTTCGGAACGTCCGATTACCGCAAAGTAATTCTCAGCTGAATCAGCAAAATCTGATTGAATACTACTAATAACTTGTTTTTTTAATGGGTTGGTTACTGTTGCCATCTCAATTATCCTGTTGTTGTGCCGTTATTTGACACGAAAAACCATTTACTCTTTGTGTCATTCCATACTAATTGACATCCATCACCTTCGTCAAAACTTACGAATCCTGCACCAGAGTCTACGTTAAATATGTTTGATGTTCCACCTTGAGGAGTAAGTCTTACTTCACCTGCTCCTACGTTTACAAAGTGTTTTGTTTCACCCTGAATAGTTCCGTCATCAATAGTTGGTGATATTAAACTACCAGAGTTAAATACTGTTAATGGTTCTGTTAAGTCTACCGCAGAAGATGTTGCAACGTCTGTTCCTTTTTCAAGAACAAGTTTGTTTACAATCTCAACACCACCTGTACCTTTTGCACCTAGTTTAAGACTAATGTTAGTATCAGCACCGTCAACGTCTATGGTAGGGCCGTTACCAGTTGCAGAGTTAGTAATAGTTGCAAAGTTGACTGCACTAGAGACATTCTTTAATTGAAGATATTCGTCTCCTGAGCTATCAAAGATTTTAGAACTACCACTAAAACCACCAAAGGTAGGATTAGTTACGGTTAGACCATTAATTGTTTTGTTATTAAGTGTTTGTGTATGATTCGCAAATACAAATGTATCATTACTTGATAGTAGAGGAAGTGTGATATTACGATTTGCACTTAGATTACTAACCACCACATTATAACTATGACTTGAATCTGTATCTTTAATAGACGGAGTTGTTAGACTAGGACTTAGAATAGTTTTGTTTGTAAGTGTCTGTTGACACGAATCAAGAATAAGTGTTCCACCATCATTAGGAACATATACAATACGGTCAGCAGTAGGTTCTACTGCACAAAGAGTTGTTTCAAAATCATCTTCTGCTTGACCTTCAAAGACCACACCATCTTGAGTCAGAGTAACACTTGTAGTTGCAGAGTCACCACCAATAGACAAATAGAGTTCTTGAAAGTTCTCATTTATCTTTTGGGCAGCAGTACGTAGGGTATCCCCTGTACCATCGTTTGCGGTAGTACCTTTGTTTAATGTTTGTCTTGCCATAGTTTAAATCCGTCTGTTTTATCTATTTATAATAGTTTTTACTAAAGTGTAAAACTTTTTATATACTGGTCTGAGTCAGCACTATACCAGATATGTTTATCTTGGTCAATGGTTTCAAATCTAAAGTCATTAGATAAGTCCATACCGTTTGTTTCAAATTCGTCCGAATCATCAAAGGTTGGTGAAGTAGCAACTTGTGCTTCACGTAATGATGAATACTGATTCTCAATTGTTTGTATATCACCAACAGATAATCCTCTGATATCTGCAAGTTCTGGGTTAATTCTACTTAATACACCGTCTGAATCACTATATAGGTCATCCACAAGAGCAGTAACGTCTAGTGTTGCTAGACTACCAAAACTTGCGTTGTTCTCTACCACAAAAGGTGGTGGGTCAGCAGGAATAACTGTAGGTGCAGTTAGGGTATCAGTAACGTCTGATACAATCTGCACTTCACTACCAATAAACATACCAGCAGGGTGAGTGAATAGTTTATAAGGTTCTTTCCACTCATTAAATGCAAGTTCTGACTTGACAAGGATAGCAAATGTCTGGTATAATCTATTATCAGTAATAAACTTTTGTGAGTTAAATCCAATCTGAGAATCTGCCTCTCCAACTTTAAATACATTTTCTTTGGTATAGATTACGTCTGGGTCTATACCAAAAAAAGTTCTGAAGAACTGTTGAATAGAATACTTTGTTCCCTTAGAACGATATAAAGTATTTGAATATTTTGCGGCTGCTCTTTTATCAGCAAACCCTTCAAAATAAGATTGACCTAATAGAAGTTCGTCTTCAATATATGATAATAGGTCAATATCAGTTTGAGTGATATCACGATTATAGAACAAGTCATTAACTAGACGAGAGGGAGAATCCTCATCGTCTTCAAAGTGATAATATTCATCTAACAGAGTTATAAGTTTAGGATACTCGGTCTTAAAGAATTCTGGTAGAACTTCTTCAATATAATACTTAGGAAAGGCAACGTCTCTCCTATTTAAATCCGTTAATGTATCATCACTTTTGTGTGCCATTAGTTAGTGACTCCAGTATCAACTTCAACGATACGACTAAATGAATTTGATTTATCGTGTTCTAATACATCATTCCTAAATGGAGTGACTGCACTCTCGTTAGCAGGTTTAGCACTTACCTTAATAAATGTCTCTGCACCAACAAAGTTATCTATTTGTAATCCAACAATACTAACAGTATCCCCTGTATAACTACCTACATTATCAACAATAACTTCACGGTCATCTTGGTTGAATACTTCTAGTTTGTTGGTCTTGAGTTTGTTTCTAAGAATACAAGTTTTGTTCTTATAGGTAAACGCAGAAGAAGTAATGACATAGTTTACATCATCTGTATCTGCGATTGCAGTTGCATATCTCAATGTATGGTCTTGAATTGCAGTAAGTGTTGGAGTAAACCTTCTTTGAATCTTGATATTAGAACGAGAAGATAGAATCGCAGGACTTACATTGTCAACTAGAGTTAACAGATTAGAACGTCTGAATGATTGATTAAACTTACCTGTATTATTATTAAAATAAGTATCAATAGTATTGGTCACATTGTCTTGAATTGTATTTCTAGACAAAGTAGTCAGATTAGGATTAAATTGGAAAAATGTTTGTGTTTCTACAAAAGTTTTAATTGGGTCTTCAAACTCAACATTAAAAGAAGCAACAGATAATTGTTTTGCAAGGTCAACAATAGAATTCTTTGTTGTTGCTACGGTTGTTGCGTCTACATCTGAATTGAATAGAATAGACAGATACACTGTTCCAAACTTAGGATTCAATGCTTCCTCTCCACCAAAAGACTGAATATCTTTAATAAGTGTAGAGAAGTTTCTTAATACTAGAGTAGAATAGTCCACCGCAGTTACCATTCTGTTTTGTGAGGCATATTGGAATGGTGCAACTTTACGAACTGATTCGATAGATTCTTTTTCACCACCACCCACAGAATTAGATACTGTAGTCACTGATACAGAATATCCAGAACCAGCGACTTGAATCTGGTTTTGTGGTTCAAATGTTTTTGCGGTATCAGAAGCAGAACCAGAAGCAGCAAGATAAGTCACGGTGACTTTACTACCTGCCGCAGGTGCTTTACCTAAAGTTGTTCCGTTACCAAATGATAATTCAAAGAAACCGTTTGGTGATTCTTTTAGAATATATAATGTTGATGCAGAACTAATTGTTGTTGCTTTTAAAATACTTGTGTATGTTGCAAAGATTGAAGACGATGCACTTTCATATACACGAACAACTGCGGTGTCAATATCAATTGAAGTATCAGGAATAATATAAACTGCGTTATCTTCCTTTCTATTTACAAGGAATGTTTTTACTCTTTCTACACCTTCATATACTTTTATATTATCAGAACCAGAAGCGTCCTTAAATATATACAGACCTTCACCATTATCACTTGCACTTAGATTCTCTTGTGTTTGGAAAACATATTCAGTAGAATCAACCGTTGAATTAAATTTAAATCCACTACTTAATTGTAAGTTCGCAGGTCTACCAGATACACCAGATAAATTAACAGACATTTTAATAATTGCCTGAGAAGATGTTTTGGAATCTGGAATATATCCGATACCTTCGGCAAGAGAGATAATAGAACTACGTAATTGTGCAGTTCCAAGAAATGATTCATTCAGAGCAAAGTTTGCGGTAAGTCCATTGTAATGGGTATTATATGCAAGAACATCTAGAATATTAGATAGACCAGACGCTTCAAAATTATAATCTGCAAACTCTTTTTTCTCTGCAAGAAAAGTTTTTAAATTGTTTTTGATTGCATCAAAATCTAATGAGGTTGATTTAATTGTTGTTGCCATTTTATCTTAACCTTGCTAATGTAGTTGAGAATTCTACTTCTTCTTCTGTATTTACTACTTTAAATTTAATAGTTACTTCTAAACTATGAGAATCTGGTTGTATGATTACTCCAACATTCAAGACCTTTGCTCTAGGTTCATACACTTGAATATTGTTTATAATATTTCTTTTTAAGACAGAAGATTTACCACGGTCTGCCAATTCAAATAATTGTGACCTAATATTGCCACCAAAATTAGGACGAAAAGGTTTCTCTAGTAAATTTGTCATAACCAGAGTCTTAACCGCTTGTTTGACCGCAGCTGCGTCAGTCTTCTTGTAGAGTTCTCCACTAGAAGGTTTAACCTTAAACGCTAGGTCTATATCGGTATACTGTCTCTCTCTTGTGGTCGCTATGGACGCAGTTTGGAGATTAGTATCTTCTTGTGCAAATGCTCTTCTTAATGCCATAACTCTATTTATAACCTTTTTTAGTCGCTTTCTTTAATTTCTACCAATTCCTTTGCACTCATTAAGGAATTATTAAACCAAGTCTCTACATTTTTACTAAAGTTCATATCAAAGGTTGCAGGTGCGTTCTTAAACTCTAATCCTATTTGTCCAGTAACACTCTTGTCTACATTAAAAGTATCATAATCCAGATACAAAGTTTCAAAGTTAATATAGTCTTTCCAGTATTCTGCGACATCAAACGTTCTTTCTAAATCAATCTTACCTTCTCTATCTACAACTTGATAGAATACTAAACGACCATCACTCTTTGCTTCCATAAGGTTATTACCTTTGTCAACGTCTTTTAGGTCATAGATACCTTCAGATACAATCAATCGGATATCATTAAAGTTTTCGGTATTACCATTAATGATTCGCATTGCTTCTGCTTGAAGATATAGATTACGAGCAATCTGTTTTCTTTTATCATTACTGGTTACGTGATTGAATGATGTTCTATCACCATATGCACCCAGAAACTTTGCAATAGTTACGCCTGGGGCAAGTTTGGTTGCAGAGTTAATCTCACTCTGGAATTCTGGATTATATACTGGGTCAACTAATATTATCACGGTGTAAACCTCTTACCTCTATTCTCAATCGCATTACCAATCGGTTCAAATCCAAATCTAGATGACGGAGATTTCTTTGCAGTCCTACCGATTGCAGGAGGTGTTTTTGTTTTATAATCTGGATTTAGTCTTTCTTCAGAAACAAGAATACTACCAACTGCATCACGAGAACTTGAATTACGGAATGCAGAACGAATCTCTTGGGTTGTTGGAATCTTATCAAATACGTCTTTATAATCATCGGTCAATATGATTCTACTCTTTAGAGTATCCCCTGCATCAACCACAACATTCTTAATTGCATATGAACCAGCTGTTGTATGCGAAACTACAATGAGTGGTGTGATTGGGTCTTCACCAGTAATTGTTGCTTGTTCTTTGGTCGCTGCCGTATGTGTATCACCTACTGTACTTCCAGAAGTAAGTGCTTCTCCATATGACTGAGAATGTGTGAGGTCAGATACTTCGGCAAACCCTGCTACGTTTGCATTATAGGAACGAAGTGCTTCGTCCGCAATACCTTTAAATGTTCCGTGGAAGATTGCACCAGAAGATTCTGCGACTGCACCTAATCCACCTTGGAATACATTACCAGTAAAGTCAACCTTCTTACCACCGATTGCACCTTTCTGTCCTAATACTGATACATACTTTGCACCAGAGATATTGGTATTCTTTGAAGATACTGCAAAGGATTCCTTTCCAGACATAAAGATATTACCTTCAGACGCAAGTTCAACATTACCTTCAATATAATTAGTTTGATTCTTTTTAACAAATAGGTTATAATCTTTTAGACCAATCTCACTATAAGTTCCGACAGTCTTAGTTGTTCTACTTCCCTTGGTTGTATATAATGAACTACCTGTAACAGTAGTCTTATGATTGTGTTCAATCGCTTCTACTTTATTACCTGCAACGTTAAGATTCATATTACCACCAACGTCAACATTGTAATCACCTGTTACTTTAAGATTAAGATTACCATTATAAACTAGATTACCGTGACCTTCAACAATAACTGTTTGGTCTCCTCCAGTTACTTCTACTTTATTATTGACCGCAGAAATAACAACAGAACCGTCTGCTCGCATTTCCACACCTGCACCTTTTCGGTGTTTGATAAGAACACGTTCACCGCCTGGCGTATCGTCATATTCTACAACGTGACCAGATATAGTTTCTTGTACTTGATTGAATGGATATTCAGAAGGTCTTTGTTGTTCAATATTAAGAGATACACCAAAGTCACCACCCCCAACATAGAGGTCATTAGTCTTTAGTCCACGAGCAGATTTATTGATTGAAGAACCAAAGTTATATTCTCTCTTTGGGTATTCTCCTGTAGGGTCTTGCATTCCATCATAAGTTACGCCCAGAGTTTCTTCATTACCCTCACCGAGTTTGGCAACTCTTAAATCAAAATTGTCTTTTTTAGTTGTCAAGGTTTATCTCCGCTGGACTCAAAGGACTTGTGTTTGCAGGGTCAGTCGTAATATTACTTTTTCTGAATACTGATTCCACATAGTCTACTACATCAAAATATGGGTCAAGTTCAACTTCGTCAATATCGTTATGACCAAACACTTGACCGCCTGGGTATTTACGATAGAACGACCTGAGAAACTTTTCTAGGGTTGTAAACTGTTCACGTGTAAATGATTGTGCGGAACGATAATCTGTAGGATTATCATCACCAGACGCAACATTTATTCCACCGACCATTACAAGACCAATAGAATATACATCGTGACCATTAACCACAGCGTGTTCTCCATTACGGTTAACAGGTCTACCACGTTGAAGTCTACCATCACGTCTAATAACATAATGATATCCAATACCATCGTGTCCTAATTCATTATGAATGTTATTTATCTCTATCGCACCAATGTTTTTATTAGTATATGTTTCTGTTGCGTGAACAATAACTTCGGTAATATCTCTTTTAATACTTGCAAATTCAGCGTCAAGTTCTTCTACAGACGCAACATAAGTAAACACATCGTCTTCACTATTACGTCCTTTCCATCTCTGGTTATTCGCATCAACAGGAATACCTTCGTCAAATAACTCTGCGTCTATCACAACACTTCCACCAATAGTAGTATCAAGTTGACTAAGACCATTATCAATAATTATAATCTCATTAGTACACGTTTCTATTTCTGTTTTAGAGATACCTAATTTGGTTGCTTCGTTTACACAAGCGTCATTTAATTTTGTTGGAGTTGTTGGTTTCTTTTCTTTTTGCACTTTTTCGACAACAGCTTTCATTCTATCCGATACGTTTTCTGATTTAGTTACCAGAGTCTTTACTGCTTTTGTTTTTTCAACAGGGTCGTCTGTAGCAAATTGAGCAAGGATTGCTTGTCTTTCTCGTTCGGTTGCAGAAACACCGCCAGGCACAAGAGTCTGAATAAATGCACTTGCACTACCTGTTAACTTTTCTGCAATGTTTTGTAATACTCCACCAAGTCCTGTTTCTGTTCTGGTATTAAAGTCTGATACAAAATTGTTTACGTTTGTTTCTAATTTGTTGACAGCAGAGGTGACATCATTGAATACTGTTTTTGCTACGTCACCAACACTACCAAACTTAGATAATGAATTCTTTGGGTCATCTAGTTTTGCGGTCAGTCCACCAATTCCTGTTGCATCGGACACTGCGTCTTTTACGTCTTCTAGTTTTCCACTAAGACTTGATACAGGAGTAATGTCTTTTACAATATCATCAATCTTAGGAATTTGAAGATTCGGTAAAGCGGCAGTAATTGACGATAGTTCTCCTGCATCAGCAATAGTTGCCGTAAAGGTAGATATGTCAGACATAGCAGCACCAGAAATAGATTCTACTTTTTCTACTGCGGATTGAATATCTTCTGGTGTCCCTCCACCAACTGCTGCCATTGTTGCACTAGGTTTATCTCCACCTGCTTGAGTCATTGCAGGTAATCCTGCAAGAGAAGCTAATGCAGACGAAGGATTTGCTTTTCCACCTACGCCAGGCAATTTATCTGTAAGTTGACCAAGACCGTCTTTTAAAACTTCGTTAGGTGAAATACCTGATTCACCCAAACTCTTAACACCACCCAAGACTTCACCATCAATCGCACCAATCTTACTAGTAGTCTTTACAAAGGTTTCTTCTACAGATTTTACTTCTGATTCAATCAGTGTAGTTTGAGATTTTAACTTTCTTGATTCTGCTTTCAGTACAGTATTTAAATCTTCTTTCTTCAGTGCCATTATACTATCCTGTCCGTCATTCTTCTAGACTGAAGTTCTACTTGTTTAATGAACTTACTATCTGATTTATCAAGATAATATTTACAAATAATTTCACATATACCGTTTTTACCTTCTAATTTATCTGATTGTAACAATCTAATATTAGCACCAGTCTTTGTTCCGTTTAATTCATAAGCAATAAATGCTAACTGAGTCATATATTGTTGATAGTTATTAGAGAAGTTTTGTAGGTCAGTATATCTTTCTCTAGAAAAATCTGCAAGACCTCTTGATTGTCTATTGACTCCAGTTCTTTGACCAGAGGATAATGTAAATGCAGAAGAAAGACCAATAGATTGTTTGACTGTATATCCAAGATTTAAAAAGAATTTGACCGCAGTCTTTTCTCTTGATAACTTGACCAGATTATTAATATTCCCAGAGTTTTCATTTTGAATATCTGCGTCTTTAGGTTTTACTGCATTTATTACTTTCTCCCACAAGTTTTCTGGTTTGTTATCTTCTCCTATATCTTCTTCTGTTTGACCTAACTGCACACTAGTAGGTAATTCTACGTGAGGAAGTGTACCAAAAACAACAGGAGTTTGAGAGTTCATACCGTCCATAAACATACCGAAGACCAATGCGTTAGGTTGAATCTGAGGCATTCTACCAATACCAGATACTCCACCTTCGGTTGTAGGAAGCATACATTGTGCCCAAGGTAAGTCTGCTTGAGGAATCAATCTGGTAGAATCTGTATGTAATCCGTGAACTCTAATCTTAACTCTACCTTCATATCCATAGGGTGGAGACGCATCCACAACAGTTGCAATAAACCATCGTGTGTTATCACCATAATATTCTGATAGAATAGGTTTCATTACGGAAGTCTCTCTAGTTTACAAACATTCATTGAAACCGTATGTTGAGTTCCTGCAAATGTGTGACGAGTTTTGTGAATAATAAAATCACCAGATTTACCTTTATCTATTAGGTCATCTTCATTTCCAAATAAAGAAGTTTCTGTATTATCATTAACAACTTTAAGATTTACGATATCACCAACACTTGCTTTAGAAATAATAAAACCTGCACCTTCAACAACAACATTCATCATATTCTTATAGAGGTGATTCTTGATTGCACGACTCTCTACTTTCTTTTTAAATTTAGTCGCATCGTATTCATCGTGATAACTTTTGTATCTACCATATGTCCCACTTGAGGTCACGGTATGATACATTTTTGGTTGATATAAATCAACAAACCTATCACCTATTCTAAAAGATGGGTCAAAGACATTTTGATTCTCACCAATAATTTGTTGCTCTCTTAAATTAGAAAGTTGGTTTCTTATCGTATGATGTTGTGAAAATATTTGACCTGTATTAAGATTTGTGTTAGAATAACCAGCAGAGACAGCACCCTCTTGAACAAGTTTCAATGTGTTTGCCATTTTAGATGTTCTTATATTTTTAATAGTGAAGGTTCTCTCTAACTCAGATTGTGTCTCTGAATTAGCAACGTTTGCTGGGTTATAGGTGTATGGTAATCGTGAGTTAAACGCTTGTTGTGATAACATAGAATCAAGATTACCTAAACGAAGATTATCATCGTGCATTGATGCATATGCAAAGAACGGAGAACCTGTTACTGTTGTTGCACGACTAATTAACCAATTGATTGATTCTATTGGATTTAGATTAGGAATAATTCCTTTCATATTAGTTTGTATTGGTTCTGATTTTTTACCATTACCCAGAAACAAATATGAAAGGTCTATATCTAGATTCATCTCTGTCGCAAGAAGTTTGACCAAGATATTATCAATAGTGCCACTAAATGATTTACTAATTTTCTTTAGACTAGATAAAAATGCGTGTTCGTCTAGCAATGTAAAAACATACATACTAGACTTTCCGTTATCATTAGACTTGACAGAACGTTCTACTCCTGTCATAATAAAGGTACGTTCAAATACTGTATCTAAATCATTTTCAACCGAAGATAGTTGAACTTTAAATCTTTCTGTACCTTGAAAGTTTATCTTATCAAAGAGTCCTTTGTCATCAAGAATAACAACCGTACCAGTTAAATAAGGTTTATCTAGACTTTCAAAGATATTAAGTTCTGCAACAGAAGTTCTTACATCAAAGAAGTTCGCATTAAAACCACCAATACGGTCTGCGGTAATAGCTGCTTCAGTAATCTTATACTGTTGTGATTGAGTGGTTTTTGCCATTAACTAACTCGTTGTTTCTTAAAGTTATTGAATTCACTTACAACTCTAGTAACTACGTCTGGTTTCAATACGTTTATTTCTTTTAGTTCATCGTTGCGTCTTTCAAGTCTATCTCTATAAGTGACCGCAGTCCAAGTAGGAGAAGGATTTGCAAAGTCAAATAAAGTAAGGTCTTGATATACACCGTTTGCATCTTCATAGTGGTGAACAGAATTATATTGTTCAGATTCTTTTACTAAATTTGCGGTAAAGGTTTCACCGTCTTGAACACTAATATATGTTATCTGTTCGGTAGAACCAAAATTAGTTGTGTTGGGTTCTTCTCCTGTATCAATAACGAGTTGACCCATATCCAGATTTCTTTTAACAATTGTTCCAACCGTGCCACTTGTTACTCCTGTAACGATTTGACCTACAGGAAAAGAATTTGATATGTCAGTATTTGTTGTTACCGTTCTATACGGATACTTAGATTGTGCTTGTTCTAGAATACTATAGGTAGGAACAGGCCAACCAGATAAACGAATATGGTCATTCAATAAAAAGAATGTCCAATAATAATCTGTTGTTCCATACAACTTATATGATAATGTATCAGGTCTGTCTCCACTAACAATAGTATACTTGTTATAAAAAGAAATGTTATCTTTTAATCCGTCAATAACATCAATATACTGGGTTAGGTTGTTAAATAAAACCGAAGATTCGTTGTCACCAAATCGGTAATTAACAACTCCTATATCTTTAAAATATTTTGTACTCATTAGAATCCATCCTCTTCAACGTCTTTTCTGTTGAGTGTTCTTGTTTCTTGGAATGCAAGAGACATTTCAATCTCAGTAAAATTACCGTCTGAGTGCATTGCCATTGCAGTACTGTTATAGTTAGTGCTAACATCTCTTAAGAAACAGGGTTTTATTCTAGTTGCAATCTCTTCTCCATCATACTCAAGACTAATTTGAAATTTGTTAGGAAATTTATATCCGATAGAGATTGAATTCCCACCACTAAGAGGAAGATTAATGTTTTCTGGATATAATTCTGTACGGAAGAATTTAATAATCTGTTTAATTTCTTCTGCTTCTTTTGGAGACGTTGCAACAAATTTAAATATAAATGAGAATTCTCTCAACCCAACGGACTTGAATAATACACGAGTGTTAGGGTTTGTGGTAACACCTGCCGCTGATTTAAATGCACCTTGTACTTCGTCTGGTAATGCAGAAGCAAGTTTTACTACACCAAGTTTTGCTACGTCCGCTCCAGACGAACCACCTGTAAGACCAGCAGTAAGAGTTTTCATTCCACCTTCAATTAAACCTTTAATAGCACCTGTACCAGATGTTACTCCCTTTTCTGCACCTGCACCTATACCACCTAAGTCAAAATTCTCATATTGAACATTATCACGATACTGTAAACCTATAGGAAGATATAAAGATACTTGTCTATCTAAATCAATCAGAGGTCTTTCATTTATAATAGGGACATTTAGTTCACCGTCAAATGAACTAAACGATTGTGATTCTTCTTCTGGACTTTGTTCTGGGTCTGAAGCAACCTTATTTATTATTCTTTTTATGTTTCCAGTGATAGCCCCTGCTAAATTACCAAGGTCTGTTTCTGGTTCTTGCATTACATTGAATACAATTCTACCTTTGTATTCGTCAGGATTGTTCAGTGGATATTCTAGAAATACTCTTTTCTTAGCTTCTTCAATGCCAGGCTTCTCTCCTGTCGCTGCTTCAACTATCTGAGCAGGAGTAAGAACGTCTCCAACTTGTGCGTCTTGTATGTTTGTTACTTCTCGTGCCATTATATTAGTCCGATAAATAGATTAAAATTCATCTTTATTTATAAGGTTTTTATGGCATATTCAGGAAGATACAGAGTAAAAAATCCAAAGAAGTATGATGGTGACCATACTAATGTAATCTATCGTTCTCTATGGGAAAAGTATGCCTTTAAATGGTGTGATGATAATCCCAATGTAAAATTGTGGTCTTCCGAAGAGATTGTTATACCTTATCTATACGAAGTAGACAAACGTTACCATAGGTATTTTATGGATTTAAAAATGGTTATGGAAAACGGTAAGACGTGGTTGATTGAGATAAAACCAGATAAAGAGACCAGAATACCTACAAGTGGTCGTAGAACTAAACGATTTATATCAGAAAGTATGACCTATGTCAAGAACGTAAACAAATGGGAAGCGGCAAGTGAATATGCAAAAGACCGTGGGTGGCACTTTGCTATCTGGACTGAAAAGAATGAACCACTAAAAAGTCTTATTCCCAAATCAACAAAACCTCTAAAACCTTTCCAAAGACGCAAGAAATAGTTATAAATAGATGTATGATTGAGGTTACCGATAACGCAATACAGAAACTAATAGAAAAAGAAGTTCAGTATATAAGACTCGGAGTTACTGGTGGAGGTTGTGCAGGGTATGAATATTTCATAGAACACGCAGAACCTATATCGGATAGCGATATACTTGTTGATTATGGAAAGTTTAATGTAGTTGTAGACGAAATGTCAAAACCATATTTAAGTGGTTCTACTCTTGATTGGGTAAAAGAAGGATTAAATGAAATGTTTAGAATTATTAATCCCAAAGAAGAATCTGTTTGTGGGTGTGGCATAAGTGTTCAGTTTAAGGTATAAATAAACCTATGAGTAATATTTTTAACAGACTAGAACTACAGGCATTCCGTGCAGGTATTACACCTAGAACAAAGGAAAGTCGTGAATGGTTTCGTAAGAAAGCAAGTACTCTTAAAGTTAATCGTAGAGAATTAATGAAGGAAGAACCTCTAAAGACTAATGCGGACAGAGGTGGTGTTGGGTCAATGCAAATGTTTTTCTATGACCCCAAGACTAAGGAAACACTTCCATATTATGATACGTTTCCTTTAGTTGTTGTGGTCGGGCCAGCAGAAGGTGGATTTTATGGATTGAATCTACATTATCTTCCACCCCTTCTACGTGCAAAAATGTTAGACGCACTAATGGAAGTTTCTTCTAGTAAGAAAAGTGATGACGCAAAGTTTGTTATTACATATAAAAGGTTAAAGAGTATTGCCAAAATGCGATACTACCAACCTTGTTTTAAACACTACTTGAATAAACACGTTAAAAGTAAATTTGCAGAAGTACCTGCTCCAGAATGGGAGATTGCAACGTTTTTACCAACAGCACAATTCCAGAAGGCAAGTAAGCAAAAAGTATATGGCGATTCAAGAAAAATGATAGGTAAAGGTTAATGGCATTTCGTATTGACGATTTTAAATCACAAGTAGGTAAAGGTGGTGGTTTTGCTATGGGAAATCTTTTTAAGATTTTCCTACCTCCACTCAAAGGTGACGCAAGAGAAATGAATCTATTGTGTAAAGCTGCTTCATTGCCAGGCAGACAAATTACCTCAATTGAAAAACCTATGGGTCTTCAGAACACTAAGATTGCATATGGGTATGCAGTAGATGATGTGACATTAACTTTTCATTGTCTCAATGATATGAAAATAAGAGAATACTTTGAGACGTGGCAAAACCTTGCAGTCAATCAAGAAACATTAGAAGTTGGATATTACAATGAGTATACTCACCCTGTTATTATTCAACATATTAAGAAGGGTACTTCTTTTCCTATAAAGAAAAAGAAACTATTTGACTCTGGTAAACTACCTTCGTCTATTGCGAATAGATTACCAAGACTAGGGCCGCTCGACCTTGCACAAGGTGAGTTTGACTTAAATGCAGTGTTCGGTGATGATATCACTTATACTTTGCTCCTAGATAAAGCATACCCAACTACAATGAATGCAATTGAGTTGAGTGATGACGGACAATTACTTGAAGTTACAGTGCAACTATCATACAAGAATTGGAAGTCTAAAAAAGGTGACAGTGTAGGCAATGACTTTGTTCAAGGTCTCGCTGGTGAACTAATTAGAAAATTTTTATAATATTTGGAGAATATAATGGCACTACCTAAGTTAAATGACAATCTAAAATATGAGATGATAATTCCGTCTACTGATAAGCTTGTCACATATAGACCTTATTTGGTCAAAGAGGAAAAACTGCTTCTAACAGCGTTTGAATCAAAAGACCAGAAACAGGCAATGAGAGCAATGGTTGATACTGTTGTTGCTTGTGTTAATGATGATATTAAAACAAGCGAACTATCAACGTTTGATGTTGAATATATGTTTACTCAGATTCGTAGTAAATCAGTTGGTGAATCATCAACATTAAGATTTAAATGTGAAGCTGAGAAATGTGAAAAAACAACTGACGTTGATATTGATTTAACATCTGTTGAAATAACAAAACCAGAAAATTCAGGTAATGTTGTTGAACTTACAGATGATATCTCAATAGAATTAAGATACCCAACTTATGATGGATTTGTTAAGAACTATCGTGAAGGAGTATCTGAAGCAGAGTTTGGATTCCAAATGCTAGAAGACTGTATTGTTTCTATTATGACAGAAGACGAACAATATCTTGCAAGTGATGTAAGTAAAAAAGAATTA
>Ga0222718_10000831_pt1 | contig 31753 bp, 26 predicted proteins | sample C33_27DmetaG_FD_165045 | JGI IMG/M metagenome (GOLD analysis project Ga0222718, IMG submission 165045) | Estuarine water microbial communities from San Francisco Bay, California, United States - C33_27D | ecosystem: Environmental > Aquatic > Marine > Unclassified | place: USA: California...
CAAACACTACTTTTTTAGTTCTTAATTCTTCTATTTTTGCATATGTCATCCAACAAGAAAGAAATAATGTTCCATCACTAATCTTTTGTCCTAACTCTGTACGAGAAATATCTATATCAGATCTTTTAGATGTTTTAATTCCATTAGCTCTAAGAAAAGTTATTAATGTGGAAGATTTAATTCCAAAATTAGTGTCTTCAGGTACAGCACCAAATTCTTCTAGCATTAATGATAAATCTAGCTTGGCAACTGCAACGCCAACCACATTTCCCTTATTATCTAAAATAGGACCTCCACTATTACCAGGTTGTAATGCAGCATCTATTTGCATATTAGAATAATTGTTTCCTATTCCTGAAAGAGAACTTACTATCCCTTTAGTTACCTTAATACTACTGCTGATTGTAGCGCCAAAAGGATACCCTGCAACATATATATCTTGCAAAAGTTCTGCATCTTGACTACTAACTGAAAAAACCATTGAAGAAGTAATATCAGCTTGAATAATAGCCAGGTCATTCATATAATCAACATCTACAATTGTAGCCTTAAAAATTTTACCCTTCTGATGTACTTTTACATCATTGCATCCATCTATAACATGATTATTAGTAACTATGTGTCCTGAAGATGAAACAATAAATCCAGAACCAGACGCTGCATTAATAATCTCATTAGGGTTTGTATTTTGTTTATTATTATCCTGTTTTGGTAAGCTATTTTCGCCTACTTTATATTTATTCCCACTTACCCATTCATTATTGCTCCATTCTCCTTGCCATACTTTTCCATCTGCCCAAGTATTAGTTCCTTGACCATGTCTCTCATTATTCTTAAATTCTCCAATATATTTTTCCCCATTAGCAAAAGTATATATTCCCTGACCATGCTTCATATCCTCTTTATACTCTCCTATATATTTGTCTCCACTAGCATAGGTACTAGTTCCCTGCCCATGCCTCTTATCATTCTTCCATGATCCTATATAGATTTCACCGCTAGAAAAAGTATATGTGCCTACACAATTATCCCAATAAGTTGACCCCTCATAGGATGGAGAACCTTGGCATGTTGGTAAACTAGATATCTGAGAAGAATAATCAAATTCTCCTTCCGCAAATTTATTTCCACTTACCCACTCATCGTTACTCCATTGACCTTGCCATACTCTTCCATCAGCAAACATATATACTCCCTGACCATTTCGTTTATCATTTTTATACTCTCCTATATATTTATCATCTTCCCATTCACCTTTTCCATAGGTATAAGTTCCCTGACCATGAAAACCACCATCTAAAAAATCTCCTACATATTTATCTCCATTAGAAAAAGTATAAGTGCCCTGCCCATGCCTCTTATCTTCCCTCCACTCTCCTTCATATTTATCTCCATTAGAATAGTTATAAACACCTACACAATTGTCCCAATACGTTGATCCTTCATAGGATGGAGAATCTGGACATATAGATAAATTAGATACTTGAGAAAAAGAATTATATTCTCCTGCCGCAAATTTATTTCCACTTACCCATTTATCATTATTCCATTGTCCTTGCCATACTCTTCCATCAGCAAAAATATATGTTCCTTCGCCATATCTAACATCATCTTTAAAATTTCCAATATATTTGTCACCTGTAGAAAAGAAAAAAGTTCCTATACCAGTCTTCTTGTTATCTTGATACTCTCCCACGTATTTACCACCATTTGCATATGTACTAGTCCCCTGCCCATGCCTCTTATCATTTCTCCAATCTCCTTCATATTTATCTCCATTAGAAAAGGTATATGTGCCTACGCAATTATCCCAATATGTTGATCCTTCATAAGAAGGAGAACCTGGACATGTAGGTAAACTCCATGCTTGAGATAGAGTTAGTAATACATTTAAAATTATAAACGATAATAAAAATTTCATAAATAAATTCTATCAGACAAAATTATTCTTTACAAACATGATATGTAGGAGAGTGTACAATATACCTTTATGTATAAATACTTCTAAAACTTTAGGTATTAAAAGAATTTAATATATTATCTTTATCTTTTTGAATTTCTTTATTTTTTATAGTTTCAACTAACTCTTCTAAACAATACTTGTCTATAAAGCCTTTTAATTCATCTTTAGTCCAACCTTTTTTAAATAGATATAAAATATTATCAATCATTTCTGATAAGTGTTTTAAATCCTTATGATGGTTTATAGGTAAAATTTCTGTAACTTTTTTATCCATATTTTTATCCTTAATTTATGAGTTAATATAAATGTAGGATATTATTAAATTATAATAATTAACTGAATAAATTATATATATTTTATAGAGATTTATAATAAGGCATTAAAGAAATATAACTTCATTAAGCAATAATGTCTGGTTTACAATTAACTATCAATTCAGCAACTGATGCTGAGTTAGATAATGAAATTACAGTCTTAACTAATTCAGCTAAGTCAGTTGGAGAAATCATATTATCTATTGGAACACTTTCTACTTCGCTAGTCATATCTGTAGCAACATATCCCGGACATAAAGCGGTACATCTTACCCCATAATCCCAACCTCCATGTCTAGTTGCATGAGATAAAGCTACTGCAGCAAATTTAGTCATAGAATAACCAACCGAACTTCCATACACTGCTTTACCGGCCAAAGAAGCTACATTAATTACTCTTCCAGATCCCGATTTTTTTAAATATGGCAAAGTTAACCTAGTCAAAGATAAAGGAGCTTTTACATTTACTGCCCACATTCTATCTAAAGCCTCTTCATTATCCTCTTCATCATCTACGGAGACTGACTCTACAATACCTGCATTATTTATTAAACAATCAATTTTACTAAATTTGTTTACAGTATCTATGACCCAATTCTTATGAGAACTTTTATCATTAGCATCAAAATAACAATTAATAATTCTGTCTTCAGTTGAATTTTCAATTATACCTTTCAATGAGTCAATACTTCTCGAACCTAAGCTTAATGAATATCCCGCTTTATATAAATTACGGGCTATAGCGAGCCCTATTCCTCTATTTGCTCCTGAAATCATAACTACTCTACCATTATTATTAAGCATGAAATTATTTCTCCATTAATAAATTACAATACATCTTACTTCCATGCTCCATCGATCCGGAGCATCTTCCCTCGTTGAAGGATCTTCAAAGGCACTATGAAAGCTAAAAGTACATGGCTTATCAAACGATTCATTATCGGCTAATTTACCGTTAGTCTTTGCTATTGCTCCATGACTATCCCATTGTTTTATCAGTAAAGCTTCATTTTTCGTCATTTTATCAAAATAGTACCAATCATGATTTTTATTATGTTTGGCAAAATAGTTCTCGCCTATTCTATCAGCATAATGAATTTCAAATACTACTAAATCTTCAGGTGAGACTGTACTAGCATCACATAATGCAAGAGGATTTACCTCAACTGGTTCTTCAACTATATTTCTCCATAAGTTAATTATCGCAAATCGACCATCCAATAAGGTTGTGTCAACAAGCTCTTGGCTTAATAAGCTATTTGATTCTCCTATTATACTTCGGAAAGTATCATTTTTTCTTACCGGTTTAGCTAATTGATTAAATCGTTCTGGAGCACTTGTAAGTGTATAATCACCATGAACAATATGAGCGGGCCCTTGAACTTGCTGTCCATCTTTAATCATTGTTTTTGATTTTTTACCCGATGCTGAACGAATATTATGATCAAATGCATAAACACTTGTTGCACCAGTTCTATCTTTAATGAAATCAGCACAATGATTATAATATTTATTAAGAACTTCATTATTGTCAAAAAAATCAATACCTAAATTTTGTATATTACTATTTATAATTTCAAAACCTTTACTATCAATAGATATATTTTTTCTAGCAAGTGAATCACGTGCATTTAGAATTTTCATTTCTTTTTTATCTATATTAATTCCTTCAGAACCTGCATCACTTCCGTTAAGATCTCTCTTTGTAAGGACCTTACCATTTCTAAAAAGAGAGCTTTGCGAGTCTTCAGACATATAATTAAAAAAACCTTTATTTTTCATATACTAAAAACTCGCTTTCTCTTAATTTACTTTATTGATGGTTAAAATTTATTTATTCAGGCAGAGTAAAACCTTCTCCAACGTGAGTTTCTTTCCACCAACTAGAACTTTCTATATCTTCTGTCATCCAACGAACGAGGTTTGAATGATTATCAAGAGGTAATTTAGCCCACCCATGTAAATGCATAGGTGCTGCAACAGCAACATCTGCTATAGTTGCTTCGTTACCACACAAAAATTTATTGTTTTCTAGTCTAGTATTTAATATACTAGCTAATTTTTCAAAATTTTCTGCTTCATTTGAAAGTATAGATTCATCTGTGGTACCTCCTAATAAAGGTTTAACACAATTTTCTACCAAATAAACATAGCATGAGCCAAACCAAGAACTACTTTCCCATAATAGCCAACGGTTAATATCTGCTCTAGTTTGAACATTAGTTGGATAGGCACTAGTATTACCTACTTTCTCTGCTGCATATATTGTAATATTGCGTTAGATTCCCATAAAGTAAAATCTCCATCTACAAGAGCTGGAAACGCAGCATTTGGATTGATTTTTACAAATTCTTCACTTTTTTGTTCAGCTTGAAAATAATCAAATTTCCTAATTGAATAGTCCGCTCCAATAAGTTTAAGTCCTGCTAAAACCTTTCTACTATTTACGGTTCTAGGATCAAGTAAAACTTCCATTATTTTTCCCCCAAATTTTATTAATAATAAATAGTAAATTAACAAAAAGTTATATTTTAGTCACTCAAAATAAAAAAAACTAATAATATAAAAAATATATTTCATTAAAATTAGAACTAATATATCAATATATTATTTATATAACCTTATTTACGTAAACTCATATGATTAGAATTATAGACTTATCAATATCATTTTCAGGAAATGAATTATTTTCTGATGTAAACTTTAATATTAATCCAAAAGAAAAAATTGGATTAATTGGAAGAAATGGTACAGGGAAATCTACATTATTTAAGCTACTTATAAATCAAATATCTCCAGATATTGGTATTATAGAATACTCAAAAAATTACACCGTAGGTATATTAGAACAACATATAAAATTTACAAAAAATACAATAATAGATGAAGTATGTAGTGTCTTAAATTCAGAAAGACAATATGAAGTTTGGAAGGGTGAAAAAATACTTAGTGGACTAGGTTTTACTGATGAAGAAATGTTACAAGACCCAAAATTATTCTCCGGAGGATTTCAAGTAAAAATAAATTTAGCAAAACTTTTGTTATTAGAACCTAACTTACTACTTTTAGATGAACCTACCAACTACTTAGATATTCATTCTATAAAATGGTTAAAAAAATTTTTATTATCTTGGGAATCAGAAATTATTCTAATAACTCATGATAGAGCATTTATGGATAGTATTATAACACATACATTAAATATACATAGAGGAAGTTTTAGGAAATTACCTGGTAACACAAGAAAAATTAAAGAACAAATACAACAAGAAGAAATCATACATGAAAAAACAAGAATTAACCAAGAGAAGAATAGAAAGAAAACGCAAGAATGGATAGATAGATTTAAATCAAAAGCAACTTTAGCTAGTAGAGCACAATCAAGAATAAAAATGTTAGAAAAACAAGATGTATTAGATAAATTAAATGAGATAGAAAACTTAGATTTTAAATTTAATTATTTAAATTATAATAGTAAAGAAAGCCTATTAGAAACTAATAATTTAAGTTTTGGATATAATAATAATAAACTTCTACTAAATAACTTTAATATTAAAGTTAATAAAGGGGATAAAATATGTATTATTGGAAAAAACGGCAAAGGTAAGTCAACACTCTTAAAACTTCTTCATAAAGAAATTAACCCTTGTTCTGGAAATATTAAAATACACACTAAAACACAAATAGGTTATTTGGGCCAAATGAATATAGATAGATTATCTATGGGTAATACAATTTATGAAGAAATTCAGAGTGTAGACGATAGAATATTGGAAACAAATATCAGAAGAACATGTGCACATATGATGTTTCCTGGAGATTTAGCCGATAAAAAAATTTCTATTCTTTCTGGAGGAGAAAAAAGTAGAGTTATGCTTGGAAAAATTCTACTTAAACCAGTAAATATGCTTTTTTTAGATGAACCAACAAATCATCTAGATATGGAGTCTACGGAATCTCTAATGAATGCTGTTAATAACTTTTCCGGCTCTGTTTTAATGGTAACTCATGATGAATACTTTTTAAAAAAGATAGCAAATAAACTAATAGTTTATGATAATGGTAAAGTTTTTAATTATAATGGTAACTATAAAGAATTTTGTAAGAATATTGGTTGGAAAGATTTATAGTAATTTGTTACCAACCAAAAATGCCATCCTTATATCTGGGTATTATCAAATTTCTATTTAGGTAAGCATTACTAACTAGCCCCATACCAAACATTACACATATCATAGATGTACCTCCATATGATACTAAAGGAAGAGGTACTCCTACAACAGGAACTAAACCAATGACCATAGCTGTATTTATAAATACATAAAAGAAAATATTTATTGCAACGCCAATAACAAGAAAAAATGAAAATCTACTTTTACATAATAGGCTTATAATCATTGTATAAATAATTAATATTATAAATAAAGACAATAAAATTATACTTCCTAGTATTCCAAATTCTTCAGCTAACAAAGTAAATATAAAGTCAGTCTGCATTTCTGGTAAAAAATTTAAATGACTTTGAGAACCATTTAAAAACCCTTTACCAAATAACCCTCCCGATCCTAAAGCAATTTTTGATTGAATAATATGATAGCCTGCCCCTAAGGGGTCTCTTAAAGGATCTATAAAAGTTAATATCCTATCTTTTTGATAATCATATAATAAGTGTAACCAGACAAATGGCGCAATTATTAACGTCATAATGATACTAAATAAATAAAACCAAATAGATAATCCCACTATAAACAAGATCGTTAAACTTGCCATAATAAGGATTATAGAACTCCCTAAATCAGGTTGTAAAAAAATTATATAAGCAGGAATTAAAATTAATAATATAGGAATAATAAAATTTTTAATATTGCCTAAAAAACTTAAATCCTTTTCTGCGTGAAAATATTTAGCTAAAGCTAATACAATAGTAAATTTCATTAATTCACTAGGTTGCAAATTAAAAAAACCAAAATTAATCCATCTTTGAGCCCCTAATCCTGTATTACCTATAAAATTAACTGCTATTAATAGCAAAATACTTATAAAATAAATATAATATGATGCACTTAACCAAAACCTAATATCAATTATAGTAACTATAAAAAATAATAAAACTGATATAATAAATCTGATAAGTTGTTTTGAAGCCCAAGGATCCATAGACCCTCCCGCAGCCGAATATAATAGAGCAAAACCTATTGAAAAAATTAAAGTTAAAAGAAGTAATATAAAATAATTAATATAAAATAATTTATCAAAAATATTAGCACTAAATTTTAAAATTTTATCAGATAACATAATTTCTCAGGATACTATAGGATCAGTATCAACCCCCTCTATAAATTTTCTAGCAGCAATAAGTAGTTTTTTAGCTAATGGAGCAGCCTGACTTGCTCCACCTCCGGCATGTTCAAGTATTACAGCAGTAATGTATTTAGGATTATTATAAGGAGCAAAACCAATAAATAAAGCATGATCTCTTTTCTCAAAAGGCAAGTCTTCATTTTTAATAATACCTGTCTCTCTCTCTTTAGCAGTAATTATCCTAACTTGTGAAGTACCAGTTTTTCCAGCTATTTCATAATCCTTATCAGCTATTCTACTCTTCCATGCAGTACCCTTAGGTGTGTTTATTACCTTATACATAGCTTTTTTAACAATATTTAAATGTTCAATTTCAAAATTATTTTCATAAATTATTTTATTAGTATTAATATTTTCACCTGAAATAGATTTAATAATATTAGGAGATATAATATGACCCTTATTAATTATATTTCCTGTCATTATTGCTAATTCTAATGGTGTTGATAATAGAAACCCTTGACCAATACCTACATTTAAAGTCTCGCCTTTTTGCCAATTTTCATTAAAATTATCTTTTTTCCATTTCTTATTGGGTATTATACTTTTAGGAATACCAAAAAAATCATCATAATATTTTCCAAAACCTAATAATTTAGCAGTATGAGCTATTTTATCTATACCTAATCGTAGAGCTAAATCATAAAAATAAGTATCACAAGATTGCGCCATTGCATCTAATAAATTTAATTTACCATGCCCACCTTTCTTCCAACAATGAAAATTCCTATCCCCTAAAGTATACATACCATTACAAAATATTTTCTCTTCACTATTTATTAATCCATATTTTAAGGCAGCCAAAGCTACTACAGGCTTAAATGTAGAGCCGGGAGGATATAACCCCTTAATAGGTCTATTAATTAATGGAGCATTAGCTGTATTTAAAATTTTATTCCAACTTTCTACATTTAATTTTTTAGAAAAAATATTTGGATCATATGAAGGACTTGATGCAGAACATAAAATATCACCATTTTTTGCGTCAACTACTAATGCAGCCCCAATATTAGATCCTAGTGTAGTATTTGCGAAGGCTTGCATTTCAGAGTTAATTGTTAATTGAATATCTTTTCCTGGCTTACTTTTTATTAAGCTTAATCTTCTAACAAATTTACCTGATGCATTGACTTCTATTTCTTCGGTACCAGGAACTCCTTTTAAATAATTATCATAAACTTTTTCTACACCATTCTGACCTTTTAAGTAGAAAGGAATTTTTAGGTCATTACTAACTTGGGTATTTTTATCTTCAGAATATGAAGTATAACCAATAGTATGTGCAAAGAACGAGCCCCTAATATACTCTCGTATAGAGGAAGTCTTAATATTTATACCCGGCAAGTCTACTAAGTTAACATAAATAATGGAAAGTTCTGTCCAACTTATATATTCTTTCAAAACAATATAATTTTTATTATATACTAATTTTTTAATGTTTTCTTGAATTGAATTAATTTCTATATCATCAAAATTAATTAACTTTGTTAATCTTTCTAAAGTAGAATGAAAATTATTTAAACTTGTATAATTATAAGTTAAGGAATAAACGGTTTTATTATCTGCAATTATATTACCTTTTGAATCAATAATTTTACCTCTTGTAGGAACTTGAAATCTTAAATTAATTCTATTATTATCAGATAAAGTTTTATATTTATCTTTATCTACAACTTGTAATTTATAGAGTCTTCCTATTATTGCTGAAAATACTAATAGCTTTAAACTTCCAACTAATAATACTCTTCTTAGAACTTTATTTTTTTTCTTTTTTTCATTAAGCATTAGTTAACTAGATATTTTTTTTAATAAATATAATTGAAAAAATATTACTACAGGTGAGATTATAATTGAAATTAAAGCTTGAAAAAAAAAATTATATAAACTGAAAAATTCTATATTTAAAAGGAATTTTATAAATAATGAAACAAATAGCCATATTATTATACTTGTAGAGATATAAAGTATAGAATGATAAATATTTATAGGTTCTAATTTATATAAAAGTTTAGTAATTACTATCCTAATTGTAATTGAAGCAAGTATTCCTGACCCTAAAATAGAGCCATAAAATACATCACTAAAAAAACCTATAATTATAACAAAAAACCAACCCATTATATCAGGCCTGTGAATTATCCAAAATGCCATTGAAATAACTCCTAATAAAGGTGCTAATGACTCATAACCTATAGGCATAATTGGAGTAATTGTAATTATAGTAAAAATAAAAGTAGTAAAAAGAGGAATTAAATATTTAAGATTTGATATTATTATTGAATACATACTCATATAAATATCTTACTAATCATAAAATATTGAATCTGTTTTAATATCTATACCTCTATTAACTAATGACCAATTTAAAATATTTACGTAACTTAAACTATTAATATCATAAAAAGGCTCTATTATAAAATCACCATTTCTTTTTTGTCTAACAGTACCAACAAATAAATTCTCTGGATATTTATTACCGTCTCCAGAAGTAAAAACTTTATCTCCATCTTTGATAAGAGATAAATTACTTAAATTTAAAATTTCTAAATATTTATCATTGTTACCTGATACAATAATTTTTAAATCTTTATCAATTATAAGAGAAGGTATTTTAACTTTTGAGTCAGTTATAGAAACTAGTCTTGATGAAGTATTACCTACCTCATTAATATAACCTATTAATGATTTATCATATATAACCGGACTACCACTTATAATATTTTTATTTTTGCCTGCCATTAAAATGACAGATTTAGTATAAGCTAAATTACTTCTAGAAATTATTTTTGCAGTGACAAATTTAAATTCAATATCATTTACAATGTTCAGTAATTTTTTATATTCATTATTTTTATGTCTTAAAATAACTAATTCATTATTTTGTAATTTATATTCTTTATTTTCTGCCATTAACTTTTTATTTAAATCATAAACATTAATAATATTATATAAATTTGTTATTGACCTATTAACAGTATTAATTGGAGAATATAATGCATTAATAATACCGCTCGAGTAATCAACAAACTTAGCTTTTATAGTATTATTAATATTAGGATATACTATGGTCGATAAAATCAATGTAAAAGCAAATAAAAACGAAAGTATAGTTATTAACTTATTATTAGAAGTTCTTTCTCTAATAATAGACTGAACTCTTTTAAAATTAGAGATACCTGACATATTTTATATTCCAAATAATAAATATTTAATACGCTGTTCTTAATACTGATTTTAAGTTTTTCATTTCATCTAAAACTTTACCTGTCCCTAAAACTACACTTAATAGTGTATCTTCAGCAACTGTTACAGGTAAACCAGTAGCTTTTCTTAAAACTACATCCATACCAGATAATAAAGCACCCCCACCCGTGAGAATAATTCCTCTATCAACTATATCAGCTGCCAGTTCAGGAGCAGTATTCTCTAAAGCTCTTTTTACGGCTTCAATTATCGTTCCAATAGGCTCCGCAAGTGCCTCTGCAACATTTCTCTCCGAAAGTATTAATTCTTTTGGTACTCCATTTACCAAATCTCTACCTTTAACAGTATATTTTTCTCCATCTCCATCTTCAGGAGCAAATGCAGAACCAATACTTTTTTTCAATCTTTCTGCACTCATAGTACCTATTAATAAATTATGATGTCTTCTCATATAAGCTATAATAGATTCATCCATTTTGTCACCACCAACTCTAGCTGATTCAGCGTATACAATTCCACCTAATGATAAAACTGCTACTTCTGTAGTACCTCCTCCAATATCAACTATCATTGATCCACTAGGTTCTGTAACAGGCAAACCAGCACCTATAGCAGCAGCCATAGGCTCTTCAATTAAATATACTTTTCTAGCTCCTGCACGTTCCGCACTTTCATGTATGGCCCTTCTTTCAACACCAGTAGAACCAGAAGGTACACAAATAACAATTATAGGAGAAGTAAATGCCCTTCTATTATGTACTTTTTGAATAAAATGCTTAATCATTTCCTCGGCTACTTCAAAGTCAGCAATTACTCCATCTCTTAGTGGCCTAATCACCTCTATATTGCCAGGAGATCGTCCTAACATTTCTTTAGCTTCTAAACCTACAGATAAAACTTTATTTTTACCTTCTGAGTTAAGTATTGCAACCACTGAAGGTTCATTTAGGACAATGCCTTGACCTTTAACATATACCAAAGTGTTTGCCGTTCCAAGATCTATAGCCATATCAGTTGACCAAAGTCCAGTTAATTTTGATAACATAAAAATATATACCCTTTACTATTTTCCAACCAAATTATTTATAAGCGATTTTTTTTCTCTTTTAATAATTAATTTATTTAAAGCTCCAATATATGCTCTTGCAGCAGCTACCATAGTATCTGTATCTGCTGCTTGACCATTTACAGACCTTCCATTCTCTATCAATCGGACTGAAACTTCTGCTTGTGCATCAGTTCCTTCCGTAACTGCGTTTACAGCAAACAATTGTAGTTTATAATTACCTTCTACAATGGAAGAAATGCCTTTAAAAATTGCATCGACTGGACCATCTCCATTAATTTCTATTTCTTCTATATTATCAAAAACTGTTAAACTAATTTTAGCTAATGCTGGCCCTTTAGAGCCACATTCTAAAGATAAAGAGTTTAATTTAACAAAATCTCCAGAGTCAGCAATTCCATCATCTACTAAAGCTATAATATCATCATCAAAAATATCTTTCTTTTTATCAGATAAATCTTTAAATCTTTGAAAAGCATCATTTAAATGATTATCTGAAACCTCATATCCTAATTCCTTTAACTTTGATTTAAAAGCATGACGACCTGAGTGTTTACCCATTACTAAAGTAGATTTATTAAGCCCTACGGATTCCGGAGTCATAATTTCATATGTTCCGGAATGCTTAAGCATACCATCTTGATGTATGCCGGATTCATGGGCAAATGCATTTGCCCCTACTATAGCTTTATTAGGCTGAACAGAAAATCCAGTAATTGCGGACAGCAATCTTGATGATCTAGTAATTACTTCAGTATTTATATTTGTATCAAAAGGCAATAAATCTTTTCTAGTTTTAATAGCCATCACTACTTCCTCAAGAGAAGTATTTCCTGCCCTTTCCCCAATACCGTTAATTGTACACTCTATTTGCCTAGCCCCCTCTTTAACAGCTGCTAAAGAATTAGCTACAGCAAGGCCTAAATCATTATGACAATGTACACTCAATATAGCTTTATCAATATTAGGGACTTTATTTTTAAGCATACCAATTAGTGAGCCAAATTCCTCAGGTATTGCATATCCAACAGTATCAGGAATATTTATAGTTGTTGCTCCTGCTTTTATAGCTCCTTCAACACATCTACATAAAAAATCATGATCTGTTCTTGATCCATCTTCTGGACTCCACTCCACATCTTCAACTTTATTTCTTGCATAAGAAACACTATCTATAACCATATCCAATACATCTTCAGGCTCCATTTGCAACTTATACTTCATATGTAATGGACTAGTAGACAAAAATGTATGTATTCGTTTTCGTTTAGCAAACCTTAAAGCTTCAGCTGACCTGTCAATATCTTTATGCGCAGCCCTTGATAATGAACATATTATAGGACCGTCTAAAGTATCTGATATTTTTTTTACAGACTCAAAATCTCCATTGGAAGCAATTGCAAAACCTGCCTCAATTATATCAACACCAAGAGACTGAAGAGTCTCTGCTATCCTTAATTTTTCTTCTAAATTCATAGAACAACCAGGAGATTGTTCCCCATCCCTTAGTGTAGTGTCAAATATTAATACTTTATCACTTGAACTTTTACTTGATGATTTATTTTTTTCATATTCCATTTTTTTCTCCCATAGACTATTAAAATCTCATTATTACCCAAAGCATCCTCTAATACTTTGGGAAAATAAGTCGAGATCCAAGCAGAGTTATCAATAAACCCATATAAAATAATTCTATAGTTAAATGAAATAATTTCATTTTCTACTCTCTTAATTAATATATTCTAATACTATGCGCCTAGAAAGAACAGGATTCAAGCATATTTTACATATAAATATATATTTTTTAAAATTTAAATTTTTTAGAGCTAGTTTTTATCCTTATCAACCAACTTTTGTTCTGCTATCCAAGGCATCATATCTCTAAGTTTTTGGCCCACTTCTTCCAATTGATGTTCTGAAGCTCTTCTTCTCGTTGCCTTAAAACTAGGTTGATTGACTTTACACTCTTGCATCCAATCTCTTGCGAACTTTCCAGATTGAATATCATCTAAAACCTTTTTCATCTCTTTTCGTGTATCTTCTGTAATAATTCTTTTACCGGTAACATAATCACCGTATTCAGCTGTATTAGATATAGAATATCTCATATTTGCTAGACCGCCTTCATACATTAAGTCTACAATAAGTTTTACTTCATGCAAACATTCAAAATATGCCATCTCAGGAGCATAACCAGCATCAACTAATGTCTCAAAACCTGCAGTAATTAATTCAGACAAACCTCCACATAAAACAACTTGCTCACCAAATAAATCTGTTTCACATTCTTCTTTAAAAGTAGTCTCAATAATTCCAGCTCTACCTCCACCTACTGCACAGCCATAAGATAAGCCAATATCAAGAGCATTTTTTGTTGAATCTTGAGCAACTGCAACTAATGATGGAACACCTCCACCCCTTAAATATTCAGACCTTACAGTATGTCCTGGCCCTTTTGGGGCTAACATAAATATATCGATATCTTTCCTAGGATCTATCAAACCAAAATGAATATTTAGTCCATGAGCAAAACCTAATGCAGAACCAGACTTCATATTATCCTTTAAACTTTCTTCCCATATCTGAGATTGCAATTCATCTGGAGTAGCCATCATCATGACATCTGCCCATTTAGCCGCATCTGCAACATTCATTACTTCATAACCTGCTTCCTTAGCTTTAGATACAGACGAAGAATCTTCTCTAAGCGCTATTCTAACATTCTTTACACCACTATCCTTCATATTCGCAGCATGAGCGTGTCCTTGACTACCATAGCCAATTACGACTACATTTTTTGATTTTATTAAATTAACGTCACAATCTCTATCATAATAAACTCTCATTATTCTTCTCCAATTAATATAAAATTATTTTGCTAGTAATGCTTTTTCACCTCTAAGAATTGCTACAGCTCCTGTTCTGGAAACTTCAACTAGTCCTAATGGTTGCATTAATTTAATAAAAGCATCTAATTTATCCGCCGAACCTGTTAATTCGAATACAAAAGATTGATTTGAACTATCTATAACTCTGGCCCTAAATATATCAGCAACTCTTAATGATTCAACCCTACGTTCACCTTTAGCTTTAACTTTTACTAAAAGTAACTCTCTATTAACAAAGGCTCCCTCATTATTTAAATCAACAACCTTTCTTACAGGAACTATTCTTTCTAATTGAGCTTTAATCTGTTCTATAACCATAGTGGTGCCCGTTACCATTACAGTTACTCTAGATAAATTTCTATCTTCATCAACCTCTGCAACAGTTAAACTTTCAATATTATAACCCCTAGCAGAAAACATCCCTACAACTCTTGCAAGAACTCCAGATTTGTTATCCACTATAACAGAAAATGTATGTGTATTTATATCCGCCAATAAATATATCCTTTTAATAAAACTAATATTTATCTACATTTAATTCTTAAAAATGTAAAACTATAAAATAAAAGTATATAATATATATTAAATATACAAGAATATAAACTTATTATCTATGAACTATGGGTTTAGATACGCCAATAGCCCATATTGAAGAAATTTCATTAAATAAATTTCCATTTATATATCCATCTACTTCTGTCTCACTTAGAGTTTTACTCGCAATCAAGCAGGCTGTGCCGTGAATAATAGACCATGCAGAATTAACTGCTGAATTCATAGAAACTCTTTTTCTTAAATCATTTAAACTAAAACTTTCTTTTACTGCATCTAAAAATAACTGATGAAAATCTTCGTAATTATTAATTCTATCGCTATTTGATAAAGATTGAGAGAACATAAAAATAAAAATTTCAGGGTTATTATTCGCATACTCTAAATAACTTTTTCCAATTACAGCTAGCTTTTTATTGTCCAAGTTTTTACTTAATACAACTTGATTTTTTAGATAATCAATAAACTCAATTTTACAAAAATATATACATGCTTGAATAAGCGATTGTTTGTCCTTAAAGTGATTGTAAGGTGCTGCTGGAGAAACCTCTAAAAACCTAGCTGCTTCCCTAATAGAAAAGTTTTCCAAATTATTTACTTTTACAGCTTCTAACACTCTTTTAATTAGAAGATTTTTAAGGTCACCATGGTGATATTGGTCTTTTTCATGCATAGCTATAAAACCTTAATAATAATTAAAAAAACACTGTATATCTATAATAAAGCTAACCCTTCAGCAGTTTGCGTTTCTTTATCATCCTTATCACTTAGTTTCATTTCATTATGAGCAGCTCCCGCTGGTATCATTGGAAAAACATTTTCCATTTTGGCCACACAAACATCCATCAAAACAGGTCCCTTGTGATCAAGCATTTCTTTTATTGATTTTTTTAATTCTTTAGGATCTGTAACTCGCATTCCTTTTATCCCAAAAGATTCTGCTAAGGATATAAAATCTGGCAAGGAATCTGTATAAGACTCAGCATACCTTCCTCCATGAAAAAATTCTTGCCACTGTCTTACCATACCCATGTATTCATTATTCAATATAAAAATTTTAACAGGAATATTTAATTGTCTCAATGATGATAATTCTTGCATATTCATTAAAAAAGATGCTTCGCCTGCTACACAAACAACAGGTTTATTAGGGTGAGCAACTTGAACTCCAATTGCTGCAGGAAAACCATAGCCCATTGTTCCTAAACCTCCAGAAGTCATCCATCTATTTGGTTTATAAAAATCTAAGTATTGAGCAGCCCACATTTGGTGTTGGCCAACTTCAGTAGTTATAAAGGCATCTTTACCTTTGAGAGCATCATTAAGAACTGTTAGAGCTTTTTGAGGTTTTATAATCTCATTAGAATCTTTAAAGGATAAACAATCTATTTTCTTCCATTTGTTAATTGTATTCCACCATTTATTAATACTTTTAGAATCTAGTTTATTTTTGTTTTGTCTTAACTCTTTAAAAAGCATATCTAACACATAATAACAATCACCTATCAAAGCTATATCTATCTTAACGTTTTTATTTATAGAAGAGGGATCAATATCAATATGTATCTTTTTAGAATTTGGTGAAAAATATTTCAAATTACCTGTAATTCTATCATCAAATCTAGCTCCCACGCATAACATTACATCACAGTCATGCATAGCCATATTAGCTTCATATGTACCGTGCATACCTAACATACCCAAAAAATTTTTATTTTCTGCAGATACAGCTCCTAGCCCCATTAAAGTTTGAGTAATTGGAATACCAAGATAATTTACAAATTTAGTTAATAGAGATGAAGCTTTCACGCCAGAATTTATAACACCACCGCCTGAATATATTATAGGTTTTTTTGCCTTAAGAAGAATATCTATTGCTTGCTTTACATTGGTTAAGTTTGCTTTTTTTACTGGCTTATATGAGGTCATACTTTTAACTTTAATTCCTTTAAAAGTAGTAATTGAATTCTGTACATCTTTGGGTAAATCGATAACAACTGGTCCAGGCCTACCAGATTTTGCAACATAAAACCCTTCTGCAACTGTACTTTCAAGATCATTAATATCCTTAACTAAATAATTATGCTTGGTACAAGAAGCTGTAATACCTACTGTATCTGCTTCCTGAAATGCATCCGTCCCAATTAAATGTGTAGGTACCTGGCCTGTTAAACATAATAATGGAATACTATCCATTAATGCATCAGTTAACCCTGTTACTGCATTCGTAGCTCCAGGACCTGAAGTTACTAATATAACTCCTACCTTTCCAGTAGAGCGCGCATAACCTTCCGCCATATGAACTGCAGCCTGCTCATGTCTAACTAATATGTGTCTTATTCTATTTTGTTTAAATATAGCATCATATATAGGCAAAACAGCACCACCAGGATAACCAAAGATAACTTCTACATTTAAATCTACTAAAGTTTTAATAATAATTTCAGAGCCTGAAAGTTTCATAAAATAGCCTCAAATAATTAATCTAGTTTAAAATTATACTTGTTTATATAATTAATAAGAACTTATTAATACAATTTATTGTATAAAGACAAGATATTACTGCAATATTTATCAATATTATCTTTAAAATTCAATATTTTGTAATCTGCATCATATTGATGTCTGAACCAAGTCTCTTGTCTTTTTGCATATTGATTTGTATGATTTATAGTAATTTCTGCAGCTTCCTGAAGAGAAATTTCATTTTTATTAACAGATAATAACTCTCTAACTCCATGTGCTTTCATAATAGGTAAAGTTTTATCAAAACTTTCTACTTTTTTAACTTCTTGCAAAGCTCCCTGCTCTATCATCTTATAAAATCTTTTTTTTATATTTGATCTTAATACTTCTCTATCCGGTGAAAGTTGCACTTTCAAAAAACTATTAGGTAACTTATTTGATCTTTTATCAGCTTTTCTTATTTCATAAAGAGTTTTTCCTGTTTCAAGCCATACAGAATAAGATCTAATTAATCTTTGTTTGTCATTTTTATTAATATTTTTTACAAGCATTCTATTGAGGTTTTGTAATCTGATAAAAAAATTTTCAACTCCATCATTATCTAATAAATGTTCTGCTAATTTTCTATTTTTTTCAGAAGTAGTGGGAAGATCACTTATACCCTCAATTAAAGCTTTTATATAAAGACCACTCCCTCCAACTAAAATTGGAACAAAACCTTTAACTAAAGCATTATTAATTTCTAATATAGCTTTCTCACTCCACAATAATGCGGAACATCTATTTTTTCCTGAAATAAATCCATATAGCTTATGTTCTACAGAATTTTCAGCTACTTTATCAGGCCTAGCAGAGATTATTCTTAATTCTTTATATACCTGCATACTATCAAAATTTATTATTATTCCATTTAAAACCTTACTTAAGGTGATAGCAAAATCGGATTTACCAGATGCCGTTGGTCCAGCAATAACAATTATTGGGCTTAATATATTGATACTAATTCTTGCTCCTTCTTTAATTAATTTTTACTTAACTTTAATGCAATATAGGACAAAGTTCCCTTACGGTTAATTAAAAGTAAAGCAAAATCTCGAGAAGATTTAATTTCTTCATTTACTCTCATTTCAACATCAGATGGAGTAAATACTTTATTCTGAGACACCTCTATAATTATATCTCCAGGTAAAATACCTTTGTCTGATGCGTCCGTATCAGACCTTACGTTTAATATTAAAACTCCATTTAAATTTTTTGGAATATTAAACTTAGATCTAAAGTCTTCAGAAATATCACTTAATAATAAACCTAATTCTTCAATTTCTAAAGATGCAGGATTATTATTTTTAGGTTTTTTAATTGATACTTCTTGTTCCTCAACCATCTCACCAACGATAACCTGAAGCTTTAAAGGCATTCCATTACGCCAAACTTCAACAGATACAGGCTTGTCAATTTCTGTCTCAGCAACAATTCTAGGTAAACTTCTCATATCTTCTACATTTTTATTATCAAATTTAATTATCACATCCCCTGACCTAATGCCCGCTAATTTTGCAGGACCATCAGGCATAACACCAGATATTAATGCGCCCTTAGTCTCATTTAAACCTAAACTTGCAGCAATATCATCTGTAACCGTTTGTATTCTTACTCCAAGCCAACCTCTTTTTGTTTTACCGTATTTCTCTAATTGGAATATTACACCTTTTGCTAAATTTGAAGGAACTGAAAAACCAATCCCTACACTTCCTCCACTTGGAGAGAATATAGCTGTGTTAATACCTACTACCTCACCATTTAAATTAAATAAAGGACCACCTGAATTACCTCTATTAATGGAAGCATCAGTTTGAATGAAATCATCAAAAGGTCCTGCACTAATATCCCTGCCTCTGGCTGATATAATACCAGCAGTAACGGTATTGACTAACCCAAAAGGATTTCCAATAGCCAAAACCCAATTCCCTACTTTAGCAGTATCAGAATCTCCCCACTTGACTGTTGGTAAAGTATCTTCTGCCTCTATTTTTAGTAAAGCAAGATCTGTTTTTTTATCTTTACCAATTAATTTCGCTTTGAATGATCTATTATCAGTTAAGATAACATTAATTGATATAGCATCTTCAATTACATGATTATTTGTGACAATCAAGCCACTACCATCAATAATAAAACCAGAACCCATGGCCTGCTGAGGTTTTCTCTCTCTGGGTGGCCTTTGCCCTCCTCGTTTTTCAAAAAAATCGTTAAAAAAATCTTCGAAAGGCGAACCTGGAGGAAACTTAGGAGCTCCTGGTGCATTTGGTTCCAAACTCATAGTAGTAGATATACTTACTACAGCTGGAGAAAGCTTAGCTGACAGTTCTGAAAAATCAGGTGGATAGCTATCAGCAAATGTATTAAAAGAATAAGCTAAAACCAAAAATGAAGTTAAAAGAAAAACCTTAGTTTTTATTATATATTTAAACATGTAATTACCTTTATAAATTTAAATTAAGTATAACATATATGTTATATGAACTTACATAAACATTTCTAATATATTAAAATTTATTAACATTATAAACTGTATTACATTTACTTATAAAACTAAAAATCCGATCATATTTTTATAAAATAATGTACAATATAAGCGTACCTAAGGAAATAAAAAATAGCCCAGTAATCCTTATTTTATCTGAATCCAAACTAAATATATAGTTTAACATTTTTTTCATATAATTTGGAAATAATGCGTATACTATTCCCTCAGCTATAAAAAGTATTGATATAAAAAAAAATATTAAAGGAATTAAACTTAAGTCTATAGACATAAAATTTAAATCAACTATTTCTGTCCATTTATATCATTAAAGAAATTAAAAAATTCACTGTCTGGAGATAATACCATGGTAGTATCTTCATCATTCAAGGCCATACTATAAGCTTTCATAGATCTATAAAAAGAAAAGAATTCCGGATCTCTACTAAAAGCTTCCCCTAAAATTTTATTCTTACCGGCATCTCCTTGACCCCTTAAGATTTCACCATCTCTTTCAGCATTTGCTAGTATAACTGTTCTTTCTCTTTCTGACTCAGAAGTAATCTTTCTGGCTTCCTCTGCACCTTCCGCCCTAAATTGCGCAGCTTCCTGTTGTCTTTCCGTTTGCATTCTTCTAAATATTGCTTCTGAGTTAGCAGGTGGAAGATCGGCTCTTCTTATCCTAACATCTTCGACTTTTATACCAAATTCCTTAGCCTCTTCTGCAACCAAAGCTCCAACTTCATCTAAAAGTAATTTACGTTTATTAGATATTACATCCTTAAGCGGAACTCTTCCTAAAACCTGACGCAAACTATCATTCAAAATAGAACCTAACCTGTTCCTTAAGGCTGTTTCATATCGAACTGACTGATAATATCTCAATGGATCTGTAATAACATACCTTGCGAAAGCATCTACAATAATCCTTTTTTTATCTGAACTGATTATTTCCTCTCTAGGATTATCGAATAATATTAACCTTTTATCAAAATATTCAACATTTTGCATTAAAGGAATTTTAAACTGTAAACCAGGTTCTTTAATAAGTTTAACAGGCTCTCCAAACTGTAATACTAAAGCTTGCACTCTCTGATCAACGTAAAAGAAACTAGACCCTCCTAAAAGAATAATCAATAATACAATTACAGTTAAAGCTACTTTTTTAGGTGTCATCTGGAATCTCCACTAACAGTATTATTACCATTTTTACTTCTTAATTCAGGTAAAGGTAAGTATGGAACTACACCACTTCCTGCATTTTTATCGATTATAATTTTTTTTGTATTTTGCATAATATCTTCCATAGTCTCTAGATATATTCTTCTTTTAGTAACATCTTTTGCATTAGCATATTCATCATAAATTGATATAAACCTCTGAGCAGCACCTTCTGCTCTTGCAATAACCTGTTCTTTATAACCTTCAGCTTCAGCTAAAATTTCAGACGCTTGACCTCTTGCTTCTGGAACAATTCTATTAGCATAAGCTTCAGACTCATTAATTAATCTTTCCTTATCTGCTCTAGCTCTTTGAACATCTCTATAATCATCAATAACTGTTGCCGGCGGGTCAACTCTTTGCATTAATAAAGAAGATATAATAATACCTGCATTATAAGAATCTAAAATATCTTGCAACATTTGTTGAGCTTCTTGTCTAATTTGTTCTCTACCTTCTGAAAGTGCAAATTCAATATTTGTTCTCCCCATTATTTCTCTCATCACACTTTCTGCACCATCTTTTATATTCTGACTGGGATTTCTTACGTTAAATAAAAAATCTGCCGCATCTCCTATATACCATTGAACAACAAAATTAACGTCAACAATGTTCTCATCGCCAGTTAACATTAGTGATTCATCGTCGATATTTCTTGAACTTATTTGCCCTCCTCTATCCGAACCTTTTCTAAAGCCTATTTCTATATTTCTTGTGGTAGTAACAGGAACAACAGTCACTTTTTCTATCGGTGTAGGAAGATGATAATTTAAACCTGATGAGGTAGTTTCAATATATTTACCAAACCTTAAAACTACTCCTTGTTCTTCAGGACCTACTGTATAAAAGCCACTAACCATCCATATAGCCACAATAGCTATTATGATTAATGATATTCCCTTTTTCCCTCCTGGTAAAAAAGAATTAACTTTCTCTTTTGCACTCTTAACTATGTCATCTAAATTATTATTATTATTCCACGGATTATTATTTTTAGGCCCTCCATTATTTGAAGATCCACTTCCTCCTGCTCCCCAAGGACCATCATCATTACTATTCCATGGCATATTTAAATCCTTTATAGTTTATATAATTAAAAATTATTTTTTTATAACAGTCAAAAAAATTGTTGCAAGCTTTCAAAGAAAATTATTTCAATTAAAACACAACTATATATATTATATTGGTATATAAATATTATATTACAAGCTATATTTGTTAAATTTTTAAATTAGGTTACTAATGACTAAAATAAATGAAAACACTATAAAAAATATTTTAAAAAATGTTAAAGATATTAATTCTCAAGATAATATTATAGATAGTGGAATATTAAAAAATATAATAATAGATAATAATCTAATTTCTATAATTTTACATATAAAAGTTAATAAATCACTTTATAAGAATATTATTAATCAATGTGAAAAATTAATTAAAGATTTCGATAAAAAATTAAATGTAAATGTTTTATTAACTTCTGAGTTAAAGGATAAAAATATTGAATATAAAAGCATGCAAGATAAAGTAGTACAAAATAATGGTATTAAACCTGAAGGGATCAAGCATATTATAGCTATTGCCTCAGGCAAAGGCGGAGTAGGTAAATCAACTCTTACTACTAATTTAGCTTTCTCACTAAGTAATAAAAATTTAAAAGTTGGAATATTAGATGCTGATATTTATGGTCCATCTCAGCCAAGAATGCTGGGTCTAAGCGATAAAAAACCTGAACAAACATCCGAAGGTAAAATTACAACGGTTGATAAGCATGGAATAAAATGTATGTCTATCGGATTTTTAATAGATGAAGATAAACCAATGGTCTGGAGAGGGCCAATGGTACAAGGCGCTTTGGAACAATTGATTAAAGATGTTGAATGGGGTCAATTAGATATTTTACTTATAGATATGCCTCCTGGTACAGGCGATGTTCAACTAACTATGAGTCAGAGAGTTCCACTTTCGGGAGCTATCATAGTATCAACCCCTCAGGATATAGCATTAATTGACGCGAGAAAAGGCCTTAATATGTTTCGTAAAGTTAATGTACCTATTATTGGTATAGTTGAAAATATGAGTTATTATTTATGTCCTCATTGCAATTCAAAAGCTAAAATATTTGGTAATGGTGGAGTAAAACAAACATCGAAAGATATGTCAGTAAAATTTCTAGGTGAAATTCCGTTAGATATTAATATTCGTATCAATTCAGACCAAGGCCAACCTGATAAAACAATTTCAGATGATGTCAAAAATTCTAACTATTATGGAGAAATATCAAGTCAGTTAGTTAATTTTATCAATAAAATAGATCAAGATAAAGCCGTTGAACCAATAATTAAGTTTGAGTAGAAATCTCATTTTAAATGATTAATTAACTCATTCCATTCTCTGTTACTTAAACCACTTTTTTTCTGATCGACCTTTTTTCCATTTACCATGAGTTTTATTACGTTCATTGCCTCAGCAGATAATTCAACTGAACCAGACCTATAGCTTTTAAAAGCCTCGGCTGTAATTGGCACCCACGATTCCATAATTTTATATATAATATCAGCATAAACTCTAATTTCATATTGAGCATGACTATCTGCTCTTAAAAAAATAAAATTCATTAAATTATGTAAATTAGTTTTCCAATACCATTGAGTATAAGTGTTTAATGTAAGATTAATTCTTGCTAATTCTCTAGATAAACCGTCTCTATTTTTATCTACAATATCACCTTGAAGATTTTCATTTAATAAATATTCATAAGTTTCATAAGATTTTTCTGCATCTCGTTTTAATAAAAATAAAGCTTCTTCAGAATCTTTAGGTGAAAGAGTGTTTCCTCTTCCTTGTTTATTTAATTTAGACTGCACTGCAAGATCTTTAGCTTCTGGAATATAAAATTCTTTATCTAAAACCGAATATCTAGCTGAATACTCATTAATACTTGCTGTACGATGCCTTATCCATTGTCTTGCAATAAACATAGGTAACTTAACATGTAATTTAATTTCACACATTTCAAAAGGAGTTGAGTGTCTATGTCTCATTAAATATCTTATTAAACCCCTATCTTCGGATACACGACTTGTTCCTTTACCATATGAAACTCTTGCAGCTTGAACAATTGCCTGATCATCCCCCATATAATCTACTACTCTAACAAAACCATGATCTAGAGCAGGAAAAACTTTGTATAATATTTTTTCTATTCCCTTAGCAACTGGTCTTATAGTCTTATTAGAACTGTTTCTTAAAGCATTAATTTCTTCTCTTTGTTGTTTGGAAAGATTATTTTTAGAATTAGTCATCAATTAACCTCAGTTCATAAATTATTATAAATGTATAAACGATAATTAATCCAATAAAAATATTTATTTTTTATTTATAAAGAAATATTTTAAAAACCTTTATAAATATTTACTATTAATTATAATGAAAATGCTGATTTAATTCAGCTATGGCAATAAACGGGATATTATATAAATGTAATGGACCCGGGGGCGGTACCCGGCACCTCCACCATCATTTAAGGGGGTGAAATAGGATCGACATGCATTGAAGGGTATTTACTTTTGCTCGGGATGGTACCTACGTAATGGACCAAATTTATAACTGCAAACGACAATAGTCGTGAGGTTGCTCTTGCTGCATAAGCAGTAAGAAATACCGTGGTTCAACTCCCAGCGCGTCACACCGTTTGGGCGAGGTATAAGAAGCACCTGGCAACAGAACGCTCTTGGAAGTGGTAGATTTATCTGCCACTTCTAGAAATTGGAATTTAAAAAAAATTATGCAAAATAATAACCATTCTATTATTGACTATGACGCACTCACCATTCAAGCGATGAGAAGCTTAGTAAGAAAAGTATTAAATGATATCTCATTAAATGGATTACCTGATAAACATCATTTTTATATTACTTATATTACAAACTTTAAGAATGTAGAAATTCCTGCTTTTCTTAAAGAGAAATATCCTGATAAAATGACTATTATAATTGAACATTCTTTTTGGGATTTAAATATTTACAAAGATAGTTTTGCTATAAAACTTTCTTTTGATGGTATAAAATATAAGCTAAGTATACCTTTTAATTCATTAGTATCTTTTTCAGACCCCTATGCAAATTTTCATTTAAAATTTCCTAGAGTTGATTACAATGAAAAAATAAAAAAAGAAAATGAAATTGATAATAAAGAGAATATAATAAACATTAAAGATTTTAAAAAGGATAAATAAGTGACTGAATTTAATTATGAAAAACTCTTCCAATATGGAGAAGATAATACTAGTTATAGAAAATTAGATTTAGGTCCTATAAAACAAACTGAAGTTCAAGGAAAAAATATATTACATATTTCTAGTAATATATTAGAAAATTTATCAAGAATTGCTTTTTATGAAATTTCACATTTTTTAAGAGAATCTCACCTAAAACAAATAACCCATATATTTAATGATAATGAAGCCTCTGAAAATGATAAATATGTTGCATTAACTCTATTAAAAAATGCAAATACAGCAGCTGGAGGAGTCTTACCTATGTGCCAAGATACTGGAACAGCAATTGTTGTGGCAAAAAAAGGTTCTTTAATATGGACTGATTACGATGATGAAGAGTATTTATCAAAAGGAATTTATAGAGCCTTCAAAGAAAATAATCTTAGATACAGCCAATTAGCTCCACTGTCTATGTTTGAAGAAGTGAATACTAAAACAAATCTTCCTGCTCAAATTGATATTTATTCTACAAATAGTAATGAGTATAACTTTTTATTTGTGGCAAAAGGTGGAGGATCAGCAAATAAAACCTTTTTTTACCAAGCAACTCCATCTGTTATTAGAACAAAACAAATATTAGATTTCATAGAACCTCTTATCAAAAATATAGGAACTGCTGCATGCCCTCCTTATCATTTAGGTATTGTAATTGGAGGAACTTCAGCAGAGTTAAATATGAAAACACTAAAATTAGCAACCTGTAAATATTTGGATAATCTTCCCATTGATGGGAATAGTAGTGGAAGAGCTTTTCGTGATCATGAAATGGAAAAGAACATTTTAAAAATGACTAGTAAATTTGGAATTGGAGCACAATTTGGAGGGAAATATTTTTGTCATGATGTTCGTGTCATAAGGCTTCCAAGACATGGAGCTAGTCTTCCTATTAGTATAGGAGTCAGCTGTGGAGCTGACAGACAAGTAAAGGCAAAAATAAATGAAAATGGAGTTTTTATTGAAAAACTTGAAAAAAACCCTTCTAAATATTTTCCTAAAATAGGTAATTCACAGCTTTCAAAAAATTCAGTAAAGATTGATTTAAATCAACCTATGGATGATATATGTAAAATTTTAAGTAAATATGAAGTCAAGACACGTGTAATATTAACTGGGACATTAATAGTTGCTAGAGATATGGCTCATGGAAAAATTAAGGAGAAATTAGATGCAGGTTTCGAGATGCCAGAGTATTTTAAAAATCACCCTATTTACTATGCAGGGCCGGCAAAAACTCCAACAGGTATGGTAACGGGCTCATTTGGACCAACTACTGCTGGAAGAATGGATAGCTATGTAAAAATGTTTCAAGAAAAAGGTGGTTCTAGAATAATGTTAGCAAAGGGGAATAGATCTAAACAAGTAACAGATTCATGTAAAAATAATGGAGGATTTTATTTAGGTTCTATAGGCGGTCCAGGAGCAGAATTAGCCCAAAACAATATTACTAAAGTAGAATGCCTAGAATATCCTGAATTAGGGATGGAAGCTATTTGGAAAATTGAAGTAAAAGAATTTCCAGCTTTTATTGTTGTTGATGATAAAGGTAACGACTTTTTTGAGTCCTTTAATATTTCATAAACTTATTTTTGAATCATACTCTTTGCTGATTTAACTTGTGATTTTTCATCAGATCTAGGAGGGACGCTACAACCTTTTTGACACGCTGGCCTCTCTTGCATTCTATCCATCCACAACCTTAAATTACTCAAGCCAGTGATATCAATTTCTGACCACTTATAAATTCTTACCCAAGTCCAATTAGCTATATCAGCTATAGAATATTCATCACAAATCCATTCTCTACCCTCTAAATGTTTATCAAGAACTGCATAAAGCCGTCTACACTCATTTCTATATCTATTTATTGCACTCGGTATTTTTTCATCAAAATATCGACCAAAAACATTTGCTTGCCCTTGCATAGGGCCTAATCCACCCATTTGAAACATCAACCATTCAATACATATAATTCTACCTATAGGGTCCTGTGGAATAAGTTTTTTATATTTATCTGCTAAATATAATAATATTGCACCACTTTCAAATACAGAGATACCGTTGTTATCATGATCAATTATAGCAGGAATTCTTCCATTTGGATTAATTTTTAAAAACCACTCTTCCTTCTGTTCTGCTACATTAAAATCTAATTTTCTGACTTTATATTTAAGTCCCAACTCTTCCAATGCTATAGATATTTTATACCCATTTGGGGTAGCAGCAGTAAACAATTCTATCATAAGAAACCTCATATATTTATCATTAAATTTAAATTATTATAATATAGTAAATAATGAAAAGTTAAAGATTTTTAAATTAAACAATAAGAAAAGAATTTAATTTATTGGCTATAAAAATTAGTCATTTGGTGACAAAACACTATCTAATAAATCATCAAGTATATCTTCTTCAGTAGGAAGCCTAGGTAAAGGAATGTTATTTACTAGAGCATCAGGTTTAAAATAATCTAATAAAGAAGAAGTTTGAATATTTTGTATAAAAACAGGTAAAGGTCTCTTAATATTATTTTCTTCTAATACATCAAATAATTCTGAACTGTCTTGTATTTCATTATTTATACTAACATTATTTTCATTTAATAACTCATTTATTAATGTATTTGATTCATCTTCATCTGCTAAATTACTTAATACATTCTCAAAATTATTATTACTTTCTATACTTTCATTATTATCTTTTATTTTATTGACTGTTATGTCAGTGTTATCGATTGTAGTTCTTCTTTTAGCTAAATTAATAGTTTTTTTATTAGAACGAGATAAATTTAAAGATAAAAAATTTTCTAAATCATTATTCTTAAAAAATTTTGTTGAAATATCATAATCGTTATTTTTAAAATTTAAATTACCCTCTGTTAAAGTAAAAAAATTATCATTTTTAATCTCAAAAGTTTGTAAGATTAGATTACTATTTTCATACTTAGAATTTATTGTGAAATTATCCAATTTTTTATCTTTATCAGTTGAAAAAGATTTATATACATAGTCAATTAAATCTTCACTACCATCAATATTAGCAACATTAATAATACTATTAATATCCAAACCTTTTATAATATTCTTTTTGAAATTAATATCACCCTCACCGATCATACTATTAAAAATTTCTTCAAAATTATCTGCTCTACCATTAATAATAAACTCAGATGAAATTGAAGAAGTAAAATTACCATAAGCAAAATAATTTGTAAAAAATTCAGAACTTTTTATATTTTTGAATATAATTTTACCTTCATACTCATCAGGATTTATAATAGAAAATTTAACATTAGTGTTTACACTCCCGCCAAATAATTTTCCGTCTGCTCTTTTTAGATTAATTGCTTCATCATCCACATTTAATAAAATATTAAAATCAGATATTTCATAATTATTTATAGTAAATAAATCAGAATTTACTTTAAGAATTCCTTTATATTTATAGCTTAGGTCTTTATAGAAATAGTCATACAAACTTTTTATAGCTGAAACATCTATAATGCTAGTTGTAAACTCAACATCAAAATCTAATTTATCATCTTTAGCCTTATTTAAAATAATATTGCCCGCATAATTAAAATTAGAGTTATTAATAGATATATTTTCTATACTAAAAGTATTATCTTTCATTTCAAAATCAGATGAGAAGATAGTCTCCCCTTCTAATCCTAGGTCTATAACATTATCTATATTATTTACAAATACATTTAACTTACCCTTATAAGAATTAATCAAGAAATTATTTATATCTATAATTCCAATATAATCTATTTTAGAGTTTTCGTTTTTAAAGGCTATATTACTTTTTAATTTATTTGAGCTACCTTTAGAAGAAATATTAATTGCACCTTGGTTAATAATAATATTTTTAAAAATATTAGGTAACTGATAATAATCATAGAATTGAGAAAAATTATTATGATCTATGTTAATTTCAATATCATATATTGCCTCTTTCTTTTCATAATTAATATTTCCGTATGCGCTAAGTTCTCCACCCGCCAAATCTGATATATTTAGTTTATCTATAGTAAAAATTTTATTTTTATATGAATTTTTGAAAGTTATGCCCTTATATTGAGATTTCAAAAATAATAAGTTTTTTAACTGGAGGTCAAAATTAATTACATCAAAATTTAACAAGTTATATTTATTTAAATCATCACTTTCATTTATTTCCTCTTTAATCAAATAAGAATCTAAATTTAAATTATCAATTTCAAGATTAGTAGTTAAACTATTGATTTCTCCTAATCTTAACCTAACTTCTCCATTAAAATTGCTAGAATCAATCTTGCCCTTTATACCGGCAAAAGTTGCTCCACCTTTTCTGAACACAACTTCACTGTCTATATTAGCTTTCTGCAACCTAGTGTTTGAAATATTATTTAAATCTATAGACAACCATCTATAAAAATCTCTTATATTATCACTAGTCAATGAACATGTGCCTTCAAAAATAGAAAAATTATTTTTAAACAAACCACCCAATTTAATTTCAGTATTTCCGGGGAAAGTTGCATAACCTGAATTAAGTATATAATTGTCCTTTTCTTTATTAATTTCTATACTCAAGTTTCTTATTGGATAATCCAATAGCTTTGATGTTCCAATTGTAAATATAAACTTTGCATTATGTTTATCCCAATAACTTATACTATCTTCTTTTCTTTTATTATTATTGTTAGTGTTAATATTATTTATATGATCAATAATTTTATCTAAATCTAAACTGTTAGATGATAATGCCATTTCTAATTTAGGCTCTAGCCCGCTATTTCCTGACAAAGCACCTGTAAATGATAAGGCATCCATATTAGCATTGATGTTAAAAATAGAATAAAATAAATTATTATTAGTAAAGCTTAATGATATATCTCCATTAAATTTAGATTTTTTATCTAATAAGCTTAAATATTTTATTGTATCAATATTAAATATTTTTTTTAAATTGTCATAAGATACATCTAATTTACCTTCTATTTCTGGAAAATAATCAGTATAGCGTATATTTAAATCAGTTTTTATATCAATATTATTATTATTTATAGTTAACTTAGTGGACCAATAATCTTCACTATTTTCTAATTTATTAAAAGAAGAGTTTAATTTATAATTACTTCCATTTATATTTATTTGCCCCTCTATAATATTTATTTTTTTGCTTGTATTAATATTAATATTATAGAAATTTAGTTTAGAAGTGTTATTATATATTATTGTTCCGTTGGCAACATTGAACTCATTAACCTTTATTTTAGGATATTTAATTTGATTAAATTTTAAGTATTTATCATTAACAACATCATTTATATTTTCTTCACTATCCAAAGATTTTTCTAGTACCCAATTTGGCTTTCTATCTGATGTGTTCAATAAATTTAATGTCAAATTGTCAAATAATATACTTTCTATCTCAATATTTCCTTTTAAAAGGGGAAAGAACGATAATTTTGCTGTTATACTATCTGATCTAAGAAAGTTACTAATAACCCCAGATTTTTCATCTACTAAACTTATGTTATGAACTTTAATTTGAGGAGATGGATAAATTTTTAATTCTATATCTCCTCTTATTTTTGCTGTTTTGCCAGTATTTTCTTCTAGCATGGAAATTATTTCTGGTTTCCATACCTTCAAATTTATAAACATTGGAGCAAAAAATATGAAACTAAAAAATAATAATAAAATCAAAATAATTATATAAAGAAAATATTTTTTAAAATACCCAGAATTAAAATTTTTAGGCGTTAATGGATTATTACTTCTTTTGTTAGTTTCTTGATTTGCTACAGATGGTCTATCACGTCTTGTAGCCTTAAGCATAATTTGAAATCCTAATAACTTTAATAAAATTATATATTATCTAAAAATAACTTTATATCAAAAATTAAAAAAAAAAAAAAACATAAAAAA
>Ga0222718_10000837_pt1 | contig 31534 bp, 31 predicted proteins | sample C33_27DmetaG_FD_165045 | JGI IMG/M metagenome (GOLD analysis project Ga0222718, IMG submission 165045) | Estuarine water microbial communities from San Francisco Bay, California, United States - C33_27D | ecosystem: Environmental > Aquatic > Marine > Unclassified | place: USA: California...
TGCTCACGAAGGCAAGATTTGGGTCGAGGACACCTTAGGCGGCGGAGCAACCTTCGTAGTTGAGCTTGGTCGGTAGCTCGCTTAAATGAGAAACGGGGTGGCAATTGCCACCCCGACTCTCTTTGGGAACTTTTTAGAAGTCCATACCCGCGCTTGGATCTGCAGGCATTGGAGCTGCTGGCTCTGGCTTCTCAGCCACAACAGCCTCAGTGGTTAGGAACAGACCTGCAATTGATGCTGCGTTCTGCAGCGCACTGCGGGTTACCTTCACTGGGTCGTTGATGCCCTCCTTGAGCATGTTTACATACTCACCGGTTGCGGCGTTTAGGCCCTCACCGTCAGGAAGGTTTGCAACCTTCTCAGCAATTACGCCTGGCTCCAGACCTGCGTTGAAAGCGATCTGCTTCAGCGGAGCGGAGATGGAAGCTGCAACAATCTGTGCACCGGTTGCCTCATCGCCCTTGAGCTTGAGACCTGCGAAGGCGACCTTGCCAGCCTGCAGCAGCGCTACACCACCACCGGCAACAATGCCCTCCTCGACAGCAGCCTTTGCGTTGCGGACAGCGTCCTCAATGCGGTGCTTGCGCTCCTTGAGCTCAACCTCAGTCGCGGCACCAGCCTTGATAACTGCAACACCGCCGGCCAGCTTGGCTAGGCGCTCCTGCAGCTTCTCACGGTCATAGTCGCTGTCGGTGTTCTCGATCTCGCGGCGAATCTGCTCAACACGACCCTTGATCTGCTCGCCGTCACCGGCGCCCTCAACGATGGTGGTCTCATCCTTGGTGATTACCACCTTGCGAGCCTTACCCAACATTGCAAGCTCGGTGTTCTCGAGCTTTAGACCAACCTCTTCGGCGATTACCTGACCACCGGTGAGGATTGCGATGTCCTGAAGCATTGCCTTGCGACGGTCACCAAATCCAGGAGCCTTGACGGCTACGGACTTGAAGATGCCGCGAATCTTGTTCACAACCAGAGTTGCAAGGGCCTCGCCCTCGATGTCCTCGGCAATGATAAGAAGTGGCTTGCCGGCCTGCATGACCTTGTCAACAATTGGCAGCAGATCCTTCATGTTGGAGATCTTGCTGTTTGCGATTAGAACGTAGGCGTCCTCGAGGACTGCTTCCTGACGATCTGGGTCGGTCACCATGTAGGCGGAGACATAGCCCTTGTCGAAGCGCATACCCTCGGTCAGCTCTAGCTGAATACCGAAGGTGTTCGACTCCTCGACAGTTACTACGCCCTCTTTGCCAACCTTGTCGATTGCCTCGGCGATGATCTCACCGATTGCGCTGTCGCCAGCAGAGATTGACGCGGTAGCAGCAATCTGCTCCTTGGTCTCAACTGGTACGGCCATCTTTAGAAGGGCCTGGATGACGGCGTCAGACGCCTTGTCGATGCCGCGCTTGAGGCTGATTGGGTCAGCACCTGCGGCTACGTTGCGGAGACCTTCTTTGACTAGCGCCTGGGCTAGGACGGTTGCGGTGGTGGTTCCATCACCAGCTACGTCGTCGGTCTTCTTTGCTACTTCCTTGACGAGCTCGGCACCAATCTTCTCGAATGGGTCGGAGAGCTCGATCTCCTTGGCGATGGAAACGCCGTCGTTGGTGATGGTGGGTGCGCCCCACTTCTTCTCGAGCACCACATTGCGACCGCGAGGTCCAAGGGTTACCTTGACGGTGTCGGCCAGAATGTTGAGGCCGCGCTCGAGGCCACGACGTGCCTCTTCATCGAAGTGAATAAGTTTTGCCATTTGGGTTTCTCCCGTTTGCACTAAGACTTGGATTAGCACTCACGATGTGAGAGTGCTAACTAAAGTTTTAGCACTCTCGGGCCCAGAGTGCAAGCGGAAGAAGGGCGTGTTTTTACACGCCCTTCAGCCAAATGGGTTTTAGAGGACTGTTACGTTCTCGGCCTGAAGGCCTTTGTCACCGGTCTTGACCTCGAATTCGACCCGCTGTTCCTCTTTGAGTTCGCGGTATCCGTCGGTCTGAATTGCTGAGAAGTGGACGAAGACGTCTGGGCCGTCGTCCTGAGTGATGAAACCAAAACCCTTCTCAGAGTTGAACCACTTAACGGTTCCTTGTGCCATTGTTGCTCCTGATGCTCATTCCACGTGTGTAAGTCACCCGTGCATCGGGCTCAACCTTGGTTAAAACTCGACACGCACAGCCTAACTGGGAAGTGCCATGCAATGAAAGTAGTTATTCGAAGGTTATAGACATCATGGAGAAAAAAAGATGAACTACGAAGTCTTCAAAACCGACGAGCAGTGGCGCCAGGAGCTCAGCGAATTCGAATATCACGTGCTGCGAATGGCCGGAACCGAGCGCGCCTACACGGGAGAACTACTCGAAGAAAAGCGCTCGGGAAGCTACCACTGCCGCGGCTGCGATGCATTCCTCTTTGAATCTGACACCAAGTTTGACTCCCACTGCGGATGGCCCAGCTTCTATAAGCCCCAGGGTAACGAGGCAATTGAGTATGTAGAGGACCGCGCTCACGGCATGCTCCGTACCGAGGTGCGCTGCTCAAAGTGCGGATCTCACCTAGGACATGTTTTTGATGATGCGCCTCAAACTCCAACCGGAGATCGCTACTGCATCAACTCGGTGAGTATTACATTCAAAGCAGCGCACTAACGGCCAAGGCCCTTGCGCCAAGCGGTAAAGCTCCTCACAGTCCCTGACTGAGGAATGGCTAGCCATGGGTAGGGGTGGACCTGCGCTAGCTTTTGAAACTTTCTAAACGACGGCACTGGCGCATAGGTAACGGCTACATCAGATGAATTCGTGAAGGCTACGGGGTCACCGATGTAAACGCTGAGTTCCCGGCGCTCTGCAAGGTCTGCCAGGGTCTGCAGATAGAAACCAATTCTCCTCGAGCTCAGTTGGAGCTTCCTCAGTGCCTGCTCGTTGAAAACGAATGCGACCGGTAACTCGGGGTTTGCTCTTAGTGCTGGATCGGCATCACCCATCGAGTCAATCGTGATCAGCACCACCTCAGGCTCTCTAAGCTCAACCGGGACTAAAGGTCCCGCGGTTCTTTTTGGGTCCGGGTCACGATTGAGAAGCGGGTTCGACTCGAGCTGCCTCGGCGAGGTCTCGGCTGGAAACTCCTGAATGGGGCAAGCGTTTTTTAGTTTGCAGCCGGAGCAAATTCCGGGAGCGCGCTTTTCGACCTGCCAGCGCGCAAAGCCGTAGGGCTTTCCGGTTCCCGCCCCAACCGTCCACTGCCAGCCGAGCAGGTTAGCGGCTCTCGAGCCGTCAATTAGTTCGCGGTGCATGCGCTCTTGACCGCTTAGCCAGCCGACCCCATTTCTCACCGTCCAGTGCGAGGCCAGCCACATTCTTGTCTGATTTACCAGCCAACCATCCTGTTCAAGCTCTGCAACGACCTCATCAACGCAGGCCATCTCCCTGTTCCAGCCATCCCCTGCCGTTTTCCAATCCGCTTCAAACCTGAGGTTCTGAAATAGTTCTGTTCCCACCCTCGCGTAGAGGTGCCTTGCATACTCCTGCCAATAAAGCTCATCCCGAAACTTCTCTCGATCCTTGTATGGGGAGCTGGAGACCCTGTCATAGGCCTGTTTGAGAGTAATCAGGTTGTGACGAATATATGGCGAAAGCACGGTGGCTCCACGCGCGCTTTTGGGTAAAACCTCAGACCTATTTGCGGCGTAGCCACTGATGTCTAAATCTCTGAGCGCCTTGTCAGCCGCACTCTGACCACCTGGAATGCTACTCAATCCGGGGTTACCGGAATGTAGGCCGGAGAACTCTTTTTCAATGAGCTCAATTGGATTGCGACTGATATCTATTTGCTTCACGGGTTTGACAACCCTTAGCGGGGAAACAAGCTTCCTTAGAGAGCCGACTACGGGACTCGAACCCGTAACCCCCGCTTTACAAGAGCGGTGCGCTACCAATTGCGCCAAGTCGGCTGGCGGCATAAAGCCTACCCAATAGGTAGACCTAAGTCATTGAACCCAGGACTACTGAGCTGTCGCAACCTGAACAAACTGGGCAAAGCGCTCTGCTGAAACCAGCTCTTCGCCAGTTGCCCAGGTGTACTGCAGTCCATTCACCAAGATGGTCGGAGTGCCAGTGACGCTTATGCCATCCTGTGGGTCGTTCAAGACATTTTGAGTGTGCTGGGCGACATAGTCTCCAAAGCTCTTTGCCTGGATGCAGCCCTTGATTTCCTCGGTGCCGGCTCCAGCTTCTTCAGCGAACGCGAACAGAGCGTTGTCGTCATGACCATCTCCACCCTCACTGGTCTGGTTGAACATCATGGTCTCGTGGAAGTCGTAGAACGCGTCCGGCTCAAAATTTGCCACGCAGAATGCGGCATTTGCCACCCTTGAGGAGTACTGGTTTAGAGAGGCCCTATCGAGAAATGAGATTGGCCTGATCTCCACGGTTGCGGCACCGGTGTCAACCCAAGAGCGAATCTGTGGCGTGTTTGGAACATCGAAGGCCTGACAAATTGGGCACTGGTAGTCAACATAGACGACGATCTCTGGGACATCTCCAGCCGCATCAGCGGTAGGGGTCTTGGTGTCGGTAAAAGCCTGGAGTCCAACTCCGATTTTGATGCCGCCCAGTTCCGTAAGGTTGTTTGGAACCTCGTTCACAACCGGAGCATCGGCCCTGTTGGCAGCCTCAATCGCGATAACTCCTGCGACACCGCCGACGATGCCCAATGCCACCAGCACAACCGAAATTTGTATAGCGAGCTTGTTGCGCTTTTCCTTCTTGGCGCTTTGCTCTCTCAGCTCACGAGCTTTGTTTCTTGCTGCCTCGCGCTGCTCGGACCTAGATGGCTTGGGACTTGACAAGGTGGATTCCTTTTCATCTCAGTTAGATAAACCGACCCCCATTCTAGGTTGAAGATGCGATACTTATGAAGCCTCAAATGAGGCACTCATCACGAAGGATCGTCCGGCACGTACCTGCCGGTGAAGGAGTAGAAATGGCATCAGTAACTTTCAAAGCCGCAACTCGGCTGTATCCAGGCGGCACCAAGCCGGCTGTTGACAAGCTGGACCTCGAGGTAAAGGACGGAGAGTTCCTAGTTCTCGTAGGACCTTCCGGTTGCGGTAAGTCAACCTCACTAAGAATGCTCGCTGGCCTTGAAGAGGTCAACGAGGGTGGCATCTACATCGGAGACAGAGAAGTCACCGACGTTCCACCAAAGGACAGGGACATCGCCATGGTGTTCCAGAACTACGCTCTCTACCCACACATGACCGTGGCCGAGAACATGGGCTTTGCTCTAAAGATTGCTGGCGTCAGCAAGGAAGAGCGTGCCGAGCGTGTACTTGAGGCTGCAAAGCTTCTTGACCTTGAGCCCTACCTAAACCGCAAGCCAAAGGCTCTATCAGGTGGTCAGCGTCAGCGTGTGGCCATGGGTCGCGCGATCGTGCGTAAGCCTCAGGTGTTCCTCATGGACGAGCCGCTATCAAACCTTGACGCGAAGCTTCGTGTTCAGACCCGTACCCAGATCGCCTCGCTACAGCGCAGGCTCGGTGTAACCACCGTCTACGTGACCCACGACCAGGTCGAGGCCATGACCATGGGTGACAGGGTTGCGGTCTTGAAGGACGGACTGCTTCAGCAGGTCGACTCACCTCGCAACCTCTACGACAAGCCTCAGAACGTCTTCGTTGCTGGCTTCATCGGATCTCCTGCCATGAACCTAGTTCAGCTTGAGATTGTTGAGGGTGGCGTGCAGTTTGGTGACGAGGTACTGCCAATCGACAAGTCAATTCTTTCGAAGGCATCTTCAAACAAGGTCACCGTAGGCGTTCGCCCAGAGAAGCTCAGCCCAGCCCCACACGGTCTGGTCTGCGACATTGATGTCGTTGAGGAGCTTGGAAGCGATGGCTACCTTTACGGTCGCGTGCAGCTAGATGGCACCGAGCAGAACGTAGTTGTTCGTGTTGACCCCATCGACCACCCCAAGGCTGGCGACAAGATTCACCTGCACGCAGACAAGGACGCAGTCCACGTCTTCGATGCAGAGACTGGCGAGCGTCTGAACTAGTAGATGCCCTCCAGCCTCAGTATTACGGCTGCCACGGCGGAACCAGCACTTCTGGATCTGCCGTGGCATTTGCCTTTAGAGGCGTGGCCGCAAGAGACAATTGCAGCTTTGCCAAAGGGCCTTTCCCGCCACACCGTTCGCTTCGCTCACCTCGGCGATCACGTGATTGCTATCAAGGAGACGCTGCTCGATCTGGCCAAGCGCGAGTATGAGGTTCTCAAGAAACTAGAAAAACTAGATGTTCCCTGCGTTGAGCCTTTTGCGATCATCTCTAATCGCAAGGACACATCTGGCAACGAGCTTCCTGCGGTGCTCATCACCAGGCACCTCAAGTTTTCTCTCCCCTATCGTGCGATGTGGTCGCAGGGCCTCAGAGACCAGACGGCAAACAGGCTGGTGGACGCTCTCGCGCTGCTGCTTGTGCGGCTGCACCTAGCCGGTTTCTTCTGGGGCGATGTCTCACTCTCGAACACTCTGTTTAGACGCGATGCGGGACGCTTTGCGGCCTACCTAGTGGATGCAGAGACTGGGCAGCTTTTTGAGGGCAGGCTTTCCAATGGCCAGAGAGAGAACGATCTGGAGATCGCAAGAGTAAACATCGCCGGCGAGCTGATGGACCTCTTGGCCTCAGGCAAGGCTCAAGAAATAGACCCGAATTCGGTGAGCCAGCGCGTTGTCGACAAATACCACGAGCTCTGGAAAGAGCTCACCGCCTCGGAAGTATTTGATGAAACAGAGCGCTGGAGAATCTCCAAGCGGGTCAAGAGACTCAATGAGCTCGGCTTCGATATTGAGGAGCTCTCCATTGTCAAAGACGACGAGGGCCACACCGTCAAAATCCAGCCGAAGGTGGTTGACGCAGGTCACCACGCCAGAAGGCTGCTGCTGTTAACAGGCCTCGACGTCGAGGAAAACCAGGCAAGAAGACTGTTAAACGACATCGATCAATACAAGCTTGCAAACGCCAGGCCCGGCGCTGACGAGGAAGTGATGGCTCACGAGTGGCTCTCTAACATCTACGAGCCCGTAATTGGTTCAATACCGAGTGAGTTCACCGGCCGGCTCGAACCCGCGGAGCTTTTTCATGAGGTGTTAGAGCACCGCTGGTATGTGTCGGAAGGCAAGGGCACGGATGTGCCGCTGGTCGAGGCCGTAAGGAGCTATGTCTCCGACGTGCTCTCAAAGCGTAGGGACGAGGCCACCTACCTCGGGACCACAACCTTGACCGAGGACCTAAACCTCATTGAGCCGGTGCCAACGGGACTCATAGTTGTTGCAGATGACGATGAAGAGGGTGACTGGCGCGACAAGGTTTAGCGGTTAGCCGCTATTTGGTAGAGAGCAACAGAGGCTGCAATCCCTGCGTTCAGGGACTCGGTGTCGCTCGAGATGGGGATACTGACAACCTGGTCGCAGTTCTCCTGAACCAACCTCGAGAGCCCCTTGCCCTCAGAGCCAACGATCACCAGCAGTGGCTTATCGTTTAGGTCAAAATCCGGGAGCATGACATCTCCGTCAGCATCAAGCCCGACGACAAACAAACCCCTGCGCTGGTATTCCTTGATGACCTGGTTCAGATTTGATGCCAGCGCAACCGGGATTCTTGCGGCAGCTCCCGCTGAGGTCTTCCAAGCCGAAGCCGTAACTCCCACGCTTCTGCGCTGCGGCAACACGATGCCGTGAGCACCAAAGGCCGCCACCGAGCGGATGATTGCCCCAAGGTTTCTTGGGTCAGTGATGCCGTCCAGAGCCACCAGCAGCGGCAGCGGACTCTTGGAGAGGGCCCGATCTAGCAGCTCATTTGGGTCCACGTATTTGTAAGGGGGAACCTGGAGTGCGATGCCCTGATGGACAAAGTCGCCGCCTGTCATCCGGTCAATCTCGGCCCGTGTGACCTCGCTAACCGGTATGCCCCGATGATTCGCGAGCGCAATTGACTCTCGCATCCGATCGTCCATCTCCACTCGCTGCGCGACAAAGAGTGAGGTTGCCGGAATCCTGGCCCGAAGAGCCTCAACTACAGCATTGCGACCAGACAAAACCTCGGGTCCTCCAGTCTTGGAGGTGCCTTTAGAGCTGGCAACGAACTTGCCTTTTTTGGGTTTGGTCGTCTTCTCCGCAGCCTTAGCTGCTCGATAAGCCTTGTGATAGGGCCGATCTTCCGCCTTGGGTGTTGGTCCTCTACCCTCAAGAGCCTTACGGCCATGGCCACCGGTCCCCTTCAGGGGGCCCTTCTTGCCTTTAGCGGCTCCGGGTCTTCCTTGTTTTGCCATTAGCTCAGGCTCCAATGCGTGCCGCTCGGGCCATCAGAGAGCTCGATGCCGGCTTTATCTAGCTGATCTCGAATCTCGTCGGCGGTGTCATAGTCCTTGTTTTCCCTTGCCTGGTCGCGGCGTGAAATTAGCGATGCGATCAACTTGTCGAGGGCGGCGTGCTCCTCAGAGACTCCCAGCGACCATTGGCTTGGCGCCAGTCCGAGGATTTCAAGCATCTTTGTAACCTGATCGCGGTGCTGGGCAGCCTCGCGAAGCTGCTGCTCATCGAGCTCGGTATTTCCGCTGGTGACAGCATCGTGAATGACAGCGAGCGCCGCCGGAATGTTCAGATCGTCGTTCATCTCGTCTATGAACTCACTTGGAAGCTCAGGGTTTTTATCAACTTGAGCAAATTGAGTCTCACCAAGTTCCCGCTCACACCTTTGCAGAAAACCGTGGAGCCTCTCTAGTGCGCTTGCCGCCTCTTCCAAGACTGAGGGCTGATAGTCCAAAACTGAGCGGTAGTGGGCGGTGGTGAGGTAGTAACGAATAACCGCTGGCTCTGCCAGTGCGAAGAGATCTTTTGACGAAACCGAGTTGCCCAAAGACTTTGACATCTTCTGGCCACCAACATTCACCAGCCCGTTGTGGATCCAGTAGTTCGCGAAGCGGTCTCCGGCCGCAAGCGACTGCGCAAGCTCATTTTCGTGGTGCGGGAAGCGAAGATCTAGGCCGCCGCCATGAATGTCAAAAGTCTGACCCAAAAAGTGTGTGGACATGGCGGAGCACTCGATATGCCAGCCGGGCCTGCCCTTCCCCCACGGCGAATCCCAACTCGCAGACTCAGGTTCCCCCTCTTTGGTGGCCTTCCAGAGCGCGAAGTCCTGGACATTTTTCTTCTCGCCCCTATCGCCCTCAGACTCCATGTCGTCCAGTGCCTGGTGGGTTAGTTCCCCGTACCTTGGCCAGCTCAGGGTATCGAAGTAGACGTTGGCAGAGCCCTCTGCCTGGTAGGCATGACCGTTTGCAATAAGCGTCTCGATAAGCGAAATCATCTGGGGGATGTGGCCTGTGGCGCGTGGCTCTCCCGAGGGCAAAAGCATCCCAAGGGCTCGGTAGTCAGAGGCAAACACACTCTCATTCAAATGGGCAAGCTCCCACCAATTCAGTCCCAGCTCATTCGCCTTTTCCAAAACCTTGTCGTCAATGTCGGTGACGTTCCTAATTAGAGTCACCTGATTGCCCAGGTGAGAAAGCCAGCGGGTTATTAGGTCATAAACGAGGGCCGAGCGGAGATGCCCGATGTGGGGCTCGGACTGCACGGTTGGACCGCAAACGTAGATGCCAACCTTGCCCTTTTCGATCGGGACAAAGTCTCTAAGCTCAGCGGCTTTGGTGTCATAGAGCTTCATTGCCAAAAGCCTAGCTTCGGCTTTGGACCAGAGCCGTTGCCACGGCCGCAACGCCCCTAGAATCCGAAAGGAATCCCAGACCGTCGGTGGTGGTGGCAAGGACCGACACCGGAGCACCAACCACCTCGCTCAGGTGATGCTCGAGCTCATGCCTGCGAGGGCCAATCTTTGGCTCCTCCGCAACAATCTGCACCGCAACGTTGGCCGGCTGAAAACCAGCCTCCGCCAAGAGTTTCAAAGTCTCTGTAATGAACAGCTCGCCAGATGCTCCCGCATACTCCTTGCGGCTGGTGCCGAAGTTGGAGCCGATGTCTCCAAGACCCGCAGCTGAGAGGAGTGCGTCCACGACGGCGTGGGCAACAGAGTCTCCGTCTGAGTGACCCGCTAGGGCCGGATAGCCCTCCCACTCTAGGCAGCCGAGCATCAACTTGCCCTGCTCACCGAACTGGTGCGCATCGACCCCGATGCCGCTCCTAACGTCTGTGAAGATGGCCCTGGCCCGCTCAAGATCGTTTGGTGTTGTCACCTTGAAACCGTGCTCGTGTCCAAGGACAATGGCGGTCTTCACCCCTTGCGACTCGAGCAGACCAGCTTCGTCCGTGAAGTCTCCGGTTGCGTTTTCGAAACCCTTGCGAAGGGTTGCAACCCTAAATCCCTGGGGAGTCTGGACCATTCGCAGAGTGTTTCGGTCAATAGTTCTCTCCACCCAGTCGCTCGCAACCTGCTTGACGGTGTCGGCTGGGTTCATCGCCGGTACGACACACTCCGCAAATTCAAGCGCCTGGTGAACCCTCTCGAAGACCTCTTTGGGGGTAAAGGCACGGGCAGCATCGTGAACCAAAACTAGATCTGTACTCACCTCAGCCATACCGTGAGCTACAGACTGTTGGCGAGTATCGCCACCAACCACAACCTTGAAATCCTCAAAGAACTTGGCCGTTAGTCTGGTGAATTCTTCGAGCAGCTCCTCCGGAGCTACGACCACAAGCTGGTCTGGCTTGAACTCGGAGATGTGCATTAGCGAGAGCTCGAGCAGAGACTTTCCCGCAACGCTAATTGCCGCCTTTGGCTGGCCGGCTCCGAGTCTTTTACCCTTACCGGCGGCGACCAGCACCACCGCTACAGACATCGCTAGCTAGCCAATACCTTGTCAAGCTCGGCCGATGCCTTCTCCTCGTCAACCTTTCTGGCAAGCGCCAGTTCGGAGATCAAAATCTGCCTTGCCTTTGCAAGCATGCGCTTCTCGCCGGCCGAAAGACCGCGGTCCTGATCACGCCTCCAGAGATCGCGAACCACCTCAGAGACTTTAACCACGTCGCCGGAGGCTAGCTTTTCGAGGTTTGCCTTGTAACGGCGTGACCAGTTGGTTGGCTCCTCGACAAACTCTGCACGCAGTACGTCGAACACCTGCTTGACGCCCTTACGGTCGATTACGTCGCGAACCCCCACCATCTCAACGTTGGCGGCTGGAACCTGAATGATCAGATCGCCCTGGGCGACCCTGAGCTTCAGGTATTTCTGCTTCTCACCACGAATCTTCTTCTCAGAAACCTCGATGATTTCTGCTGCTCCGTGGTGGGGATAGACGACAGTTTCGCCAACTTCAAACTTCATAAATAGCTTTCGGCTCTCAAAACTCCGATTTTACCACAGTTAGCCCAGTTTCCCTAGGGTAAACTGGGCTTGTTTAGGTGCCTGGAGGACCATTGAAAGCCAAGAAATTTATCGCCATCGTAGCTGCAATCGCTACTGTCTTTGCCCTGGCTGGCTGCTCGCTCTCCCGTGAGGTCGCATCCCTAGACCCCTACGCACCTAGCGATGGCGTCCAGGTGGACACCGAGGCCCTGAAGGCTAGGAACGTTATGTTCGTGGTCGATGAGGATGGCAATGCAGTTCTAATTGGCTCGTTCATCAACCCCGGCCAGGGAGCAGTGTCTGCAACTCTAGAGACCATGGACTCAAACGGCACGGTAATCATGACCGAGATGACAATCGAGGCTGGTGCGAAGTTTGACCTTGGCTACAACGGCTCCGAGGGTAAGTACCTCTACCTGACAGAGACTCCAGGCTCAATGCACCCTGTCTACATGAGAGTTACTGGTGACCCAACCAGGATGCTGGTGCCAATTTTGGATGGTGCTCTAGAGGAGTACCGCGGGTTTATCGACTAAACCTCGAACTTGTAGCCGAGTCCTCTGACGGTCATTAGGTGCCTAGGCCTCGAGGGGTCGTCCTCAATCTTTGACCTCACCCTTTTGACGTGCACATCCAGCGTCTTGGTGTCTCCGAAGTAGTTGGAGCCCCATACCCGGTCAATAATCTGGCCCCGGGTGAGCACGCGATTTACGTTTTCCATCAACAACTCAAGTAGCTCAAACTCCTTCAGGGGCATCTGAATCTTCTCGCCGTGGACGCTCACGGTGTGGCGATCAAGATCCATCACCACCGGTCCTGCACGAAGCACCCCACCCTCGCCCTGTGTCGGCTCTGCACCGCGCCTTAGAACAGCCTTCATGCGGGCAAGCAGCTCCCGTGTCGAGTAGGGCTTGGTCACGTAGTCATCTGCACCAATCTCTAGACCAACCACCTTGTCAATCTCGGTGTCCTTGGCGGTAAGCATGATGATTGGCACCTGGCTCTCAGCCCTGATGATCCTGCAGACCTCATTACCCGAAAGTCCAGGCAACATCAGGTCCAAAAGAATTAGGTCAGCACCAAGGGTGTTGAAGTTCTCAACCGCGCTGTTGCCATCCTCAGCCTCGATGACGTCATAGCCCTCTTTTTGCAGCAGATAGACAAGGGGTTCGCGGAGGTTCTTCTCATCCTCAACTACTAAGACTCTGGTCATTAGCTCTCCTGCTGATCAATTGGTAGTCGGAGGGTGAAGGTTGAGCCGGTGCCAACCTTTGAAAATAGCTTTACCTCGCCGCGGTGGTTATAGGCGGCGTGCTTCACGATGGAAAGTCCTAGCCCCGTTCCGCCGGTCTCGCGTGAGCGCGAGGGGTCGACACGGTAGAAGCGCTCAAAGATTCGCTCCTGCTCGCTCTCGGGGATTCCGATTCCGGAGTCCGTGACGGCAATCTCAGCAACCGAGTCCACGACCCTCAGGCCAACGCCTACCTGGCCACCGGGCTCAGAATAGACAATTGCGTTCTCAACCAGATTCTTCACGGCAGTGGTGAGCATTTCGTAGTCGCCAAACATCTTCACGGGGCCCACAGCGCTGGATGCCAGCTTGATGGAGTGTTGCTCGGCAAGCACCATGTTTCTATCAACCGCATCGGCAATAACGGTTGCAAGATCGAGATCGCCACTGGTCTCGGACAGCTTGGCCCCCTGAACCCTTGAGAGCTCAATGAGCTCCTGAACGATATTGGCAAGCCGCTGTGATTCGCGCTGCAAGGACTCTGCAAACTTCTGGATGGTCTCGGGGTCGTCGGTAGCGCCAGAGATTGCCTCGGTAAGCAGGCTGATCGCACCGATTGGGGTCTTTAGTTCGTGCGAGACATTTGCCACGAAGTCGCGCCTGGTTTCCTCGAGCTTCCGAGAGTCGGTTCGGTCGTCGACCAAGAGCATGACGTAGCGCTCGCCAAACTTTGCGGCTCTAGCGTGGACCCAGACAGTGTCGCGCCTCAATCCAGTCTCGAGCTCAATGTCGACGGAGACCGCCCCCGATGCCTTCTTGGCATCTTCTGCAAGCTGGACAAGTGCTGCGTGGATGAGTCTGCGGTTTTGAACCAAACCAAACTGCACAGCACCGGGCGATGCCCTCACGACCTGGTTCTGCTGGTCCAGCACGACACCGGCGGTGGCGATGACGTCCACAACCTGAGCGGCAACGACTTCAAACGCGTCGAATTCAGTCTCAGCAGACCGCTCGGCGCGCTTGGATGCTAGAAAGCCCAACAGTGCTCCTTTTGCCGCAGTTCACTAGGTAAACAAGTAGTTGTTACAAGGTTAGGAGTAAATTGGGTGCAAGCCGACTCAGTTTTCCGCTGGTTTGACTGAAATTAAGCCAAAGTTTCATTGGTGCTGACAGGCTTGCGGCCACAAGGCGAGGAGATTCGAGAGATGCGCGCAGTTTTCCAACAGGAACTTTCTGAGGTTCAGTCCAGGCTCGTGGAGCTTGCAGGCGGGGCAAGAACCATCATGCGGAAGGCATCAGGTGCCTTTCTAAACTCCGACGTCGCCATGGCCGATGAGGCACTTGCTCTCGCTGACAGCCACGAGGAAAAGGCCCTGGATCTCGATGAGCTCGTAATCAAGATTCTTGCCACTCAGTCTCCTGTCGCCAAAGACCTCAGAATTGTCGTGTCCGCCCTTCGCATGAGCGCGAGCCTGGAGCGGATGGGATCACTTGCCTCCCACATCGCCGCCATTGCCCGCTACCGCTACCCCGGAACCGCCATCCCGGATGCTTTGCGCGGCACTTTCGAAGAGATGAGCAAGTTAGATGTGGAGCTAGCCGGCAAAGCGGTGGAGCTTCTAAAAAATACCGACCTAGACCTAGCCCGTGAGATTCAGGCTCAGGACGAGGCAGTAGACCTTCTTCACCGCAGGGTCTTTGACACGGTACTAGCGCCAGACTGGCCCGAAAACGCCATGTTCACCGTTGACGTCACCCTGGCCTCTCGCTACTTCGAGCGCTTCGCTGACCACGTAGTGGACATCAGCGCAAAGGTCAGCTTCCTGCAGACCGGTGAGTGGTAGAAACTACTTCTTACCCTGACTTGCAACCGCGGCAGCACCTGCAGCCGCAGCATAGGGATCTAGGTATTCCCCGCCTTTGACGATTGGCTTTAGATTCGCATCGAGCTTGTAGTGAAGCGGGATCCCCGTGGGGATGTTGAGCTCTGCAATCTCGTCGTCGCCGATGTCATCAAGATGCTTCACGAGAGCCCTGAGCGAATTGCCGTGTGCTGTAACCAAAACAGTTTTTTCAGCCTTGAGCTCTGCTGCGATCTCGCTGTGCCAGTAGGGCAGCATTCGAACCAGCACGTCTTTTAGACACTCGGTTCTTGGCAGCGCACTGCCCAGACCCGCATAGCGCTCATCGTGAGCCTGCGAATACTCGGCATCGTCAGCGATCTCAGGAGGCGGGGTGTCATAGCTGCGCCTCCAGATCTGGAACTGCTCGGGCCCAAACTTCTCTAAGGTCTCTGCCTTGTCAAGACCCTGCAAAGCTCCGTAGTGGCGCTCGTTTAGTCGCCAGGAGCGCTTTGTGTCGATCCAGTTTCTGTTGATCTGGTCGAGAGCTATGTGGGCGGTGTTGATGGCTCTTTTGAGTACCGAGGTGAAAAGCACATCCGGCATCAGCCCAGCTGATCCGAGAAGCTCTCCGGCTCTCTTGGCTTCCTCCCTGCCCTGATCACTGAGGTCGACATCGACCCAACCGGTGAAAAGGTTCTTTTGGTTCCAAAGGGAGTTGCCGTGGCGAAGAAGTACGAGATTGAACATGCCTGAGAGCTTACTTGCCCGAGAGTTTGAAGGCCGATGGCCTAGGCAGGTTTGCAGCCTTTCCGGCATCTGCTGGCACCAAAACCTGCTGAGACGAGGGGTTCACGCTCTCTCCCGAGTGAACAGCGAGATCTAGATAAGGGGTATTTCGATTCACTAACACCAGTGCAATCGAGCCCAGCTCAAAGTGCAGAGCACCTGCGAGCACCGTGCCAACCTTCTTGTCTTGATAAAACACCTCATCACCCTTTGCACACAGCGCATCGCCCTGCTCTAGGTGCAAAATCGCAAGTCGCCTGGGAGGGTGCCCAAGGTTGTGAACCTTTGCAACGCTCTCCTGTCCTCGGTAGCAGCCTTTTGTTAGGTGCACTGCTGAGGAAAGCCAGTCAAACTCGTGCGGCAGTGAGCGCTCGTCAGTATCGGAAATCTCGGGCCTGCCGGCAGCGATCCGCAGTGCCTGATAGGCCATCAGGCCAGCTCGCTCTAACTCTGGGGGTGCATCGGCAACTAGCTCGCGGTAGGAAAACTTCGCTCGCTCAGTTGCATAGCTAACCGAACTCTTTGGGACTAGCGAGAAGCCATCGACCCAACTCACACCCGAAGTCTCAGCGAAGACCCCGAAGACCCTCAATTCGGTCCTGGTAATCGAAACCTTTGCCCGGAAGCGCATTTTGGTGAGCCAATTGATTAGAGCTTCCGATCGGGTGCCATCGGTAATAACGAGAAACTCCTCTGAGTGAGAGATAACCTTGAGCTGGTGTTCGATGTGGCCTTGTGGATTGAGAAGTAGCGCCTCGGTGCTCTCACCGGGCCCTAGGTTCATGATGTCCTGCGAAACCAGGGCGTGCAGCCAGCTGGCTCTATCCTCGCCAGCTATCGAGATCACGACCTGATCGCTGCGCTCGACATAGGCCTTGCCCTCCTGGAGCTTGCGCTGCTCTAGGAGCGGATTGCCAAAGTGCTCAAGCGTCATTTCTCTCCAGACGAGCGGAGGCGTGCGACTTCAGCGGGCTCCCAAGAGCGGCCATATCCCAGGCCCAGAGCAGAGCGCCATCAACAAGACCGAGCATGCGATGCGCGGATGAGTATTCCTTGGCGTTGGGTGAGCGCAGCACAGCGTCGGTCGCGATGTCAACGCGTGCACCTTTGATTTGTCCGAAGTAGAGCTCGGCAACCCCACCGGGGTGAATTATCAGGGCCTCGATGTCAAAGCCGCCTGCCTTATTTCTCCAGAGCTCAAGGTCTTCGCGAACGGTTATCGCACTCTCACCGGTTGCCGGCAGCAGACCTGGGCCGGCATCAGATTCATTCGATGGCCTAGAGATCATCCAGTAACCCCGCTCGGAAGATACCTCTTTACCCTTAGCGTCCCTAACAGTCGATGAGTACTCGAGTTTGCCGGTTGGAAGCGGTGAAAAAGAAAGCTCCTGAAAGAACTCAATTTCGGTTGGCTCGGCCTCGCCGATTGGGTAGGAGACAACTCCTGAGCCCTTCCAAGAGCCAATTAGAAAGGCAAATGGAGTGAGCTCAATTGGGAGGTCATCCGGAAGGACGAACAAACTAGCGCTGCCCCTTGAAAAGCTTGTAGAGGACCAAGGCCGAAATACCGGCAATCGCGATTGCGGCAAGGATTAGAAGTCCGGTGAAAACAAGTTCAATGGCGAGAAGCATGCGCCAATTCTAACTGGCCAAAGTGGCGATGGTGAAAAGCCCGAGAATCATCAGGGTGCCAGCCGAAACATAGACCTGCTGCCTCACGGTGTCCTTGCTCTTGGAGGAGATTAGGTGCTCGAGGCTGACTAGTGCGATAGAGGCCGCAGCAATGGCACCAAAAGCTGTGTAGCGGGCATCACCGGAGAGAAAGACCATCGAGGCAGCCGCCCCAGCAAGCACCATTACCCAGATTGCAACTATCTGAAACCACTGCCTGCTCACACCAAGCACTCTAGCCAACAGGCGGGCAAAGCTGGGTATCATTTGCTAAGGCGGGAGGCATCTTTATGGCAAACATTCTCTGCATCTCCCCCACGCCCGAGAACCCACTGCCACCCCTTGAGGTCCTCGGCCACACCATTCACCTAGCTGACTTTGAGCCGCAGTCGCTGGCTACCGCTCCGCGGCACGACATCGCTGTTCTCGACTGCAGAAACAACCTCGTCGCCGCCAGAGCAGTGACCCGCATAATTGGCGCAGCCGGCTGGCAAAAGCCGATGCTCATGGTTGTTACCGAGTCTGGACTGCCTGCGGTCAGCGCTGAGTGGCAAGCTGCAGATTTCATTCTTGACGGAGCTTCCCTGGCGGAGGTTGATGCAAGAATCCGAATGCTGCTGGACAGTAAGCCAAAGCCTCAGGCCGTTGATAACTCAAGTGGACTGGTGATTGACCTTGGTACCTATACCGCCAAGATCAACGGCAGGGCTCTAGATCTCACGTTCAAGGAGTTCGAGCTGCTTAGGTACCTAAACGACAATCCGTCTCAGGTTTTCTCGAGGGAGCAGCTACTCAGCGAGGTCTGGGGATACGACTACTTCGGCGGCACCAGGACCGTCGATGTCCACATCCGACGTCTGAGGGCAAAACTTGGTGAGCACGAGGGTCTCATCGGCACGGTCCGAAATGTCGGTTACCGCCTCGACCCCAGCGGCAGCTCAATTAGTTAAACGTTTCTTGCTCGTTTACCAATAAGTGCAAAGATATCCCCTATGTCAGAAGAGACCACCGCGATTTTCATACCTCCTAGCGAGCATGAACTACCCGCGGATCGTTTTCTCGAGCGCGAGCTCAGCTGGCTAGATTTCAACCAGAGAGTTTTGGAGCTAGCCGAGGATGAAAGCATCCCGCTACTCGAGCGGGTCAACTACCTCTCGATCTTTGCATCCAACCTCGACGAATTCTTTATGGTGAGGGTTGCCTCACTCAAGCGCAGGATCGCAACCGGCATTGCCGTGTCATCTCCCTCAGGACTTAGCCCTCAAGAGGTGCTGCAGCAGATTGCCGATCGAACCCGCGAGCTCCAAAGTCGCCATGCCGAGCTCTTTGCCAGCACGATTTCTAAGCAGCTTGCCCAGCACGACATCCAGGTTGTGCACTGGTCGACATTGACACCCGAGGAGCAAGAGGAGCTGCACTCCTATTTCTCCTCTCAGGTGTTCCCGGTGCTGACCCCGCTTGCAGTCGACCCCGCTCACCCTTTCCCCTACATCTCCGGACTCTCGCTAAACCTTGCCGTGGTTTTGAAAAACCCGAAGACTCAGGCCGAGCATTTTGCAAGGGTTAAGGTCCCTCCGCTGCTGCCAAGGTTTGTAATGGTTCCGGGCTCAACCTCAAGGTATGTGCCTCTAGAAGATGTCATGGGCGAATTTATTGGAGAACTATTCCCAGGCATGGAGGTGCTCAAGCACCACACCTTCAGGGTCACCAGAAATGAGGACCTCGAGGTTGACGAGGATGAAGGCGAGAACCTTTTGGTTCAGCTTGAGAAAGAGCTTTTGCGCAGACGGTTTGGACCGCCGGTGAGGCTCGAAGTTGCCGAAGATATCGACCCACAGGTTTTGTCTTTACTGCAGCGCGAGTTGGACATGAATGAGCAGGATGTCTTCCCGCTGCCAGAGCCGCTAGATCTCAAGAGCCTCACTGCATTTGCCTACCTACCGATACCCGAGCTGCACTTCGAAAAGCACCAGATAACCACAAATCGCTACCTCGAGGCGGACGAGGACGAGGCTGCTGACATCTTTGCCTCGCTTCGTGAGCGTGAGGTTTTGGTGCACCACCCTTACGAGTCCTTTGCAACCAGTGTCCAGGCGTTTTTGGAGCAGGCCGCCGAAGACCCTCAGGTTCTGGCTATCAAGCAGACTCTCTATCGCACCTCAGGTGACTCACCCATCGTGGACGCTCTCATTGACGCCGCAGCTGCCGGCAAGCAGGTGCTGGCGCTGGTTGAAATCAAGGCAAGATTCGATGAGCAGAACAACATCGGTTGGGCACGAAAACTGGAAAGCGCCGGAGTCCACGTTGTCTATGGATTAGTCGGCCTCAAGACCCACTGCAAGCTCTCACTGGTGATTCGCCAGGAGGGTGACCAGCTCAGGCGCTACTGCCACGTCGGCACCGGTAACTACAACCCGAAGACCGCGAGGTATTACGAGGACCTCGGACTCTTGACTGCAAGACCGCAGGTAGGCGAAGACCTCTCGCAGCTTTTCAACCTGCTCTCCGGCTACGCCAGCGAACCTACCTATAAGTCCCTTCTCACCTCACCCGTTGGTGTCCGGGAGGGCTTGACCATGCGCATCAGGCGCGAGGCTCAGCTCTTCACCGAAGGCAAGCCAGCAAGAATCGCGCTCAAGCTCAACTCCCTGGTCGACGAGCAGATCATTGACGAGCTATACCTAGCAGCCAAGTCGGGGGTCCCGATCGACATTTTGGTGCGAGGTATGTGCGCACTGAGGCCAGGAGTCCCCGGGCTCAGCGAAAGCATCAGGGTCCACTCAGTTCTGGGACGCTATCTCGAACACTCCAGAATTTTCTACTTTGAAAATGACGGCGACCCAGATGTATTTATTGGCTCGGCCGACATGATGCACAGAAACCTAGACAGGCGCGTGGAGACGCTGGTGAAGCTGGTGCAGACTGACCACATTCGGGACCTAAAAGACATCATGGACCTTGGCATGAGCGAGCGAGTGGCAACCTGGGTGCTTGGTCCTGATGGCCAGTGGAGCCGACGATCCCAAGACGAAGAGGGAAACCGCCTGCCGGACATGCAGGATGAGCTGATGCAGCTCACGCTCAACAAGAAGAGGATTCGTTAGTGACGGTTTACGCAGCGGGAGTTGTTTGCTGGCGTGAGGCGGGTAAGGACATCGAGGTCCTGCTTGTTCACCGCGAGCAGTATGACGACTGGGGCTTCCCCAAAGGTAAGCAGGATAAGGGCGAGCTTCTGCAAGAGACTGCCGTAAGGGAGGTCGAGGAAGAGGCCGGCATCAAGATTCGGCTCGGTAGAAAGCTCGATGTCATTCACTACAAAGTCGGCAAGGGCCAAGACAAGTACGTCAGCTATTGGGCAAGCAAAGTCCCGCACAAGATCCACTCAAAGTCACGTTTTGTGCCAAATAAAGAGATTGCTCGGGTGGAGTGGCACGACCTCAAGACCGCAAGCAAGATGCTCAGCTACAGCCACGATAGGGAACTGCTGCAGAAGCTCATTGAATTTCACAACGCTGGCCAACTCGAGACCAGGTCATTGATTGTGCTCAGGCACGCCAAGGCAACTCCGCGAGTTGACTGGACAAATGGTGAGGCGACTAGGCCTTTGCTTCCGGAGGGAGAGGCTCAGGCAAAGAGACTTGTGAAGCTTCTCAAGAGCTATGGTCCAAAACGGTTGATCACCTCCCCCTGGCGCAGATGCCATGACACGGTCAAGCCATACTCAAAAAGTTGCAAGCGAAAGCTTGTGAAGCGCTCGCAAATTACAGAATTCAAGAGCAAGAAGAATCCGAAGCAGGCTAGGCAGCTCATGGAGGACTTGTTCAAGGACACCAAAAACGCGCTCGTTTGCACTCACAGGCCCGCTCTGCCTGAGGTCCTGGCAACCGTGTCCCAGCACGCCGCAGGAGAGATGGCCGGACCAATTCGCGAGGCAGCGTCACTGTCGCCGTCTGACTTTCTTGTGGTTCGGCTGAGCCTGGAAAATAAGCCACGAGTGTTGGACTATGAACTGGTGAGCCTGAGCCAAGCCAAATAAGTCTCTGATTTGTTTTCCCTTTGTTTACCCAATTAATACTGGGCTTTCAACCAACCTCAACAGACTTGCCCTCGAGGCAGGCCCGCTGTCTTCCAAAAATCGTCTCGAGGAGAATCAACTTGAAGAAAAAGCTACTATCGCTTGCCGCCATCGCGTCGGCATCCGTTCTGGTACTCGCAGGTTGCGCCACAAATGAAGCAGGACCTGCAGCTAACGTGACTGAGTCTGCTGGTGGTTCAAGCACCGGGGGGTCAGTGGTCGCACTAGAGGGAACCCTTGATGGTTCCGGTGCTTCCTCAATGGCAGCTGGCCAGGAGGCATGGGTTGCTGGATTCCAGGCTCTAAACCCAGGCGTGACTGTCAACTACAACCCAACTGGATCTGGCACCGGTCGTGACCAATTCGAAGAGGGCCTAACCTTCTTCACCGGTTCTGACTCAGCGCTCAAGGACGAGGAGATTGCTACCCCTCACCCAAACTGCTCGCCTGCTGACGGTCCAATGTTTGAGTTCCCAATCTGGATTTCCCCTATCGCCATCATCTTCAACCTTGAAGGTATTCAGTCTCTGAACATGACTCCCGATACCGTCGCTCAGATCTTCAGCGGTGAAATCACCAACTGGAACGACTCAAGGATTTCCGCTGACAACCCAGGGGCTGACCTACCAGACCTAGCCATCACTGCGGTTCACCGCTCGGATGAGTCGGGAACGACTGCTAACTTCACGGACACAATCGCCAAGGCGGCGCCTGACACATGGCTGCTAAATGGTGAGAACGCAGGCAAGTTCGAGAAATGGCCTGCTCAGTGGGGCGGTGAGGGCGGCCAGGGTACCTCTGGTGTTATCGCTGCCATCGCAGCCGGCAATGGAACCATTGGTTACGCTGACGCATCCCGCGCAGGTGACTTCGGAACCGTAGCCTTCGGTGTTGGTGATGAGTTCGTCCCATACTCCGCTCAGGCTGCTGCAAGGATTGTGGACGTATCTCCTTTGAAGGAAGGTCGCCCAGACTCAATGCTTACCTACGACCTAGACCGCGATACCACTGAGTCAGGCGTTTACCCAGTAGTACTAATCTCCTACCTACAGGGCTGCATGGACTACGCTGACGATGCAAAGGCTGAGCTAGTAAAGGCCTACGCGTCCTACATGCTCTCAGCTGAGGGCCAGGAGTGGGCATCTGAGAATGCAGGTAACGCCCCGATCTCTGAGGAGCTTCGCCAGAGGGCCCTCGCGATCATCGCCCAGGTTAAGTAAACAGCTGGAAAACTAATTGGATTAGCCCGGGCTCGGCTACCCGAGCTCGGGCTAATCTATTTTTCACCTCAATAAAAACTGGGAGTCAATGTGAGCACGCCAGGAATCAAGGGCAAAGGCAAAATTCGCCTTGGCGACTTGATCTTCTCTAGAGCCGCCACATTCGCAGGCGCTGGGATTCTCATCACATTGGCCGCGGTGGCCTTCTTTCTTTTTTTGCAAGCTCTCCCGGCTCTAAATCCCAACGCCGACTTCGATGGCAAAGCTGAGAACCCAATTAGCTACATAGCGCCATACATTTTTGGAACCCTCTACGGTTCGCTTATTGCTCTGGCAATTGCAACTCCACTAGCTATTGGCATCGCGCTCTACATCTCACACTTTGCTAACCGAAGGTTTTCTCAACTTCTTGGTTACGTCATGGACCTTCTAGCCGCAATCCCCTCCGTTGTTTACGGCCTCTGGGGAATCTTGGTGCTGGCTCCCTTCTTGAACCCAACATACGTCTGGCTAAACGAGAATCTGGGTTGGATTCCTCTTTTCGAGGGACAGGTTTCCGCCACTGGTCGCACCATGCTCACAGTCGGAATAGTTCTAGCCATCATGGTCCTCCCGATTATGGCTGCCCTAATCCGCGAGGTTTTTCTTCAGACGCCAAGGTTGCACGAGGAGGCCGCGTTGGCCCTTGGAGCCACTCGCTGGGAAATGATCAAAATGGCTGTGCTCCCGTTTGGTCGTCCAGGCATCATTTCAGCGATGATGCTCGGTCTGGGGCGAGCACTGGGTGAAACAATGGCCGTGGCTCTGGTGCTGTCTCCCGCCTCAATCATTAGCTTTGCGCTGTTGACTTCGCAAAACTCGAACACGATTGCAGCGAACATCGCTCTTCAATTCCCAGAGTCTGGCGGCGATTACCGCTCGCTGTTGATTGCTACTGGTCTGATGCTCTTCTTCATAACGATGGTCATCAACCTGATTGCTCGATACATCATTAGCCGTCGCGCTGAGTTTTCGGGAGCCAACTAATGACCGCACCGATTTCAAATCTCCAGGCAGCCGCATCCCTGCCTAGGTGGTACACGCCAGCCGCACTGCTGGTTTCCTTCTCGCTGGCCCTTGCCTCCTTCACACTCTCAGGCTTCACCAACCCAGACGGTGCTCCCAATCTTGTCGCGGTAGGTGTCCTCGGTTTCACGATTTTCATGCTGGTCACCTACCTAGTTTCGAGAAGTGTCGAAGGTAGGAGAAAGGCCACCGACCGCATGGTCACCGGTTGGGTCACGGCGGCGTTCTCGCTTGCTGTCATTCCTCTTGTCTCTCTTACCTGGACAGTGGTCGAAAAAGGCCTCAACCGACTAGACGCTGATTTCTTCTCGCAGTCCATGAGAAATGTGGTGGGTGCAGGTGGTGGTGCTTTGCACGCCATTGTTGGAACCCTGGAACTTACTGGAATCGCAACCGTGATTTCAGTCCCGCTGGGGATCATGACAGCTATCTACCTTGTTGAGTACGGCCGTGGGCGTCTTGCAAAAGCTGTCACCTTCTTCGTCGACGTGATGACAGGTATTCCGTCGATTGTGGCGGGCCTCTTTGCCTTCTCCCTCTTCCTAATCATCCTGGGACCTGCAAGCGCGATCAATGGTTTTGCTGGCGCTATCTCTCTCGCGGTACTAATGACACCGGTTGTAGTCAGGGCCACAGAAGAGATGCTCAAGATTGTTCCAAACGAGCTACGCGAAGCATCGTATGCACTGGGAGTGCCAAAGTGGCTAACCATCGTGAAGGTGGTCATTCCAACCGCTCTCGCAGGCATTGCAACCGGTGTAATCATCGCGATTGCGAGAATCATTGGAGAAACCGCGCCGCTGTTGTTGGCGGCCGGCTTCACAACCTCCATGAACTACAACCCGTTTGCCGAAAAGATGATGACCCTTCCGGTCTTTGTCTACACCTCCTATGCAATCCAGGGCACCGACTTCCAGGCATATGTGGATAGGGCCTGGGCTGGTGCCCTAACACTCATGATCATCGTCATGGTGCTCAACCTGGTTGCCCGAATTATTTCCAAGCTGTTCTCACCGAAGGGATAACCGATGTCTAAGCGAATCGAACTGAACTCACTGAACGTGTACTACGGCAGCTTTCTTGCTGTTGAGGACATCAACATGGTCATTGAGCCACGCGCCATCACAGCCTTCATCGGCCCATCGGGCTGTGGGAAGTCGACCCTGATTAGAACCCTAAACCGCATGCACGAGGTCATACCCGGTGCCTACGTCACCGGCTCTATGAAGATGGATGGAGAGGACATCTATGCTCCTGATGTCGACCCAGTGAAGGTTCGTCGCCAGGTTGGCATGGTATTCCAGCGTCCAAACCCATTCCCCACGATGTCTATCAAGGACAATGTGCTCTCCGGCTACAAGCTCAACAACGCAAGGATGTCGAAGTCAGAGGGTGATGACCTAGCCGAGAAGGCTCTGGTCGGAGCGAACCTTTGGAATGAGGTAAAGGACCGGCTGAACCTTCCTGGTTCCTCGCTATCGGGAGGCCAACAGCAGCGCCTTTGCATCGCAAGAGCAATCGCGGTTGAGCCTGATGTGATCTTGATGGACGAGCCGACCTCTGCGCTAGATCCGATTTCAACGGCAGCCATTGAGGACCTAGCTGTCGAGCTCAAGGAAAAATTCACCGTTGTGATTGTTACCCACAACATGCAGCAGGCCTCTCGAATCTCGGACCAAACCGCTTTCTTCAACATTGCCGGTACTGGCATGCCGGGCAAGCTCATCGAATACGACAAGACCGAGAAGATTTTCTCTAACCCATCAGAGAAGCAAACCGAGGATTACGTCTCCGGCCGCTTCGGCTAGAAACAAATTTGCCTAATTTTGGGTTGGCCCTCTCATGATTGAGACGGTGACCTCAGACCTAAAGGTACTTCGGTCCAAAGATAAGAAGCCTGCGAGGGTTTTGGTTACCGGAGCCACCGGGTATGTCGGCGGCAGACTGGTTCGAGAGCTGGTCGCCCACAAATACAGAGTCCGGGTGCTAGTTCGCGATGCCCACAAGCTCCAGGACTACCCTTGGCGCGATCAGGTGGAGATCGTTGAGGGAGACGCCCTTGACCCAGAGGCTCTAAACATTGCCCTTCAGGACATTGATCTTGCCTACTACATGCTCCACGCGCTAATGGTTTCAAAGAATTTCGAGCAGATGGAAGAGGATCTTGCTCGCAACTTCGGCAAGCTAGCTATGCAAAACGGCGTCAAGAGAATCGTCTACCTAGGCGGCATCACCTCCTCTGATGACTCGCTCTCCCCCCATATGTCGGCCAGAGCAAAGACCGGTGAGATTCTCCGCTCGAGTGGAGTGCCAACAATCGAACTTCGAGCTGGTGTGGTGATTGGCTCCGGCTCTGCTTCGTTTGAAATGCTGCGCCACCTTACTGAGCGACTACCAATCATGGTTACTCCGAAGTGGCTCAAAAACAGAATTCAGCCAATTGCGGTTCGTGACGTGCTGAGATACCTAATCGGCTCGGCCACCATCGACAAGAAGATAAACGATGTCTTTGACATTGGCGGGCCAGATGTCTTCACCTACATGGAGATGATGCAGATCTATGCCGAGGTCGCAGGTCTTAGAAGAAGAATCATTCTTCCGCTACCTGTCCTAACACCTCGGCTTGCCTCAGGCTGGATCGGTTTGGTGACGCCGGTTCCCGTGACCCTTGCCAAGAGATTGGTTGCATCGCTCAAGCATGAGGTGGTTGCCAAGGATGACCGCATCAGAGAGCTAGTCCCTGACCACAAAGATGGCCTCACCGACTTCCGCAAAGCTGTGTCACTGGCCCTTACTCGAATCAAGCAGCTCGACGTTGAAACTCGCTGGTCTAACGCGCTAACTCCCGGCACTCACTCACAACCACTTCCCACCGACCCGGATTGGGCTGGAGGGTCTTTGTATGTGGACCTAAGGCAGTATGAGTCAGACGACAGCCAAGCTGAGATCTGGAAACGCGTTGAGTCCATTGGTGGGCAGAACGGTTACTCGACAGCAACCTGGGCCTGGGAGCTTAGAGGCCTCATGGATCGAGTTGTTGGCGGTGTTGGGCTCAGGCGCGGAAGACGCGACCCAAACAAGCTTCGCGAGGGCGAGGCCCTCGACTTTTGGAGAGTGGAGGAGATTCAGAGGCCAAAGCTTCTTAGACTTCGCGCCGAGATGAAGATGCCTGGGCTTGCTTGGCTGGAGTTCAAAGTCGGCGAGACCCCCGAGGGGAAGTCCCTGGTGACCCAGCGAGCGCTGTATCACCCGAGGGGACTATTTGGGCACGTCTATTGGTGGATGGTCTTCCCCATGCACGGGATCGTCTTCCCCTCCATGGCCAAGAAGATGGCCGGGCCTAGTGCCAAAAAATACGTCGAACACTAGTCTTTCTCAGTGAGCAAAACCCGCCTAGCCGTGATCGCGCTGCTGGGCGTTGGTTTTACCTGGGGTGCTGCCTTTGTTTTGATGAAGGATGCCATTGAGCAGCAGCCCTACATGGACTTTCTAGCAACCAGATTCACCATCGCCGCGATTGCCATGGTGCTGCTCAGGCCAAAGGTGGCGCTGGCTTTCAAGACGGGAGACATCAGGTTTGGTGGCCTCATCGGAGTGGTCTTGGCCTTTGGCTACATCACTCAGACCATAGGACTCGAGCTGACCACCGCCGCCACCAGCGGCTTCTTGACGGGCCTTTACGTCATCCTCACACCGCTCATTGCCTGGCTCTTTGTGAGGCAAAAGGTTAGTAAGCGGGTCGTGGTCGGGTTGACCATGGCGATGCTGGGGCTCGGAATATTCTCGGGGGCTGCGGCTGACATCGAGTTCCAGGTTGGACAGATCTGGTTGGTGGTGTGTGCAGTGCTGTATGCCGTTCACATCCTCCTTTTGGGCCATTACGGGAAAGGTAGATCCTCCTATCGCTTTGCGATGTTGCAAATTGCCTTTGCGGCCATTGTCACCTGGGGCTTTGCTCTTTTAGATGGCTACCAACCTCCCCCTAATGCGGAGGTTTGGTTTGCGATTTTGTTCACTGCCCTGCTCTCCACCGTGCTTGCTTTTTGGGTGCAGACCTGGGCCCAGACTCTAATTGAGCCCTCGCGCGTGGCCTTGCTGATAACCAGCGAGGTCGTCTTCACCGCGATCATTGCGGTGTTTGTCGGCCAAGAGCCGTTGACCTTGGCGATTATCTTTGGCGGAGGATTGCTGTTTGCGGCGATGTTGGTTGTTGAGTGGCCCTCGAAGAGACCAGAGACTCCGCTAGAGCCCCAGCTCCACGAGTAGCTTCTGGAGCTTCTTGTTTGACTCAAGCTCCTTTTCGCCTCTAGCCATCATGACCGGCAGTCTCCTGCGGAGCAGGTCCTCGCGGGTCACGACATCCTCGCTTTCGGCGATGTAAGAGATCTCTTGGGCGGTAATGCCAAGCCCGTCGAAGATATCTTCCAGCTTCTGCTCGCCGATGATGTCGAAGGCCTTATTGCCGTGACGGCGCCAGAGGCCGGTTGCAATTAGATCTTCGTTGCCGGTTGTCTGTGATGCGACCTTGGCAAAGAACTCGGTCTTGCGCTCCTGGGAGCCCTCTCCAAACCAGGTACCGGGATCCTCGAGCTGCATGCCAAAGCCCTTGAGCTCGTCGATTACCTCTTCGCCGACATTGAGGCAGTCGGTGAGCTTGCCACCCAAAATGGTGACAACCTGCTTGTCTCGGTTGGCCTCGATGGCGTGCTTACGGCTAAGTGCATGCCAATCCTGGTTCTTGCCACTGTCTCCGTTTTCAACAACGAGCGGCCTGACGCCTGAGCGATTGGAAACTATCTGGTCCTCGGTTATTGGCTGAGCGAGCTCTAGCTGAGCGTTTATCTGCCTGAGCACAAAGTCGATGTCTTCCTTGTTGGTCTTGGTCTCTGGCTTGTCAACCCTGGTGTCGGTGGTTCCGATCATGGAGCGATCACCCATGGGGAGGACGTAGAAGAGTCTGCCCTCCTCGTCCCAGAAGGCAAGCACCTGATACCTCTCAGTTAGCTTTCTGTTGAGCACGAGGTGAATGCCCTTTGAGAAAACTAGGCCTGCCTTGGTCTTTGAACCCAGCAGCTGAGACACATTCTGGGCATAGGGTCCTGCAGCATTCACAACACTCTTGGCTTTGACCGTTGACTTTTTCTTGCCCGCGGTAATCCCGAGTTCCCAGACGCCGTCGAAGCTGGCGCTAGTTAGCTCGGTGTAGTTTCTAACGTCAGCGCCGCGGCTCTTTGCATGGCGAATGAAGTCATAGACAAACCTGCTGTCGTTATCAGGCAGCTGAGCATCAAAGTATTTGACGGCCTTGCGACCGGTGATCAGGTTTGGCTCAAGCTCTTTGGCCTTCTTGGCGGAGTAGGTCGAGGGGGGCGTGGTTCCAAACAGGCCTATCGCCCAGTAGAACAGAGTGCCGAAGGCTCCAAGAAGCCTGCCAAAGGGCGCTGTCGGGCCCAGGGATGCCAAGAAGCCAATCTCTTTGATCTGGTTTGGGTAGGCGCGCATGAGCTTGTTTCGTGCCAGACAGAGCTTGAAAACGAGCCAAAACTCATAGGTCTGGAGGTACTTTATGCCACCCCAAACCAGGTTGGAGGATTCCTGAGAGGTGAAGCCTGCGAAGTCGCCCTTGTCAACCAGGAGCACCTTCTGGCCGGCAGCGCTGAGCGCCGCTGCCGCTACCGCTCCGTTAATTCCGGCTCCGATAATGGCAACGTCAAACTGTTCGATTTTGTTCGATTTGGTTTGATTTTGTTTGGCCACAGTGAAAGCATAAACGCGAAAGATTTAGTTTTTGTTCCGCACACATTTCAAGGAGGAAATTGATGTCGATTCTTTCTATCGATGCTGGCACCACCGGTGTCACAGCTCTCATCATTTCCGGCTCCGGAGAGATACTCTCCCGCGGCTATACCGAATTTGAGCAGCACTTTCCTCAGCCGGGCTGGGTCGAGCACGACCCTGAGCAGATCTGGCAGGCCACCCTCAGCTCCGTTAAGAGTGCAGTTCAGGGCCACAGCGAGAAACCAACCTGCATCGGCATCACCAACCAACGGGAGACCGCGGTCATCTGGGACCGAGAGACCCTTAGCTCTCCAACCAAGGCGATCGTGTGGCAGGACCGCAGAACCTCAGTTTTCACAGAAGAGCTGCAGCAAAAGAACCAGGGCGATTGGATTCGAAAGCGCACCGGACTCAACATCGACCCCTACTTCACCGCCAGCAAATTCTTGTGGTGGCAACGAAAGCACAGTGAAGTTTGGGCGGGAGTCGAATCCGGAAAGTATGCCCTCGGCACCATAGACAGCTACTTAGTAGCAAGAATTTCCGGTGGCGCAGCACACATCACCGATGCCTCCAATGCCTCGAGGACGCAGTTGATGAGCCTTGAAACCGGTGACTGGGATCAAGAGCTGCTTAAGACCTTTGGAATCCCAAGGTCTGCACTTCCAAGCATCACGCCCTGTTGGGGAGAGCTCGCAACCAGTAATGCCGAGCACTTTTTAGGTCTCGAGCTTCCCATCACTGGAATGGCCGGGGATCAGCAGGCAGCTCTCTTTGGTCAGACCGGCTTTGACCTGGGCGCCTCGAAGTGCACCTACGGAACCGGTGCGTTCATCCTCACCAATACCCAGGAGGAGATCGTAATCAGCGAGCACGGGCTGCTGGCAACGGTTGCCTGGATGAGCCCAGATAGGAAAATCACCTACGCCTCAGAAGGCTCAGTCTTTGTCGCTGGCGCAGCGGTCCAGTGGCTAAGAGACAAACTTCAAATCATTGACAGTGCACCCGCAGTCGAAGACCTAGCAAAGAAAGCAGGAACTAGCGATGGTGTTGTCTTTGTCCCAGCGCTGACCGGCCTAGGTGCACCATTTTGGAATGCCGATGTCAGAGGAAGCCTGCTTGGAATCACAAGAGGTTCGACCAGTGCCAACCTCGCCTATGCGACGCTGGAGTCAATCGCGTTTCAGGTCAAGGCTGTTGTGGATTCGATGGCCGAGGATGCGGGCAAGAGCATTGCTGAGCTAAGGGTCGATGGTGGAGCGGCTGCCAACGACACCATGATGCAAATTCAAGCGGACCTGATTGGCGCAAAGGTGGTTCGGGCCAAGAACCTTGAATCCACAGGCTTTGGGGCTGGGCTGCTCGCAGGGCTCGGCTCAGGCATTTGGGGCTCAATGGACGAGCTCAGACAACTAAACCCCGCAAGGCAAGAGTTTGCTCCGCAAGTTGATCGAGGAGCATCCTATGAGCGCTGGCTGGAGGCGGTCGAGGTCACCAGCAAGTTCTAAGCTTGAAACATGTATGACCCCCAGTCGAAGCTTGCCGCTCAGTCGCTGAGCGCTGGCTACTCGGCTGACGCAATCATCAAGGACCTAGACCTAGAACTGCCTGGCGGATCGATTACGGCCGTGGTTGGGGCTAATGGAGCCGGCAAGAGCTCGCTACTAAAGGCGCTGGCCAGAAAGATCAAGGTGTCGAGCGGTGCGGTACTGCTGGATGGGGTCTCGATCACCTCGCTAACCAAGGCGCAGGTTGAAGGCAGTGTCGGCTTCTTAGGCACCATCCCCGCAACCAAAAACAACGAGACAGTTTTTGATTTGGTTGCAAGAAGCGCGATGCTCGCCAATCAAATCTCAAGGGTGAGCCCAAGAGTGAAAGCGGAGATTGATCAAATCCTTGCCAGAACCTCGCTGACTGACCATGCCGCAAAGAAGATTGGGGAGTTGTCCTCAGGTTTTAGGCAGGTGGCGGTAATTGCGGCGGCGCTGGTGAAGAACCCGCAGGTGCTGCTGCTGGACGAGCCAACTAACTCTCTCGACTACTCGCACCAGCTTCAGGTTATTAACCTGCTCTCTTCACTCAAGCGAGAGCGCGGGATGACTATCGTCGCGGTGATCCACGACCTCAACCTCGCGGCAAGATTTGCCGATCAGATTGTTGTGCTAAAAGATGGCGAGATAATCGCCCAGGGAGCTCCCGGTGATGTGATAACACCCAACAACTTGGCGACAGCTTTCAGCATTTTGGCCAGGGTCATTGAGGATCCGGTCGCAAAGACTCCAGTGGTGATACCTATTCGCCAACTCGGCTAGTAGGCAATTGTGCGCTTTAGGGACATAATAAGAAGGTAGTTCACCAAGTGAAGGCGCAGTTACTAGCAGTGACGCCAAAGAGGCTTGCGCATACTTGTGAATGAGGGCAAGGACTGGGCCCGCTATCAAAATCGGTCAACTCGTTTGGTTGTGAAACTAATGCGTATCTTGCTCATTGGAGCAGGCGGAGTTGGCGATGCAA
>Ga0222718_10000840_pt1 | contig 31470 bp, 17 predicted proteins | sample C33_27DmetaG_FD_165045 | JGI IMG/M metagenome (GOLD analysis project Ga0222718, IMG submission 165045) | Estuarine water microbial communities from San Francisco Bay, California, United States - C33_27D | ecosystem: Environmental > Aquatic > Marine > Unclassified | place: USA: California...
ACTGTCACCTTTCTACAAAATCAAATATATCAAGTAAATTTATTTGATACTACTTGGGAAATTGTTAATGACACTACTAGTGAAATATTGACTTCGGGAACTTCGCAAAATATTATTGTTAAATGGTCAATGCCTCATGTGTTAAATAAATACGGATATGGAGGAAATAGTACAATACACAATTTTTATCCAGGAGGAGACGGTGTTGTAATTATTAAATGGAAAAAAGTTACCAACAATTATAGGAATTATAGCATAGGATTAAATGTAGAGCAAATAGAAAACATTGGATATGAATATGCAGCTTTTAAATCAGATGGTATGATATTTTTCCCAACAGAAACGAATTGTGATATTTTTATGATAGGAGGTGGTGGAGGTGGTGGACACAATCACGGTGGAGGAGGTGGTGCAGGGGCATATAGATTAGAAAAACATAAATTAAATGGACATTATTATGTTACAGTTGGGCAAGGTGGTAATGGCGGTACTGTTTCTGTTTCTGCAAGTAATGGAACAATATCTAAAATAAGTAATGGAAGTTTTGCAATGTCAGTTGATGGAGGTGGAGGAGGTGGAGGATCCGCAGGAGGTGGTTATATAGGCGGTGATGGTGGATGTGGTGGTGGAGGAAACGGTTGGGATGAAAATAGTACTGGGTCGAGAATATACGCAGGAGGGAAAGCTACTGGAAATGGTATTGGTTTCAATGGCGGATCTGGTGTAAATAATTTTCCTGGTCAATTTCTTTCAGGAGGAGGCGGTGGTGGTATAGGTTCAATTGGTAAAGATCCTGTAAACAAAAATGGAGGAGATGGTGGCGACGGTTTAGTTATAGGTATAACAGGGTCTAAAAAAATCTACGGAGGAGGTGGGGCTGGAGGTACTTGGCCAACATATGGTTCTCCGGGAAGAGCAGGAGGTGCAATGTTATATGGTGTATATGTAACAGTCGGAGGAAATGCTACTAATGCCGAAGGACAAAATGGTGGCGATGGTGTAGAAAATACAGGTAGTGGCGGAGGATCTGGAAAAGGCGGAAAAGGTGGTAAAGGAGGTAGTGGTATTGTAATAATTCGTTGGAAAAAAGAATTTATTATAGATGGTTATTATGGATCTGGTGGGGATGGGGGGATTGTTAATGAGATTGGGGAAAATGGTCGAGATGGTATTGTTGCAATAAAATGGAGTGATCCTGAATTATTGTATAAACAAAGAGTTATTACTGAAAATGATCTAAATAATATACAAGGTAAATTAACATTTTCTGAAGATTTTATTTATAATGAATCAGATAATTCAGTTGGTCTCAAAGAAATTAAATGGAATACAAATGATATATTTATTTCAAATAGAAATACTAGATTTTTTGACAATGAAATTGAATTATCTCAAGGAGATGTATATGTTGATACCATATCAACAAGTAACATAAAACCACATTATTCATCGCCATCTATGCAATTAGGAAATAATGCCGAAATACACAACCCTGCTTATTCTGAAAATGTCATCAAATATGATAATGAAGAATATGAATATGTTGAATTTACAGAAAACGGAAAAATATCTTTCAGTCAAAACGTTGTATGCGATATATTAGTCGTCGGTGGAGGAGGTGGAGGTGGATCTCGATTTGGTGGAGGTGGTGGAGCAGGTGGTGTTTCTTATAGTATTAATCAAATTTTTAATGGAACTTATAATATTACAGTAGGAGATGGTGGGGTAGGTGGGGTCGTAACTGGCGGAGGTGGAACAGCAGGGGCAGGTCAAGGAACAAATGGAAATGATAGTTTTATAGAGAAAAACAACAATGTTTTATTTATAGGTAAAGGCGGTGGTGGTGGTGGTAGAGGAGATACAGGCAATGGTTCTTTAGGTGGTTCAGGTGGTGGTGCAGCAGGTCGGTTTGCTGGAACAGGTGGTGCATCAAATCAAGGTAATACATATTGGGATGGTTCATCTTATGTAACAGGAGGGTATGCTGGCGGTTCTTATAACGGTACTGGAAATTTTGTAGGAGCAGGAGGTGGAGGAGCTGGAGGTATTGGTTTCAATACACATGATTCAGTAGAAGCAAACAGGGGCAATGGAGGAATAGGTATTAAAATTTCTATTACTGGCAATGATAAATATTATGCCGGAGGTGGTGGAGGCGGTAGTGATGTAAATGGAACCACAGAATTTTTAGCATCGGGTGGTTTAGGAGGAGGTGGTAGAGGTGGAGGAACATCTTCATTTACTTTACCAACAGCTGGAACACCAAATACGGGCGGTGGTGGTGGTGGAGGTATTGTTACAAGTACTTCATATACTGCTAATATTGCGGGTGCTAAAGGCGGTAGCGGAGTTGTGATAATCCGATGGAAAAAAGAAAAGGAAAATGAATTATTAGTTGTAGATACTGATACTGTTGTGAGACATAAAATTAATGGGTATATTGACAATATAGTAAGTACATCTGGTGATAATGTTACACGAAATGAAACAGAAGAATTTGAATATGCAAAATTCAAAACCGACGGTGCTATATTTTTCCACGAAGATACTGAATGTGATGTATTGGTTGTAGGCGGAGGAGGCGCTGGTAACCCTGGAAAAGGAGCAGGTTCGGCAGGAGGTATTATTTATTATTCAGATGTAATAATATTTTCAAAAAATACATATCTGGTTGAAGTTGGTAACGGTGGAGTATTAGCTGGGGAAAATGGTCAACAATCCCGTATTAACGGTACAAATATTGATTTAATTGCAGTCGGCGGTACTGGAAGTAGTACTATAGATGGGGCTTCAGGTGGTACAAATCCTACCAATACAATTGCTTTATCTTCAAGTGCTACAGAAAATTTGGATTTAGTTGCTAAAAATGGTGCTACTGGTATTGATAGCACCACAACAATAACAAAAGTGTATCCTCCAATTGGTTTAAGTAGTACTGGTGGTGGTGTAGGAGAAGCATATGATACAAGCACTGGAAATAGCACTGGAAATATATATGTTGTATCCGCGAGTTCATTTTATCATGCTGCATACAATCCTATATATGCCTTTGATGGTATCCAAAGTACTAAATACTACATCTCAGCAGGTGGTAAATATAATGCTGCTGGGGATTACACCAGTGGGAGTTATATCAAAGACGATACATATAAGGGAGAGTGGATCAAAATTAAATTACCCGAAGCTATCGTTTTATCTTATGTCAAGATAACACATAGAATTGATAGCTTAGGCCAAGCTCCTAAAGATTTTAAAATTTATGGCACGAATAATGGAGGAACAACTTGGGATGAACTTATAAGTGTAATTGATGCAACTTATGGTGCAAATGATAATTATGATGCAACTGATATGTTTCAATCAAGCGAGAGCTCATCAAGTACTACTTATAATGAATATGCAATATGTGTTAATAAAACAGTCGGTTCTGCTTATTTATCAATCAGGGAAATTCAGTTATTTGCAACAATTGAAGTTCCAGCTATAATAACAGGTGGAGGTGGTGGTACTGGTGGAGACGCACAAGAATTAACATCGAGTACAGCAGTTCCAAACGGCGGAGATGCAACTCTTGTTAATATTTATGGTGATGACCTTTATTTATCAGGAGGTGGAGGTGGTTCTCCAGATGGTGAACAACAGAATGTAGGAACATATGCATATGGATATGGTGGAAATAGTAAATCAACAAGTCATACATCAGGAGGAGATGGTGTTGTGATAATAAGATGGAAAAAACAAAACAAAAAAATATATTCATATATTTCCGAGGATAAAATCAGATATGATTATATCGAATTTAAATCCGATGCAAAAGTATCTTTTAACAAAGATGTTGTATGCGATGTATTAGTTGTAGGCGGTGGTGGTGCAGGTGGAAATAGTATGGGCGGTGGTGGTGGAGCTGGAGGTGTTGTATATACAATTAATCAGTTGATTTCAAAAGGAAATTACACAATAGGTGTTGGATATGGGGGTATAGGATTACAATTGTTAAATGATGGCCAAGGTGCTGTAGGGATTGCACAAGATGGAAAAGATAGTTTCATCAAGAAATCTGATGGAACATATCTTCAGTTAAATATTGGGGGTGTTTTACAAGATATGGTTGGCAAAGGCGGAGGGGGAGGTGGTGTGTATTTTGATACAAATTTTGTAAATGGTAGAGATGGCGGAAGTGGTGGTGGAAGTTCTGAAGGTAATGATTTCAGTATAATTAATAGTGGTGGGAGTTCTTTACAACCAAATACTATATGGAATGGTTCAACTTATATACAAGGTGGTAGCACGGGAAATACAAATCAATCCGAAAATAATAATTATCAAGCTGGTGGAGGCGGTGGTGCTGGTGGTGAATTATATAACAGTTCATTTATAAATGGAAAATCAGGTATTCAAATAGATATAACAGGTGTAAACAAATATTATGCAGCAGGAGGGGGTGGTGGTCAATATGGTTCGTATATAGTTATAAATGAAGGTATTGGTGGAAATAATATAGGAGGAAATGGTAGAATATGGAATGGTACAACATATTTACAAGAAGCGACAAATGGATTAAATGGTACGGGAAGTGGTGGAGGAGGAGGGGCATATATTCAAGACCCTGATAATAAAGCCGGTGATGGTGGTAGTGGTGTTGTGATAATCCGATGGAAACATGATCCTACATTGTTTACTTCATATTGTTTGAATACTAAAAAGAATATTTGGTTTGATGAATCAACTGTTGTTTATACTTCAGATGAAAGGGTCAAAAAAGAAATTAAAGATATTGATGACGAACAAGCTCTTCAAAAAATTCTCGGATTACAACCAAAAACATACAAATATATTGATCATTTAAATAAAGGTAATAATGATGTTTATGGATTTATATCACAACAAGTAAGAGATGTGTTCCCAGAAGCTACAAATACTATATCAAATTATATCCCTAATATTTATGATATTTGCGAATATGCAAATGATATTATAACAATTCCGGAAAATATTGATATATCAACTCTTGGTTTATCGAGTGGTACTAATTCGGTTAAATTAATAAATCAAAATAAAGATTCTTTATATAGAGACTTTGTTCTAAAAGAATTAGAGACAGGTGGTTATGGTATGCAAGTTAGAAACATAGATGATTTTGTAGGTAATACTTCCAAAATATTTGTTTATGGCACAAAAGTTGATGATATGGTTACATTGGATAAATCTTATCTTTTTACCCTAAATGTTTGTGCTACGCAAATATTAAATCGTAAAATTAATACTCTTGAACAAAAGAATATGGCTTTATTAACACGCATTGATGAATTAGAAAATGAGTTGTCACAAATAGAGATTTCAAATACATCCAATTATTAAAAAAGAGTACATTTCATTATTATTTTTATATTTTTTATAAACTTTATAAATTTTTCACAAAAACTTTAGAAATGTACTCTCATAATTTTTGAGTAAATGCATAACATCTACAATAATGTGTATAAGTTTTATTTTGCTTCCAACATAAGTCTGGTGATAAATTCTTCAAAAAGATACAGTGTAAAAACATTTCTTGTTGTCAAATATAATGATTATAAGCCTTAGATCAAAATATATAAGATATAATCTTATTTTAAAATAATATATAAGATGTATGAATCAGGATATTCACACCAAGACTGGGAACCTGTTGTGATAAGATCTTCAAAAATTGCACAAATTTCTAAACAAACCCATCAAAATCCTGCTGGGACTAAAGAATTTAAAAAGCTAAATGAAGATGATATACCTATTTTAAATAAAATGACAAGAGAACAAGCACAAGCTCTTCAACAAGCTCGTGCTGCAAAAGGGTTAAAACAAAAACAATTAGCATCATCGATGAGAGTCGATGTCTCTGTAATTCAAAAATATGAGAATTGTACTATTGAAAACTTTCAAAAAAACTTTTACAATAAAATGATGACATTTCTTGGTGTAAAACCAGATAAATAGTTGTTATACAACATTTTCTCATTGAGTCCAAAAAAGAGTACATTTCATTATTATTTTTAGAATTTTTAAAAAGTTTATAAATTTTTTAGAATTTTTATAGAAATGTACTCTTTTTCATCATAATACATTTATTCTGAATATAGAAGAAAGGCACGAGAAAGATGGATAAACAAACAGAAAGCAAATACTTCACTAAGTGATAATACCAATAATATAGTCTAATTTTTGTTCAATAATAAGCATTTTAGTTTCTAATGATACAACTTTTTCAAGTAGTACTTTTCTTTTTGTTTTGGGTTCTATATCATTATTTTCTTCTATTTGTTCTATTGTTTTTTGACTTTTCAATTCCAATTTGTTTATATATTTATGTACTAATTCTTTTTCAATATTATATTCAGATGATAAATCATCTATACTTAAATTATTATTTTTATATTTAGGATATAAGATTTGAGATATTATACGAGATTTAATACCTGTTATGGTTCTTTTATGTTCTAATGATATTTCATCAAAAGTCTTTTTGTCAGTAATTTCCTGTAGTAATATAGCATCTTCTTCAGGTAGCCATTTTTTACCAACTCTTGAAAGTTTTTCTTCATTTGTCATCAAATCTGTAATGGACATAATGTGCACTATAAAAATAGTTTAATTCTTCTTTATATTGATTTCTCAGGTTATAACTATTATAAATGAAAAAACAAGAACCTAAACTAAAAACATTATTTTATAGAAACTAATGTCTAAATTATTTTTTGAGTACATTTCATTATTATTTTTGGATTTTTTATAAACTTTTTGAAAACTTTAATATTTTTATAGAAATGTACTCTTTTTCCTTAAGTCCATCTATATATCTACAAATAATATCGAGGAATATTAGAATAATAATGAAGACGATGACAGATGAACAAAAAGTATTTATCAAAGTAGAAAAGATGATTAAATGTTATTTACAAAAATGTTCAAAAGAACAAGAAATGTATAATAAAAAAAAAGCAAAGTTTCAAAATGATTTGAATAATGCTAGATTACTTTTTTTTAATAATAAAATAAAAGAACAAGAATTTCGTAAAAAACTTGTTGCGATAAAACAAAAAATGGATAAAACTGAGGAAAAACAAAATGCTGTTCAATGTCAATTAAATCATTGTTATGAAAAGACAAAAAAGTCAGTCTTATATTCTATAGACCATCTATTGAAATATGTGGATAGGAAAAAAGATTTAAGTAAGTATAGTATATTAATGAAATATAAAAACATTTTTTCAAAAAAAATAACATTTGAACATTTAATAAAATTTGATCAAGATATGATAAAAATTGGTTTTGAAAAGATAGAAAATATTATCTAAATGAATATCTTATTTCTTTTCTAGACAGAAAATATATTCTTTAATCGAAACATCATTATTATATTGAAATGACTTGAATCTTTTATAATCCATTTCTTTAACTGAAACTTCGCCATAACGACTCATTATTTCAATCATTTTATCTTTTGAGACAAGACTTTCGCTATTATATGAAAGAAATATCCATTTTGTATCCAAGTTTTTAATAAGTTTATCAAATGCTTCAACTACTTCCTTTTTTCTACAAAAAGGTGACAGAAAACAATCTTGTGGAATTCCTGTTTTACCTTTGAGTGGTTCGTCATTTCTTACTTTTGCAATTATATTCAATGGAAAATAATTTTTTGAATATTGTCTTTCATTATATGGTGGATCTAAATATACCAAATCTGATTTGAATGATGTCAAGAAATCTTCTTCAAGTACATCCTTATTAAATGTCTTTGAGTCATTCTGCGGTTCTATATTATTTTTATGAATCGGTTGTATCTTAAGTGATTTATCTGCCTTTGCTTTAAATTTCTTCAAATAACAACCATAAACAGCTGGAACATTACTTACAGAATCTGCAGATATAATGAGAGAAGCTAGTAAGAACATATAATCATTTTCTGATATACATTCCTTCATCGATTCTATTCTTTCTCGCAAATAATCTATTCTTTTCGCATTATCTATCGTAAAAAACATTCTTTCATTGTCCTCATAAGGACTATATTCTTTTGTCACAATACCAACAATATCCTTATATTTTTCATTATCCAATTCCGATTGCAAAGTCTGAATTATATTTTCACATTCGGTTGTAAACATAGATTGATTAAATGCGTGACTAATTATAGAACTATATAGTTCTGCGTCATTTGATATAACAATCGCATTATTTTGTCTAAAATAATATGATACTACACCTGTGCCTGCAAATAAATCACATATAATTTTATTTTCAAATGAAGACCATTTTGTTTTATTTTTTATTTCATCTACTAATGAATTAATTAATTGAAATTTAGAACCTATATAGTTCAAACGACAGATATCGTTCATAGTATCAAATTTTGTTAGAATATTATCATTTTTTCATTTTTGGTTGTTCATATGCGAATAAATAACCAATAATATATATTCATCAAGATATAAGTAATAATAAAAAAATGATTTTATTATATATAAAAATAACTATATAATTAAGAGATATGTCAATATATCCTGAACTGTCTTACACAGATCAAAAAGTTGAAATACAAGATGTAAAGGGTATTCAATTCAGTGTAATGGGTCCAGAAGAAATTATTTCTAGATCTGTTGTAGAAATTAATCGCACAGATACTTATAATTGTAATGAACCAATCGTTGGTGGTTTATTTGATTCACGAATGGGTGTTTTAGAACATAACAAATTATGTAGTACTTGTGAACAAAAAAACACATTTTGTCCAGGACATTTTGGACACATTGTTTTAGCAAGACCTGTATTTCATGCAATGTTTTTCGATATAACGAGAAAAATATTGAAATGTGTTTGTTACAGATGTTCTAAACTTCTTGTATCTCCTCAAACAACAAATAACGATTTACAACAAGATATGCAAAAAATTATGGCAATCAAAGACAATCAAATGAGATGGAATGCATATTTCAAATTATGTAATCTAACTAATAAAGTGAAATGTTGTGGTGATGATGGAACAGTTGGATGTAATGCAAAACAACCATCTAAATATAATAAAGATGGTCCTATGAAAATTATTGCAGAATGGAAAGATGGAACTGAAAAAAATACAACTGAATTTACAGCTGAAGATATTCTCAGAATTTTCAAAAGAATTTCTGAAGAAGATATGGAAGTTATGGGATTCAATCCTCAATGGAATCGTCCCGAATGGATGATAACTACAGTTCTCCCAGTTCCTCCTCCAGCTGTTAGACCTAGTATTATTGAAGAAAATGGTCAGAGAAGAGAGGATGATTTGACACATAAATTAAGTGAAATTATTAAAACAAATAACAATATCCTAGATCGTATTAAAAAAGGGTCATCGGAAGAAACAATTCGTATTATCACTCTTGTGTTACAATATCATGTATTTACATTGCTTGATAATCAAATATCTGGTCTGGCACCATCTCAACAACGAAATGGAAGAAAACTCAAATCTGTTTCAGATCGTATGAAGAAAAAAGAAGGTCGTATCAGAGGCAATCTAAATGGTAAACGAGTTGATCAGTCTGCTAGAACTGTTATTACACCAGATCCATATATCAGTATAGATGAACTAGGTGTTCCTATCAAAATTGCTATTAATATTACATTCCCAGAAGTTGTTAATAAGGAAAATATTGATCATATTAAACAACTTATCAAAAATGGACCAGATACTTGGCCTGGTGCAAAATATGTCAAAAAATCAAAAGACATGGTAACTATAAATCTTAAATATGCTCAAAATGAAATTGAAAAAATTATTAAAGAATTGAAGGTCGGTGATGTGGTACATAGACATCTTACAGATGGTGATTATATTCTATTTAATCGTCAACCATCTCTTCATAAAATGAGTATGATGTGTCATAAAGTTATTGTTATGCCATATCAAACATTTCGTTTAAATGTTCTAGATACTCCTCCATATAATGCAGATTTCGATGGTGATGAAATGAATCTTCATTGTCCTCAAAATATTCAAACTATGAGTGAATTAATGGATATTACAGCTGTTCCATATATGATTTTAGCTCCAAGAGATGGTAAACCAATTATTGAAGTCGTTCAAGACACACTTTTAGGATCATTTCGTTTGACAAAGGATTGGACAACAATTGACGATAAAACAATGGCAAATCTTCAAATGGTTAATAGCTATTTTTCAGGAAAATTGGAAAAACCTAATAAAAACTTTGAATATACTGGAAAAGATGCTTATTCATTTGTATTGCCACCAAATCTTAATATTGTTAGAAAAAATAAAGCCGATGAAAAATTCATAATCAAAAATAGTAAAGTTGAAAGTGGAACTCTTGATAAAACAGTATTTCACGGTATTACATCTGGTTTAATTCCTGTTATTTATCACGATTATGGTCCTTTCGAAGTTCGTAAATTTCTTGATAATACTCAACGACTTATTTGCAGATGGTTGCTTTCATCTGGTTTCAGTGTTGGAATTAGTGATCTTATTACAAGTGAAAAAACAAATGAAGAATTGAAACAAACAATTCGTATTATGAAAAAGAAGGCATATGATCGTTTAGATGATGTTAGAAGAGGAATGGTGGATAACAATAGTATTTTCAATAATGTCAATTTTACTGAAAGAGAAATTATTGGTATTCTCAATCAAACTACCAATAAAGTTGGTAAAATTGGTCTTTCACAAATTGATGAAAAATCAAATAGAATGATTAATATGGTTAAAAGTGGTTCCAAAGGTAAAGAAACGAATGTTGCCCAAATTGTTGCTTGTGTTGGTCAACAAAATGTCGATGGTAAAAGAATTGGATATGGGTTCACGGATAGAACTTTACCTCATTTTACAAAATATGACGATGGTCCTGATGCAAGAGGATTTGTAGAAAATAGTTTTATTGATGGTCTTTCACCACAAGAAGTTTTCTTTCACGCTATGGGTGGTCGCGAAGGTCTTATAGACACTGCAGTAAAAACTTCAGAAACCGGATATATTCAAAGAAGATTGGTAAAAGCAATGGAAGATGTTAAAATTCATTATGATAATACTGTTCGTAACGCCAAAGGTTCAATTATTCAATATATTTATGGTGAAGATGGTATGGATGGTTGTAAAATAGAATCGCAATTTATTCCATTAATTGAAATGAATTCGATTGAAATGGAACAAAAATACAATTTGACCAAAAATGATAAACTAAATAATTACATGATTTCAAAAGCCTTTAAAGAAGTTAATGCTAACACATATAAAAGATGTTCTGAATATTTTAACAAAATTGTTCAAGACAAAATGTTTATCATCGACAATGTCTATAATGGTCTCAAAAATACAACAATTAAATATCCTATTCCATTTTACAGAATTATAAATAACGCAATCGAAAAAATGAAATCACTTGGTGTTAAAGCTATCAAAACTGATTTAACACCTGATTATATTATGGATAATATTGAAAATTTAATTCAAAAACATTATATCAAAGAACATGACCAGGGTATGCGTTTCTTTCAAATTTTGCTTCGTCTTCATCTAGCACCAAAGAGACTTATTGTAGAATATCATTTTTCAAAGGAAATATTTGACTGGATTGTTCTCAAAATAGAACAACATTTCTTGGAAGCTATTGCACAACCCGGTGAAATGGTAGGTATTGTTGCTGCACAAACCATTGGTGAAATGGGAACACAGATGACTCTGGATTCATTTCATGTTTCGGGAACAGAAGCTGCTGTGAAAGCTACATCTGGTGTTCCTAGATTGAAAGAAATTCTCAGTGCTACCAAGAAAACTAAAACACCAACTTTAAATATTTATTTGAAAAATGATATTGCGACTGTTATCAATCCTGTTATGGGAGATGATGGAATTGAAGTTCTTGATGAAAGAGTTGAACAAGCTAAAAACATATCTATGAATGTTAAAAACTCGATTGAGATTACTAGATTGTGTGATATCCTAGAATATAGTGAGATTTTCTGGGATGATGGTGAAGGAGATAATGATAAGGGTCTATTTGATATTTATAAAGAATTTATGGAAATCAATGAATTAGCTGGAAAATGTGCAAATAGTTCTCCTTGGGTTCTTCGTATGAAATTCAATAAAGAAAAAATGGTATCATATGGTCTTCGTATGATTGATATTTATACAAGATTAAATATGACCTATGACAAATTTATAGATTGTGTGTATAGTGATGATAATGCCGACGAATGTATATTTATGATGAAACTTACAGAAAATGCTTTGAAAGATATTGACCCTAGTGATGAACTTGCATCAATTAAAGCAATGGAACATAATATTGTATATCAAGTGTTACTCAAAGGATACAAAGGTATCAAAAAAGTTTCACTTAATAAGAAAAAATATGAAAAATACAATTATGAAACTGAAAAATTCGATAAAGTCATAGAATGGGCATTGGATACTGATGGTACAAATCTTATAGAAATTCTTGCTAATCCAAATGTCGATGCAACTAGAACTATATCAAATGATATTCGTGAAATTCAAGAAACTTTAGGTATCGAAGCTGCTCGCAATTCTCTATATAACGAATTGACAAATGTTACAGGAGAAGGTTCTATGAATTATAGACACATCTCTCTTCTTATGGATACTATGACTTTCAAGGGTTGTCTTGTATCTATAGATAGACACGGTATCAATCGTGGTGATATTGGTCCATTAGCAAAATCTTCATTCGAAGAATCAACTGATATGTTAATTAATGCAAGTATTTTCTCACAATATGATAATGTTAATGGTGTTTCTGCAAATGTTATGTTAGGACAACAACCTCCTTGTGGAACTGGTGATTGTGATATACTTCTAGATGAAGAACTTATGGTTGGTCTACTCAAAGATAAAAAACCAAAAAAACTTGATAATATTCCAGAAGAAATAGAGGAGCAATATGATCTATGTGAAGAAGAAGACATTGCATTCAATTTCAAATTAGGAAATAAAAATAAATGTTACAATATCAAAAAAGATGTACAAATTGTCTAAATTATCAGTTATCCATATGTAATTTCATTAATTTTTTTATATCATCTGGTATTTCATCATATGATATATAAAGATTATTTGGATACATTTTGTCAACAACTAAGTAATAAGAACAATGATTTTTATCACATACTTTATTGAAAATAATTAAAGGTCTTTCGTTTATATTAGATGATTTGAAAAATATCGATGATAATTTCAGATCATTTATATCACCTCTATTATGTTGTTCATCAAATTCGCCATATACTGCTCTTTGTAATATTAATATTGATATATTGAGTAACTGTGATATAGAATATATATCTATATCAGTTGACCATAGGTCTCCCTTTTCTAAAATATCTTTTAATGTATTCTGTTTTGTTTTAATATCTACTTTATTGAAATATTTATCCATATAAAGGTTTATTGTACTGTATTTTTTACTTCTTTTTATCCACTCATTATAATATGATGTATCGTGAAATATCTCATACATAGCGTTCTTATCATTCAATATATTCATATATATAGATCGTGATGTTTCTTGTACTGTATTGTAATTCAATTGATTATTTCCTATATATAATGATAACCATTCTACAAATTCTGCTATTGTTTTTTTATTATATTTTGTATCAATATAGACCATATTTGACCAATAAACCTTTTTATTCTTACTCCATTTTGTATTCAATTTTTTCAATGAACCTTCGAATATTTTTGGACGAGATATTTCTTCATCCTTTATCATTTTATTTACATTATAAGTTTCAACAGTTGATTCTTCCTCTGTTATATTAGGCAATGATCTATGATATTTTAATAAAGTTTTTGGTAAAATCTTCTTACCATTATGTACCAATGCATTTTGTGAAAATATGAATTCAGACTTATCTTGAATTGCTGAACTTAAATAGTCATATTTTGTTTGTATAATTGTATTTGATAACCATTTTTTGATATCTTCAATATCTTCAGGCATTTCTTCAAGGATTATTTGTATAATTTCTTTATCAGGATGATTGTTAAAAATTGAACTTGATTTGCTATTATTTTTGATAACCCTTTTAGCTACAAATTTTTGTAATTCATACCATTTTTTTGTTTGACTTTTGATTTCTTCAATATTCTTATGATACTCTATTAATTCGTCATTATGTATTATCATCTTATTTGATAAATCATCTGGAATATCTGTTATTTTTAATTTAGAATATAATTGAATCATATTTTCATCATTTTTATAAACATTTCCTACATTGACTGTTATTTTCAATTTATCACATTTTGTTACAAATTTCTCTAAATCTTTCTTTGATAGATTTATTTTATATTCAATATCTTTTATATTATTTACAAATAAGAATTCCTTAACATTTATATCAGATACTATTTTATCTATAAAAGAACTCCCTATTTTTTCAAATTTTAATAAAATATTTCCTCTCGTTAAAACCTTATCAATACTTAAATCGTCGTTTATTAATATTCTTGAAATTTTATATTTATCATTATTCCCTGATATATTATTATCAATCCAATTATTTAATTCATATAAATTATTAAATATTTCATTATTTGTTTCTATGTAATCACATTTTGTAATCAAATCCTTTAATTTAGGATAATTGTCCAATTTGAAAATAAACTTTTCACTAGAACTTCTCTTCTTTAACAAAATGGGTTCATAATAATTCCCTTCTTTAATGATTAAAGCAAATTTGGTATCTAATTTGGTTTTTGAAAATGTTGGATTATTACATAACATAGAAATATCATTTGTCTTTTCCCATACAATTACATTGACCTGAAACAAATGATATATTAATGGTAAAATATATTGCGGATCTTTATTTACAGTCATATTTGTTGAAACTATATAGTCAATATATCTCATCATTGACGAATAAATTTTTTTATTAATTTGATTGATTTCAATTTGTTTCTTTTTCATTTGTCTCACATATTTATCATTATCATCTGATTTCATAAAAGCTTTACAAATATTTCCATTATCGAGGGATATAAAAGTAGAAATATCAAGATTTATTTTCTTCAAAAGATCATTGATATTTTTGAGCTGAAAAATTGTCATTAATGCATATATGATGCTATTATTAGACGATTTGTTCACACCTTTTCTAATAAAACATTCGCTTTTGGTATTTAAAGAACCTAAACAATTTTTATGATCTTCGGAAGATAAAAGATTGTGTAAAAATTCGGGTAATGTCCCATATCTGCCAGTTTCTATTGGAGCAACATGGTTTATCAAATAATTTTCATCATCTTGTTTGTTTTCTAATTTCTGATTCTTATTCAAAAAGGACATACAGTTATTAATCTTAATTTGGGTAGTTGGATTCTTACCACAACAAGGCACACACATTCCTTTATCATTTGGTTTTATCAATTTGACATAACTTGCCTTATTTTTATCAATATCTTTGTACATTTTAATAGGTTCTTCATCTTCTAAAGGACATTTTTGATCACCGTTTACTGATAAAGGTACTTTACTTTGAGGACACCATAATTTAGGACAAGCATAATAATTGAGATTATTTGTACTAGAACCATATTCAATAACATTATCAAATACCATTTTATTTTCTCTTTCCAATATCTCTTTGTGATCTTTTGAGAATACAATTGGTTGTACATGACTTTGACATTTATTTCTCGCATAATATTCTCCAAATAATTCTTTATCAGTCTGTTGTAACATTGTTATAAGATAATTATCCTTTTTATTATTTCCACCAATTGATTCAAATGAAGATATTGATGATGCAATTGAAACAGAAGAACCATTTGAATTCGACTTTGATTTTTCTTTTTGGATTTCTTTTTGATTATTTTTTATTTTTTTATCAATTGTTTGTGATAATATTTTTGATAACCAAAATAATAGATATCTCATTTCTTGAATATTATATGAATTGATAATAGATATATCATAACCATAAAATCTAGGAGAAATAACTACGATTGTTCCATTTTCCTTTATTTTTATAGAATCTCTGTCTTTTAGTTCTAGACCTTTATGAATTATATCAATTTCATCATTTACCATTTGTAAAGTATTACCAGATATACCTAAATTAATTAATTCGTCAGCAATTTCAATATTTGTTATTCCAAGATTTAATCTAGATCGTATATATTCATATATTTCTATATTTTGAGAAAAGTTTGTACTTCTTTTGTATGTACATACAATATTTTTATTATTTTTCTTTACTACATTAAAAATATCAATTTGTTTACTTATTTTTTCTGTGAGAAGTTTAAAAGACGAATTATTAATATTCATTTTGACACCACAGTTCACTGCGATTTCTTGTAGATTAAGTTTTTGTTTTAACATATTTTGTAATATTTGAGTTATTTTCTCAAAATGTTTTTCAATATCCTTCCATTTATTATATTGTCGCGCATCCAAAATGTAATTTAAGAATAAGTCATTATTTGTAATTGATATTTTACAATAACTTTTCTTATTGTACATACTGTAAATATTAATCACATGATTTTGATTAATTTTTTCAATATTTGTTATTGTAGAGAATAATTCTTTATTTATACGATTATGTTTTGATAATTTATATAAAATTTTAGAATTGTCTTCAACCCATTGTATCATATCAATATATTTTGAAGTATGAACTTTATCAAAAATTTCAGGTACAAAAATATTTTGCAAAGGACTATGATAATTTATTCTTGTATAGTATTCTGGTAAAATTTCAACATTTTCATCTTGTGCATTAACGATTGATTTTAATAGTTCCTCTCTTTTATTATTTTGTTTGATAGTTAATTTATTCGATGTATTGAAATAATATTTATGTATTTGCTTTGGTACATCTTTAGAAAATGCAATATTTATTACTTTTTCTTTAAATAAACTTTTATTTTCATATTCATAATTCACTGGATCTTTTAATTCTTCAGAATTTTGATCTATAGATTTAAATGGATTTATATTATATCCTTTCCACTTTGGTTCTGTGATTGAAAATTGTAATGGTTTGTTTTTATTCCAGGCATATATTTGAAAATTTTCACTATTTGTAATATAAATTCCAATTTTTGAAAGTGCGATATCCAATGAATCATCATCATATATGTCATTTCTTATTATATTGTTTTGATGGTCTTTTTCTAAACTATCAATTATGTATATATCTTTATGATTCAATGATTTCCATACAATAACCTTAACATTTTTGCGAGGACTCTTGTACATCTCTTTCTATTTTTATAAAATATTTTCAAACTATATATTAAAGATGAAATTGTTTGAAAAACTTGTTTTTGTTCAAAATTTTTTGAAAGACCAAGAATCATTTGCAAATGATGATGTTCCAGAAGATTGGATTCACTCTGATGGTAGAATATATGATCCTGAATTGAAATATAGACCTCCTGTCGTAACAAAAGATGGAGATTATATAGATACAAATTATGATAAAGAAGATTACTTGGAAGATAATGACGATTTAGATGACTATAATTATTCTAGTACTTCAGTTGACAGATATAATGTAAAATACAAAATTCAAGACGATGAAGAAGATGAAACAGTTGAAAAAAAGGTTGAGGAAAAGGTTGAGGAAAAGGCTGAGGAAAAGGTTGAGGAAAAGGCTGAGGAAAAGGTTGAGGAAAAGGTTGAGGAAAAGACTGGGAAAAAAGAAGAATCAGAGTGTAAAATAACTGATATCTTTAATTTCAAATGTCATTCAAAACTAAAAATAATGTTTATTTCAATTATAGCAATTTTGATCATTTTATTATTGTGTTTGATTGGATTCGCAGTGTACTACTTTTTCTTTCGATCAAATCAACAAGATATGAGCCAAGTTGAAGATATCAGCCAAACAAGTGTTCGAGATATAAATGATTCATATTTAAAACAAGATATACCAGAAGTAAAAAATGATCCAGGATATTTTGATGGTTTATTTACTGGTTTGTTTGCGCCAAAAAATGAAATTGATAGAAGATCTGTTGTGAAAAACATTTCAAATATATCTATTTCAAATGACAAACAGCTATCGACATCAAAGAATGAAATAAAAGATATTAAGCAACAAGGTCTTATTTTAAATGATAATAAAGATTATGATAGTTTATCTTCTGTAACGGAAAGCAAAGAAAAAGATGATAAATTACAAGAAAACTATTCTATAAATGAAAGCGAAGAAAAAGATGATAAATTACAAGAAAGCTATTCTATAAATGAAAGCAAAGAAAAAGATGATAAATTACAAGAAAGCTATTCTATAAATGAAAGCAAAGAAAAAGATTCTATAAAAGATAGTAAAGAAAAAGATGATAAGTTACAAGAAAACTATTCTATAAATGAAAGCAAAGAAAAAGATTCTATAAAAGATAGTAAAGAAAAAGATGATAAATTACAAGAAAGCTATTCTATAACAGATAGTAATGAAAAAGATGATAAATTACAAGAAAGCTATTCTACAAATGAAAGCAAAGAAAAAGATTCTATAACAGATAGTAATGAAAAAGATGATAAATTACAAGAAAGCTATTCTATAACAGATAGTAATGAAAGCAATATAACAGATAGTAATGAAAGCAATGAAAAAGATGATAAATTAAACAACGAACTTAAAAAGGTAATTGATGCACAACAAAGTCCGATTGAAAAAGAAACAAAGATGAATCAAGATGAAATTCTAAGATATCTTAAGAAAAGAAACAAAACAAAACTTCAACAATCTCAATAAAAATATCAAATCAATAGAATACAGACTTATTCAACAATTCTAGTAGGATCTTCACATACATAATCCTTAAGAATAGATCCTATGAGATTCATATCTTTACAACAATTCTCATTGCAAAAAAATCTATTTATACAAAGAAGTCCATTCAGTATTTTTTCTTGCTTCAATTTTTGATAAAATTTGATCAAGTCACTATATGATATTATTTTATATATATAGTCATCTACATCAATATCATATACTAACATTATTTTTTTTTCAATAATATTTATCTTATTCATTTCATATATTGTCAACAATAATTCATCAGGTACCCTATTATATACTAAAATATACTTTAATGCTTCTTCTGAATATTCCTTTGATATAATATTCTTCCATATTTCAATTATATATTTTTGATTCAAAATTATGTCATCGTATCCATATATATATAACATAATTAAAGAATTCAACACATGTATCATCAATAAATCCATATTATCAGCAAATAATGATTTATAGTTATATAATGTTTTGTCTTGAACTTCTAGCCATTTTGTAAAGAGTTTTTCATTATATATTATTGATGCAAAAAGTCCATACATGTCAATAATATACATATTCTCTTTTGACCATCTATGAAATGAAGGTATTTCATTTAAATACGGATACATACATGATGATTTGGTGATGAACACCTTTGTATTTCTTATTTCAGATTGAACAAAACTTTGATTTCTAAATATATATGTGTCAAATAATGAAAGAATATCAATATCAGTTGTTTTGATGTTTTGAATAAGAAAGATTGAATAAAAATCACAAGCTAAGTTTTTCACTTTATAAGATGACATCAAAAATAATATAATATTATCTGTTTTTTGAAGTATCATATTTCCTTTGACTTTATTAATCATTTCGATGAGTTTATATTTGTCTATTGTATTATTATTATACAATGTCAAAAGAACATTTATATTGTCACCAAATGAGTAACCACCGTTATATATCATTCTATTTATAATATATTCATCATCTTGTAAACTATTATTTGATATATAGATTCTTTCATATTGCATGTTATTTGAAATAACATAAAATTCATTTCCTTGTTTCAATACGGGACAAGTAATCATAATATAATTATTAGATTCGCAAAATCTTTCTAAAATTTCTTTATCAATACCATTTTCAAATTCAAAATTTTCTTCTACAAGAACATAATAGAATAAAGCTTTGACATCGACTAAACTGAAATATTTTGAAACATCTATTTTAATGTATTTAAATACTTTACCATAAATGTTAATTTTTCTCTGTTTTGGCATAAAACATTGGAGAATGTTTTGATCTATAATTTTGTATTTCGGATAATTAAATATCTGTTTTTTGGAAAAATTCTTATCAAAAATCGGGATGACATTTATCATATTAAATTCATAATACATTGATATTAATTGTTTTATTCTTAAACTTTATATACCTGTCGTGTCTAATTCAATATAAATACCACTTTGATTATTGTATTTTGTCAAAGACTTGATATACTTGGCAAATGGTAAATTTTTATTTACAATTTTGGAAATAAACTCTTGTTTATTAACATTTATTTGTTGAAAATTTTGGATTTGTGTGTTTAATTGATTATAACGAGCAATTTCAGTTCTTAGAGCTTCGATTTCCCGATCATTGGTCTGTTTTTGTAAGATATTTTGGATTAGTTGTTGACTAATACTTGAAGTTGTATTGAATCCAGAATTCATTGTATTAAAATCGTCATCTGATGTTAAACAGTCATAATTATTAATTTGTTTATTTCTCATAGTTTGTATAAAACTATAAATCAAAGTCATATTTGACTTCTTAATTTCTATATTGAAACTTGGATTTGTTTCATACGATGGCATAGTTGGACAATTAATGAAAAAATTGGTATTCGATATTCCTGTTAAGTTATCTTTATTAGTGAATTCTCTTTTACCACCAGAACTGTAATTGAAAATTGTTGTTGTATCAGTTGTTTTTAATAATAACATTTTATCAAAAATATTTTCCGCACTCATAGGTATAATTTCATTTTTCTGAAATGCTTTTGGTAAATAACATTTATTCAATGATAAAGAGGGTCTATAATTACCCGATGCTTGACGATATTTTATATTAATAGGTCTATTAGCATATTGAGCATCTCTTAAACATCTTATATAAACACCATAATATCCGCTATTTATTGTCATATCATTTATATAATATTCATTGTAAACATCTGTTTCGGGAGCATGTATCTTTAAAATTGGCGCATTAGAAGCCGAATAATTCAATTTGAAATATCTATATTGTTTTTGGTTTCGTATATATGGTTTTGATCCTCCATATATTTCTAATTCGTCAAAATTCAACACATTACTTGCAACAGGATCTCCATTTGAGTCTAAATACCCTATTTGTTTTACAACAAAACCAAATTTTGTAAAAGACTTATTACTCATAATTGGCTTAGAAACATGTTTCTTATTGATATAAATTGCATTTGTTTCGTGTAAAAGTTCAATCCAATTTTTATTTTCATCCTCACCAAAAAATTTGAAATCTTTAGGAACTCTATCTTTGAATCCATTTCTTTCATATATTCGTAAATTATAAGGATAAACTGGATTTGGACAATCCAAAGTAATCCATTCACCTTTGTAACCAGTTTTTTCTAGTTCGTTGTTACCAGAATATATACCAGTTGTACTATTATAGGTATGTTCACTATGTCCACCGCCCGAATTGCTATTTATAGAATTAAAAAAATGCGTTGGATTCCATCTACCATACCAACCCCCCCTCATATCACTACTCCATCTTATTGTATAATTCATTTTTTCAAAAACTAAATTATTTGGATAACTTGCAAGTTCTTGATTATTTGGATCTACAATACCATGCCGTTCGTCAAAAGTACCTAAAACAAATCCAGGATATTTTCGGATGTTGAGGTTTCCGTGATATATTCTTGATATTTGTTCTTGATTCAATGCTTCTTTATAAATTCTAAAATCATCCATCCTTCCTTTAAATAATGGATCAGCTCTTTCTCCCCAATGGGATTTACCAACATAACATTTTAGTGATTGTAAATCATCTGGTGTATAGTTCGGAACAGGTTTTGCAGAACCAGTCAGATTCTGATTTTCTCCATTAACATACATTTTGCTTGTAGTTGTTTTGTTTTCCGTTTTATTAGTTATAGTTACATGTATCCACTTTCCTGTACAACAATCTACTTCATTTACTGTTTGCATCCATTGACTACCTGTATTATCAAAAATTATAAATCCAAGTATTTTTGAAGAATGAATTCTACAAACAATTATATTCTTTCTTCCAGCACCCAATCCAAAATCAATTATTCTTGTGAATCGTGTTCTTTGATCAAATCTTACCCATACACACATTGTAAAACCAGGGAATGCTCCAAAATTGGTAGGAGGAATTGTTAAATAATAATCGCTAAAAAATTTAAAAGAATGTGTACCTGTTATTTTATTTTGTTCATCAAAAGTTTCATTATTTAAAGGAGCTGATGAACTCGAGCCAAGTGTCATTAAAGTAGCGCTTCCTACTACAGGTGTACTTGTAGTAGGTGCGCTATTTGAATAGTCAGCATCGAAACTATATCTACAATAAAGATTATCTAAATAATCATCATTCTTTTTATACACATCGATTTCAAAGATATTTGAACTATTTGTAATATCATATTCGCTTATTATCTCCCAAGATGTTCCATCATCTGATGCAGAAAGACTGTAAGAACTTAATTGATTTAGATTGTTATAATCAAATGATACTTTATATGGTGTTATTAATTGCTCCATATCATAAATTATATTTTTTTGAATCTCGGAAATATTATATATTGAATTTCTTGAAACTATATTGTGATACCCGTATTTATATGCCACCTTTTGATATAATCGATTTTCATTATCATTGCCTTTGAAAGTCAAAAATACTTCTATCGATTCTTTCTCAATATCTGGATGACGCTCGATATAAAATTGAACATAATTAGAATCTATAGAAATATTTCCAGCTATTTCTGTACACACTACTTTGTTATTACTGATTTGATCTTCATTAAAAATATCATTTGTTATACCAGTTGATGTTATAATTCGCCTTTCATTTGAAATTTGTTTCGTATTATCCATTAATAAATTTTTGAAATCATCAAAAGATGCTATTGATATATCATCGTCATTATATAATGCATCATTTCTGATATACCCGTTATTGTATTTATTTTGAATATCGATAATAAAATTATTATAAGTGTCTTGTAATTTTGTATTGGTTTCTGATATTTCATTATTAATAGCGTCTGATAAAGCTGTTTTAGATAATGTATCATATTTATCCATATAATTTGTAATCGCGCTATCAGTTATATTTCTGATATTTTGCAAACTATTGGAATGACCTGAATCTGATGTAGTTGAATCAGTGGTAATTATGAGTTCAGATGAATTTTCAGCTATTGTATTTATTTCAGTTTGTTTATCACCATTAATTGTATTTATCATAGCTATTAAATTATCAGAAGTGTACTGTCGATCAGAAACAAACATTTCATTTAATTGTATGTCATTTATTAACATATTACAACTTAAAGTTAAGTTAATATCTTGTAAAGTAAAATTTGGTATATTTTCAATTATATGACCATTCATAATTTGACAGACATTTTTTGAAAATTTATAAGAACTAACATTTAATTGTTTTGGTCTAAATTTCAATAATTTGTCTGAAGGAAGAAGATATTTTTCAAACAAGTTATTAATTCCTTTTTGTATTTTGAAATTATCATCATCTATAATATCTATCAATGCCGAACCATCACTGGATGTTTTTTTGAAATTGACATTTTTAACTGTTATTACAGAACTATTTAAATTGTAATCACAATCAAAATTTAGAAAATATTTTTCATTTATAGTTGGAAAATTGATATTTTGTCCTGCACTACTATCACATATTGATGCATAAATATTATCATAATTGAAATTTTGAAAATATAAATAATCAGAAGAATCTACGATATTAACACTCGAATTTGATGTCAAATTAAATGAATCATCATCCAAGACACATTCATTTTGAAGAGGAAAATTTGAATCTATTGTGGTAGAATAAAGTTTAATATCCCTATTCTGATGTTCTTTCCAACCATTTAAAACAAGTTTACAATGTTGTGTATCACCACTCTTTTTTTGATTATATATTTTTGTTATTTCTGTTAATTGATTTTCTGACAATGAATGACTTGAACTGTGTATAATATTATATAAATCAATTTCATTCATTTGATAATATTCATAAAATGAATCACAATTGACCGAATTGTCATTATAATACACTTGACATTGTCTATATCTTGGTTCTTCTGAAGTTGAACTACTTTCATCTGCGAAGGAAAAATGTTCTTTATATTTCACACAAAAAACAGATAAAAGAATTATTAGTAATAAGATGAATATTATAATTAATTTTATTTCAACCATTTAATGGTTATGATATCTAATATTTAAATATATTATTTATAATATTAAGAAATTATTGAATTTATCTATTCCATAATTGATATTATCAACTAAATAAAATATAGATAATACAATGAAAACAACAAAACCATAAGCAAATATGACATAACCATATCCTTTAAATGATGAAATATTCGAATCAGTTTCTGCCGATGGCTGTAACGCTTCAAATGATGCTATAAGTCCTGCTATAAATGTTAAACCACCCCATAATGATCCTAAAATAATTGGTAGTTTTTCATTTTCATATTTTAGACTAAAATAAATTGGCAAATAAATAATTGCCAATACGATAGGATATACGAAATCTGGTGATAATGAAAAATCCTTCGTCCAAACTGAAACAATAAGTTGTATCAACAACCCACTTACAAATATTAATCCAATACCATACCATATTGTATCATAATCGCTTTTAAAAATTGTCGATACAAACACTGAAACATCTTGTTGTACATAATAGAGACCTATAACTGCCACAACAAAGACAACCAATTGAAATATTTTAAAATATGTTCCTGGCATTCCTACAAGAGAAGCTAGTCCAACGAATATCAATGGAAGTGTTAAAACAATGAAAATTATTCCAATTATTTTAAAATATTTCATGAACTCATTTATTTTTTGCTGAATATGTTCGTATAAAGCCATTTTTCTATAAATACTTAATATATTTAAATATACTAAAACATTGAATCTTTGATTATCTTATCATAATTATTATGAGAATAATAGAAAAAATTTGAATTATTCAAAATCGAATCTCTTATATCAAATATCTCTTTTTTAAGTATTTCAAAATCTATATTTGTTATTTGTTTCGTTATTTCTTTATTTGAAACAACTTTTTTTCCACTCTTCAAAAATTGTAAAATATGATTATTTTCACTTGTCAAGGATTTAAATATGTCATATTCATACTCAATCAAAAACTTTCTTTTCGCCTTTTGAACTTCACTTTTTGTCACATTCAAGTTTAACAAAATCGTTTTTATTTCAGTCAAAAATGTTGGAATATGTTTTTTGTCAATTTGTGTGAATATTTTATATGTTGAATTTTTTGAACAATAAAAATTTATATCAATATAGAAATGTATATAGTAAATTATTCCAAGTTTATCTCTTAATGATTTATAAAATACACCTGATTCAAAATTAAAAAAGATTTTTTTAAAGTAATATAATGCAATCATTTTAGGGGATAACATTTCAATATTTTCATTATTATAAAAACAAATTTGCACATCATTGTTTTTTAAATTATTTTTTATCCAAATCACTTTTTTTGAAGTCGGTTTATAAAGAATATCATATGAGTGATTTTTTTCAGCACTGTACTTTATTTTACCGAAATGTTTTTTTAAAATGTTTTCAACATATATTATTTTGTCTTTTGGACAAGAACAAGATATTATAATATTTGATCCTCGAATTTTTCTCGATAAAAATATGTAAATATCATCTATATTTGTTTTTTTTATATTCTGTATTGATTTTGATATATTGCATAAATGTTTATTTTTCATCATATAATTACATATTTTCATATCAAAATCAATTTTCGGATCATTTTGCATTATTTTCAATTCTTGAATAACAGCTTTTTTTTCTTGTTCAAATAATGAAGGTTCTACAAAAACATTTGATACCATATTACTCATTATATCTGCATAATAATTCAAATCTTCTATAAAACCATTTATATATACAACTGTTGCATAATTATTAACATAAGCATTTGTAATACCTCCTCTTTTTGATATTTCATTTTCAATATTTTGATATGAATCATATAATTTTGATGTAAACCGACCTATAAAATGTTCACTCAAATGTGTTAATTCTTTTTCTTCATGTTTTTCAGAAAAAGATCCAATACCAAAATGTGTTGACAAATGAATTAACTTATTTGTTTTGGTGGGAACAATTAAAAGTGTGACATTGTTTTTTAATTTAATAATATTATTCATCTATTAACGAATAATATAATAAAAAATAATTTGAAAAATATTTTTAAATGATAAGTGGTTTCATATGTCCAACTCTAAGGTCAGTGTTAATAACAATTTCAAAACCAGCTTTTTTGACATTATTACAGAAATTATAGTCCTCTGATTGATAACTTGTAATAACTTTATCTCCTTGTTTGATTTCTTTCAATTCTGTATGAAAATAAGGATAAGTCATCTTATCAAAAACTTCTTTTCTACAAGCCATAAATCCAAGACCAGTATAGTCTACTGGCATATATTTTAGTTCAGTTTCTTTTTTCCAATCTTCAAGTTTTTCAAGTGAAAGAAGTTCATAAGAACCATTTGTTGCATAATAATCATCGTCACAGCATGTTGCACAAGAGAAATTTTGAAGATCTGCCATTCTATAAATTCCACTTACAACAGGGTGTTTTTCTGTTGATTCGATCAATTCAATCACTTGTTCGGGAGTAAACATAATATCACTATCAATTGTGAGCCAAATATCAAAATCATCACCATTAAATGGCTTCTGGTCATGTCCTCTTGAACTATCCAGACCAAGAGTTTGCATTCTCACATGTGGAATATATGATCCGACACCGGTCGAGATAGCAATATCATATTTATTTGATGCCCAAAGTGAAATTAGAATATTAGACCAAGATGTGAGAAATTTTGAACTAAAATTGTCACCAGGGATTCCAATAATTACTTTTTTCTTCTTGATTTCTTCTTTCACAATTGGTTCAGTCGATTGTGTTGATTCTGTTGATTGTGTTGATTCTACTTCTTTTTTGTCATCCATATTTGATATATAATTATCAAATTATTCTTATATATTTTCAATTTCATGTTCATAACATAAATAATGAATATTTAAAACATCATTTCGTCCAACTCTTTGTGCTCGTCCAATTGCTTGTTGTTTTGCAATTCCCATCGTATGATATATAATTACATCTGTTGCAAAACTTATATCAATACCACTTCCTGCAAAATTTGTATTCAGTAATATTACTTGCAATGAACCATTTTTAAAATTATTTAAAATATTCATCATATGTTTTGTATTTCCTTTCATTTCTGAAAATGTGATGTTATTTTCATCAAGCACATCTTTCATTTCTATGAAACTATTATCATACTGACTAAATATTATGAATTTACCATTTTTATTATTATTTATTATATTAATCAATGTCTCTATTTTATTCATTATTTTTGGTTTTGGATTATTTGGTATTTCTTGCATAATTGACACGATCTTTTCTGTATTTATTTCATTCCTACATTCAGGACATTTTAAACTTTTCTCCAACCATTGTACAATACAGGTTGCACAGTATGAATGTGTACATTCTAGTATCAATGGATTTTCTATGTCATACATACATATCGAACACATTTTGGTACCAATTTCATTAATACGATTTTTCAAATCTTCCAACTTTTGTTTTTTTGTATTGATTTCGTTTTGTATTGATTTGATTCTCATTCTTTTATTGTCATTTGGGATATCTAAACTTTCGATATATTCTTTCTCTCTTTCTTTATTTGTTATTTCCCTCCTTAATTCATTCGATACTAGATCTATAAAATTTGTTTGTGTATCTATTTTTCCACCCAATTCAATGATTGCTCCTTCGATGTCATTTGCATTCAATTTATTCAATATATTTTGACATACAAATCCTCTTATCATATTCATTTGTGTTGGCATTTTACATATATATGTTGTTTCATTTGGTGGTGGTATTTTGAAACTATTTCTCACAAAATCCCGATTTCCTCTTATTGTTAACAGATCAATTGTTTCATAATTTATGCTTTCTCTAATATGAAATAGAAGACTTCTATATGATTTTATAGAATATAGTAGATTATTATATGTTCCAGATATTAACCATAAATATTCATAATATATCAGTGATATTGTATGAATCAAATCGTGAGCTTCATCTATCATAACTCTTTTCCATCTTTTAATCAATGGAATTTGTACCAATTTATCATTTATAACAATTCCTTTAAAACGATTCAATAAAACTTCGAAAGTCGTATTCTTTATCAAAACAACATCATATTGATTAAAATAAGATATTATTTGAGATTCTGAACTATCTTCACTTGGTAAATGTTTTTTAATATAACTCAAATTTTCAATTGCAAGATATTTCAAATTTGTCATTTGCTTGATTGTTTTTTCCCATTGTACATACACTGGACCTCTTGGTACAATTATCAATGTACTATTGATAACATTTTGTTTTAAAATATTTGGATTTTGTTTACTGTAACTTATATATGAATAATTATATGGATTGCTAAAACTAACATTCATTTCACTATTTGTATGTATTTTATCCAAATCAGATGCTGCAACTATTGAAAGAGCCATTAATGTTTTTCCATAACCTACCAAATCGCCTAATATTCCAATATTTGATTTCATTTCAATTTCTATATCCTGTTCTGTAAATTCTGTTCCAATTTGCCTTTTTTCAGGTATTATATACATTAATTTACCATTTTGTTCCATTTTAACAGCTTTATATAATCCAGCTAATTGATGTGGTTTCAACTTCACAATTATTTCTTGTGGTTGATGGTATCTACGTGATTTATCAGATAATTCGATACTGAAAACATCATCTTTCATTATTTAAATATTGATTGTATTTTGTTTTTAAATTGAATCATTTTTTATTTTTGATATAAATTATAAAAAATGACAATTAATGTTTATTAATTTATATATAACTCTGATATTTGTTAAAAAATCTTAAAACCATAATGGTAAATTCTCTCAATGCGAGGATAGTCAAAATGTCTTACTTCGATTTTAGGGCTTTGAAAAAAGAAATGAAAGAAAAAATTGTTTGCAAAGATGCAGAAATTGTCACTTCAGAGTATTTTCAACATTTTGACACATTTAAACCAAAAAATATGAATAATCGTCAAGAATATTATTTAGATATTGCAGCAAAAGTTGCAATGAAATCGTCGATGAATCATAAGCACGGTGCAATAATTGTTTACAAAAAACAAATAATTGCTTCTGGATATAATTACTACTTTGGTGAAAATAGCATTCATGCAGAGGTTGCTGCAATTAGTAAAATGAATAAAAAATACAATAAATTTTTGAACGAATCTGAACTTTATGTTGTCAGAATCGGTACAAACAATTTCTGTAATCTTTTGAAATACTCAAGACCTTGTTTGAACTGTCAAAATTTTATCACGAAAAAAAAGATCAAATCTACATTTTATTCGACAAATTACGATTATGATACTGCTTTATTAGAATTTTTAGAAGAGAAAAAAAAAAATAAACATTGAAATATTGTAAAATTTACAATTGTAAAGATACTTTCGGTATTACTCTATGAAAACTACTTTTAATAAATGTTTCACGTTCTGAATTAAATATTTTTTCATATAATTCAGGGCCTGTCAATTCTGTGTTATTACACAATTCTGCTTTGATATCTTTAATTTTTATAGGTTTTTTGACCTCTCTTACATTTGATTTTATTCTACCATGGGCTGTATTTAAGTCATTATATCCAAAGTCTGACATAAATCTCTGCATTTGTTTCTCCAATTCTTTTTGATAAACTTTTCTTTCTTTAATAGCGATCATTAATTTCCTATTTTGATCATCATATTTAAACCAATCTTTTACCAAAGCTTTGAAGTCTTCTAGTTCTTCACTAGAAGGTTCTTTTTTTTCATTTATTGCCATCATTACAATATCATCTGTTGTTGTATTGCTCATTATAATATATGAATAATATAATTCTTAAATTCATTTCTTTTCTGATTTTCTTTTTGATTTTACAGCTATTTTTTTTGGAGAAGATTTAGGTTTTAATACTGTTTTTTTAACAAGGGGTTTGGGTATGGATTTTAGAGAAGGTTTAGGAATAGGTTTTGGAGTGTTGGATAATGGTTTTACAGGTTTTGTATTAGACATGATAAATTTATGTAGGTCTGATTCGCCACGATTTCCTATCAATTCATCTTTCTTCTTACCATTTTCGTACATTACAACAACAGGAAAACCAGGGACATTATATTGTTTAGGCAATACTTGCATTACACTTAATTCAACTCTCATCACTGGGAAATTTGCTCTCTGGGCAATTTTTTCAAAAGTCGGCATATAGGAATGACAATGTCCACAATATTTCCAATGATAGAGACACATTATTTGTTTTTGTCTCATCATTTTATTAAATTGATCAAGAGAATTGATATCGACTAGTTGCATTCTACTTTTTTATAATATAAAAATAATATAGAAATGAATAATTTTATACCCTCAGTTGAATCTTGTAAAATTTCAACAGAAAATATGTCAAGGCTAGCTATTGAAAAAAGAGACGAAAATCATTATCGTTTTCATAATATTCTTAATAAACCTGATTCTACAGATTTTTCAAAATGTGATGACAATATTATGGAAATAGAAGAACGATTAGTTAGATCTCATAATCTATTGAAAGGAACAAAAATTACAAATAAGAATTGTCATTACACACCATTTCGATCACCAAGTGATCAATGGTTAAATCAATTCTCCAATCCAGTATTTGATAACAAACCATTTAATATTCAAACAAAAAATAGATTCAAATCAAATTAAATCAATTGAATTTTTTCACATAATCTTTATAAGTTAGATCATCTTTGTTTTCTGTTTGTTGAGATATAAACATTTCAAAAGAAGACTTACCTCTCTTTTTATGATGGTTTTTTATTTGCTTATAATTTATAGATTTTTGTATTTTTTCAACAATATGTTGTACACTAAATTCATAAGAACAAGTACTGGTAAATTATTGACAGATACTTTTTTCTTCTTAGTTGTCATTATTTCTAATTATATATTATATCTTCATTCTATTTTGAGTACATTCCTCTTTGTTTTTATATTTTTGAAAAGTTTTTATAAAATGTTCAATATTTTAATGAAATGTACTCTTTTTAAGAAAAGTGGGAAAAACAGTATTTTTCATGACTCATGGAAACGCCATGGGGGAGAGAGGGGTCCAAAATGAGTAAAAATGGTAAGGGTCGAGAGTATTTAAGACTAAAAAATATGTATTGAAATAGTAAGAGGTGAGTTTTCATTGCAAAAA
>Ga0222718_10000841_pt1 | contig 31462 bp, 54 predicted proteins | sample C33_27DmetaG_FD_165045 | JGI IMG/M metagenome (GOLD analysis project Ga0222718, IMG submission 165045) | Estuarine water microbial communities from San Francisco Bay, California, United States - C33_27D | ecosystem: Environmental > Aquatic > Marine > Unclassified | place: USA: California...
AGTTACAGTGCCGTCAAACGTACCACCCGCTGTAGCCGATACCGTATCAGCTATGCTAAACAAGTCATACACGACGATTCCGACTACGTCATTAACCGCCGCACCCGAAGTCAATGTAACAGACGTTCCTGTGGTCGCAGTGTAGTCTGTACCAGAAACGAGCTCCACACCATTAAGGGTCACATCGATGTATTTTGCATCGCTGTACTTTAGTGTCCCGCCATTATCATCTGCGCCACTAAACAATGTCTGGCTTGCCGTAGCGGTATAGTAATACCGATTACGAATGCCAAATCCGGGAGCTTTGCCTATATATGCCATGCTTCACCGCCCGTGCCGTCAGCTTTCTTGATTGTGTTGACTAAGAGTTCGCTCATGGCTTTGGATACTCCGCTTTAACAGCCGCAATGGTTTCTTTCCATGCGTCAATGCCTTCATGGTAAATCTGATCCAGTTGCTCTGCGATGGATGGGTAGGCTGTTGCACGATCCAGTTTGTATGGTGCGTTGTCTACGTCATACTGTGCTTGTAGCTCTGCAACCTTGGCATCAAACTCAGCCTCTGTTGGCTTAGTCACACCGTCCTGAATAACAATGGCGTGTTCCCAACACATACGCTGATCGTTTGGAATCTTGTTTCCGTCTGCGTCGAACTTTGCCCATCCATACCAGTTAGGAGTGTCAGGACGCAGGGCTTTCAGAGCTTGTTGTACAAAGTCTGGTTGCATCTTAGGTGTCTCCTAGTTTGATAAATGTAAACGACGTTTCATTTCGGTCAGTATTGCCTCTTACAGCACTACTGCCTGTCAAGGAACTGGTGCGAAACTTTATTTTTTGATTGGTGGTATCTGTAATATCTAAAACTAAATGTGCGGAACCTTGATTGCTTGTATCGGAAGCTCCTGAATTACCACCATTGCATATTGCATACTCTGTAAAACTACTGTTATCGGTTGTCACTTGAATACTGAGTTGAACCGTAGTGTCACCTCCTTGAGCAAGAAATTCGGCTGTAACAAGCACTAAATAAATGCCTGTCGAGGGGAACGTAAATATCCCAGAGGATTCCGTCATACCAGTGCCGATTGTTCCTGACGTTGACTCATCAGTTCTTTCAACATTTGCAATGTCTGCGGCACCAGTGGTATCTGAGGTAGCACGAAATTGATCAGCCATTGTAATCCCATTCGCAAAACCAGATGGGAAGTTGGCTACACTAGTGCCACTCGTCAACACCGTCCCCGTCTCATCCGGCAGAGTCAGTGTGCGGTTAGTTGCTGTGTCTGTACCTGTGACGGTATAAGTCCCGCCAGAAGAAACGTCTACTTTTAAGTCACCGCTGGTGCTTACATTTCCGCTAAAAGTTCCAGACGTTGCTTGGAGCGCCGCACCGGCAGGATGTGTGATCGTAGAAACTGGGGTGCCTGAGTTCACAACATAGATGTTATCTGTGCCTGTGACCGGCGCCGCTGTGAATGTCAGTGTGGTTCCAGACACAGTGTAAGCGTCTGTAGGTTCCTGCCTTACGTTTTCAACAAAGACCTGTACGCCATTAGTTGTCGCAGGATTAGTGAGGGTAAACGCTGTGGTACTACCATCACCAGAGAAAGTGTCTTTGGTAATCGCAGTAAAATTATCAGCAGGCTCATTACCAAAATATGCCATTAGGTGATCTCCAAGATTGACATAATCGCATCGATTGATGATGCGGTGTCTGACTTAACCTTAATACTATCACTGGTCACTAACACTACCTTTTGGTCGCCACCAACAACTACCAAAGAAGAACCCGCAGGGATTGGAGCATCTTTTACCATGTAGGTGTCGTTAGATCCATCATTGAGTGTAACGTCAGCAAGAACCTGTGACGCGGTGCGGTTAGAAAGCGTCAAACCAATAACCGTTGTTTGTGTAGAAGCACCAACTGTATATGACCCTACCGATGTGAGGGAAGTGCCGATACTCCGCGAAAGTTTTCTAGTAAACGTGTTTGCCATGTTTTACCCCAATGCGATTGCCAGTGCGACCGCCGTTCCCGCAGGTTCAGCACCTAGATTTGTTAAAGCCGCCGATGCAGTAGACGCACCAGTTCCACCATCTGCAACAGCCAAGTCGGTGATGCCACTAACACTGCCGCCTGTAATTTTAGCATTACTCATGGATAAGTTGTCGCTAATGCTTACAACTGCCGCACCAGAGCCTGCCCCATCACAATAAATAATCGCTGTTTGCCCATTTACTACGGTGACGTTACTGCCACTACCTTGGGTAACTGTAATATCACGGCTACCAGATAAAGCGTTTTGGAACAAGAAAAACACAGAAGAAGTGTTAGGACCAACAGTAAGAGTAACCGTGCCGCCTAAGTCTCCACCATCTACAAACTTAATGGCGCGGAACATGCCGTCTTCTACATTGCTTGCACCGGAACTAGGTGAGCTAGGGCGTACATCGAGTGTAGAGCTAGTGCTAGAAAGAGTAACAGACTTGTAGCCTGTCAAGCGATCAAAAATGTCAAAGTTGAAGTTGGTAGTATCACCCCAACTACCTGACTGTTCACCCGTGGCGGGTTTTTCTATCGCTAAGTTTGTAGTAAAGGTACTTGGCATTTATCACTCCTACGCCGCAATTTCTTCCCAATTAGGTGTTTGCGATGGTGTTACAGAAGACCAACTTGGACTCTGCGCGGGTGATATACCAGACCAGTTCGGGTTCTGGTTTGGATCTATCTGACTCCAAACGAACACCGTACCAGTTTGACCCGTGGCTGAAACTCCTGTTGGAAAAACATTAGCATCAGCAACTACCGTCACAGTACCAGTTTGACCTGTTGTTGACAATCCCGTTGTTGGAACATTAGCATCACCACTTATTGTGGCTGTACCAGTTGCTCCAGTGGCGGCTTCACCTATAAGCTCAACAACGGCTGTTCCCGTAACTGTAACAGATCCTACCGAAGTTGTTGCCTCTATTCCGGTTGTCGGTACATCAGCCCCTGCTTGTACCGTAACAGAGCCTAAGTCAGCAGTAGCGGCTTCACCAGTAATCGGTACAACAATACCTGTTCTTATAGATACTGTGCCGACAGAACCTGTAGTGGCTTCACCTGTGGCCGAAACATTTGCATCAGCAACAATATCGACAGAACCAACACCACCAGTAGCAAAGAGACCAGTAGTCGGGACGTTTGCTTCGCCTTCTATGGTGACAGAACCAACACCACTGGTAGCGGCTTCACCTGTGACGGAAACAACGGCTTCTGCAACAACAGTAACCGAGCCTTCACTACCTGTAGCTGATTCACCAGTGACGTCTACATCAGCATTGGCCTGTACTGTTACCGAGCCTTCACTACCTGTCGCGGCTTCACCTGTAACCGAAGTATTAGCTTCACCAACAATAATGACCGAACCAACACCACCAGTAGCAAAGAGACCAGTAGTCGGAGCATTGGCGTCGGCGGTAATTGTGACACTGTTAATATCTGTTGTGGCAGACAGACCTGTAACGGTGACATTAGCATCTGCGGTAACTGTTTCTTCACCAACCGCTGTTGTCGCACTAACACCTGTCGGACTGATATTGGCTGTGCCTGTGATTGTGACACTGCCTACATTACCTGTGGCAGATAGACCTGTCGCTGGGACGTTAGCGTCAGCAGTGACAGTGGTAGAACCGACTCCGCCTGTGGCAGACAATCCCGTGACAGATACATTAGCATCACCTGTTACAGTTTCGTCACCAACCGAGCCTGTAGCTTCGAGGCCTGTGACAGATACATTAGCATCACCCGTGACGGTAACACTGCCTACATTTGTGGTAGCCGCTAAACCTGTTTCAGTGACATTTGCATTCGCGGTAATATTTACAGAGCCAACACCACCTGTGGCGGATAGGCCAGTTTCTGGAACATTAGCGTCAGCAGTTACGGTTACAGAGCCAACACCGCTAGTTGCTGATACGCCTGTAACAGCGACAATCACTCCGGTATTAACAGTTACGGAACCAACACCACCTGTGGCGGACAATCCAGTTTCAGTGACGTTGGCATCTGCCGTAATACTTACGGAACCAACAGAACCAGTAGCAGAAAGACCTGTCTCAGAGACGTTGGCATCTGCACTTACAGTAACAGATCCAACCGCCCCCGTAGACGAGGTGCCGGTTAGGGATACGTTTGCCTCTGCAACAATCGCAACAGATCCAACCGAGCCTGTCGCCGCCAAGCCCGTATTTGGAATGTTCGCCTCTGCAACAACAGAGACAGAACCAACGCCTCCTGTAGCGGAGACGCCTGTTACTATTACCGTGACATCGGTAGCAGTGGGTTGACCCCACGCACCCGATGACCAAGTATCGCGCCCCCAACCGAGTGCCATTACAGCACCCTAGCTATGCTATGCGAATGATAGCGTTAGAAGCGTCAGCGGTAGGGAACTGGATAGTGAAGTCACCGGCTGTTGATGTTTTATCAGTCGGACCAAAATCCAAAACGATGACTGAGTCAGTCGTGCCTGAACCACCGGCTGTTGTAGTGTTATAGATCAATGCGCCGTTTGCTGTGATTGATGCCGTCGAGAATGTGAGGTCTGCGAAATCAGTGAGCGCTGTTGTGCCGCTAGAGCTTGGATTAACATTTGTTAACGCGGCTCCGCCAGCAGTGTACCCAGTACCCGACGTTTCACCAGTTGTAGTGTAGTCGGTAGTTGTAGCGTCTAGTGACGCAGATGCGGCTAGGTACAGAGCAAGATTAAATGTATGCCCTGATGTTCGAAAATCGTGTTTACCTTCTAGCAATTCCTGCTTGAAAGAAGTACACATTGCTTGTGTAATTGCCATGTCAAAGTCTCCTTATGAGTTCGGCGAGTTCTGGTTGACCTGCATCCTTGAGGGCATTATATACAGTAGTTCTGTCACTACGAATAGCCTCCCTCATATAAAAAGCAACCACTTTTTCAATGTGAGCTTTGAAAGCGTTCGCTTGATCTCTGATTCCTGGATGAGCAGAATCTGAGACAGATATAATTTTGCGAACGCAACGTTCAGCAACTTCTTCAGGCGTAAAACCACGCCCTTCTGTTGTTTCAACAACCACAAAGGGTTCTTGTGGAACTTCTAGCTTTAACTCAAACATTAAGTTCTTGGCCTTTCTGGTAATCCACGACGGTAAGCATCAGCGTTTTCACGCGCTTCCGCTAAGTCTTTAATGCGACCAATAGCCTCTATAAACCGACCATTGTACAGATCCATCAGATCTTTTTCGCCCTTCATAAAAGTATATGCTTCAACAAGACTTCCGTACAGCATAGCGTTAGGAGCATTTTCGCTGAGCCATGTTGTACCTGAGCCGCCTGCCGCAGTCAAACTAGATGGGCGGTAATAGTAGTGTAACTCTACCGCGTAATCAGCATCGGGCGTAGGCGCAACAATAAAGTTGGTCGTGTCAAACCGTGCATAATATCTAGGTACACCTGTTACAGTTGCATCAGGAGCAAACTCTTGGCAAAAGTTTACGTCTTTCTGTAGCAAAAACTGCTTACCACCAGACACAGTAATAGACAAACTAAACGAAGCCAAATAATCCGCAGGGCAGTTAAGGTACTGATTGCCTGTAGTCATAGTGGCAGTTTGGTTACGGCGGAAATACTCTAGATCAACCGTGGTGAAAATACGCTGTTCGGCAGACTCAATAAAATTATTTAAATTATTGACAAACGTGGTCTCTGTGTTCTCACAGTAGTCCTGTATCGCCTGCTGTAGTTCGGTCAAGGTATAGCTCATGAGATCACCACTGTAACTAGCCCTACCTGCGTGATCGCTTGTAATGGCTTACTTACATTAAACACATTTTCACCAACAGCCACAACCATTGGCTCAACTCTAGCAGGGCGTGGGTCGTACAACGCCTGAGGTTCAAACGGTGGGGGGCTAGGCTCTAGCTGAGGGTGCTTGGGTTCATAGCACTCTTGGCAAACCCTTAACCCATTCCATTCTTTGCGTAACTCTAGGTAGCGGTACTCAAAACCGCAACGGTCGCATATCGCAAGTGAATGTTTTCCAATCGCATACTTCATGAGATAAACGTATAATAATCTCTGCTTGGTGTAAGGCTCAAGCTCGCACGGTCACGGTCTTCTGCCGCCGCCCGCTCAAACTCTTCTTCGTACACCGCTTTCAAAATCTGAATACGATCTGGTGCTTTTTTCATTGCCAGATAGTACGCCAACCCCGCCGCGAGACAAGGATAAAACCGAAAAGGAAGATCCAGGGTATTGGTTTGAGTGTCCGCATCATCCATACGCACAAGCCTGTCATACACCAAAGTGTATGTCGTCGCACTGTCTGGAGTCGGCCACAGTTTAATTTCTGGGTTAATCTGCCGATCCATATAATACTGCGTAGGACGTGCCTGTGTGTTTTTGCTAGGGATATTGATATAGGCATCCCTACTTACACGCGTCAAAATAATATCTGACTGGTTAGACTGCCCTGCATTCGTGCGGATAACAGCACTCAACACATCAATCGTATCTGCACCCAAAGCATAGTTTGCTGTACCCGCAGTGATCGCTGTTGATGTTTGCTCGATTGTCCAACGGTTTAAGCCTCGGTTAGCCCAGTCTGCCAAAAGCAGGTTAAGCGACCTCTTTGCGGTTTTAAGGTCGTAACCAGTACGCACCTCAGAGCCGCAACGCTCAAACGCTTCCTCGATGTAATCAGCTACATCAAGTTCAAAATCTTTAGAGCCAGAAGTCGCCATGAATTAACCCCTTATGAGCAAGGTCCTTTGACCAGTTTGCCGCCGTTTTTCATTTTCTTACGCGCTGAGCCGCCATAAGACATTTTCTTACGACCCATCATACCGCCGCCCATTTTCTTTGCGCGACCTTTGTTTTCTTTCATTTCGTCCATTTCTTTCATGCCTTTCATGATTTTGCACTCCGCTTTTTGGGTTTCATAATATGTGCATCAACTTTAGCGGCTTTACCACCAGTCAATACACTGTTTACTCGCGCCATTGCCCATTGGTTTGGCGTAGTCCCTGGACGATGCCCAGTCTTGTATGCCGCAAGCCCTTTACGGTAAACCTGAGCCAGTTGACCCGCAGTTACCTTTTTGCCCTTTTTACGAGCGGCTTCAGCCTTGTTTGCTAGAGCTTTCTTTACGCTTTCACTTAGTGCCATCAAGCTCTCCCATACGTTTTCTTAAACTTCTTGGTGTACTTAGACTCTTTAGTCTTGCGTCTTTTCCCGCTCGCCGTAAAGTCTGTTTTAAACTTATAAGCCGAAGGGTCATCATCTTTTTTCTTACGGTTACGCTCAATCTCTTTTTTACGCTTCGCCTTTTCTGCAGGACTCAGCCCCGCTAGATATTTCGCAGGAACTTTGGCTTTTTTCCTCTTAGTAGAGGGTGCTTTAGTCACCTGCTTGCGTGTTTGAGACCGAGTAATCGCCATCACTTACTACCAATATGTGCAATAATTTCAACTAAATTATCACTACTAAGAACACCTGCGAGTACGAGCGCACCTGCCAACATCCACTTAGCTTGAAAAACAGCCTTTTTGACATCTGTCATATCACTGTGCAACTCATCTACTTTGCTCATGATATGTTTCTGCTGTGTTTTCCACTCTGTAAACTCAATTTCCAGATCATGTAGGTCTTTATCAGCCATGAATTTCACCTCACCATGCCTTACAAGACCAATACCGCGCACTGAATTTATCTTTGGCGGTTGAGCAGTTGTGCCTAGCCCTAAACGACTTACGTCTCGCGGGCTGATCTTTTTTAATAGACATATTAGGGTCACCAAACCGAACGAGTTTGACTTGGTCGCCTTTTTTGGCAAGGACTGCTGATTTCTTGGAACCGTTTGGAGTACGCTTGGGTTTATTATAGCCACTGAAAGTTTCTCCCCTGTACTGTAACTTCCCGCTAGGCGTCCGCTTTACATTTTTTGTTGAAGCCATTACAAAGCATCTCCGTTTTTAATCAGTATCCCCTCAAACACCGCCGAAATCGCATTGTTTTGGTTTTTGCTACATATAGCACGAACTTCAACATCCGACTTTTCGGGGACTTTTAGAGGTTGGGTAAACGGGAAAAGAATTTCTGAGCCGACAAGATCGACCTTAACTTGGGTGCGGAAAACACCTCCAGGACGACGAACCATAAAACGAACGGTCATGTACGCGCCTGAAGTATCTGTACCATGTGTTGCCACACCCTGTGTGACATACAGGGTTTGACCTACAGGAACAGTGTACACAGCCATGAGTGTTTGGTTTTCACCTGCTGTGACACGAGCATACGTCGTACCGCTATTAGTGATATCGACATTGCCCGCAGGAGCAGTTGCACCACTGACATACGCCCTAAAAACTCTTAAGAATAAACCAGTCGTAGTGGCTGTACCACTCGCATTAAGTGTGACCTCTTCTTCTAGCTCTTCGTAATTAGCATCTAAACCGCTAATTAAAACCTGTACGCCAGAATCTGTTGCGCCACTTGCGCTTGTCGCTGTCATAGCAACAGCAGAAGATGGGTACGAGTACAGACCGCCTACGTCCCATACTGTTTCATTCGCATTGATGATTAAGGGGTTGTAACCATACTTAAAAAGAGGCGTATGGTAAGCAATTTGCCCACGAGAAACCTGAAGCTCAAACGGCTCTGATGTACCTACCCTTGAGATAGAACTTACTTCACGAGCCATTTGAGTCTCCTGTTAGTTAAAAAACACTGTCATCGCCGTAATGTTAGTAAAGGCAGAAACATAAATGTCTTCTACACGAATACCTTCAGCGGGGATGTTGACAGAGTGGGAGTCAGATGCAAGGAAATCTAAATCCAAAACGGTTGCTCCACCATTTCCATCTGTGATGGTCAAGCGAGGAGAACCAGTTGTTGTTAGAACCTGTATCTGACGGATACGCGCAGGACCAACAGAGGCAGAGCCAGTGGCAGTCAAACGCTTTGAACGAACATCAGATCCAGCCATAACGGTCTCCTATTAAGCACCTGCTGTTGCGCCAGTGTCTACACGGATCCAGTTAGAGCCATCTGAAAACACAAGGTTACCTGTACCATTGCCTGCTGTTTCTGATGCTTTGAGGGCGTCTGAAACAAAAATGATACGACCTGTGTTTGCTGATGCTGTAGGTAGATCAGCGAAAGCAATCGCAGTAGAAGTGAAACCATTGTTGGACACGACTGGTCCAGAGAAAGTAGTTGTAGCCATTTTGTACTCCTGTCTTGGCAAATGTCAGCCGCACTATGCGACTGTCAGGGACAGCTTTACTGTACTCAAAAAAGAAGGGAGGCACAAGCCTCCCTTCCACATCGTTTCACGTGAAACGATTATGCTCCTGGAGAGCCGAACACACAACGTGGGTCAGACACACCGAAGCTGTAACGCTCACGAGCTTTGTAGCGAACGTTGCCTGTTTCAAAGTCGCCTTCCATAGACGTCTTGATTGGGCTACGAACAAAATGCTTAAAGCCGTTAGGCGCATCAGTCTTGATGAAGAACGCATCTGGATCTGTCAAGAAATGGTTAACGACGTAACCATCTGGAAGCATACCCATGTTGCGTAGTGCGTTGACATCATTGTCTGCTGTAGACGGACGCAGATTAGAAGCCATCAAACGTTCAGCAACAAACTGAAGCGCAGGTGGGATAACCAACTTACGCCCTTGCAGAGCAATTTTCAGACCACGCTCATCAATGAACGCCGCGATGTCAATCAACGACTGCTCAAGTGATGTTTCGTTCAAGTCTGCCGCAGTAGCAAGCTCGTTACGGAAGTTACCGCCGCCCACAGTTGGGTGGTCAGTAGCACACAGCTCTTTACCGTCACCGATAGCAAAGTTGCTATCAAATGCGTTGTTAAGAACAGATGCCGCCTTAACTTGCTTAGTGTTCGCCATTGAACGAGCCAATGCACGAGTGTAGCGAGAGCTGAGTCGGTCGTAAAGGTTGTCCTCTACTGCCTCTTCAGTAATCGCAAACGCCAGTGCAATAGTTTCGTGTGTATAGCGTGAAGTGAACGCTTCGTTTGCAGAGTCATAACTGACTGCCGCGCCTTCACCCTTAACAGGTGCTTGACCGAAGCCTGCAAGCATTACTTCCTCTTCGAATGCACGATCCGAAGTTTCAGTGTCAAAGATTTCAGCATGCTCATTGTCATACCGATCGTACTCCATACCGAAGAGAGCGTTGAGTCCTGGCTCAAGTTCTTTCAGGAGTTGGGAGCGAGTAATAGCCATTTCCTATCTCCTTATACACCTGCACCAGTACCGTTAGCACCGTAACGATAGAAGTGGTTGTTAATCATAACAATCGCCAAACGACCCGCTACTGTTGCATCGTCGTTAGAAGGAGAATCTTCATAACCGACAATACGCAAGTTTAGCGTGTTCGTTGTGTTTGCAGTTGATACAGCCAGTTCCGCAGACGACTTACCAGTCGTTGCATCACCAGAAGTAGCAGTTGCAAAGTTAGCGTTTGCGTTAATCGCTGAATCAGCGGCGGCGGCGTTACAGTTGATCAAGAAGAGTTGATCAGGGTGTGCCGCAACCAAAGCTGTCGCTTCAGTTCCTGACTTTACGCTTGAGGTTCCAGGCCACTTGTTAGTGAACGTTGGAGTACCATCAAGTGCAATGTAGTTACAACCGATGAAAGCACCCAGTAGAGGTACAGTGCCGCCTGTGGCGGCTCCCACGATGTCAACCATACCATTGGCTAGAGGGATAACAGGACTACCTTCGTAAATAACACTGGAAGTACCCGCTGTCGCGCTAGTCTGGATTTTGAAGGTCATGACACCATTAGTGTTTGCACCTGCACCGAGCATTTTGTATGGACGAAGTCCAAAAGCGGCATCAAGATTTGCCATAGCTCAGATCCTTTTTAGTTATCGCCGGAATTGTTTCCGCCGAAAGTTACACGAGACTGCCTTTCAGGTTTGCTGATAGGCATAGACGGATGTTGTTCCCTCATGAGATCATTATCTACAGCGGTCATTTGGTCAGCCGTTTGCTGACGGAAATGTGATGTGCGCTGAGAACGAGTCTCTTCAGGGAATCTAGCAAGTACCAGACCGCCAACCCCGATCACTCCGGCATGTTTGCCGTCTTGAACAGTAGGGGCTTCAAAATCAGGGTACTCATCAGCGCGAACAAGTTCAAAGCCTTCGCGGAGGCGGGCAGAAAGGTTTTTCTTATCGTCAACACCCATGATAGATTCACGGATCCAACGATGAACGTACCCCTCTGGAGCAGGTGGAGCGTCCAGTGTAGACGGTGGTCGCCACGGTTTAGCGCGGCTTGTTTTTTCCCTTGATTGGGTAGAGCGTGGGCTTCTATCGGTCATGTAACCTTCCTCACGAATTTTGCATGCGAGCGACTTGCTTCGCATATTGTTCTAAACTTACCCCAAGTTTATTCGCAATAGCAACCTGAGATTTTGATAATTTTACCTTACCTGAGTTATTTTTGCTCGAATTACGAGTTGCTCCGGCAACGGCAGGACCACTTCTCGTCGTTCTTGGTGCTGATTCCTCAGCAAACTTATGCGGGAACTCAACACGCATTCTGCGGTCTAACTCAGCATAGTATTCATCGCTAGTTGTATCGAACCCTTCGTTCTCTGCCAACTGCTTATGGATACTAAACGCGGTAAGCGTCATAGGCTCGTTTTGTCCAAACCATTCATTCCGCTCTGCCCAAGCCTCTGCTTTAGGGTCGGGCTTTGGTTGCTGAGGCTGTTGGACTTGTTGTGGCTGAGGCTGTACAGGCTGTTGTGCCTGCTGTTCACGTTGAGCCTTAATGTAGTTAAGACGCTGTACTTCTGTCGCGGTCTGAGCGAGCTGACGTTGCGCTTCTACTTGACCATCAACATCACCACGATCAATAGCGTCACGCAACTGGTTACGCAATGCTTGCTCTTGGTATGTGATACGCCCTTCAAACTCAGTTACAAAAGAGTTATCTAGAGTAGTTGTCCGTGTGTTTGCTTCTTCGAGCTGTTTTTGTACGGACTTAGCGTATTCCAACGCGGCTTGCTCACGACGTTCGGCTTCCCGCATTTTTGCGGTGAGCTTACTAATACGCTTTTGGACGCCTTCGCCATAATTTTCTAGCTCGTCGTCTCCGGAGGCTTTGGCGGGTTCTGCGGCGTCTGATTCTTCGGAAGCTGATGCTTCCTGCGATTCCGTATCCGCGTCTTCCTCGACTTCAACCTCAATCTCGTTTTCAGTTTCCTGATCCTCGAGTTGGTTTTTTACTTCTTCTGGCATGGTGCTCTCTCCATGTTATAGATGCAAGATATCATCTGGGCTACCGATGCGAGCAAGTACCTCGTCATCGTTGAGGAGCCGAACTTCCCCACCCTCAATCTTGAAACGACTTCCGGCATATCGGCCGAAGATAACCCAATCGCCTTCTTTACACCAAGGCTCGGCATCTTCTCCGAATTTATTGGGGTCTTGGTACGCAAGCGGACCAACCCGTAATACATATCCGCAGACAGTAGCCACTTGCTCACGCTCGCGGGCTTCGTCTGGTAGTAAAATCCCGCCCTCAGTCTTTTTCCGTCCTTGAAACGGCAACAATAAAAGTCGCCATCCCGTTGGTTGCGGTAATCGATCAACAGCGGATTCTGGTAATTTGCTTGGGTCTAGGTAACGCTCTTCAGGGGCTACGTACGCCTCTTCTAAGATACCCTTTTTACCCTTTGATTCTGGTTGTTCTTTTTTCGCCCGTTCTTCAGCGATATAATCAGGTACGAGTAATGTTTTAGTCATCTGTATCAGACACCTTGTTTAGCAGGTCTTTAAGATCCTGTTCAGTTTGAGCAAGCTCCCCGAGTCTAGCTCGGAGTTCCTTGAAGGCGGTAAAGTCTGCAACAGGACCATAACAGATAGCTTCTGTTACTGACTTTTGCCGTTCCCTGATATTCTTAAGCATGTTTTCATAAATGTAAAGGTCATTCATCACACTAACTCAAAATGTGGTGCATCAATAAAGGGGCGTTTGCCTTCAGCGCGGCGGGTATCTACATAGTAGTTCATCGCTTCTTCCATTGTACCGTCCCACTCACGGATATCGCTTACATTCCATGCCGCGCCCCAACGAATAGCCACGTCTTGCTCTGAAGCCGCTTGTTGAACAGCCTCAGCAATGTTGTCGTACACACTGAGTTCCCAACAACCACGACCGCCGACGTAAGCCATCAGATCCACGGCGTTACCTTCAAGGTGCTTTGACTTCATCGTCTTAGACGCTCCTTTCTCCACCAGAGCGCGTTGTTCTTCTTCGGTACGCAACCCACAGATTACCCCAAAATCGGTGTCTGTGAGCTCTATGGCGCGTTTGACGACGTTTACCAGACGCTCGTCTACACCTTCTAGCTTATCTAGGCTACGTTGTGATAGTTTAAAACTCATTTTGTCAGTCCTTTCATTTTCTCAAAGCTACGCATGCCACCCAAACCGAGCATACCCAACAGCACTGTCATCAGCGAGTCCATGTCAAACGACGGTAGAGTAGGGATATCCACTCCCGCAACTGTAACAGCAAACATAATAAGAGGATTGGCAACAAAGTGATAAGCGAGAGCAATACCACAAGTCCAACCGATAAATGGACGCCACCCTGCCACAAAAATGCTCCGATGTTGAGCTTCTGCCTTATTGACCTCAACTTGTGCCATAGCCGCTTCATGCGCGGCTTTTTCGGCCATCGTCGCAATCTCATGAGCCATTGCATTTTTAGCGTCTTTGTCCTCGATAAACTTATCAAGTATTCCAGTTACGGGTCCGATCAAAGCCTGTAGCATAACTCACCCCACGATCCAAGCTGTGATGAAAGACAGTGATGATATTGTAAGTATCAACTGTAAATCGATCAGTTTTAACATGTTGTTTTTCCTTCACCTAAAGACTTCAACTGAGCCTTCTTTTATTTTCTTAGGCACACAGTAAGCGTCTACCTTACGCTTTGTCCAATAGTTGTATCTCCATTTGCCTACTCTAGCGGCAAAATAGTTACATCGATTGATGTCGTACCAGTACGAGGTGTCTTGAGGCTGTGGTTTCCCATCCAAGACAACCATCAGCGCGAACACCAAGATCAACTAACTCTCCTTTCTGGCCTTTAGCGCACTAGCTCCGAAGAACGCTGATACCAAAACAGAAATCGACACAAAGTAAGTTGGTGCGATATCTGCAATCAATTCAGCCGCTTTGCCCATAGACAACACATCGGCCATAAAAATACCAAACGGATACAACAAGAGCCCAAACAGAGCAAACCATGCCATACGACGTTGGGCATCACGTTGTTTATCGTCGTCTTCCATTTTGCGACGACGGTCTTCAATCATAATTTCACGTTCTTCTGGGTCTAACTTCCCATTACCGTTCATGTCGTACTTTTTCATTTCTTCTGTCATTATTTTACCCCACGGAACTTAACGCCTGTGAGAGCTTGACCACGACCACGAGAAATCTTTTCTTTAGCTTCACGAGTAGCCCTATCAGTACGCGCATTCAAAACTGTTCTGTAGCCTTCTTTGCAGGCTTGGCAGGTTTGATCTTTTTTACCGTGCATGGCTACTCCTTAAAAGAGTTTAGTGTAGGACAGTAAACCACCTATACCACTATTAGCACCATACGTCCCTTTAGCACTAAGTTCACCACCAAAACCAAACGGGTCTTGTACAGAATATGTACCAGAAACACTCGGGTCGCTTGGGTTTAGGTTGCCCCCTACTTTGAGGCTTCCTGGACCAATATCAAAGGTTCTCGCCGCATCTACCTTGTCTCGTATATTAGCGAACTGATCTTTTACCTGACCGTACATAGACTGCCCAAACCCAAGTGCGCCTGTTGGGGCATTGTAGTTGAGATTGCCAATCGCAGATCCTATCGGGTTTCTCGCCGCCTCGATATCAGCCAACGACCCATAACTGGTAGTAGCACCCAACCCGCCAATACCTGCCTGAGACATTGTGGTAGGCATACCTACTCCGCTTGCATCCATAGTGTAGCCAACGGTAGGCGCGGCAGATTGTCCTACTTTAGTGGCAAACGCATCAGCCCCAGGATAATCGTATCCATAAGTAGGTGCAGGAGACTTGTTAACAACTCCCATATTGGAGGGAGTAGGAGCAGGAGCATCGTCAGGACGGTTAGTAGACTTAGACTGATTGAAATTATATGTGTTTTTAGGTTTCTGATCAACTTGTGGCTTACTCGATCCACCGCCGCCGCCTCCGCCGCCGCCGCCAAAGCAATACTTTAATTCTTCAAACTGATCGTAATCGCATGGTTGTTCTTCCCAACCAAACAAATCGTCTCTAAATTTGCGCTTGTTGTAGAATCTCATGTCACCATCCAACCTAATCTATTTTGTTCAGTGCGGAAGATCCGCGCTTTTACTCCTCTACCCCACCAAGAACGAGCCATTTTACGGATCTCCTTAGCGCATTGTTTGCACGAGCCATAGGGCGCGGCATAATCTATAACCCAAAGCCTACCGTATTGATACTCAAAATCTAAAGCGTTTAGACTTGAGGGATCATCTATGTACTTACGCTCCCTGTCTGGGGGCAAATATGTCCAAGTAATCATACAATCCGGTTGGTCTTCTATATACACTACATGTAATCGGTCATTGAGCCAAGGACCGATAATGTAATCAGCGATCTTCTGCTCTCCCCATTCAGCATGATATTCGGAGTCACATAAAACTTGGAACGCATCGATCAGCACACGTCCATCAGGCATGGTTATCTACCTTGCTGACGTTGCAGAGCAATCTGCGCCCGCATGTTGGCAATATCTTCTGTAGACTGGATACGCTCTCTGGCGATATCTGCGTTTTGCGCCGCCCGTTGTGAATCCAACTGAAGTTTTTGCTGATCGGTTTGTTGATCCATCTGCATTTCTTGCTCGCGCAGTGCCAACTCTTGTTGCTTGATCTGCACAAGCGGATCTTGCTGTGGCTGTGGCGGCATTTGCTGTTGATACTGTTGAATCAACTGTGCCTGTAGCTGAGCAATCATCTTGGCATGCTCTTCTGGCGGTTGTTGCTGTGCTTGTGGATCTTGCGCCATCTGCTGATCGTGCAATACCTGAGCCTTCATGCCGATATGCTCGTAGATATGTTTTTCTAGCGTCATGAGTACCGCAGGTTGCATCTGTGCAACTTTGGACTGCATGTAAGCAAAGTGTACTGCCATGTGAGCATCGTGGTCTTGCTCTGGGAACGCCTGCATCTTGCCCTGACCTGCCGCCGCTTGGCTTGCAAACTGGTTTTCAGAAGACGGATCCATCGGCTGTGGTACAGGTGCAGGTTTGAGCAACCCTTCAATGTTGTTCACACCCAAGGCTTCGTACACACGGCGATAGGCTTCGTGGATATTATGTAGCTCAGGTGCGGCTTGCGCGAGCTTGAGTTGCTCTTGTGCTAACACCACCCTTTGCGACATGCTGAAGATGTTGGGGTCACTGACGGGCAAAATGTCCACCCGCTCGTCAAAGTCTTGCGGCTTAATCTGTTGGTCAGTTCCGACCTGATAAGGGTAAGGTGTAGGGTCTTGAGCAAACAGCTCTGCGAGCATCTTAAGTTCTTGTTTAAGGCTCGCATGCAACCGTTTATGCACTGCGCTGACGATCCGAGCTCCGCGCTCAAGGAGTGCAATAGTTGTTCCAACTGGCATTTCCTGTCTGCCATCGCCCACGCCCATATCTGTTGTGCCAATAAAGCGTTGAGCAGATTCAATAACAAAGCCCATCAACTGCATCAGCGTTGCGCTAGGCTCTTTGTACGGCAGAGGCATCAACGAAGTTCGTAAATCGCCCCCAGGAACGTCAACATCCCTAAATTCTCCGGGTTGGATCGGGTTTTGGTCATCTGCAATGCGTAAACCACGCGCTTTGAAGCCCGCAGGCATGTTACTGAGCGTTCCGGCATCAATTAGCTGACGCAAGTTAGCAGTAGCAGTCCGGCTGAGGTTGCCAAGCAGGTGGATAAGTCCGAAACCGTAAAAACCGAGTCCTGGAGTGAACTTGTAGTGGACAAAATGAGGTATTTTGTTCTTTAATGGGTCATCTACACGGAAATTACGGCGGATGGACAATACTTCTTGGCTCTCAGAGCTGACAGTGACGATATACGGTAGTTTAATACCTGTTTCTTCGCCTTCTGCATCTAAATCTGGGTACTCCATCAAGTCCAAATAGCAGTGGCACTCGTATAACGTCGTTTCTTCGTTGCTACCTGTGCTTTCACGACCCTCGAGTTTGTCGTAAGCCTCTTGGATTTCGCCTTCAACCGACTCCTCATCGGCCTGAACGTCAATATCCTTGTAAAAACCGCTAACTTGGAGCTTTCTGAGCTCATTTGTTGACATTTTGAGGACGTGGGTGATGCGTTCTGCGCTTTTTAGATCAGTTGCAGTGTACGGGGCAACGATATCTTCGGCAGGAACGAACTTGCTCACAGGTCTCGCGAGCGTATCGTCACGGTAAACCTTCTTAAATGCGCTACCTGCAAGTCCCAAGTAGTACAGCATCTGGTCAAACTCAGGCTCGTACTCCTCCATACGGTACATGATCATGTAGTTCATGTAGTCTTGGACGCGTTGTGCCTGTTTTTCGATCTCTGGGGACGCTACCCCTACGATACTTGCGCGTACTGGACCCTTACTAGGGAGCATTTCTTTGTACGCACCTGCTTGGAACTGAGTCACAGCCTCATTTAGCACGGGGTGAATGACGCCTGTTGCGCCATCAAACGGTTCGGTACGGGCTTCGTACTTCAAACCGAGCAAATCTAGACCCTTACTGTAGGTTTCTACCCAGTCTTCGCGGCTTGATTTGTCTTCTTCAACACTATCGAGGACATAAGTTGCTACGCCCGCAAGCGTATCATCACTGACATACTCAGCAAGGTTGTCGTAAAAGTCGTCTGGCTCAACACCGTACTCTGTTTCTTCTTCACCAAAGGTGATTTCTGCTCCACCTTCGCCATCTTCTTCTATCTCTACCGAAATATCATCGTCCAAAAACTGTTGTTCTTGTTCGCGGAGTGCTTCTTCTTCAAGACTGAAAGTGTCGTTAGGAGCTTGCAGGAGACTGCGATCTACATTGCTTGGGCGGGGTTGCATAGCCATTAGTAATAAATCCTTTGCACAGGTACGGCTTCATCATCTTCGTAGTCTTCCGGATGCTGAATAAAACCACCCTCTCTAAATCTACGAAGGGCTTGCGTCACCGTATCCACGAAGTCGTCATTTTCGCCTGCCGGAAACGCCGCGCACTCTTCGATAACTTCTTCTGCCCATCGGGTATCTGGAGCCCATACTAACCCAGATTCCATAATCGGCGCAATTGAATTTACGCGAGTGAACTTGTCGTTGCCACGAGACGGGCTGTAGTTGGTTACTGGTATACCCATGTTGCGGAGTTCTTGCGTGAGCGGCATACCACTAGCCTTAGCTTCTATCAACACGCATTCCGGATCCCAATACTTGTATTCGTCTAGCGCAATGCGCCGCAGTTCAGGAAAGTCCCACCGCCCACGTTTAGCATCTACAAGAATAATGTTCGGCGGACCGCCCTCATGTGGGTAAAACACACCCCAAGTAGTAATCGCGCTATAGTCGGCAGACTCTTTCTTACTGTAAGCGGTATCGTAACTCTGCATAATGTATTCTAGTGGCGGGATATCCTCTTTTTCCCACGTTTGCCACCAATCACGCTTGAGTATAGCAGACTGTTCACTTGTCGGGTTCTGTTGCCATTGGGCTTCCCACTTACCTACGGACAAACTACCCTTAACGGCAAGCAAATCTTTCTTGTTCCAAAACTCAGGCCAGAGCGGTTCATTGCTTTCGGGCATGATCGCCGGAAACTCGACCACTTCCCATTGGTCGGCCAATACATCTCTACCTTGTTGGCGGAGCAACTTCCCTGTTAGATCATTCTCCGCCCACCGCGTCATGATAATGACAATCGCGCCTCCTGGCTGTAAGCGTTGGCGGGGACCCGAGGTATACCATTCGTAAGCATGTTCCAAAGCGGTAGGGCTAAGTGCATCTTGCTCAGAATGCGGATCATCGATAATCAACAAATCAGCACCACGTCCGGTCACCGCACCACCGACACCCGCCGCAAAGTATTCGCCGCCCTTACTTGTCTCCCATCGACCTGCGGCCTGACTATCTGCGCGGAGCTCCACGTTTTCAAACACCTTGGTATACTCAGGCGAGTTCATCAAGTTACGCACTTTACGACCAAACCGGAATGCAAGTTCAGCGGTGTGCGTTGTCTGCATAATCTTCAATGTTGGGCGTCGCCCCATCAACCACGCAGGTAACAAGTAACTACCAAACTCACTCTTCGTATGTCGTGGTGGCATATTGACGATCAATCGCTTGAGCTCGCCTCGCGCTATGCGGTTAAACTTTTCTGCCATAATCGCATGGTGGCGTCCACTAATGAACTCAGGCCAAACCGTCTTACAGAACTCCATAAAGTCCTCTTTACTCGATTCAGCCTGCTGTATCTCTTGCGCTCTATCCAATAAATGCGCGTACTTACGCAACTGGTCTTCTGGGATTAACCCTACATCCACGGTTCGTCGCTCCGTCTATTTCATTCTAGTGCAAGGTGACATTGCCCACACCCATGACAACATGCTCACCTAAATCCGGACAAAATCCCACTATCAAGTAAGGCACTTGGTCATCAGGTAACTCAGCAGGAACAAAGGAACGTGGTTCATGTTTCCACAACTCGCGCCACTCGTCCACAGTTACAAGATCAAATGAATTAGGGTCAATCGTCATAATTGCACAATATATCGAAAATTTTTCTAGGGCAATGAACCTATGAGCATTCTACTGTATTAGGGGGGTGGGGGTCTCGGCTTTTGATCGAGTACAGTTCACTATTGGAAAATGTAAAAAGTCACTCGAAGATTTGTGCAAAACATAGTTAAACCTAACGATTTAACTATGAGAGGTCTCTCGCGGGGGACGCACGAAAAAAGCCCGCACGGTGGCGGGCTTAGGGGGGTGCGGGGGACCCGAGCCCCCCGCTGTGTGCCAGTTACTTGGCGGTGGGTTGGACGACGAGGCGAACGTAACCTGTACCCCACACAGAGGAGCTAGTGCTGTAACCCCCGTTGAGCAGTGCGTGTAAGCAGACAGGCTTCTTACTGCTGTGACCCAGAGGCTTCGCCTTGCTAAGAACTACGCTAAGGCGACGGTCACCTTCCACCCCGTGTAGCATCCAGTTCTGGATGGTTTCGCGGACGCCTCCGCGCTTGCCGTTATACCCGAACGGTACAGGCGCGTCGCTGTCCAACTCAACATTGGCAAGCGGTTCAATAACAACATTGTGCAGGTTGCCGCCCGCATGTTGCTGAACGAATGCCCAGATGTCTTCGTAGCTGACCTCTGCGTCTGTGCGCTTGAGTTCAACAACCTGAGTGGCAGTTTTTGCAGTTGCCGCTGACTTCTTTACTGTTGCCATTTTAATACTCCTTTCTACGAGTTATTTGGCTGTTCCCCTTTGGAACAATTTCAGAATACCACAATAGTGAATTAGTGCAAGCACTTTTTGAACTTTTTTATCAACTATTTTTTATGACGACCTGGTCTCGTTTTTTGGTGCGATGCACAACGACGAGACGAGACGAGAGGATGATTGATAATTATTATAACGCCTAGGGTGAATATATAGGAGAAGGATCTCGGACATAGATTCCTCCTCTTCAAGACTGGGATGGTGTTTCCCATAGAATGGGATGCCGCGAGGATGATTGATAATAATATGCAGGGGACAAAAAGAAGGGGCGATTAACGCCCCAACATAAAGATTAGACAGGCAATAGCCAGTAGCGCGATGAACAGCGTCATGAGTAGTAAGGTCGTTCAGTAGGGAAACTGCGACCTGTGTGTTCTTCAATGTAGATTTCGATGTCGTCCGCACCCCATTCGCCGCCGACCATTAGGTAGTTGTCGTCGCCGTTACCGTCTGGATCCGCGCCATCGTGTGGACCGTGACCCATGCTGTACCCTTTAAGATTGCCATTATACTTGGAGCGATTAACGCGGTCACGTTTAGCCCAAGCATTTTCAATCTTGGAGTAGCCACCCTCAGAACCGAGGAACTGACCAGTTGAATAATACCAACCACCTTCCTCAGGACCACCATACTCACGAGCTGTGCGATAGACGTTTACATAGAACATGATTAACTCTCCTTTCTACGAGTTATTAACAATGTACCTATATAGTAACAAACCACACTTATTGAGCAACTCTTTAATTGTCCGCCAAAGAGCCCGAGGAAGATTGACGAGGATGATTGATAAAGAGGCCTAATAGTATGTAGACACATACTATTGAGAATCTCGCAATCAAAATCATTCTTCTTCCCAGAATGGGATGGGAGAAAAGGGAGGCCGTGGCCTCCCTCCCCGAGATGGTTAGCCTTGGACGACTAACTTGATGTAAGGAGTCATCCAGTATTTGGACGATGGTGAGTATCCGCCGTGCATTAGAGCGTGGAGGCAGACTGGCTTCTTGCGCGAATGTCCAAGAGGCGCGGCCTTATTAAGGACAGCCTTTAGGGACATGTCACCTTCAACGCCACGGAGCATCCAATCTTGGATGGTTTGGCGGACGCCTCCGGTTTTGCCGCCGTACCCAAACGGGACCGGAGCCGCGTCGTCAAGGTCGACATTGTCAAGAGGCACGATTTTCACGTTAGCCTCATTACCTCCCGCGTGGTTCTGGACAAATGCCCAGATTTCCTCGTAAGAGATTTCCTTGTCACCGACTACGAGTTCCGCAGACTTGACAGTGGTTTTAGCGCGAGGCGCAGGCTTTTGAGTTTTTACGTTTGACATTTTGTTCTCCTTTCTACGAGTCTATGTCATAGTTAAGCGTTTACTTAACTATGTTCAGTATAGGGTCATTATTTGTCAATGTAAAGTCATTATTTGTCTTTATGTTTCTTTGATTATCCTTGATTCCGGCGTCAAGAAGAGGCATCATCATCAATCATCATCGGCGGATCTTTTACGATCGCGCGTAGTCCCTGATTCACATATCAAGATCAATCATCATCAATCTTGTTCCTTCCTCTTCTAGAATGGGACGCGAGGACCAAGGACGATGGACAATGATTCATGAAGATTGAGGACGCGCTCCGGTGTCCTTGGACAAAGTTGGAGAAGAAAAGATTTCTTCCTCCTTTATGATGGGACGAGGATGATTGATAATGAAGTCAAGCATACCCGTCCAATCGTACGGAATCCCTGAACTCCAATCCGGGGTCAACGGTCCGTCATTCTCTGTCTGTCCCGCTAACTCCATGGCTCGTGAACCGTGAAATATATTTATAGTTCGGGAGGAAGGATGACCAACCAAGTTCCAGACGTTTCCAGAATATCCGCTATATCTTATCTGCCAAGCAATTTGGTGAGGACGGAGCGCGATGTTCTTTAGCGACTTTAACTTGTGAACCTTCAGTTCAATCCAAAAAGCATGTCCGTCTTTTATCCCGTGTAGATCGGGAACTCCTGGACTAGCCCAGGACTCAAGGCGTGTCCAAAACACGCCCTGATCCTTGGTTGCATCGCGGATTTTAGTCCAGAGTGTTGACTCAGGTTTGGCTCCCATTAATCGTGTGACTCCCCTACTTCAATCATCTCACGGTGTGCCTTGCAATCAGGGCATGGCTCCTTTTCGCTTTGATCATAAACAGATGCGTAGTTGTTACCGAGCATCGGCATCCCACAAAGTGTCTCGTGCTCACCACTCATAGAGAAGTGCTGTTGCCCGAGCCTCTTAGTCCACTCATTAAACCTAGTAGTCACAGCACCACTCCTCTGGGTAATCACTAAACAGCATACCGACTTTAGTCTGTATCATAGCGTTTTCATCAACGACCTTGGAATCACACGGTGTGTCCTTGCCGTGGAAGAGATTGCACCCGAGGGTCTTGAACTTCTTAGCCGCCTCCATGTAGGTGAGGTTTTGACCCCAGTCTTGCATTTCGTGGAAGCTGTCGTTATCCCACGGCTCACCACAATGTGGACAATGTACATCTATCATTCTTGTTCTCCTTTCTACGAGACGTAGCTCTTTTGCTACTGTTACCAGTGTACCCCTAGACAAATACGGCGATAAGTCTTTTGTTCTCAGTCTATTTCCAGATCTACTTCGTCATGATCAATTATCAGATTTCCCTCTTGGACAGCCTGCAGAGCAGGAAACTCCTGCTGAAGTCTAGCGATTTCCTTCATAACCTCATTGCGGTTCATCTGATCAATGCGTCCATGGAGGATTTCTTTACGATCAATGTAGATCCCTGCGGCTTGGCCTCGTGACTTTTCAGCCGCGACTGCGGCAGGATAGTTGCCGTTCTGGATTGCCAGATCCCGAATCTCAGCGAGTTTCTTTACATGACCCTCAAAGCTCACCTCGTATTTACGGGCGAGTTCTTGCTTCAACTCCCTGATCCTCTCTACGACATGGGGGTATCGCTGACCATTCAGTAACTGGGACGCAATCGCGTGGGCGGACTTCTCACTGTATCCGGCACGGATGGCGGCTTCCGTCTGGGAGATGTCTTCACAGACGTAGATTCTACAAAACTCCTCTTGCTTTGGAGTGATGGATTTTTCTGTACGGGGATTAGCGACGACATCAATCGCGGGCTTGTGAGTTGCTTTTGGCAGAGCCATTTCTAAACCTCTTCCTCTTCTATGATGGGATACTTTACATAATAGGGCAGAATTCAAATCGTGATAAATTCAAATTTAAGGCTGTTTGAGATCGCGCGTACTGAGAAAGTTACTTGATATATCGGACTCAACTACCCCAGATACTGGATAAGTGTTTGATAAACCTACTGATAGTAAGATATCGATATATCGGACAATGTTAAAAAACAAATTATCTGTTATCCATCTTTTGGTACTATTAAGCAAAGTATCTATTGAACCTCGTTCGACGGTCAAAGTTCCCTGCCTACCCTACCCCTACCTGTTGTTATTTTGATAGTCGAGCGGCGTCGAGAAACACTCAAATGGGGTCTATGGTAGGTGCAAAAAGAACCCCGAACCATGTAGCGTGGATCGGGGTCAAGCAGTCAGGAGTGACTGATCTATGTCCGAGATTAAGGGAACCTCAAGCCAACCCTAACATATCTTTGACAGATTGCCACATTTTCTTAAAGAAAGATTGAGGTGGTGCAGGAGGAGAAAGGAGTGAATTGTAAGCGTCTCCGGCTTTGGATCGAGTATCCTTATCCCCCTTGTTATTGAACGCCTCTACTGGAATGAGCAGTTTGGGCGTCTTCTTATATAATATGTATTCCACCTGACTGGTAGTGAGCTTGTATCGCTTGGCGATATCTTTATGTGTACCGAGCCCCATCACCGCGTCACTATGGACGTCGGCAATAAGTTGGTCACTGAACTTTTTACGCGCTGATGCCATGAGCTTTTTCCTCTGTCGATCGGATTTGTTGGATTTTCTCAGCTCGCCGCTTGCCCTGAAGGGTCAACGCATAGAGCTTAGGAGTTTGGCGCGGGTGTTCTGGATTAGTTCCAATCCACCCACTCTTTAACATCGCATGGATCTGCTTGGCAGGATCCTGCAATGGTAAATCAGCAAAGTCACAGGAGCGCATCCACTCCCTCTTACGGAGCATCCGTACAAGGATCTCGGCACTAGCCGACCAAGGCAAGAGACGAGTGGCTTTACCAGAACGCCTCTCGGAATGGCGGTCAACAGGCGCAATCGGTACTTCAGCATCTGTAGGGATAGGCACTTTAATCTGGTCGCGGATGATGTGCGCCAACGGCTCGGGGTTTTTACGCGGGCGTCCTGGTCCACGGCGGACAAGCTGAACGGGGATCTCTTTTGGTTCGGTATCAACAGGGCGGACTGGGCGACCTGCCTGCTTCATCAACCAACGGATCTGTCCCGCTAACGTGCGGAACTCTTCGTTCGCCATATTCTTGAGCAACTCGTAAGTTTCTATGTCAATGGCGATAGATTTACTTGTGTTTGGATTTGGCATTTTTCGCGCTCCTTTCTTGCATCAAAGCCACTGCTCTGGCTTTGTTATTGATAGCCTGCTCCAACGACCGCTTTGCCTCAGGGTGTCTGTGACAAATGGTCGCTAACGTGAAGGCGAGTACCCCGCATCTGCGGTCATCGCCAAACACCTCGGTAGTGAAACCACGATTAATGTCGCGTTCCAAAACAAACTCACGCTCGGCGAGCGCGAGGAGATCGGTTATAGCTCCTCGCACCAGAGCGTAGTTATTCAACTTGCGCTCCTGCATGTCTACCACCAACAGGAGTAAAGGACTGTTTCACCTTTCTCCACCGCTTTGAGCGCATGGGTAACGAACTCCATATCGTGTTCGTAGTACTCCTCCATCTGCTCTTGTTGGTATTGGTGTCCGTAGAAGAAACCACCAGGACTTTCACAATCGAGATAAGAATCCTCGATAGTCTTCTTTAGTTCTTCAAGGTCGGACCTACTGAGTGCAAGATGGTTGCAGTTGAGCTCACCTGCGTCGCGGCCTGTTTTCTTAGTCCACAACCGCTCCATGAACTCCTGCAGTCTGGAGTGTTTACGCCAGACATATTCGTTCTCACACATCACATCTACGATTTCCCTGTTGGTATCAGGATCGTGGCTCACTTCTTTGTGCGCGTTGACATACGCAAACTGATCAAGTCCCATTACCGTTCCTCCGCTGTAATATCTGCACGGAAGTCGATGCGGTGATTCAACACGTCAACAACCAAGTCACCAAGTTCGCTCTGGGTAACCAATTCCTCTTCGAGCTTATCAAACTCGTAGTTGTCTGGGTCGAAATCATCTTTACACACATAGCGGTCATCAAGGAAGGAATGTATCGCTTCATGAACATCGGTGTCATGTTCAAGGTCATGAAGCAAATCACGGTAGCTAAGACCACGATCGGCAGTTGCTACCTCGAGCTGTTTTTCAAGAGCCTTCACTTTAGTGTCGAGGTCATCAACCAAACGCACTATCGCGCTCAGGCTAGTGCCTAAGTTCTCTGCATCGGCAACAACGCGGCCTCGCAGTCGGAACAGTTCGGTATCAGTTTCGCGGGGAACTGCACGAGGAACTTCGTCGCGGGCAGAAATATCTGCACACAGACCAGTGCCATCGTCGTACAGGACTTTCATCGTTTGCTGACTAGCAGTGCTATCAGCAGAATTGCTAGGAACATTAGTATCCACATTTGCATCATCTCTTTCTTGCATGATGTACTCCTTTCTAGAGTGGTTGAGCAGAGGCCATTCCCCTGCTACTGTTACCAGTATATAGCCGGACAAAAATAATGATAAGTCTTATTTGTTCGGTCAGAACGGGATCTCATCATCATCTTTGTCGGTGACTTCGGGAGCGAAGGTGCGCTCAATCATTTTCCATATTCCTGAGTTTTCCACCACAGACGCACAATATCCGTCTTCTTGGAATATGCCTGTGATCTCCCAACCTTCTGGCTCATCTTCACTTGCAGTCCATTTCTTATAATGAACCCGGACGTCAATGCACACAGGTGAATTGAAGTCCAGGACATTAATCTCAATGTTCCGCAAACCTGTCATGGTGCGGGTCATTAACTTGCCTCCTGTTTCCTTTCAAAGTGTTCACGGCTCTTACGGATATTCCGCAAGGTGCGTTCAATCCACTCCCTGTTGGATTCGCCTTTGCCATCAGGATAATGTTCAGGCTCAATTGGCTTGATGCTCCGTTGTGTCACCAAGTACAATCCCACAGGTATGGGATCATCGAACCCATCCAACTCCCAAGTCCAACCGCCCCACTCATTTGTGTTCATGGAGTGGCGGTTACCGTACATCACAGCGATGCACGTCTTGTTATGTGACCCGTGGTACGAGTGCGCCGCACGAATCGCGGTTATTGGATCAATGTCCCTAGCCCAACTCGCACCTAAATCTTGGCAGACAGCGTGGAACACCATGTCGTTCTCACGCGCCCAATCTACTTTATCAGTCATTTATACTTCTCCATCTACGGATTGAGGAACTGTTGGAGCTGTGCTTTACTTTGAGCTCAACGCCAACACCTTTGTCTTCGGCGGCTTTCATGAACTTAGGCATGTCGCAATCTTCTTCAAGTGCGTATCTGCCATCTGTTTTGTAGGAAAATGCAGAGAAGTCAGTGGGGCTCAGCCCCACCAACTGGAGTTGGAGATGGTTGACAACAAGCCAACCATGACCAGGATCAGTGCGGTACTCAACGCGAATACTTGTCGACATTTTAATACTCCCGTGGTAAGAGCAGGATGTCGTTGACGAGGAAAAACTTCCACTCGCCAACAAACGCATCGGTGAAGGGGATCGCCTTGGTAAACAAGACGCCGCCGTTGCCATCTTCGGCGCGGAGCTCGGCAGTGGTATCCGGCTTTACGTCGAGTACAACAGTGAGGAACTCCTCTGTTTCCATAAGGTCAGCTAACTCACTAGCCACCAGATCAAGGAACCAGTACGCGCCTCCGCCCATGTGCTGAGCAAAGTATTCAACGCCCTCGGTATATTTGAGGTTGGAGTTAAGTGGGTGACGGTAAAACTCCGTCGATCCACAGAAATGTGCCAGTCCGTAATTAAAACGGTTGACAGTTTCTTCAGATTGATTAAACATGGCAATGCTCCTTTCTACGAGTGTGTGTAGCCATCAGTTTCAATACACAGCCACATCCGTTGCCAGTAGACGACAACAGCGTTATCGCAACCGATTGTGGGTTGGACTGTGCGGCGGAAAGACAAAAACGTACCGTTGTCACCTTCAAAGTGTGACCAGATACGCAGTAGTGCCTTAGATTGTGGTTTAGTCAGTTTCATGGATTGCCCTCCTTTCTACGAGAAACCATGTACCCTTATTATGCGTATAGATTTAGCGGGTGATAAGTCTTATTTGTTCTGGTTTAGTCTTCACAAAGGACAAATCCCTTCGTTGTCCATTTAGCTCCAATCAAAAATCCGCAGTCAGCACATCCTATCTCGCCTTGATCGTCAGACAAGAGGTGAAAAGATCCCGATCCGCAGAGAGAACAGAGCAGAATCTCTACTTCGCGTTCCTCAACGGTTAAGTTGCTATTGCCAGAGCCACTTCTTCTCCTCTCTGGGAATGGGATGACATTGCTTCCTTCATGAATGGGGGGATCACCCGTTTTTTCCATGTACTTAGCCTCGCTTTCTCACCAATATAATACTGTTGATACGCAACTAACGCGTCGTGATGTTTGTACTCATCGGGCATTGCCTGAGCAGGTTTAGTGAACCCTCGTGCTTGCAACCCGACAGGGGGACAGCGGAGCATGGCAATAACTCGTTCACAAGCATGTACTTTTTCATAACGATAGGTGTATTCCTTGCAGAGTGCAAGACCTAGCTTCCAGAGCCAACGGTAGTTTTCAACAGACTGACCTGCCCATAAAGTACAGGGATGTTTTTGATGAACGGCTTTGTATGGTCCAGGAACTTCGTACCGCCAATGCACGGTACTGAGCATCTGGCAGGTTTCTAGTGGCATTTTGACAACGTGTTTGTCGCAATGGTATTGGACACATGTAGCGTGGTCCCAGTCAAGTATGAATATGTTCATCAATGTCCCCTTTCTTTAGAACACCTATAGTATAGCAACGCTAGTTTTGATTGACTTTTCTCTTTTCGTCTTCACGAGCCATTTGCCCAACGATTTTGGCGAACCGAGTCAGCCCTTCTAGGTTGGTAATGATCCCGTTGCCGCCAATGCGCTCCATAGTGAGCACATGAGACTCATTATTATCGTTTATGAGTCCTGCTTTCCACGCTAAATCAATAATAACGCTATTTGCCTTCATTCTCGATGTCGTCCCAGTAAGCATCGTTCACTATCGAAGCAATAATCAACGCTAACTCTTTACAATCGGACTTAACTGCTTCATCAATGAGCCATTTAGTCACTTCTGGCGACAAGTGTTGGTAGATATTTCCTTTAGAAACCCTTAGTTTCTGTAAAAGGGAAGTCACTTCTCGCTTTTGCTCTTTTAGTTTGCGTTTTTTCCTCAATCTAGCGGCTAAGTCCCAATCTATGAGATTTGTGGAATCAAGATCAATCGTAATCAGGTCGTTTGGATCCTTCATATTCTGCCTTATCTAACATAACGGTATGACAACTCCCGCAGAAAACAGAGTTTTGTTTATCTTCAGGGTAAACTCTGCCCCTTGTGGACTGCCCGCAAAAATCACACGTGACAAAGGCGTCGTAGTATGGATGATATATGCTCGGGTTTTTGATTCTTTTTGGTAGTAAGTTCATCTAAAACTCCTTTAGCGGGCAGAAACACAGGGTTCTGTGAATATTTCTGTCTTAAATAGTTCACTCCTTTGTAGAATACGTCCTCTGCAAGACCGTTACCCTGTTGCATTAGCCGATAACAGTGCAGTACAAGCTCTAGTTTATCACTAATGTCACACATCGCGTGTTCTTTCTCGTACACTTGAGTCTTTACACCGATTTTTTCTTCGTATTCTTGCTCAGCTTTGATCATTTCTGCGTTGATAGCGGGGTATCCCCACTTTGTCGTGGCAGGCATATCGCCGAGCTCAGCTTCCGCTACGTCGTGATACAGCATGTAACGCATGGCGTTACGACTACTGTCAGGCCAAAGCGTGTCTAATATCACCATCGCCCGCCAAGTGTGCGCCGCGACGTTCTGCCCGTCTGCCAACTCTGGCCGAGTGTGGTAGCGCATGACATGTCCGCCGCGCAACCGCTCATGCAGTTTCTTTATGTCTGCATTTCGCTGTGGTTGTGGTTCAGTCCTCTTGTCCATGGTTTCTCCGTAAATGTTTGTTTTGCCTCCCCCCAGTTTGGTCCAAACTCTGCATCAACCACGGAGGGAACTTGTAAGTCGACGCAAGTCTCCATAATCTCCGCGATACGCTTGGCTTGTTCCTCACTTTCTACGGAGATATCTAACTCATCATGCACCTGAATCATGGGTAGTATTCCTTCCTCCGCTAAAGCCACCATCGCGGCTTTTGTTTGGTCGGCGGCACTACCCTGAATCAGTTTATTGAGTGCCTTATATGTGAATGCCCGCTTGATAGCAGGACCATGTTCGTTGTACGCTTCTTGGTACGTCATGGGTTTCCATGAACCATAAGCATTCGGCTCCCATTTGTCAAACCTGCACCTTCTACCAAGAAGGGTTCGGATGATACCTTTACGGCTCGCACGATTAGTTGCGTACTCACTTAACTCTCGTACGAATGGGACTTTATCGTGATATGTGGCGAAAAGTTCTTGGGCATCTTCAAACTCAAGGCCAAGGCTTGCCGCCAACTTTTTAGACCCCATACCGTAGAACAGTCCAAGGTTAATGTCCTTTGCTTGCTTACGCGGGACACCAACGATATCTGCCGCCATTTGGTGGAAGTCAGTACGGGCATCTAGGTTGTATTGGTCTGCAAACTCTGCCGCGCCTCTGAAGCCCATCAACTTGGCATAATGCACCACAATACGGGGTTCTTGGCTAGAGTAGTCGAACGCGCCCCATAGAGCCCCTTCTTCCGGTATAAATAAACTGCGTATCATTGGTCCGATTTCGCCATGCCGTGCGGGAATCTGTTGCAGGTTCGGGTTGCTGTAGCTGAATCGACCTGTGACTGTGCCACCATCATCACTGCGGAGTGGGTGCAGTTCTGCGTGGATACGCCCATTGATCTGGTGCTTGAGTATTGTGTCTACAAATGTTGACCGCGCCTTGTTGAACTCACGCGCCTGTACAATCATCTGCGGTACTTCATGCGGGTGATTAGCAAGGAAGCCCTTGGTAAACGACGGGGCGTTGGTCTTTTCTGTTTTGTTGTAGGGTAGTTTCAGCGCATCAAATGCTTTGGCTACACTTTCCGCCGCCCAGATCTCAACGTCCACACCTGTTTGTTTGCCGATGAGGTCGAGCAGTTTTTTCTCACGTTGCTCTAGGTCACGCTTAATCATTTCGGTGCGCTCTAGGTCTACACGCACTCCACGCTCACGCATGGGGATAATTGTTTTAAGTACCTTGAGCTCAAGGTCAAAAATGTCCTGAATGTCTTCCTTAATTATTAAGGTCTGGAAATGTTTCCACAGCCGTAGGGTCAGCGCGGCATCTTGCTCTGCATATTTTCCTACATGATGGGCGGGAAGTTTGTACATCTCGCTCTTGGCATTAACACCAAAAGCATCTGCGGCGGCGCGTAACTCTACTTCGCTTTTCCTGTCTTGCAGGTAATCTCGGCCAAGTGAGTTCAGTGCGTAGCTGAATCGGTTCTCGTCGAGCAACGGTGCGGCGACCATTGTGTCCACGATTCTTCCATGTATCCGCACACCT
>Ga0222718_10000844_pt1 | contig 31429 bp, 37 predicted proteins | sample C33_27DmetaG_FD_165045 | JGI IMG/M metagenome (GOLD analysis project Ga0222718, IMG submission 165045) | Estuarine water microbial communities from San Francisco Bay, California, United States - C33_27D | ecosystem: Environmental > Aquatic > Marine > Unclassified | place: USA: California...
ACCCACACCACGCCGCACTTTTCTTGCACAAATACCGTTGGAAAATGTTTCGGCTGCGCAAGCGCATCAAGGCGCGTGCCATGCGCACCGCGGCTTGGGCGCTGCGCTTCGTTGCGCGTAGGCTGCGTGTCACATGAAAGGTCGCAAGCCACAGGGATGGTCAAAGGGTCTGAACGGCACGAGCTCCTACGGACGCAAGATGCCCAAGAAAGACCGGGCGCGCCTGGTCGAGCAGCTGCACAAAGAGACCAACGAGCGGGCGCGTCGAGTCGCTCGATTGATGCGCGCCATCTGGGCCGCGGAGGATGACGACGATGGCGAGGAAGACCAAGCTGACCAATCAGGTACAAGAGGCGATGGTGGCAGCGCTGAAGATGGGGGCGACGTATCGTCTAGCAGCTGAGGCCGCGGGCATCGGAGAGCGCACGTTCTATACGTGGATGAACGGCACGGCGCCGCGTCACAGGCAGTTCCAGCGCGCCATTAAAGCAGCGCAGTCAGGCGCGAGCTTAGACGCCTTGGACAAGATTCAGCGCGCATCGGAGGCAGGCAGCTGGCAGGCCGCGGCGTGGCTGCTGGAGCGCAGGCACCCAGGCGAGTACGGACGCAACCGGCGTGAGAAGCCGACCAAGCCCAGCAAGCAAGAGCAGGCTGAGATCGCTGACCCACCCAAGCTGACCATGGAGGTCATGGGCGCGACGTGGATACGCTCGCTTCAGGTGGCTGAACGTGAATACGCTGAAGGCCAGCTCAGCGCGGCTGACTACCTGCGCGCCGTGACTGCGCTGTCAGGTCTGGCTGGGCGGGCCATGGAGATCGCCAGCCGTCAAGCTGACGCCGCTGAGGTCCCACCGCTGGAGGTCAGCGTCTCGCTAGACTCTCCGCACATGATTGAGAGCCCCACACCAGGCGAGGCACCAGGGCCAAACGGTGACGCCATCGAGGTCAGTTGATGCAGCTCGATCTCGTCGAAACGTTCGGCCCGTACCGCAAACAGGTCGAGTTTTTGAGCAGCAACGCCCGCCACAGGTTCTTCTGTGCGGGCCGTGGCGCTGGGAAGAGCTGGACGCTGTGTCTTGATGTTCTGCTGCGTGGTCTGGCTAATCCTGGCGTGCCTGGCGCGCTGCTGGGTCGTACTGAGCGAGACCTGAGCCGCAACTTGCTTCCGTTCCTCCGTGAGCACCTTGAGAAGCTACGACAAGCCACCGGCGTCGATTATGTGCAGCGGTACAGCAAGGCAGACCAAGTGCTTGAGCTCCGCAACGGCGCCACGATCCACTGGCGAGGGTATGAGCGCATTGACAAGCTGCGTGGTCAGAACCTGGCATGGTGCGCGCTCGACGAGGTGTGCTGGAGTGAGACCGATGAGATCACAGTCTGGGAGACCATCGCGGCCACTGTGCGCTTGCCATGCAACGTGCCAGGGATCGCCGTGGCGAGCTCGCCCAACGGGATGCGCGGCATCACCAGGCTATTCGCTGACAGACAGCATGAGAAAGATCCCGGCTGGTACGTGACGCGCTGCACCAGCTGGGACAATCCATACTTAAGCCGTGACGTCATCGAGAGCTGGCGCAAGGCGATGAGCGATAGGCGATATCAGCAAGAGGTCATGGCCTACGCGCTCAGGCCCAGCTCCGTGGTGTTTGCAGAGTTCGACACTGAGCGCCACATCATCCCGCATGACCACCGGCAATATCCGCACGCCAAGTGGGTCTTCGGCGTTGATTGGGGCGTCAGTCGAGCGGTCGCCGTGGCGATTCAAGTGCTCAGCGATGGGCGTTGGATTGTGGTTGATGAGCGCGTGGAGAGGCCGCGGTCCAGCGGCCACTGGCGTCAAACGGTCAAGCGTTTTATCGACCAGTACACTCAGCGCCCGTATCTCATCGCGGCAGATCGGGCGATTCCTACTGAGAATCAATGGTTGCGCACGGTCTGGGGTGTGAAGCGCACGATCGTGATGCCGCTGAGCACCAGGCACGACCAGTATATTCGCAATGGTGTCATGGCTATGAGTGACATGCTGTCACCAGTGGACCGGCCACCAACGCTGGTGTTTAGCTCGCGCCTGCCACGGAAATACGATGGCGATCTGCAAGGGATCGTTCCATCCATGCAGGCTTACCGCTACACGCTCGATAGGTCAGGCACACCAACAGACCGAATCTTCAAAGATAACACGCATGACCACGCGATTGACGCTCTGCGTTATGCTATCGTGGCCGGGCTGAGGTTCGCTGACCTGCATGGCGGGCGGTTGCCTCTGCGCAACACCAGAGGCCCAGACGGGCTATTTGCGGGCAAGAACGATGGCCCGAAGGTCGCTCATTTTTGATGTGTGCAAGATCGCAAGGTTGGCGATACACTGTAGCCGTGGAGGTGCGCCGTGTTGCTTTTCGGTGGTGATGTAGATGTGATCAACGAGCTGCGTTTTCGCAACCGTTCGCGCCAGCTTGACGAGTTCTTGCGTGGCGATTACCGCTCAATGTCTGAAGAGCTCCGCAAGGCGTTCCCAAAGACTCAGGGCATCCAAGAGCGCTACGTGCCATTGGTGCAGCGCTTCGCCCATGAGCAGAGCTCAGCGCTCTACGCGCGCCCCGTGGTGCGGCGCTTCGGTGACGCGACACTCCCCGCGCCCGTGTTCCAGAAGCTGCGCCAGGTCTACACTGAGTCACGGATTGACGTGACCATGCTGCACGTCCACCGTGAGCTGCTGATTCAGCAGACGGTGATCATGGTGCCGATGCGTGACCTGAGCGGATCGTTCCATTGGCACGTGTTCAGCCCTTGGCAGTTTGAGATTGAGTACGATGACGTTTTGCACGCATACAACTTGCAGGCGGCGAAAAGCATCAGTTGCAAGGTGCCCGTGCAGAATGAGGCAGGTGCGGTCGTCTACGGCAAAATGTATCTCAGCAAGACTGAAGCCTGGTATGAGGATGGCAAAGGCGGCGTGATTCCGCTGATTGGCAACAGCATTGAGCACACGCTTGGCATGATTCCCGCGGTTGGCATCCGTGCTGAAGACCCGATGCCTGGCCGCTTCGAGGCGCCCATCAATGACGCGCTGCTCAATGCGGCCATCGCGTTGATGATTAACGAGAGTGATACTGAGCTTCTGGTTCATACCCAGGCTTGGGGTCAGCGCGTGCTTGAGGGCGCGCAGCTGGGTCAGATGGTCGAGGAGCTCCAGGTTGGACCTGAGAAGGTGCTGGCTCTGTATTCGATGGACCCCACGGCGCCCGCGCCCAGCCTCAAGATCGTTCAGGGCCAGCCACCGCTCAGCCAGATCACCGCTTGGAACGAGAGCAGGCTGCGTCTGCTGTGCTCGATGTTTGACCTGAGCCCTGACGCCTTCCTGAAGAACAATACGTCAACCACGGCCACGGCTCGCGCTGCTGATGCCCGCGATCGCGTTGACTCTGCACAACGGTTCATACCGATCTTTGAGGTGGCTGAATCGCAGATGTTGCGGCTGATGATCAAGGTGATGAACACCACCGATCCGTTGCAGCTCCCTGAAGACGTTGGCGTCTCGCTGCGGTTCGCTAAGTTCTTGCCCTACGCCGATCCGCTGCACGAGGCTCAGGCGGTCCAGCTGCAGATTCAGAGCGGCACGCTGTCACCGATTGAGTACCTGATGAGCCGTGACGGGCTCAGTCGTGAGGGAGCCCGTCAGCGCATCCGTCAGAACCAGCGCGAGATGGAAGACCTATTCGGCGCACCGGCCAGCGGCGGCACGCCGTCAACTGATGGCGCTGTGCAGGATACCGCGATGAACGGCGCGCAGGTTCAGCAGCTGGTGTCTCTGGTCATGGCGATTAGTCAGCGTCAGATTGATGGCGCGGCAGCGCGTGACCTGATTGGGCTGGCCTTCCCGCTGCTACCCGCGGCGCAGATTGAGCAGATGGTTGGCAAGGCGCAGCAGTTCAAGCCAGCGATGCAAGAGGCTCAGCAGGTGGTGACTGATGGCTGAAGACTTGGTGTTGGTGCGAGTGAATGGCAAGACCGTGCCCAAGGCGATCGCTGAGAATCGCATCAGCGAGCTCAACAGATTGAGCGCGGCGCTGGTGACTGTGACGCGCTTGGCCAAGACCATCAGGCAGCGTGCTCAGCGTGGTGACTTTGCCACCAAGCGGCGACCGTATCGAACGGGCGGCAAGTGGGACAGCAAGCAAGGGATGATTCGCAAATACTTCATCTCCAAGGGATACGCTCAGGCCACGGGCGCACCGTTTCGCAAGTTCTTCAGCTCCGCTCACTTTCACAAGGTCATTGGGCGGCAAACCGCTGGCAACATCTCAGGCGGCATGTGGCGCGGCCTAGAGGTGCGCAACTTCGGCACCAATGGCGCGCTAATCGAGTTCAAAGGCAAGTCAGTGGGCGCGCTCATCAAGAAGACGTCCCGCGGCTACAACCAGAACGTCAGGATTGGCAACAAGCGCAAAGCCAAGACCGTGCTGCTGACCCTAAAGGTCAATGTGATTCAGCCCAAAGATTCAGAGATTGAAGCGCTGGGATCGGCAGCAGTCGAGGTGCTAGGTCAATCAATCGCATTTGGCGCGCCTGTGACTGTTCAGCCGTCAGGCGACCGCACACTTGCGCGGGCTTTAGTTGATGACATTCGCACAGGGCGAGTCACAAGGTATCTCTAGGGAGAGTGAGGTATGGGATATGGAAGAAACACCAATGACAAACGAGGCACCAGCGGTCGAGGCCGCACCAGCGGAGGCACCAGCGGCAGCCGTCGAGGCGGCACCAGTGGAGGCAGCTCCAGACCTAAGCGCCCAACTAGAAGCGCTCCAGGGTCAGGTGGCAGAGCTCCGCGCCGCAAAGGCCGCGGCTGAAGCAGCTGCTGAAGAGGCTGAGGCCAGCAAGCTGACCGAGGCTGAACGACTGGATCAAGAGCGCAATGAGTGGCGGGCTGAAGTGGAATCAGAGCGCGCACGCATTCGAGGTGAAGCGCGCACTCACGCTCTTCAGCGTGCTGGGGTTCTCCCTCAATACCACGATTTTGTGCCGGATCTCGATCCACGCACGGCAGAGGGAGCCAAAGCGCTTGAGTCTTGGATCTCCAAGCATCCAGAGACCGTGCAGCGCACAGTGGAAGCAGCTCCATCACCGCTGGCGCAGCTGGAGAAGAAAAGCAGCGCAGTCGCTGAGATTCTGACCGGCAAGCGGCGCAGCACTCTGGTCACGGCCAAATCACTTTCAAAGATGTTCAACCGCGGATAGAATGACCGCGAGGAGGCACGAACATGCCAACCAAACGAACGACGACAAAGAAGACAGCGCCAAAGAGCAAGCCCAAGAGCCCCGCTGAGCTCGCCATGCCGACCCCCGAGGCGGTAGAGGCGGCCCGCGCAGCTCGCAAGGCCCGCACTGCAACGCTGAACATGGCCCCCGGCAAGGTGCTGGGGCTGCCAGAGGGATGGATGGCGGCGGTCATCGATCCCATGCTTGAGGATGGAGAGATTGCACGCACGGAAGCGCGCTGGATCGCAAAGGGCTGGATCAAACTTGACGGGCTCCAAACGGTCACCGGCTACCCGATGGGCGGCATCGTCTTCGTCAAGAGCGTTGAAGATTACATCAAAGCGCGTGAAGAGCGCGCACAGCGTCTGGAAGCTGAGCGCAGAGCTGGCACCAGGCACTAAGGATAGAAGACAATGGCTAACTCTTTGGACAATGTTATCCGCATTGCTCAGGAGTCCTTCGTTGATTCGCTCGCGAACTCAACCGAGGATTACGCTCGCTGCTGCGAGGTCCTGAGCTACGAAGGCGGTCAGGCTAAACTCATGGCGACCAACGCCGGTGGGCTCTCCACCGAGGTCACCAGCGGCACCACCAGCGTTGCGGCTTCTGACTTGACGTCAGGCATCAGCAACGTCAGCCAACAGGCGTGGGTTCTCAAGCACCAAGTGCCGTGGGCTCAGCTGAACTGGTCGTATGAGCTCGCTCGTGACGTCGGCGCGCAGCTGGCAAACGCGGCGGCTCAGAACATCAACAAGCTGTTCTTCGACGGCTTGGAGTCTCTGTTCACCACCACGCACCCGATGGCGGGCGCTGGTGCTGGTCAGGTTGGCGCGGCCAAGAACTTCTTGGATACCGGCTTGGCCTTCGCTCAGGGCACGGCTGCTGCTGGTACTCAGGACAACTTGATCACGTCGGCTCTGAGTGAGACTTCGCTGGACAACATGCGGCAGCTGCTTCGCAACTTCCGCAACCAGCAGGCTCTTCCGATGAACATGGGCGCTGGTGGTAACCTCTGCCTGGTCGTTGGCCCCAAGAATGAGCGCATTGCTAAAGAGCTCATCACTTCGGAGCTCAGCGGCGCGGACATGCAGGCTAACACCTTCCGTCAGTACGCTGACGTGGTGGTCTACCCATTCGCTGACGATGATGATTTCTTCCTCATCGATCGCGAAAAGTCCCCTGTTTGCGTGTGGTTAGGCGAGAGTCCGACCATCGACGTGCGCGAGTCGGACGATGGGGTGTTCGTGTCCATGGTCGCCAAGTACCAGGCCACGTTCGCGATCAAGTCCTACTCCTACGGGATTATCGGCGCCAACGTGCCGTAAGCACTGACTGTGAGAGGCGGGCGCGCTGGCTTAGGCTGGCGCGCCCGTCACCCACACCCAACGAGGTCACCCAATGAGTGAAATGAACACACCAGTTAAGTACCAGGTTCGCAGCATTGACGCGCTGACTCGCTCACGCGGCGTCAACCTCGCTGGCACTGCTGCTGATCGTCGCGTCCTCGTGGAGACCAACGCGAGCGCGGCGCCTGCTCTGGCCAGCGATGGCTTTGACATCACCGGCGCTGAGTCGCTCTACATCAAACTAAAGGCCACCACCAACGACTGCACCGTCAAGCTCTGGGAGTGGGACGCGAGCAGCGAAGAGTGGGCCGAAAACGACACCCTTGGCACGGTCTCTTTGACCGCTGGCGCGACCACCACGCTGGTAGGCGCTGAGTGCAACGGCAGCCACCGGGCTTACCTTCAGGTAGCCACCGCGGTTGGCGCTGGAACCTTTGAGGGCTGGTGCCGTCTGATTCTGCGTGAGCCAGGCGGGAAATAATGCGCACCTTTCCACGGACAGCACGCGATTACACCGGCAAGCGTCTAGCGCAGCGCACCACCCCCCGTGGTGGAAGCGTTGCTGAGCAGCTTGGTGCTTCGCTGCTGGGCCGTGTCTCGCGCCAGCGCACGCTGGTGTGCCACTATGATGCGCGGGATATTGAGGCCGCTGATGGCGCGACCATCGACAGCTGGCCCGACCGCGCCAATGGTCACGAGCTCACGCAGGCCACCGAGGGCAACCGGCCAACGTATTCAGCCGATGGTTGGGGCGGCGGGCCTGCTGTGTCCTTCGGCGCGAGCGCTGGCATGTCTTCGTTCTTTGACGGCGGCATTGCCAGCGAATCGATCACATGCGTGGCGCTCTGCACATCATCGCAGGCAGTCACGGGCACGGCGCTCGAATACACCGGCAATGTTTACAACAACCGTGGCTTTGCCTTGCTGACCGATGCGGGCCAGCGGCGCACCGAGCTGGGCGCTGATTCGGCCAGGTCATACGCTGAAGGTGGCGACAGCATCGCGGGCGCGCGGTTTGCCGTGGGCATGGTGGGCGATCGCTCAACGTCAAATGATACGCTCATTCTGTATGGTGAGGACGGCGCCATCACACCCAGCAGCTCTGGGTTCGTTGATGGCAGCGGAGACCATGAGTCAGCGTATCTTTACGTGGGCTCGCGTCTGGCCAATGGCACGCGACCGCTTGACGGTCTGATTCGCACCATCATCGCCTATGAAGAGCCCCTCAGCGCTGATGAGATGCAGACCGTTCTCGATGGCTTGGTTGCCACGGGCTCAGGTCTGGCGGCGGTTGTGAGCAGTGGCGGCGGCGGCGGCGCTTCAGTTGAGTACAACTTCGATGAGGTCCACACCACGACCGTGACCGATGACAACGGCACGCTCTATGACGACGGCGGGCCGTCAGGCGCTTACAGCTCCAATGAATATTGGGTGACCATCGAGGCCCCACCTGGCGAACAGGTTGAGCTCACGTTTGTCAGCTTTGAGCTTGGGAACCCTGGCGCTTGGTATGAGCGCTTGAGGGTGTGGGACAACTCCACCAGCAGCGGCACCATATTGGGCGAGTTCTACGGCTCAATGAGCGCGGGCGGCGCCAACGCTCCCACAGCGGGCCAGACGTTGACCAGCACCAGCGGCCACGTCTTCATCAGGCAAGACAGCAGCACCAGCGGCACCAACGACGGCTTTGAGATCACGTGGCGGTTCGTATGATTGAGCTCCGACAAGACCAGACAGTCAGCTTCAGCTGGTATGACGGCGGCGGGCTAGTGCCTGCCAGCGTCACCGCTCAGCTCATCGACAGGAAAGGTGGCGTGCTGGCTACTGGTTCGGTGACTCTCCCGACCGCATCGACCACGGTTCATGGCCAGCACGCCGCCTATTTTGACGTGGTTGATAGCACTGGCATCGTTGCAGGCGGTCATCTGGCGATCACGTCAGAAACTGTCACCTATGTGCGCGAGGTCTTGCGCCGCGAAAACGGCACACATGACCGCGTATTCTTGCGAACGGATATACCTGAGAGCCTCAACGCGGGCGATCCTGTTGAGGGTCTGGACGTCGGCATCAGCTTTGCCGCGGTCAGCGCTGACTTCGGTGACGGCTATCAGATCAAGATCGTGGCGACCGATGCCAGCGGCAAGCAGGTCACCGCATATCTGGGCGCATCCGTGGTGCGATGGAGCTGGCAGCGCTGCTCAGCTGAGGATGTTGCTGACGTGCTCGCCGCGGTTTACCAAGATGAGCGCTCGCACGTGTTCTGCGCGTCGGTCGCTGAGCGCGTCAATGCGAAGATTGAGCACGCGCTTGACAGCACCGGGCGACGTCCCTGGCTCTACAGCGGCGCCAGCAACCTCTTCTCTGAGGTCATCCAGGCGGGCATTCGCTACGTTCTCGCCGACCATGGCATTGCCCCAACGGGCGATCTGGTCAACTTGCTGCGTGAATTGCGCTTCGCCTTCGATGACTCGCTGCGCGTCATCGTCGCTGGCCTGCGTGAGTACGATGACGATAACGATGGCGAGACCGTGCAAGACCAAGCGCGGCTCATTAGTGTGATGACGATTCGATGAGCACCACCACCCGCGAGATACTTGATGAGATGGTTGGCGTTATTGACGCCGTGGCGCCGTATGAGCCCGCGTCACCTGATGACAAGTTCCGCACCCGCGTGGGTCAGCGCGTTGCGCTCCGTGGGTCGCGTGCCGTTGTGCTCTCTGGCACTGGCGGGCGGCGGCTCAATGCTGGCCGCACGTGCAGTGATTATGAAACAGAGGTCACGGTTGACGTCTTCTACGTAGACGCCCAAGGGCGCAGCTTGAGCAAGGCAATTGCTGACTCAGAGGCCATCGTTGAAGCGCTTTACGATTGGAGCGTGACGAACAATCTAGGAGTCGCTAGGATAGAGCCAGACCTGGCCGTTGCCAGTTTGCTCGATGACTCAGACCTGGTGATGAGCAGGACGATGCGCATCATCTTTGAATATGGAGCCTAAAGATGGCCACTTACTGGACAGACTCAAGCGTCGGCTTTGCTCCGCAATCGGCGTTTGGCACTGAGAACACCACGGCTGGTGATTACAAATACCTCAAGGCTGAGGCCCCTACTGTCACCTTTGACACTGAGGTCACTGAGCTTGAGCTGATGGAAGGTCAAGTCGGCGCAGCTGCTGAGCGCGTGATTGGGCGCCGCTCTGGCACCATCGCGATGACCATGCCGCTGGAAGGCTTCAAAGACGGCTACGACCCGACCAGCGAAGACCCTGGTGACACTGGCGTCATCCCGCACATCCTCGCTCTGCTGGCCAACGCTACGGGCTCTTACGCTGACAACTGGGTTGGCGGCGTCAACACTGCTGCGCAGTTCTGGACGGGTGAGCAGCACATCTCAAACAGCCCGTATGTTGCGGCTGGCGTTGCGAGCGCCACCAGCACCATCATCACCTATGACGCCGCGCCTGCTGGCATCAAGGCTGGGCAGTACGTGGCCACGGGGCTGACGGCCACCACAAGCGACGTGCAGACCGGCTTTGCCAAGGAAAAGGACAGCGTTGCCAACACCGTCACGCTCTTCGAGGCGGCTACGCACACGGTCAACGATAACGCGGCCAACGCTTACGGCACGGCCACGGGCTGGCAGTCGGACAACCAGCCGATCCCGATGACCATCCGTTGGAAGGGTCAAAACACCACCTTCGGCTACCGTCTGGTTGACTGCATCTGTGAGAGCTTCACGGTCAATCTTAACGCGGCTGAGACGCCAACCGTTGAGTTCACCTTCCGCTTCTACAACTTCATCGCTGACAAGACCATCGGTGGCCTTGAGACCCCTGACAGCTTTGAGCGCGTGCCGACCATCTTGGGCACCAGCAACGGGCGCGTGACGGTCAACGGCTCAGTCTTCTGCGGCCTTGAGGACGTTTCGATCGCCTGGAGCGCTGGCGATCTGCGCACGGTCGTTTGCCACAGCGAAAACAGCGGCATCGAGAGCGTTCAAATCGTGCGCCCGGTGGTCACTGCCACGTTCAGCGTTCCTCACAAGAGCACTGACACGATCTATGACGCTGGTGGCAGCAGCGCCAACGCGGGCGCTCACGTCTGGCAGTCGGCGCTTGAGCTGGGCACCCGCTACAGCTTCGGCGTTGAGGTTGGTTCGCGCATTGGCCGCATGTTCTCAGCGCTCATCCCCAGCGGCATCGTCACTGGCGCCCCCGTTGATGCGGGCGAGCTGGTGCGCTACACGGTCTCGCTTGAGGCTGGTAGTTACACGGGCGATAGCACTGACACCGCTGAGACCAGCGATGACGCGCCCATCGATTCAATCTTCCGCATCGGCCAAGCCTAAGATGGTCGATGCCAGCGCGTAAGGGAGAGACGCAATGGCATGGTTCGGGCTCGCGGTCGATGACCGCATTGACCTAGTTTGTACGGCAGACCCCAGCGTTGACGCTGAGTCTGACGCGGCTGAGATGATTGCCGCGCCTTCACCTGCGCCCGATGGTGCGACGGTCTACACCGTCAGGCCGTTGAGCTGGGTAGAGTCGCAGCGATTCGAGGCGCTCGATCCTGCTGAGCAGATTAGCGAGGTCATCAAGCTGGGCCTGGTGGCCATCGACGGCGACGAGGACCAAGCCAAGAAGGTGCGCGAGAATCCGCACCCCGCAGTGGCTGTGCCTCTGTACGCGGCGATCATGCGCGTGACGTGGGGCTCACCTTTCTCCCAGGGCCAGCCAGCGGGCCGTGGGTAACGATCGCTGGTGAGCCCGTCACAATGACGCGGCTGGCTCCATACCTCGCACCGTTTGAGCTCCGACCTGGCATCTTGCGCCACGTGGTGCGGCATCGCTGCGACCATCGATGCAGCATCACGCTTGATCAAGACTTGCCTGGTGGCCAATGGAGTCACTGCCCGCGCTATGTGCTTCGCAGCGCATGGTGGCGGTCAATCGTTGCGTTGTGGCAGGAGCAAGGGATCTCTGGCAAACTTGACACCGGCAGGCTTGCGGCGTGGGCTGTCTATGGAGTCATCACGCTCAAGGGTCAGGTGACCAAGGAGGCCGCACGTGGCAACCGCTAGTAGCAACGTTCAGGTCAAGGTCACTTACAAGGGCATTGACAACGTGTCAAAGACCAGCGCCCGCGCCACAGCTGGCGTGCGCCGCTTCGGCAAATCAGCCAAGGACGCGACCAAGGACGCCCGCAACTTTGGCAAAGCGTTTGAGGAGTCAGGCGATCGCATCAGCGACACCAGCGGCAAGGCATCCACTGCACTCAGCAGCTTGGGTGACTTCGCTGGCAGCTCCGAGGGCGCCTTCCGTTCAGCGTCAGAAGCAGCTGGCTTGCTTGACGATATCATGACGGTCTTGCCTGGCCCCATCGGCATCGCCGCGGGCGCCATCGCTGGCTTGACTACCGTGCTGGTGCTCAATCGCCAAGAGGCCGCACGCAGCGCGGCGCGCATCCGTCAGGCGTTCGGGCCAGAGCTCGCGCAAGAGGTCAGCGCGCTGCGGCGGGAGTTCGGGTTTAGCGCTGAGGCCGCGGTTGATCTAGGCAGGGCCATCGAGCAATCAGGCATTCCGGCTGAGGAGCTGGCGCCCAAGCTGCGGCGCGTGGTTGAAAACGCTGAAGAGATTGGCGAGGACGGCAGCCAGGCGGTCAGTGACTTTGCCAAGACGCTCATCCAGGCGGGCAAGCCCGTTGATCGATTGGTTGCCAAGCTGCGGCGGCTGAACCTTGAGGCACAAAATCGCGCCTTCGCTGACCTGACGGCCACACGCAAAGAGGGTGAAGAGGCTGACAAAGCCGCGGCCACGGCGCTGGACGGGCTGACCAAGAAGCTCAGCGAGCAACAGCGCGCGCTGCGTGACTTGCAGGCTGGGCGCACGGGCGAGTTCAAGCGCGTCTCAGAACAAAAGAACCTCTTACAGTCTCTTGGTGATGTTCTGACGGGCAATCAACGGCGCCAGCGTGCGCTCACCGCTGCGGTCCGTGCCGATGAGCAGGCAGTTGTAGACCAGCGGTATCAGATCCAGCAGACCCAAGAGGCCATCCGCAAGTTCAATGAGACTCGCAACGCTGCGCTTGAGAGCAGCCGTGAGGCTCAGAAGCAACGCGAGCAAGAGATCAAGGCTGAGGCTGAGGCTGAGTTTCAGGCGGCTAACCGTGCCGCTGCTGAGTTCAAGCGCAACAAGCAGCGCGATCGAGCACGCAAGGCCAGAGCAGCAGCCAGGGACGCAGCACGCAGGCGCGAGAAGGCTGACCGTGACGCAGCACGCAAGGCAGCAGAGGAGGAGCGCTTTGAGGCTGAGCTTCTGCGCGGCGTTGTGCAAGATCTTGCTGATGAAGAGAAGGCCGCGGCTGAGGCTGCAAAGCAGGCGGCTGACGCACAGAAGCAGGCGGCTGATGTTCGGGCTGCGCAGTTCAACGCGGCCATCACGCAGCTGCGCGGGCTCCAAGCTGAGCTGGGGCAGTTTGACTCAAGCGTTGCCAACGCGCTCGCCGCGTTGCCTGCGCTGGGCGCAGCTGCTGCACAGGCGACCAAGCAAGGCGTTGAGAACCAAGTGGCAGCGGCTGAGGTCGCTGGTCAGGCGCTGGGCGGCTTCGTTGACGCGGAGAAGGCCAGAGTCAATGAATCGATCAAGGTTGAAGAGGCCGCGGCGCTCGCAACAGCGACCAGCCAAGAGGAGCGCACGCGCATCCAGGCTGAGTATGAAGAGAAGCGAGCCAAGAACGTCGAGGATTCAGAGCGGCGCAAGGCTGGCATCCTGGCGCTAGTGAGCGCGGCTCAGGCGGCGCTACTGTTCAGCCAGGGCCAGATTCCCCAGGCCATCAGCGCAGGCGTTGCGGCTGCTGGTTTCGCAGCCATCGCAGGCGGCGCCGTTCAGCGCGTGGGTGGAGGCGCGGCCACGTCAACCGGCGCAGGCGCGACCACCGGCGCAGGCGCGACCACCACCACGGCTACGGCAGACGCGGCACCCAGCACGCAAGGCAACGTGGTGGTCAACTTTGGCGCGGGCTTCGTCATCGGTACGCAGCAACAGGTGGGCCAAGCCATCGCTGGGTCGCTGAACTCGCTGAAGACCACCGGGCTGGTCACCGCTGGAGGCGTCTAATGCTCAGCGTTGAGACCACTGACCTGTGGACCAGCGCCAGCGTTGACGTCACGGTTGGCGCGGCTACTGAGACCTACACGCACGCGGGCCATCCTTCGGCGTATCATCTCGCGGAGGACTTTACCGATTGGTCAAATAGCGCGGCGCGTGCTTGGCATGGCGCGGCTCTGTTCACGTGGACGTGGACCAAGGGCGCCAACACCGGCGCAGCTCTGAGCTTCAGCGTGTCAGGCGTTGCCAGCGCTACGTTTGCGCCCAATGCCACATGGACAACGCTCACTAGCATGACCGGCACCACAGCGGCCACCTGGAGCGCTTCAGATGGCGCCACGGGCACAGCGTGTCCTTTCCGCGGTCTCACTGTCAGCGGCGGTCAGGGCTCTGGTCACTGGACCGTGCGCCGTGCTTACCGCTTCAGCGGCGACAGCGGAGACGCCAGCGCCACCACGGCCACACGTCCCGGCGTGCCCGGCCTCTTCGGGTTGGCTCCCGCGGTTGGTGCCATCGGTGACACGCTGGACGCGGCGCGCATTCAGGCCGTGCTGACTTCGCTGAGCAACCCGCGGCGCCTGGCGGTCTATAACGTCGAGCGCGTGCGCTGGCATGAGCTCGCCTTCGCAGAGTTCAGCGTTGAGCCCCTTGGGCCAAAGATCTTCAGCATGACCGTCACCGCGGCAGGCGAGGCGCTATGAGTCACGTCCAGTGCTATCTCTACGGCAGCGGCGCAGCTACGGGCACAGTCGCAGCGATGGACACCTACCACACGATCGGCATCGATGAGGGCGGCGGCATCACTCGCGTGCGCATGAATGCCAGCGGGCGCTTCGATGACGCGCTCACCACCTGGCAGACCAACCTCAACGCCGCTGGCCTAGCTCACACCTACACCGTGAGCAGGTCAGGCAACTCCGTCACCATCTCAGCCACGGGCAGTTTTGTGCTTCACCTGTACGGCTCTGCTGGTTTGCTGCTGGGCTTCGGTTCGGGCAGCTACGCCAGCGCCACCAGCCACACCAGTGACAAGCCGTGTGGCGGTCACCTTGAGCTGGTGGGTTATGAGTGCCAGCTGGTCACCAACGCTGACCGCTCCGAGCTCTCACAGTATCGGCACGGGCGCGCTCTGGGTCTGGGCTTCGGCAACGTCGATCTCTGGCGGTCGTCGCTCTATCTAAACCGCACTGACTTCGATGCGGCCTTTGATGTCGGATATACGCTGACGGGGCGCGTGCGCGTCCAGGGTGACGACGGCACGCCATACAGCCCGAGCAATCCAGACGGCTACGTTGACGGCTTCGTTGTGGCGACACCTGAGCTTGAGACGTATGGTCAGGCTGAGCGCTTCGCCCGTGTCTCTATCCTTGTGGCGGTTCCCCGATGAGCACACCTGAACTGATTACCGCACAATCATACGGCTGGGGCGTGGTCTACGCGCTGACGGTCGAGGGTATTGACTGCATCTTCACCGAGCGCGAGACCGGCTTGACGCTTCCGGGCTCCGGGCCTTTCACGCACAGCGACGAAGACGCCAGCCTGGTCATTGACACCAGCGGCCCCATCGGCAGCCAGATCGACCGTGCCAACGGCGTTGGTGCTGGGCTGTCTCTGGGCTTCGCCTTGCTCGACACGGCCAAGGTCAGAGCCAACCTGCTGGCGCCAACGTATACGTCACGGCTTGCGGCTGACGTCACACCTTCTGACACCACCATCACCGTTGATGACGCTAGCGGCTGGCCCGCGTCTGGTGAGCTCTGGGCGGGCATCGAGCGCATCACTTACACAGGCACCACAGCCAGCACCTTCACGGGCTGCACACGCGGCACGCTTGGTAAAGCGTTCGCGCACACTCAGGGCTCAAGCTCATCAATCCTGACGAGCTCACCACGCTGGTGGGTTGGCCGTGAAGTGACGCTCTGGGCCGTGGCGGTCGATCCGGCTGGGCAGGTGGCAGGCTCCACCTTCGGTGACGTCGGAAACATCATCTGTCTCTGGCGCGGATACATCGAGGCTGGGCCTCAGCGCATCGCTCAGGGCTTCAGGTTTGAGGCGTCTGCGCTTGATCGGCGCATGGCTCGCGCCCTACAGGCTGAGGCCACGGGCAAGATCGTCAGCACGGCGGCACGCTTCGTGGTTGACCCGAACGTCACCTATGCGATCCAGGTGGAGCGCTACGCAGGCGCAACCCTCCAATGGTCACACGTCATACAGTGGCAACCCTACAGCGCGTTGAGCGCATCGACACGCTACCCAGGCGCACAGCTGCGCGGGCTGGTGGTCTCTGGCTTTGCCACGGCGCTGGCGGCGCTAGGCGCTCCAGCCACCACGCGCATCGATGGGCTCATCTGGTCACCCGTGACCAAGGGCAATCAAACGCAATACTTCGCCAAGCTGGAGTTGCCAGCTCAGACCAGCGGCGACCAGTTCCGCGTGTACCACGTAGGCCAGCAGAGCCAGCACACGCTCAGCGGCTCCACGGTCACCGACCTACCGCAACAGATCGGCTCAGCGCAGGTCATCTGCGATCTCGCTTGGGGCACGTATGACAGCCCCACCGAGTCACTGACGGCCACGCAGTCAGGCATCAAAGGGCTCACAATTGAGCTCGATGACGGCACGCCTGGCGTGGTGACCGCGCCCGTGACGATTGCGCTAGAGCTCGCCAAGGGCTCCAAGGGGTTCATTACCGCGGCACACGTCAGCAGCTCTGATGGCTTGCTCTACGTCGGCACGTTCACAGCGGCTGACGCGGCAGCACAGGCAGCGGTTGACCTGGTGGGCAAGACGGCAAGCGTGCAGTTTGTGGCCCAAGGCACGGCCCAAGAAGTGCTACTCAAGCACCTACACAGCTCAGGCACGGCGGCGCTCAGAGATCCAACGTTTGACGTATTGCCGCGCGCTCAAGGCTACGGGCTTCAGACATCCCGCGTTGACCAGGCGTCAACGGCGCAGCTCGCCACAGGCCCCGTCAGCGCGCTGGCACTGGACACCACCACCGGCGCCAGGTCGCTTGTTGACCTGTTCAGCGGTCTGCTGGCGCTGGGCCGTCTGGCCATCGTCGCACGGCCAGACACGTCTGATGATTATCGTCAGATCAAGCTGGCGATCGTGAGCACTGCGCTAGGAAACAGCGGCGGCGTCGTTGAGATTACTGACGCCGATCTCTTGAGTCTCAACAGCTCACCCGTTGAGGTGCTTGATCGGGCCGTCCCGGCCAACCTGATCAAGCTGGAGCTGGAGAACGGCCAGAGCATCACTTACACCGACCAGCCAGCCGTGGACACCTTCGGCAGCAATGAGCAGACGTGGGCCATACCGCACAACGACCGTGACACCGTGTATAGCGTGGCGACACCGCTGGTGGCTTCATACTTTGCCACGCAGCCCACCATTCAGACGCTCAAGCTGCGCGTCTCTCAACTGATTGACGTTCACGTTGGTGACGCTGTGCAGCTCGATCTCAGTCACCCAGCAATCTATGATTGGTCATCTGGAACGGCGGGCTATACCGGCGCAGCGGTAGTGCTTGGAAGATCGCTCGATCTCCGCACCAAGGCCGTTGAGCTCATCGTGGCTGCATCTGCGCAGCTGTCAGGCAGGGCGCTCGCGCCATCGGCTGAGGTCACCGCTTACAGCGCAGGCGTCAGCATCACCGTGGACCGTGGCTGGTATCAGCATTTTAAAACGACGTTCGATAAAGACGGCGCGTTTGATGTTGCGGTCTATCTGCCTGGAGACACTGAGAGCACCGCTGACGGCTTCACAATCCGTGCAGTCATTGACACTGGCAGCGCCTGCCAGCTTGTCATTCAGGCGTCTGTGGGCGCTCCCACGGTCACCGTGGGCGGCGTGAATCCGTCACGGCTCACGCTGCGTGACCACAGCAACGCGACCACGTATCAACAGAGCTTTGCATTCACCGATCAAGGAGGCTTCTGGCTATGACGATCCCAAGCCCCAGCGCGGTCACTGTTCTGAGCCCGTCTGCTCTGGTTCTGCCTGAGCTACTGCCTGAGCCGCTTCAGACGGCGCTGACCAACGTCAACGCGGTCTACAGGTTCCACAGCCCCGCACATATTCAATGCACACCGGCTGAATATACTGGCGCCGCTGGGCCGTTCGTCTATTACATCCCGATCCGGCCCAGCTCAGACGGGCTTGATTACAACTTCGCAGCGGCGCTGGATTCCTCGATCACCGTGACGCGGACCTATAGCGCCACGTCAGGCACTGACTTGACCACTGCGGTCTTCGCCAGCATCGGCAGCACCACGGGCAGCACAGGCGCCAGCGGCGTGGTCACTGATGGCCCCTTCACGCTGAGCGCATCTCACCGGATTCTGAAGGTGGAGATCTCCGTGAGCTCAGGCACCGTCTGGCCTCAGTCGCTCTGCGTCTACCCGGCCACGCAGGCCGTGCCAACCGGCTCAGCCCCTTGCGGGTTTCGTTCGTATGATGACGGCGTGCTTGGTCAGTCTGACAGCCCGATCCATCAAGAGTTCCTAGACCGTTGCAAGCGCAGCTCGCTCATCGTCTACAAGGATCGGCGCCAGTGCGCCTATGCCTTCGTAACTGAGGCGACAGCGCGAGCCAACCACCTAGGCCACGCAACGAGCTCGATGAACCAGGCGTGGCCGCGTGGCAGAATGCGGCTCCCAGGCTATACCCAAGACACCACCTTCCGCGTTGAGGCGCTCGCTGAGTACGGCGCTGGTGGCTCAGTCACGCGCGCCATCACCGTGACGCTCACCGGCAAGACCACAGCGAGCACGCAGATGGACGCGGACGCTACGGTCAACAGCGCAACGCTGACAGTGCAGCCACAGTCTGACGGTCTTGGCGCGTTCGTTGATGTTGACCTACAAATCACCGGCGATGGCGTTGGTGACGTGTACTGTCATAGCGTCATCATCTGGCCAGAGGTCTAGGCATGAAGCGCACACCTACACTGATTGACCTGCACCAGCAGCAGACGACTGAGCCGCTGGTTCAACCGCCGACCTATCCCCAGATATGGACGCAGCCATGTAGCGGCCAGCTGCTGGTTATGGCTGACGCTTACCCTCTGGCGGTCGCGCTGCAACCCTACGCTGGGACGGCCATGGTGGGCTGGACGCGCAGCACAGCGCGCAAGGTGTTGGTGCGTGTTGCTGGCTCGACCACCTACGCACGCACTGACGTAACCGTGTATATGGTGCCCCCCTTCCCTGTGACGGTTTATGACGCGCCCGCGCCTTCTGATATCGATGGAATCACGGATGGGGTCACCGTAAAACTTGCTAAGGTCCCAAGCCTTGAGGGCGGGCTTTACCTGCTGCAAGGCTGGCCAACAGAAAACAACGGCGTCAGCACAGTCGTCACCACTACTGATGCAATTGTGCCGTCACCTGCTGCGGACCTAGACAGGCAGCTTGAAATCACGGCCCAAAAGGCTCCACAGGTTGAGCCCATTACTGTAAACTTGTCACAGGCCGTGACCATCTGGACCGGCGCTAGAACCAACGATCTGACAACGCTATGAACGTAACACCCGAGCTAGTTTTACAAGCAGTCATCGTGCTAGGTAGCGCGGGCGGCACCCTCTACAAGTTAGGTGGTGCGCTCAAGCAGTCGGAGATGGATCGTCAAGCTGACACTGCGCGACTTGAGAACATGATTCGTGACATTGGCCAGCAGCTGGCTGCGCACATCGCACGCGCTGAAGAGCGCCACGCCAGCTCTGTCAGGCGGCTTGATGACCACCAGCGGGCGCTTGAGATTAACAACAAGCAGCATGATCAAATGCGGGCCAAGATCGAAGAACATGGCCGTCAACTGGCCAAGCTGGGTGTGTAATGGAATATGAAATGCTCTGTTTGGGCGTGCTGGCCAGCCAGGTCAGCGCTCTCATCGTCGCCACCCACAAGCGCCTGGAGCATGACGCAGGCGTTGAGCTCCCACGCTGGTCGAATATCGCGGCCATCGTGGGCTCTACGGTCATCGGCATCGCCGCGGCCTATGGTGCGGGATACAGCATCCACGGTCACGTGGGCGCCATCTGGTCAGCGTGCGGCGGCATCATCGGCCCACAGGTCTGGCCCAGCGTCCGTGAGCTCACCTTAAACGCCATCAGCAAGCGGGCTGACCGTGCCTAGCTTCGCCACTACAGCAGACATGCGCGCCAATGCCCGTTTAGGGCTTGAGCTGCGGCGCAAGTTCGGACGCGGCGGTCTGAGCACTCAAGAGGCTGGTGAGCAGGGCATTGGCAGCGGCGTTGCTCGCGCAGCGTCGATCGCCAGCGGTCGCAAGATTCCGATCGAGACCATCAGACGGATGCGTGGCTTCTTTGCTCGCCACAAGCGCGATCGTGAAGCGGCTGGCTGGGGCTCGCGTACCAATCCCAGCGCTGGCTGGATCGCTCACCTGCTTTGGGGTGGCACTGCTGCTGAGCGCTGGGCCAATCGCATCTTGCGGGAATATGACGGCGAATGATACGCTGCGCACAGAGCCCCAGAGGCCGTGCTACCGGTTGAGCCCCAAGAGGGCCGCACTAAGAGACGCCAGCGGATGACTACCCCGCTGGCGTTTCTGATTTTGGGACAAAGACACCCCACCTGGCGCCAGGTGAAGTAAAAAAAAATAACGCCTGCCCAATCAAGCCGACTGATGAGGGCAGGCGCTGCGGCGACATGCCGCGTGTCACACTGTGTGACGTTCTATTGAAGCCAGGACGGGCGGGCAATAATCGCCCGCTTGCGGTCCCACACTTCCGTCTTGTCTACCATCGCAATCGCTGAGCCAAACCGGCGCCGATTGCTTGACGCGCAGTCAACCGTGGTAATGCGCTCTCCGTCAACCTCAACGATGACGCCAACGTGACCGATGCTCACGCGCTCGCCCCGCTCATAGCGGCCAGGATAGACCACCAGGTCACCAGGCGCCGCGGCCTTGCGCTCAACCTCTTCATAGAGCTGATTATATCCACGGGCATCGCTGACGATTCCGTCTGTCCCATACCACTTGCGCTTGTGGTGCTTGCTCAGGCCCATGCAGTGAGCTGCAAAATCGGAACAGTCACCAGTGGCAAATGGACCCTCACCAAAGTACGTCTCACCCATGCCCGTGTTCGCTCTCATGCTGTACTTCACCAGCGGCCACGTGCCCGTGGCTGGGCGGCAGGCGTCAAGCGCACGCTCAACGATGTCATCACGGCCAGGCTTGTGGAGGCTCCACAACGCTGCGGCTGTCTTCGGCCCATAAATGCCGTCAGCTTCACCGTCACCCATATACTCAGCTTGCCAACGCTTCACCAGCTCGCGCTGGCCAAGATCGTGCTCATCTTCCCAGGCGTCTTCTTCCATCAGCGCCAGCGCCAGCTTCGTCAACTTCATTTCGTCATCCTCCACGTTGCCCATGCACCCGCGGCGAATCCTACCACGGCAGCGACCGCGACGTGCCACACCGGGCGCGGTTTCTCAACGGGCTTGATGACGGTCAATGTTGTGGGCGTGCATGGCATCGCCAGCGGTATCGCGGCGCGGCGCTTCCATTCAGCGAGTGAGTCTTTGCACGCACGCAAGTCGATCGACGCACGTGCGCAGCGCTTGGCCCCTTCGATCGGCAATATCACACCGTGGCAGGGCGCGGGCTCTCCCTTCCTCGCGCCCCACGCACGGCGGCAGGCACTTGACCACACATTCAGCGGCATCAGCAGGGTGAGGATTACTGCTGCGGCGATTGTGCGCATCACAGGTCAAGCGCCTTGTTGATTGCTTCAGCGATCTTCTCAGGGTCATCGCTCTGAAGACGCGCCTCCACCTGAGCAGCTGCGGCAGCGGTCTCGCGCATCCGTGAGACGTAGGCGTCAGCAGCCTTGCGCTCATTGCGGGCCTTGATGGTCATTGTGCTGAGCTCATCGCGCAGGTCAACAACCAGCGCCCGATAGCGGCGCACTTCGTCTTCAGCGGCTTGCGCTTTGACGTAGAAAAAACCCGCCAAGCTCGCAAACAGCGCAGCCGACAGCACGCACGTCACAACAGCTGCAATCATTAGAATGCTTCCTCTGTGACCGTCTCAGGGCGTGCCCACCGTGGCAGCTCCAGCGTATCACCCGCATAGTCTGGCCACTCTCCAGACGCTTCGCAATCGCGGATTGCACGCCAAACCCGCCGCGCCTCGCTCTCACCGTAGGCGATGGCCTCAGCATCAAGCCAGATGATGCGCCAGCTCTGACGCGGCTGACGGCTCTTCGACAGGTTCAGCGGCGAGTTACTCACCTTCGGCGTCTGCACCAGTAGAATCCCATAGCGGTCGATGGGGTGACCTGACTGACGAGCCAGCTCGCCATACGTCCACACCTGCCCAAGCCAGTGCCGTTGCACAGCTGCGCGCTGAATAGACGCGGGCTTGATGTCCGTGGTGGTCTTGACGTCGATGATGGCGTTGCCGCACACCATGTCAGCTTTACCCTTCACAGATGCACCCTCAATCTGCCCCACCATCGCCATCTCAGCGTGTGGCTGGTGAGCCAGCACCCACAGGCGCGCTTGTTCGCAGCGCGCTGTCAGGTCATCCATGAGCTCCTGAGTCACCAAGAAGCGCTCACCCATGATACCGGCCAGCGTGGCTTCTGCTTCTTTCTTGAGCCTCCACGTCATCTCATGACCGGGCCACGTCCATCCACCCAGACCCTTGACGATCTTCGGCGCTACTGCGTAGTGCTTTTCAACCTCTTCAGGCTCTAGGATGAGGGCGTGCATTAGCGTGCCCATCTCCATGGCATCCGTGGTCTCAATCGGTCGAGTCCGTTGATCGTATGCCTCAGCGGGACACTCAAGCACATGCTTGGCCGTGCTCCAGCTCCACCGATTCAAGGCCCTATATGTTGCGTCATCGACGTTGAGCACACCCATCAGAAGGGCATCCCGCCACGGCTCTGACGCTGCGGCTGCGGCGCTCGATCGCGGCGCTCGTGCTGGGTCACGTTCTGGGCTCTGACGCCCATGTAGGTGGTCCCGTTGTGTTCACGCGCTGAGAGCTCACCCATCACGGTGACAGCATCCCCCTTGCGCAGCTCCGCACACCACTGGGCAGGCTTGCCCCAGACGGCGACGTCCCACCACGTACTCACGGCTCGATCTCCGTACCCAACACGGCACCCAACTCGCAAATTGCAAACTGATTGCCCATTGATGTCGCGCAGTTCCGCATCTGCCCCCAGATTACCCACAATTGTGATCATTCCTGGCATGACTCTCCCCCTATAGCGGCACGTCTAGCGCCTTCGTTACCTCATCAATGAGGTTGTCAAACTCTTCATCACTCAGGCCGCGCCAGGCGTTGAAGTTCCCTAGGCGCGCAGTGAGCTCGCCGCGGACTTCATCAATGCCACCTGTCTGCTCAGCCAGTCCAATCAGGCGCTGCATCCGTCCTTCAATCGACGGCGCTGCGCTGAGCTTGGCTGCGGCTGGCTGGCGGTCTGTGGTCTCTTCAACCAACCCCAGAGCGGCCATCAGGCTGCGGCGTCTGCCGTATGTTTCAACCTTTCCAGCAGCTTGCTCACCGCTCAGAATCTGACGGCCACCCTTCGACTCAGGGATCGTGATGGGCGCACTAAAAGCCCCGTCAATGCTCTCGCCCGTCTCAGCGTGGGTGAGCGTGCAGCTCACCTCCAGCATGACGCCTTGCGACGTGTCCACGGTTCGCGTGGTCCACCGGCGCACAATCCCCAGCTCCATGAGCGCAGCGTCAACCGCTCTGAGGATGCCGTCCATCGACGCATAGCGACCAATGCCACCGCTCGCGTCTCGCTGGATGGTGATGTTGCGCTGTATCCAGAGCAGGCCCAGAGTCAGGCTCTGCTTGTCTTTCTCAGTGATTTTCATGTGCTCTCCCGTTCACATGTTGTGGTTATCTCATCCCGATGCGGCGCGCTGTGACTCATTGCGCACTTGCCTGATTGCCTTGAGCGCCTGATGAGGTGACCTAACAACGGCATAGAACCCCCCGGCCTTGCGCCAGGCGTCACGCCATCGCTTCTGCACTGTGCTCAATCGTCCTGTTTGCGTCTTGCATTCGAGAGCCACCGCACGGCCATCGACAACACACAGAATATCAGCCACGCCAGCCACGCCAGCACGGACCAAGCCTCCGCGCCCCATGAATGCGCCCGCGTTACGTCGTTCACAATACACCCCGTCTAGCGAGCCGATCGCCAAGAGGACAGACGCTTGAACCTTTGCTTCAGTATCCATCCCTCGTTTTGTAACTGATGGAGACTCCAGCGCCAATGATAACCTGCGGCGATGCGTTGACGCTCGATCTGTTCCCACTTGCCGCGGTCATACCAGCCGTCAGGCATCGGGCGCACGGGCTTGGGCGTGCCGTCAGGACCAGGCACCACCAGCGCGAGCTCTTTGCGCTTGAGCTGCTGGATCTCCCGGCGTGGCTTCGGCACTGGCACCGCTCCGCATCGCGGGCAACCAGGCGCGTCAGGTCTGCGCTCATAGATCGCTAGGCACTGCTCACACGTGGTGCAGGTAGGCACGTCGCCGCGTTCTTGCTTCTCTTTGCCTTCCAGCGTCCAAGCTGGTGACGCAGCTGGGTGACCATGACGGTGAGCGTTGCCACCTTGGTCGATGACCACACAGTCAGTCTTGTCTGGTGACGGTCGCAGCCCGCGCCCCACCATCTGAAACCAGAGCGCACGGCTCTGCGTGCATCGAGCCACCACCACCGCACCCAAGCTGGGCACGTCCAATCCTTCAGTCAAACAGCCATAGTTGGTCACCACGTCGAGCTCACCAGCCTCAAGGCACATCAGCACACGCGCACGGATCGCGGCATTGGTGCCCCCATCAATGTGCGCGGCCTTGTAGCCTTCAGCCTTCAGCGCATCACGCAGTGCTTTGCTGTGCTCCACAGACGACGCGAAGACCAGCACAGTGCGACCCTGGCAGCGCTGGCGTATCTGGTCGAGCGTGTCACCCAGAATGACGCTCGCCGCATACTTCGCCCCGGCGTGCTTCGGTGACAGCTCGCCGCTCACCGTCTTGCGTATTCCCTTCATGTCTGGCGTCTTCGCTGACCACACCACAGGCGGCACCAGGTGACCGTCTGCGATGAGCTGGCGCGTGCCCGTGGTCTCAACCATCGCATCAGCGATCTCACCCAGGCCGCGCCCGTCTGTGCGGCATGGCGTGGCCGTCAGCAGCAGGCTGCGTGCCGATGGCCAGCGCTCAAGGATTCTGCGGTAGGTGTCAGCCACGGCCAGATGGGCCTCATCGACAATCACCAGCGTTGGTGGTTTCACGCAATCTGCGGGCCGTCTCACCATGGTCTGCGCCATGCACACAGTCACGCGCTCATCACGTTGACGGTCTAGGCCAGCGGCGACGATCGACGGATCGAGCCCCAGCGCTTCGAGCTTGCTGACTGTCTGATGGACTATCTCGCGACGTGGCACGATGAACAGCACGCACCCACCACGGTCGATCGCTGACTTGGCGCACGCTGCGGCCAGCACGGTCTTGCCTGAGCCAGTAGGGGCGACCACCAGCACGCCACGCGCCCCAGCGGCGTATGCGGCGCGGGCCTTGGTCATTGCTTCGGTCTGGTACGCTCTGAGCTTCATGGCTTCACTGCAAGCATTCGCGTGAGCGCAGCTGCGGCTTGCTGTGGCACCACGGCGTTGCCGAGTGCGCGCAGCCTTGCAGCGCGGTTGGTGCCTCGTTTACGCGGTATTAGTCGCGGCGGCTCGTGTTCCGCTTGTTCATAACCGCGGCCAAGCGGCCAAGCGTGGGTGTCTGCTGGCACAGCATCAGCGTCAGACCAGCCAGCAGGCAAGCCCATCAGCACATCGACCCATGATGGATTCAGAACGCCCATGTCTGCATATTGAGCGGTTACCGTTGGCAGTGTTGGCGAGTGTCGACGCATCGCGGCTGGCTCTCTTCCTCCATCTTTGTAGTCTCGCTTGCGCGGCGTCGGCCAATTGCGGTCAAGCGCTGCCAGCTCATCCCATGACGGCGCAAAAAGATCGCCTTGGAGACATGGATTGGGCAAAACAACGCAGCCGGCTGCATCTCGCACAGCTAGAATAAACACCCTGCGGCGTGAGTGTGGCGCACCCGCGTCATATGCTCTGCACATCTGCCACAGTGAACCATAGCCCAGCGCAGCAAGGTCGCCATGCACGCGCGCGCGGTATTGCATCAGTGCTGGCACGTTTTCAAACACCACAAACCGCGGAGTCAGCTCGCTGACCAAGCGCATCATCTCGCTGTAGAGCCCAGACCTAGCCCCATCCAAGCCTGCCCGCTTGCCTGCAATGCTCAGGTCTTGGCACGGAAAGCCGCCACAGATCACGTCAACTGGCTCAAGCACATCAGAGCTCACCTGCGTGACGTCGTCAAACCGCTCAGCATCTGGCCAGCGCGCAGCTAGCACCTTCTGGCAGTAGGGCTCACGCTCCACTTGCCACACGGTCTGAGCGTCAAACACTTGCTCACATGCGAGGTCGAGCCCGCCGATACCTGAAAACAATGACCCGATCTTCATGCGATCCCCTTCTGCGTTGCGGCTGATGCCGTTGATGGGGATAGCGTCTCACGCTATTTGCGGCCAGTCAACCGCGCGCGATATCTCTGCGCCACGGTCTGCACCCTCGATCCGCTCACCGTAGACATACGCCGCACCGTCATCGATCGGGATGACCTGGCAGCTGGTGCGCTTGCCGTCCCAGGTCAGCACGGCCAACCCTTGCTGCCAATCTACACGCTTATGGACGGCGGGCACCACACCATCAACGCGGCACAGCGTGCCAGGTGACGCGGCAAAGATCGTCCGCGGGCCACGTGGACCCCAGACCGTGCGGCAGCCGTATTCACGGCGATGGATATGCCCCACAACCTGCGACACGTGCGCACCCTTGAGCATACGCGCCACGGTCGCAGCTCCACCGCTGGCTACCGTTGACCCGTGGTGTGCCTCGCAGTCATCGTGCAGCGTCACGCGCTCACCATACGGGCCAACGTAGTCGATCCCCAGCGCTTCGAGGGCCAACAAACGGCGCCAGGTCACCAGCGGTCTGTCTTCACCGGCTGGTGTCACATTTACCAGCTCAGGCATACCGCTCAGCAGCGCACGATCAATCCGATCCTCGTGGTTGCCTTCTAGGTAGACGATCTCAGCCAGCGGGCAGGTCTCGCGCAATCGCGCCAGCCACCAGTGGAGCTCTTCGATCGTCGGCTGGGTCGTTGCGCGCAGATCGGGCGTCACCGGCCAGCGCTTCGATCCTTCGGCAAAGTCCACCATATCACCCAGCAGCACGATCCTGGCAGGCTTGAGCAGCGCGGCCACCTGCACAGCGATGTCCCACGCGCGTCGATCGTGCAGCGGCTCAAGCCGTTGGTGACGATCAACCCACCGATAGCCGTTCTGGCTGTCAGGTATCACCAGCGTCACGTCAGGGTCAGCAACCTGCACCCGGTCAAACGTCTGGCGCGGCTTGACAGGTGACCAGACCCAGGCGGGATGCTCACGCAGTGACGCTTTGACCTGCCAGAGCTGCACCACGCCACCACCTGCGCGCTGTGCTTCGTAGGCGTTAGCGCGCCAGCTCTCCACATACCAGCGGTCTGTGTCTACCTCAGCGCGGTCGAGCAGCTGGCCCAGCGAGCTGATGCGCCCGCGCCCGTCGATCGTCCAGACGCCATCCTTGACGCTGCTGTCAATCCGCTGGTGGTCCGTGGGTGGCTGGGCCTTCGTGCGCGCCATGCCTTCAGCTTTGGCGCGGTCCATGCACAGACGGCGCAGCTCCTTGAGCTCATCGTCAGTCAGGCCAGCGAGGTCATGCTTGCACCTGTTACGGTTCCAGCCCTCGTTGCGCCATCGGCGCCAGAGAGGCGCATCAGAGCGCATCCCCGGTTGATCGACCATCTCACTCAGATCGCGCATGTTGCCCCTCCAACTTGCGCACATTATACACAAAAGCGCCGATGATGCCCCCACGCGCTCAGCATGGACGGGCACCACCGGCTGGCTCACCGTTGACGGCTCAGTCACTAACGCTCAACGGCTCGCGTCTAGTCGTTCCAGTTAATCACAGACTTGGGCATTGGCCGCGGGCCATCGCCATCGATGCCAATCATCTCATTGAGCGCAGCACGCCAATCAGACACCAGGCGCAACCCTCGCAGGCGGCGCGCTCCCCCCTTCCGGATGGGCTCAGCGATGCCGCGGCGCTTGAGCTCTTCAGTCATCCTGCGCTGGTGCCATCCACGATCCAGGCCAGCTCGCTCAAGATACATGCTGCATGAGTACCAGAGCTGGGCGCTGGTCTCGTCGTTGTCCGGTGAAACGTCACAGCAGATGTCCAGCCATTCAGCCAGAACGTCTTGATCACGCTGGTACTCACTCACCGCTTGCGTCACTGCGGCGCACTTAGGCAGGCCGTGGCGCAGGTAGTCACGCGCAGCACGCACGCACCACGCCAGAATCCCAGACGCTTCGTTGCGCAGCGTCTCAGGTAGGTTCTTGTCGCAGTCAGGTGACTCAGGGTCAAAGTGCGCCTTGAACGGAATCACCTTGATGCGGCGCCAGATTCCCTTATCAGTGCCTACGATCTTCGGCGCCGCGTTGCCGTCAATCCAGAGGGTCATCTTCAGGCGCTCAGTGACGTTGTTGGCGTGCATGTAGCGCGCTGTCATCTCTCCACCACCTGTCAGGCGTTTGATCTTGCTCTCATCAAGCGCGCTGGCCTTCACTTCATCAACGCAGACCATACGCGCCCCAAATAGGTGCGCGCTGTCTGTGCTGTGCCCCTCGTTTGACTTCCAGCTGATGAGGTTCGGGACGGCCAGGCGCGCATGTTCACCCAGCACGCTGCGCAGCGTGCCCAAGAAGGTGCTCTTACCGTTCGACCCGATGCCCAAGCAGAACAGCGCCACATGGTCACGCTGGTCACCAAACAGCGACATACCACAGCAGATGCGCACATATTCGATGAGCTCCGCGTCACCACAGAAGATCTCCTCGAGGAAACGCTCCCACCGCGGACACTCACCCTCCACCTTGACGCCTGTGCTCACCCTCATCAGGTCATCAGGCGTGGCGGCGCGCACCTTCCCAGACCGGAGGTCAACGATGCCGCTGGCCGTATGCAGAAGATACGGGTCAGCGTCCCACCATTCACGGCGGCTGGCGATCTGTGGCAGCGTGCTCGCGCAGCTCAGCGAGCTGGTCATCCTGCCCCATGCCCGCGCCTTGATGGCCGCTGAGACCGCGGCCTTGCGTGCCTTGTCGTCTTCAACGTTGTGGGCGTTGTCCATCAGCGTGTCAGCGGTCACCTTTACCAGCTCATAACGCTCAAGCACTTCATCAGCGCGCCACCGGCTGTCTCTGTTATCCCAGGTCAGCCAATCATCCTCACTGGCGATGTATCGCAGCGCGTCACCGTGCTGAGCTGCTATGACTTCACCGATGCCAATGTCTGTGAGGTCAAGGTGATCATCTTTGTAACTCATCGTCTCTCCCTTAACCGCTCCAGGCGAGCAGCGGCGCTCTTGACCCCAGGCCCCACGTACTGCGCAGGCTTGGCATAGTCGCTCAATGTCCCTCTGAATAACCGCATCACGTCACCCAATCCCCGATGCGCGCAATGGCCGTGCATACACTTAAACCCAGGCAGCGCACCTTGGGCGCCTGCTGGCCATATCATGGTGGCAGTCGCTGCGCTCTCACTGCTGTGCTCATGTTGCCAAGGGCACGTTACCCCATACCCCCCGCGGCGTTGCGCGTCTAGCAGTAACCCAGCATCAGAGAACAGGCCAACGATATCGAGCGTGCTGACGTCGATGCCTTGACGCATCGCACGTGGTGACGTCTTTGTCAGTCGCTCAATCGTCTCAGGCCGTGGCGCTGGCCGCGTCTTCGGCAGCTCAGGCACACCAGCCAGGATATCCCGCCAGCGGTAGATTCCCCACGCGCTGACGTGCAGCAGCTCCACCGGCTGAGGCTCGCGCTTGAGGTTCAGACCACCGGGCACACGCAGCACACGCGATAGATCCTTGCAGGCAGTGTCACCACCATACAGGCGCGCCAGGCGCTCTTGGGCCGTCTTAAACTCATCCAGCGGCATGTCATCAGCGACCACCCAGTATGCGTGATACTTCCGTGGTGAGCTCTCAACCACGCACGCGGGCTCAAGGTGCCACTGCGGCACGTCTTGCGGGGTGTCTAGGTCTACAAACAGCGCACGCACGCGCTTGATGTCTTGGGCGCGTCTGCCCCCATCAGTGTCGTTGATGGTCATGAAGACGCCACCACCTGCGCGCTGCGTGGCGTTGAGCCATGACAGCACGTCACGGGCTCGCGCATGGCGATGCGTTGGCCGCACCTTGGCCGTCTTGCTGTCAGCAAACACTTGCCAGACCTGCGGCTTGCGGTAGTCGATGGCCAGGGCATCAAGCCACCGTCTGAGCGTGCGAGGGTTCATCATCTGTGACGTGTTCATCTCTCTCCGTGTAAGTGCATCAAGCGCGATAGTCAAGCCAGAGCAAAACCGCTGGACCGTGACGCAGTGTGACGCAGCCTTGACGCAGCCTTGACGCTCTAAACGCTAGACCGTGACGCACTGTGACGCACATGACGCACTTTTTTAGGGTTTACACGCATACACACGCATGTGCGCGCACGCATGTGCGAGGGTAACCTGAGAAAGCTGCGTCACTTGCGTCACGCTGCGTCACGGCATCACGTTTAGCGTTTGTCACCTGCGTCATATCTGCGTCATACCTGCGTCAAAGTGAGGGCCAGGTGAGCAGCATCCACAGGTAGCCACCACCCAGCCACAGCGCGATGGTGAAGACTTCACCGGCCAGCTCCTTGCGCTCATCCCAGCGGGCGCGGCGCCTGAACTCGATGGCAGCTGGGTCGTTGTAGCCATGGCGTATGGCGATAAGGCGGGCTATCTCTCGATTGGTCATGCGGTTCATTGGGTCACCTCCACGGGCACGCAGGTCAGGTCCCAGCCGTTGATGTTGAATCCCTGGCTGGTCACCTCATCGAGCTCAGCAGCAGCTTCAGGCAGTGAGCCATTGGCGTCATCTTCGAACGTCAGGCGCAGCTCAGCTTGGCCATCAGGCGAGGACAGCCACCATTCCCCGCGTGCATCGAGGTCGGAGGCAATAGTCACGTTATGTGCAGCGAAGGCATCAGCTGCGGCGTGTAGTTGATTCGTCATGGTCTCTCTCCGTTGCGGCGTCAGTGCCGTTGACGCAGATATAGCGGGTCGCGCAATACATGGCAAGTTATTTCTAACCTTGCGCGATATCGGCGCACACGCTATACGTCAGGGCCTGGAGGTGAGACATGGGCAAGCATCCATGGGCTGAGATGTTCCGTGCGTGGTGCGCAGAGTCAGGTGAGACTCAAGGTCAACTGGCTGAGCGCATTGGCGTCACGCAGTCAGTTGTGAGCGCGTGGAGCACTGGCAAGCGCGTGCCATCGGAGACTTGGCAGCAGACTATTGCTGAGCTCACAGCTGACAAAGTGCCAACGATGGTCGACGGCTACAGGCGCGGAGTAGGGCTGTGCGTCGATTGATAGGGCTGCGCTATCGGGTCCGCGTCTGGCGCTGGAGGGAGGCCGCAGCGGCCAACCTAGAGCGCGTGGCGCTATCTTATGAGCAGGGCCACCCCAGTTTCCACAAGGGGGGGACCCCACCGTGGGACCCACACCACGC
>Ga0222718_10000846_pt1 | contig 31392 bp, 31 predicted proteins | sample C33_27DmetaG_FD_165045 | JGI IMG/M metagenome (GOLD analysis project Ga0222718, IMG submission 165045) | Estuarine water microbial communities from San Francisco Bay, California, United States - C33_27D | ecosystem: Environmental > Aquatic > Marine > Unclassified | place: USA: California...
TAGGGTGGTGAAATGGGATGGAACAAAACAAACCGATCTTGAGTACGGTATTGGCAAAGATTATATTTTGAGTGACAATCTGGAGCAGGTGATTCTAAATGAAGCAGCTACCGCCGGACATTTGTTTACTATACTTTTAAATCCGCCACGCACACAGGGTGTCACTTTTCCGGAAGGAAGCTTCGCACCTGCAACACAAGAAGCGATTGCCGACCAATTTGCAAGAATGTCCATTGCTTTGGATTTTAGGCTACAACGTGTTCCTAGCTTAATTGCTACCTATTCCGGGCAGTTGCCCTTTAATCCTAAGGGAAATGCTCGCAAGGTTGTTGGTATTTCAGAGGATGAAGATAGCTTTACTTTGTTTTTGGCGACTGATATTTTTCCTCCTTTTGGTGGCGATGCTGAAGCGGGACGCCTTTTAGAAGTTGATGCAAACAAAACCTGGCTTACTGCCGCACCGCTTATCCATAAAGATGGAAAAATGGTATGTGATACCTCTTTAGAAGTCCCAACAATTAAAATTGGAGATACGCTGTTTTCGGCTAATACAAATGATGATATTAAATTTAGTTTGGATGGTGAGGGCAATTATGTTGGCATTGAAAGGGAGGGAAATCAATTAACCTTAATTCCAAAAGAAGGGGGGGCCGGAGATGCAGATCTAATACCTGGCGACGGCCAGGTGGGTTATGCTTGTTACTATTTGGGCGAAAAAAGCATCGGTGTGATGCCGACTTTGGGATATGTTCAAAACCGCACAATAGTCTCCGATAAAATAAATTCTAGCACCCTAACGCTTTTCAATGACCAAGGCAAATTTCCGAATCTTGAATATCTCACCTACCAAAATTTGGAGTACAAAAGCACTTTTCTCAGCGCCGAAACCAACTACGAGAACCACCAAATTGCCTTTGATTTTGATCCAAGTAATGTAGTAAACGGAAAATTTGTTCAACTTTACAAAGAGGAGATTACCCTAAACAATCGGACCTATATCCGCATTGCAATTCGCGAATCCGATGAGGATCCAAGAGGAAATGTTTCGCTTTCTCCGAGCACACCGAATCCCAGCAAAGGCCAAATATGTGTATGGGAGGGGCACAATGATGACGATACGCAAAAATTCATGTATGCCGGAAAACTAAAGTTTTTGGATTCAGCTATAGACGATCATATTATTTTTGAAGAAGGTGGCCTTAATGATATCTTTTTAAAAAAAGTAAACTTCACATTCCACCATGAGGGTACGGCAGCTAGTGTTGAAATAGATTGGAACAACGGGTTAACACATTATTTGGTGTTAACCGATGCCACCACCACCATCACATTCAAGCAAACCTCAATTGCTCCGGCAGCTTTTCAGGGAACGCTAATATTCATTAAAGGGAACAGTGATCTTTCAATAATAGCATGGCCGTCCGGAACTCTGTGGCCGCAAGGAGCAAAACACACTGAGCTTAGTGGGGTTGAGGATAATGTGTTTGAATTTTACATTACTGCCTTGGTAACTGAAAATGAGGTAAAATATTTTATTTCTCCGGGCATTTTGCGTACTGATCTCGATACTACAACTGTGGAAAGCATTGCTAGTGATGCTCAGCCTAATCAATTGGTAAAATATGTTGGCACCACTGGAAAATTTATTATTAATGACCAAGAAACAACGATTGAAAATGAAACTTTAAAGAATTGGGATTTCGTGAAATTACACCGAACTCGCCATTCACGTGGAACAGCTACAATTGCCATAGCTAGCGGATTATTAACAATAGATCTTAGTAAAGCAAAAGTATTCAATGTTGATTTAACGGGTGGCATTAATTCTTGGAATTTTTCGAATATACAGGATGGGGCTTTTCAAATTCGCTTCACAAATACAACTGATGAAACAATAGTATGGCCTAGCTATTTCCTGTTTGAAAACGGGGAGCCACCAGAGTTAGAAGGATCTTCGAACCTACAATTTTTTGCCGTCACGCGTCCTAGCGTAAAAATCTTTGTTACTGTGGATGCGATAAATCTTGAGGAATTGTAGGAAAATTAACAATTGGTGATAGACTAAGATTTTTTGTGGGGGAAAAATGAAATCAGAAATTGAAGGCAATCAGCTCATGGAGAAAATTTTTTTAAAATGGTGTCGAGGAGTCATGCCTGAAAAGCTTGCTAGAAAACACAATATTTCAACTCTAATGGTTTATGAGATAGTTACTACAATAATGCTTCGAAAACTTTTTAAAATGGGCTGGAAAGAGCATTATGCATTCCGCGCAAACAGTTGATTAATACTACCAAAAGTTGTAATATTTTAGCTTAGCAAAGAGGAAAACATGCGCTCCAGAAAAAATATCCCGACTCAATTTAGATTGGATAGCGATGGATCAGCTGAACCAAACGAAATCGCTCGATTTGTAGATGGGCAGACCATTGAAGGCTCTGGGCTAACATTCATTGATGGGGCAATCAAAGAGGAGGTCGAATTTGGAGATGTTAGGGTTAGATCCGCCTATTTTCCTCTTAATGATATTTCTTCTTCTAGCGGGGTATTGACTGTTAATTTGGATTTGGGCACAGTTTTTCGCTTCACTCATAATGAGGATATTACCCTTTCATTTTTAAATATCCCCGTTGATAAGGTGGTTTTTATTACCATTGTGCGAGTTCAAGACAATAGTAGTACTTCGCATGATATCGATTGGGATTCTAGCAGTGGCGACTTTGCCTTTCCAGCATCAGAAAAACCAATTTTAACTGCTATCTCTGGGGCTAATGATGTATTGACATTGCGTACCTATAACGGTGGTTCCAATTTCGTTGTTAATTTTGTGGGGAATTTTGCATGATGAATCTGAACATGCCGCCTGTTTTGTCTTTGCAGACAAACACGGCGATTTCACTGACGTTAGCCAACACCGGCGCACAATATGTGGTGTTTTCAAATACCCTAAATGTGGCCAACAAGGGCATATACCTTTTCTCCTTTTGGGCGAAGAATCTGCAAACCATTGATGCTCTTACGTTGTTGGATTCATCCAGCAATGAAATCATCGCTCTGAAGATTACCGATACCGGTGGAACCGGTAGAGCCTTTGTTTTTGAGTGGGAAGGCAATGCCATTGGGACGGCCGCTTTTACCTTTGTTGCTAATAAATGGAACTATTATTCGGGGTGGGTAAATATCAATTCCGGCTCAGAAAAAATAATTTTAAGCATCAATAATGAAGAAATCATCAATAGCGATAGCTTTACTGGCACCTCAACTTTTCCGGAAATAAGCACCATGCGCGCTCTAGCTAACTCCTCGCCAATAGGAGGGCTGTTAGCCCTAAATCAGCTTTGGGCGGTCAAAAGCACTACTTTAACTATTACTAACGTGCTGGCCGGATTCAAGATGAAAGTGGGCAAATATTGGAACAATAGCGGATTAAGTGCTATTGGACAAGCTGCCTTGATTCAACTTAATACTTTTGGCAAAACAAGCGGCTTATTATATAACGGTGCGACGGAAGCTCAGGCAATTTTGGTTGGTGGGGTTGGATTTTCGATAGTCACTAACGAGGATATTAGATTATGATTAAAAAAAGCGCAATTCAACGTAGTATTACCTCGCCCGGTGCGTCTCGGACAGACGATATAGCTGTATTTTCGGATGCTAGTGGTAATGTAATTAAAACTTCAAATATTCGAATGGTTAACGGGAAAATTATCGACAAGGTGACGTTAGATAATTGCTTTGTCAGTGCCCTTAGCGATACCAGTCAAACAGTTTCGATTTTGAGTGGAACTTTAACTATCGACATGAATCTGGGGAATGTTGCAGTTTTCACACATGATGCTGATTGCAAATTAGCGTTTTCTAATATTCCCTCTGATGGGGTTTCATATATTTATTTAATTCGTAACAAAGATAACACCGACACCGCGCGAAACATCGATTGGGCGGGATCTACCCCTACCTTTAAATCATCTGGGGGTGTTACCCCGGAGTTAACTCAAGAGCCGCAAGCTATTGACGCTCTGTTACTAGAAACTGCAGATGGCGGTTCAACCTTCAATGTGGCCTTAAAGATTGCCAATGCTAAAGCTTTCCCTGGACAAAATGTAAAACATGTCTAAACCTGACTTTGATCATGAGATTGATTGTGCCTTTAAAACAATTTGGTCATCAGTTTGCGATAGTTTAAAGGCCATCATGAAACTACACCACATAGAAGCTGAGCTAAAAAATTTTAATGCTGAACAATTGACAAGCGCCGAAGAAATAAGAAAGAATGCTCGGAATTTAAAAGACATAGATGAGGTATTGGGACAAAGCCAAAAACTTATTAACTACCTATTGAGTTTAAAAAATGAAGATTAAGGAGGAGAAAAATGCAAACAATCGATGAATTTATTGCGGACCCAGCTATTAAAAGACGACTCGAACAAGAAATTGTTGACCTAAACAATGGAATAAAAAAAATACATTTTTCCTTGAAAGATTTAAGTACTACGCAGGCTGAAATTTTAAAATACAAGATTCCTTCTAATTATACGAGTGTGTTGGATGATTATTTAGAACTAATTTTACGTTTATCTGACCATCTAAAAAAAATCCTAAATGCCAATAAGGTTGAGGAAATACATGATGAAGCAAGCAAAAAGTCTGTTTAAGGTTGTTTTTCAAGCAATACCTCTAACTCTTCTCCCAATTCTTGATCCTCAGTGTGTTGTAAAAGATTTTTAATGCTCTCCTTTCGCTGCAATAATGTAATTTTTCCTCTGGTGTATTGCTCGTACAAAAACAAAAGATATGTGATTATGACATCTCGCTCGCAATATCGGCTAATAGTGTCATATTCACAATCATAGAAAAGATCTTCAACTTCTTTTCCACTCACCCCCTCTAATTTTGTGGGCAGCTGAAGAAAAGATGCAATGTTATCTAGTCCAATATTGCGTCTACTGGGGCCCGAATACCAATGCATGAGATCTTTGTGCCACTCAGAATTCGCAGCTAAATAGCCTTCCCATTTGGAAAAATTTTCATAAAGACAAGCCGCAGAAATATCATGCTTCATTGCTCTTAAATTAACGACAGGGACATCAAAATTTCGTCCATTATAGGTCACAAAAATTGGTTTAGATTCAGCCACTAGGTCCTTCAAAAACCATGACAAAAGTGCTTTTTCGTCCACATTAACATTGGTATGCAATTGTTCTATTTCAAAGCCTCGAGAAGAAGAAGGAGAAACTAAAAGGATTCCAATTGCTACAATTCTGTGCAGAAAATTCGGCAAAAAAGTAGTAGCAAAGCATTCAGTGAGAGCACTTTTAAGCTCCTTGTTTGAATTTCCTTTCACTAGAAGCGGACAAATGGACGGTGCTTGCTCAACATCCGGAATCGTCTCAATATCAAAAATCAATAGTTTATTATCAAACGAAGGCGTGGAGGGTTTAAAAGATTGCATACTGGTTGTTAATTTTAAGACGGCAAGTAAACTGTATTCAGTTTACCTTTGATTTTCAAGATGGCAGATAACAAAATTAGCACAACTCATATTTCTGATTTTCCTGATTATTTCGGAAAAATTGCTGAAAAGGTTAGATTACTTATTTTTTGGGCTACAAAAGATACTACAAAAATCCTGCAATCAACTAACTATGACCGATTACATTTTCTTTCAAAGACGGCTCCTATCTCTTTCCCTGCAAAATTTAAAGTTCTATTATTGCTGATAAAGGAGCTTAAAGAATTTCTAGAGACTCATGGACAACTTCAGCTTCCAGAGACTATTCAACACCTTTTTAGGCAAAAGCTAGAGGATGACAATAAACTTGACTTACTTAAATTATTCTTATCTATTTGCCAAGAGTTCGAGTTCAGCAATTTAAAGGACATTTCTTTTGGAGAATTGGTCTTTGAGCTTATTCGTGATTTGTATGTCGAAAATGTTAAAATGCATTTTCAAAAAGCTCTAGATTCTGAGCAAGGAATAACATCATCGTCTATTAACGATTTCGTCACTCAGCTTGAAAAACTTTTAAGATCACATGCTCTTAATGATAGTCTCGTAGGAATTGAAGACAAATGCTATTGTATCTCAGATGTTGAAAATATCACAAACGATCCCTTGCAAGCTTCTCAATCCTCACGTGAAAAAGACCGTGCATTTTTGGAAACACGTCTCTTTGATAAAAAATCTTACATTTCAACAGGTTTTCCTACATTGGATGATAAATTAGGAGGGGGATTGCCTATCGGTGAAATTACAGTTTTGGGGGGATTTTCTAGACATGGAAAAAGCACAATAGCTATGAACATAGCCATTGCAGCAGCTAAAGATTATCCCACGCTTTTTTATCCGCTCGATCCTCCAGATGCGGAAAGAGTGTTGCGTAACATTTACCAGGTATTAAGGGAAAGACGTTTTCGCAATCTAGCTGATTTTTATCAGGATTATTATAGAAATTTGAATACCTATATTGATCTTCTCCCAGAAAAAATTCCTCATTGGATTTTAATGAATCCAGTAATGATGGAACATCCGCCCTTGAAAATCCTAACTGACCTAGATTCAATTTTAATAGCTTTAAAGAACATTAAAGGGCCGGGTCTAATGGTCATTGATTATGTTCAAGTGATTAGAGATTTGCGAGAATCTCAGGATACACGCGTGCAATGTTTTGATCTCATTTTAGGCAAATTAAAATTAGCGGCCTATGACAATAATATTGCAATTCTACTGTTATCTCAAATAACACGTCCTCCTCGGGGATTTTGGAATTACGACAATTGTATTTGTGGGCCAGATCTAGACACCATGTACAAAGGAACCTCGGCTTTAATGGAAGAAGCGGCAGCTACCATAAACATTCACTATTGCAATTTAGCTATGCAAGCAGTTCCCTATTCTAAAATTGACATTTCTCAGGATATAAAAGATCCATTTAAACCTCTTAAACTTACCTGGGAAATTGCTAAATTACTCACCAAAGGCATCGTTCGATTCTCAGTGTCCAAATCCCGAGAAGCTGCAATTGATGATGAGTCAGCAGTTTTTGTAGATATGACAGATTTTTGTGCCAAAGAGGTTTTGTGGATGAGCGACAATTTTTTTGAGGTTTTAATTACCCAGGGATATTGTAATGCATATGGCCTCTTGGAAAAAAAACTAGATACTTATGTTGAGGCGTTGGAAAAAAGAAAGCAAGTCCTTTTGAAAAGAGAAAAAGAGCCTGAAGATTTTCAAGAAAGGCTTTCTAATCCTGTTCAGGAAAGCAAGGAAATTTTTCGGAAGTATTTTTATGATCGCGAACCAGATCCTCCAACGCCAGATTATTAAAGTGGGCAAATTTTTTGTAATCTATATGAAGTTGCATTTGCTGTTTACTTTCAATCAACTCTTTGCATGTGAAAAGCTTGGTGAAAACCCACAACAAGATCTTCCAATTTTCCGCAAACTCAGGAGGAATTTTCCACAAAAACCCATTTATAGTATAAAAAGCCTGCATTTTTAGAACATTATCTTTCGCATGTGTTAAGAGCCATGCACGTTTACGAAATCGCCGCATCCAAGTCACAATGGATCCATCGCTTTTGTCGAAACAATAAATATTTACTTTCGATGGATTCTCACATACCTTGTACTTTAAGCGACTTTGCAAAAGCTCCTCTATATGTTCTTGCGCTTTTCCAGAGATCACCGCAAGGGCAATGAAGATTTCCAACGTTGATTTTAAAGGTTGAATTTTCATGAAATCTGAGGAGAAGAGATCCGGAAAACGTTTCATACCAAATTAAGCAAATTTAACCCGTCTATAACATATCGGAAAGCGTCTGTGGCATGGGAATGAATTCCCTTTGTATCTGGAACAGTGTTCATTGCATCACGATAAGCATAATTCTTTAAATGATTGAGCCCTTTGCTGCACTTATCGGCAAAAAACACATTCTTTTTTTCTAAGAATATTCGGACGCGGTCTATTGAATCCATGACTTTAGTTTTTGGGAGTCTCATTAAAGGTAAATTTGCGCGTTGCAAATGTATTAAGCGCGATTCTAAATGAGCAAATTCCGGCTGCACAACATCATGTGGTACAAAAATTCTTGCATATTGAAGCTTAGCTTTGCGCTTCTCTAGTTCGTGAACATATACTGAAAAAGGCTTTCCCGCTCCTTCAAAATAATCAAAGAAAATCCAATTGCCATTCCGCTGAGTGCACCACCAAAAAACGGTATCCGAGTCAGTGATACCCAGATCCATAGCTACAAAAACAGGTGTCTCATGATATTTAAAGGTACCCTCTTCAGTGAACTTTTCTTCTAATTGCTCATAGAATACTGCATGCGCATGAGGTACAGTGTAATCGCAATTAAATTCTAGCTCTAATGCTGATTTGCTCATAGCAAGAGAAGCATGTTCAAATTCCTCGTCAGTTAAATAATGGTTATCTTTTTGCGTGACCGTGCTGATATACCAACCACGTTTTCCCTTCATGTCTTCATACAATGCGACTAAATGTGAGTTTGGACATGGGGTAGATGCAAAAATTAGTTGCCCTTTGCTGCGGGTTAAAGCCGGCACTACTGCATTAAAAACTTGTTCGGGACGGTGGTAATAAGCATATTCCGAAAGAATCACCATTTTTATTTGATCTCCGCGCAATGAGATATCTTGTTGAGATGATCCTACTCCCACAAGATGAATCGTGGAGCCATTAAAAAGCAGGATTACAAATCCACCACTGCGAGAAACTTTTTTTACCGCAGCTCGGGGAAGGTAATTCGAGCACATTCCCTTTAATATATCATCATGGCCAACAGTAATACTTTTTCCGGTTTTCATGCACGGAAAAACGTAATAATATTTGCCCGGTGTTTCTAGAGCTTTTTTTACCATAGCGTAGAAAGCGATAACATCCTTTCCTGCCCTTCTTCCCCAAAAAAGCATATTGAAAATAGACATATTGTCTAAAAAATGTCTTTGGTAATCTGTGAACGGATAAGGAAAGGTTGCCTCAAACTTTTTCTTTTGTCCCTTGAGCCCAAAGGATAAAAGTGCTCCTATGCTAGCTGGACGACGAGCCTGAAATAACTGGTACGTCATCTGGATTTTCTCCCTCTATGCTACATCTCAACAAAAACAACGAATCATTGGCTGCTTTAGCAGCATCACTGGAATTAGAAGTATTAAGCCGTTGTTCTGTGTGATACAACGCTAGGTTTTTGCAACGCTTAACGAATTTTGCGAATGCTTCTGGGTTTTCTAAATCGCATTCGGCATATGATGTATCACCATAGGTCTCATACATAGAAACAATATTTTTTAGTTCGGGTTTCCGTGCTAAAGCTTTTTTCAAGACATCTACTAATTGTGCTTTGCTTTGAAAATGTTTTTTTAATGAAGCCAAGCCTAAAGCTTCTAAGAATTTTTCCCAGGAAATGAATCCATCTAAGAAATTAACAATTCTTTCTTTGGTGATTAAATGATCTTTGCTTTTCAAAGCCGGCAAAACTAGATCTAGATCCATGATATCTTAAAAATCAAGCCTAATTTTTTATTATAACAAATATTAAAAAAGAAACAACCCTTTCTAAGAGCTCTTTAATGTAATACGAAGACTATTCTTTTTGTTTGGCGAGAATAGGCTCTGATTACTGCTTTTTCTCATCACTCATTTTTATGCCTCCGCAGCTGCACGACTATCTTCCACATTTCTACTATAATAGCATTCGCTCAAAAAAGAGTGCCTATAGGACAGTCCTTTTTTCAAAAAGGTGTAAGGATCTTGCTGATTAGATAAGGTCATTTTTCTTAAATCAATATTAAACATCCAATTAGCTGGATTCTCTTTTAGATATTTCGATAGTTCAATAGCAGCCATTCTTCCAGGAATATCTCCATCAAAACAAATGTTAAACCTTTTTAGGCTGTTCATCAAAGCTAATTTCTTTAGCCAGTTTTTCACCAGCACAAAATTAATTGCTGTGCCGCAAGTCGCAAGAGCAGAAAATCCATGCTCAAAGCAAGCTAAAACATCCGTAGGTCCCTCTACGAGGAAAAGCGTCGAGTATGATACTTTTTGATATTTTTCAAACAAATTTTCTCCATATAGGAAAAAACGTTTTTGAAATCCCTTTGAAAAAATATATTTACATTCATGAGAATCAGTAATATCTCGGCCTATGAGGCCTACTAACCGTTGGTCTTTGGAGAGAAAAGGAAAGATCAAACGATCGTCTGCAAATTTAAAATTTGCCAATTTAAAGTTTGCTTTCAATTTTCTAGAAAGGAAGCCCAATCTAAAAGCTTTTATCGTGTTGGGTGAAAACCGCGATAATGCGTAGCTTAAGGCTTTTTGAGCTTCTGGAGATGCCCAAAGTTCTGACTCCATATGCGTAATGAGCATCGGATCAAATTCCGTGCTTCCAGGGATCTCATCAGGGGAAGGAATTCTGTCTACGGGAACCTCTTTAGGTTTCTGAGCGATTTCTTTGACTGAAGAAGAAGTCCCAGGGAAGACTTTTTCGCCCGTAAAATACTCAAGTAGATCCAAAGAATCGCCACCCTTTTGACAGCTAAAGCAATAGAATTTTTGCTCTTCCAAGCTCCTATTAGTGTACAAGCAGAGAGAAGGAGTATTGTCGTCATGAAAAGGACACTCAGCAAAGTGATGTGCTCCAATTTTCTTTAGCTTCTTCAAAAACCTTTGAGCTACATCCAATAAAGGATGCTGTGCCCTCAGACAATTATAATTTATACTCATTTCCTTATTCACAGGTAAACATTTGTCTTCCCAAAGGGGTGAACTTCAGACTAGACGCTCATATGTTGCACAGCGAAGAGCCAGTGTCAAGAACAATTTTAACTCAGCATCGCGGTAAGCCCCTTCTCCCAAGTGGGAGTTGCCAAGTGCAAAACACAAGCTACAATAGATGCAGCGGCAGGGCATGCCGTTAGCGTCTGTGAAGTGAATCGCAAAAGCGGTGAATTGCAAGAGCAGTAAATCGTGAAAGCAAGGAAGTAATCGTGAAAGCGGTAAGTCGCGCGGTCAGCAGCAGAAACCACCCTCCTAGGCGGAAGAATTTCCTTCCTTTAGGTAGGATAGGATGTCAAGAGGGTAAAGATGAATGCACAAGAAATCGATAATCTTTTCACCATAATTGAAAGAACCTTACAACGCTGCACTTCAGATATTGAGCTGGCGTTAGCTAATCTTAGCAAGATACAAAAGATCATGGAAACCGAAAACCCAGATTCCATTTTTAGGTTTAGCGAAGAACAGGAAAAGATTCTAAAAAAATATGATGATCTGCTAGGGAATGTGTATCTTAAGATACGCGAAATCCGAAGTTTTGATCTTCCGTTTTGAGGATTCTAATGCCAATTTGTGCTAGACTAAGTGTGCTATTACATTGAGAAAATAGCGAAGAGAAATATGGGGGAGAGGATGCCTGATAGTTATAATTCCGGTGATTTAAAAGCAGGTGGATCCGCACCCCCAATTGAGCCGGGAAATGTATTAACATCTTATGATCGTTATATACCGGGCAGTAATAATTACATTTTAATGGGTCTAAAAGATCCTAATTATACTGGAAACATTCCAAAATATGAATATGCTGTATTCACAATAAAACAGTTAACTAACGACTTATATAACGAAATGACCTATACTTTTTTCATAGGGTCTCAGAATTCTGAATCTAACTCATTTCATGGATTTGCATTACAAAACAATACCAATCGTACGGCCATATTACCCGACAAAAGAAAAATTATCACCGTTTTTGGGAAAGATTATAATTTGGTTAGATATAATGGCAATCTGAATTACCGGTTTGTTTCTGCTGGGGACTCCACTAGCTATAATAGTATTTTTAGCTATTATATCGATCGCTCAGAAGGCTCAGAAAATATAAAATTTAAAATCTGGTTAAATGGTTTTTTAATTTGCGATGAAAGCAATTATGGAAGTGGTACGGCGCTTCCAATAAATTTTCCAAATGATTTAAATGGCTACTATCCATTTTTAATGCAATTCAAAACTACTTCTACTCAGACTCAATATTTTAGTTGTTTGTGGATTTGGTATGGGGATACTTTACCTACGGAAAATGATATTACGAGTACGGCATTTGCTAGACGTTTTTTTAATCATGAAACTTTGTTGACGGTTGTACCTGATGTTGCGCTTAGACCCAAATATTTACACAAAGATTTAGATTTTGCTTTGAATAATAGTTCAGGTAAAAAACTAGAAATTGTTGGAGGAAGTATAACCTCCCGCGAGAGAATAGGTGGTATCAAATTAGGTTTACATGAATCAAATATTGGTCTTCTCGTAACGGCACCTTATGATTACAACAATATAACCTGGAATACAATTAGGCAAAAATCTGAATATATTACACAAATTGCTAATCCACCCACAAAACAATTAATTGCATGCTTTGGTATGATTAGAGGTGTTATAGCCGGTCCGAGTGATGCCAGTCAAATTTTTCTAAGTTTGCCATTTGCCTCTGCAAAGTCTATTACTACCCATTTTTTCCTAAACCAAAACCCAAACTTCAGGCATGAGGTAAATTATTTTTCTAATACAGAGAAAAAAAGTATTAGTTTGGTGGGATCTGCATTAAACTTAGAGAACTCTAACCATATGACTGTTCGAAGAGTTTTTACGCTCATATATCGACTTCCAAACAATGCAGTTTATCTATTTCAAGAAACAAACAACTTAAGCAGTCCCATAAGAAAAAGATCATTATTCCAGGTTTCAGGTAGTACAGATAATAGTTTTTATCTTCAGAGGCGTGGGATACCCTCGAGTGGAATTCCTAGATGCAAGCAGATTATGCCAAGCAAAGTTTGGATTTTTAATAATGAGCAAATAGATTCGAGAAATGATCTACCGTGGGATGAACCGGAAAAAATGTGGGATTATTTTTTGCGCCCAGATAGCTTTAACTCAATAGCGGAAAATTATTCTGGTTCTAGAGCCCTTGGAATAGCCCCTGCTGTATTCTATGATGCTGGTCTGCAGATATCATGTTTTAATTTCACGTCCGATAACATGGAAGTGATTAAGGACTTTAATCCAACTCAATATGTTTATCAGGTGGATGCTTCAAGTCCTGAAACTAATTTCTTAGCTGATGAGTGTCCGATGGTAGTTACGCAGTTTAGGGCCTAAACTATGACATTTTAAATGATTAAACTTAAGCTTGATTTTTTATCCTATTTAAGCTATAAATACGTGTGGGCTCCAAAAAGATTTTTCTTCCAAAGAACGCACACGAGCCCGCATGAATTCTCCCAAAGGTGGCGCTACCCTGGAGAATTCACCCATTTAAACTTGCCTTTTTGGGCCTTTTAGGCTAAAAGAGAAATGGAGTTTAGGAGCCAATTCCCCCCAGCTTCAATTAACCTGAATTTGGGCTGGCTCTTGAATTCCTAATGTTCGAAGCTATACTTTATTTGTGGCAGGGCATGCCGTTAGCGTCTGTGAAGTGAATCGCGTTCAATTTTGAAAATGTTGGTAAACTGCGCGGTCAGCAGCAGAAACCTTTTAATGCGCGAGCATTAAAGTTCCCCACGGGGAAATAGGATGTCAAAAAATCCACACCATTACATTAGTTTTGGATGTGGATTTCATTTTAAATCTGCCCCCAGATTGGGTTAGTAGGGATACTTTTGGTATCCCAAGCGCGCGTCAAGTACCTTCTCCCAAGTGGGGGTTGCCAAGTTCAAAACACAAGCTACAATAGATGCAGCGGCAGGGCATGCCGTTAGCGTCTGTGAAGTGAATCGCAAAAGCGGTGAATTGCAAGAGCAGTGAACCGTGAAAGCAAGGCGGTAATCGTGAAAGCGGTAAGTCGCGCGGTCAGCAGCAGAAACCACCCTCCTAGGCGGAAGGAATCTCCTTCCTTTAGGTAGGAGAGGATGTCAATTCATTTTAAAAAGAAGTTTGTGTTTTGCACTTGGGGGAAGGGGTTTAGCAGTTTGTCGGAATTTCCGACGAACTGCCAAAGAGGATGTTAACAGTTTTGTTGGAGGTTTTTATGGACGTTGTTTCCTTGAATCTAAATAACACGGAGTTTGCTGCTGAGATGGTTCTAAAAAAATATGAGGCCGTTCAGGAACTAAAGCAAAACTGCACTATCGCTCAAAGTGAAGAAGGAGAAAAATTCATGTTTTGCTTAGATAATATCCAGCTTGTGGACAAGGCAAAGCAGATTTGTATGCCGGTGACTCTGCATTTAAAAGTCACGGAGTAGAAGGGTCATCTACTTCGCACCATGTATTCACGCCGCATTGTACGTAGTTGTGCTCAAATCCCTTAGCACCCATTTCGAACCCATGGTCATAGCCACTCTCAAAGGCCTTGATTCTCACATATTCTGCTTGCTGAGCAGCATGCCGCTGCGCCTCACGATATCCCGAATTATACCCCTCATGGCGAGCATAATTATTTTGCATGTCTTGAAAAATTAAATTTGTTGTGAAATCGGCAACGTCTCTTAAATGGTTTAAATGTCTCATTTTTTCCTCGGGCAAACAACAAAATTATTCTAATGATTTTTTCCTTGTTGTCCATAGTTGCTTAATATTTTTCTCTGAAGTACAATCGAATAGGTCCTTAAAGCTAACCCGAGGTTTCTAATTGTAGTTTTCAATCTCATGCCTTAGATTTAAGGACTATCACATAGTATTTAAGCCGATGTTTAATTCAGAAGAAGCCCTTAATTCCTGCAAAGAAGTTCTTGCACAGCGCCGAGAACACTACAAAGACATTAACCCTTTTGCAGAAAAAGTTGCTAAACTTTGGTCGACAATTTTAGGGACGCAAGTAACCAGCGAGCAATTTTTGTGTTGCATGGTGGCATTAAAAATCGTGCGCACGCAAAGTAGCAATGGCGAAGAAAAAAAGGACTCAATAGTCGACACTATTGGCTATGCCGCCCTGCTTGTAGACTTGGATTAATTGTTTTCTTTCCGCATCAAAAGTATTCCAAGCATCGAGTTTAAGCCTTTCCACTATGCATTTATCCTTAATTCCAAGGAAATTGCATCCCGCAACAATCAATTTTGAGACATTGGTTTTTGGTTCGCTTAAATCATGGAGAACCATAGAAAAAAATTCTATTAAATCATCATAGCCGATCTCATTCCAGGTAAAAAAAGTAAGACGCGCTATTTCTTTTAGATAGCCGCGGGCTTGTTGCAAATCAATGCCCTTGTAGCTTTTTTTAAGTTTTGCTTGAGAGGAGCAAATATGCATAATTATAGTAGAGGTTGAAAATACATAGTATACATTTTTAAAACCAAATGTCAACAAAACATCGTTAATTTACGCGAAAAGAGGATCTAATGTTAAACATAGTTGAATGCACAATTGCCGGATTAGTAGATGAGGAAGCAAAATTTTATCCGCTTTCTAGTGGTTCTGAAATGGCAATTTTGTTCATTGCCACTTTTGAACTTAATGCCTACGCGGCAGCCCAAAGTCAATTTCCTAGTGCACAGCAATATTTCAAAAGACGCTATAGTGTATCAATCTTTCGAGACGATTTGAAGACGATTGCACGCAAAGCCCAACCAAACATGACCGTGATGGCAAGAGGAACCCTCAAACATCGAAAAATTTCAACTTCAGTTCAAAATGATGGTGGAGCTCCGGAAGAAGAAAAGTGGGAATTAGGAATACTAATCACAGGAAAAAATGCATTTTTAATGCTTGGAGAAAAGGAGCTGCCTCCAACAACTCCTAGTCCAGGTTATGTGCATCCGCAATTTGCTCCTAAAAAGTCTGAAAACAATGAAGAGGAGAAAGATCCGTTACCTTTTTAGGCTCTTCTTGAGGTATTTTCCACGATTGCGAAAGAAAATAATGCACCTGCAATGGTCAAAGGTTGCCCACTAGGCGAAACAATCTTAGGGCCATTGCCGCCATTGTTTGAACTGATTGGAATTGCTGCCTCGCCTGAATGCGGGGTGAATTTTCCGAAAGGATCAGTGGTTCTTTTTGCATTGATTTGGGTGCCTTCAAAGAAGAAAGTGCCGGAATCTAAAAACCTTAGATGGGCATATATACTATATATCTTTTTGAGCGAACCAGCATAAACAGGAGGCGTCCACGATGTTGGCGGTGGAAATCTCATGCTTGCCTCATATTCATAGGTTCCATAGTCTAAATAGTCTGATCCCTCCGCTTCAGGATCAAAAGTACCAATTCTTAAAATATCATCATCGCCATTGTTTGCTACAATGAATGCTTTGGTGCGATCTGAAGTTAAGCTAACAAACTTTAAATTGTCGTTCAAAATATTATAGACCCCGTCAATTGCACGCTGTAGATCCAATTGATAACATCCAATGGTATTATCCGATTTAAGCCCAACAACAGTCTTAGGCTGTGTTAAAGGTGCAATTTGGCTCAGATCTGACATAGCGCCGGGGTTCAAAAATTCTGGATTATAGGGGGAATATCCCTGATATTCGTCCCGATAAATAAGCAAGCGCAGGCTATCTCTTTTAGCCCCCACGTAAGCCAGAAGATTGTCAATATAAAAAGCTTGATTGCCCGCTGATCCATCCTCAACACCATTGCGAAGCTGCGTCAAAATAGTAGCTGCACTCAGACCATTTAATTCTTGAATGCGCCTTCTACCTCCTACAATGAATTCTCTACTGCCTAAAATCCATTGAATTTTTCCTCCAACGGGAATGGGATACGCTACGGCATCAGTGCTTTCTACAGTGCTAGCACTAGATCCACTCAGAAAACTAAAATCTTTCCCCGGATTAGTTGCCCAAACCCTATCGCCCTCAAAATCGGTAGCTGCAAAAGCTAATCTTTGCTCAAATAATGTGACTACAGAAGGATATCCCCGTACGCCGCTCCAAGCAGCCTCATTCCATCGATAAGAAGGGGTTGTGCGTAAGGTATCTGGTAATCTTCTTTGGATTAAAGCCTTAACTTCAGTTGAGGAGACGACTTCAGAAATTTTAAAATATCCTATACCATCATTACAAAACAACCAACGCACGGCACCATCACTTTGAATGTCCTTGTCCGCATCATGTGTAGGCGGAATATTTCCGGTGGTTCCACTATTTTGTGCTTGATAAACTTTCCCATCATTTCTCCTAAAATCTCCTACATTAACGGCGGTTCCTTCTTTCCATACTATATATGCTCCCAATGTGCCCAGCGCTTCCGTGACACCCCACACGCTTGATAAATGTTTTGGCAAAAAAATGGCTGAACTACTCGTGATAGTGGCAGTTCCACCTACTAACGGATTTGAATCCGAACTCAAAGTAATGTCCACGTCTAAATTTTGGTCTAATAGAGGACCGAAAAAATTGGGATATCTAATAAGGGTAAGCTCCTGACCTTCCGTGAGGGACCTAAAAAAAGCATTGTCACTATCCCCATAAAATAATGGCTGAAAATCTGGATGCGTGAAAATGCCGAAATTATCTTTAAACGCAAAGCTTAATTTGTCTAGTCCTGTGAAATTGGTAATACTTTGTTCATCTGTTGCCGGGGTTCCATCCTCAGCTGCAAAAACACGAAAAAAAGTATCACCAGATTCTTTTACTACCCACCGCAAAATATAGCTAATATCCTGATAAAAAGCTTGAAAAATGCGATATTCTTTCCAGTTCTCAATCTCTTCAGAAAACACTGCCTTTATCCCTGGACGTTTAGTAAGACTACCTTGCAAGGTGCCAATGAAATTTTCGCCCTCCACAAAGCATCGAGTATAATAACTCTGGTCGATATTGCCTAAAACTTTGCGAGAAACATTTCCAAACTGGAATCCGTAATGTATCTGATCACTCATTAACATCCCTCAACAATTTAGAATCCAGCGAGAAAGTTTCCAAAACTGTCTCAAGAAATTGAGGTAGATTTAAAGCCTCTTTCAACGAAGGATCAATTGCAGCTGCTTGCACCACGGCGTTTGTCAGTACGTTTAGACCTTCGGCGTGACGTTTGCGAGCCATCAATTCAAAACGTGAGGTATATTTAATTTGACTGCGCGCTAAATCCTGAATGCTAATGGGCGCATCATTTTTTAAATAAGTATTTGTGAAATTAGCTTTTCTAGATTCTTGAATGACAAATTGCGCCGCCGCCATGACGATGGGGTATATTAATTCCTTTTGCAGATTTTGCACAATCGGATGCAGTAAACCAATCTTTTCTTCCAGCCGTGCCCCTACTTCAGCAGCTGTCATGTTTGGTGATTCGGGCATCATGGCCACCTCAGAATAATATGCATTTTTTAAATCTGAAATATATGAGGCGGTTAATTCCCTCAATTGCTGATCCGAAAAACTACGCTGAATTGGCAATGCTGGTACTCCCCCTGGAGCAAAAGTTCCTACATTTCCGGTTAAATGCACGATACTTCCCCGAGAAAATTGAATCTTCTGTTCATTGACATAGTTTACAATCGCTGGTTTTGCTTGATATGACGCTACATCTTGTAGCTCTTCAATATTTTTGCCTATCTTTTCGATAAGAGAGATATTTTGTATGCCAGGGCCAACCCCATAACAGGTCGCTACGTCTCTTTTAAAACGTGCATAAACAATCTCGTTCATGTAGATAGGTTCCTCAAAATAGGCTTGATTTTGATTTCCCTCTACCCTCTTCCAAATGAAATCTGGGTTGTCATTGGCAATATATTCATACATCTGATAATTAATTTGATCAGGTTGGCGCCAAAGAATACGATTAATGTCACGTGTTCTATAATCCAAATCAATGAAGACTTCATATATATCCTGCTCTGTTAGAGAAAAAATCCCATTGTTTCCTAGAATTCTAAGGCAACAGTTCCCATAATGCAAAGCTGTCAGCAAGCAGCTATGCACAACATTACTCAAATCGGTCACCGGAGATTTAAGTAGCTCTGCCACTGCAATTGAAAGAGCATTAAACCAATTGCGCTCGCTCTTGGTAAGATTTACTAAGGGTTCAATCACAATCTCGCGTTCAAAAGCCGGAATTAAAAAGGAGGTTAAAGTACTTGCAGCATAGTTTGCGATATTGTGAACTTTGCTAATCGTAATTTGTTTTTTTCCTGGAGCAGTAGTCACAAATGTAGGCTTGTATTGACCCGTGAATGGTGTCCTTGTTGCATGATAGATAGGTTCTACTAAATATTGAAGTGCTAGCCATAATGTTGAAATGCCCTCGCGATTGTTTAGAGCGACATCTGTGATTCCAGTCCATCCGGGAATCATGAAATTATGGCCTGAGAAACTGCCGCGAATTTTATCTATTCTCATGCCTGCCTCAAAATTTGCGTCAAACTATTCTGGTAGACTGCCGAGATTTGATCTAAAGCGCTTCCGCTTGTGGTGTTTACTCCAGCTTTAGCAAATGCTGTTTCTAGAATTCCACTTTGGCGACGGGATTCGCGAATCGCGGTATTATAATTTAAACGATCCCTGGTCTTATTTAATTCAGCGGCTAGACTATTGCGAAAAGAAAGTTGTTCTAAGTCGGCTAAGGCTATGCGATTTTCTTCCATTGCTTGGGTCTGCGCATTAAAGGCAGCCAGCACATCATTCCCAAGACGAGCAGCACTAATAGCATCCCCTAGAAATTGTAGTGGTAGCATGGGTAATGCATCGATGAAATCTTGGCTAAACATTAATCCACCCTCATGATTTGATAATTGGGAGATGTGTGCGCACCAAAATAATTTTGAATCTCTCGGAATGTGCTATGCAACAAACTAGCGGCAGCCTCACCTCTTACCGCAGGTGCTGCGAATTCGGCTAATTTATATGCAACCATAGTGATAAACACATCAGAATAAGTACGAGCATCAGAAGAGACATAGCGCAAGACCGGTGGTTTGTCTAAAATAGTGTTTTCGGCATTATTTCCCCGCAATGCCAAGCGATCACCAAACAAGGCAAAAGCAAAGGGATCATTATCTATGGAGATTCCTGCCAAGAAATCTGCCGGTATAATCCATTTGTAGGGATCATCTTCGGGCACATTTTCATCTTTTGAAAGTTCAATTTTTTTCAACTGCGTGTAGAAACATGGGAGCAATGAAACTAGATGAACCGCAGTCAAATAAAACTCTTGTAGAATTGCTGATAAATTTTGGGTTTCATCAGTTTTTCCTGGCTCTACCTGTATTGGCTCGCTATTTCCTAGCAAAATGCTAGCACGAGCAATGATTCTGTGGCTGATCTGAACTTTAGTTTCAGAAAATGTCATCTGTTTGTTGATTTCTACCTGAGATAGGATACAATTCAGCTGAAAAGAAATCAACACAAAGATGCAGGATCAAGAATCTGACCATTCATCAAACGCAACAGTTTCGACGCCAACTGAAACTGAATTGAAACCTGAGAGAACCACAATTGATGATGGTTTGAGGGAAAGGGGGTTCACCAGCCCTCTTCCTCCAGCCTTTGAAAAGCTAAAAGAACCCGAAGGACTGCACTACCTTAAATTGTATTTAGAAAAAGACCCAGCAGCTAGCACCAAATTAGCCGAATCTTCAGCTGAGATCACTTCCATGCTAAAAAAACATGGTGCCTCACAATCTTTGGGAGATGAACTAGCCAACTGGCTCTATAGTCGCGCGGATCAAGACGCGCAAAAAGTGCACCAAAGTTTAACCGAGAAAGCACAAGCCGACAAAATTAGTTTAGAACGAGAAAATGCGCAAAAAGTTCTTCAGGAATCAGAGGAATATAGAGCCAAACATTATGAGAGTGAGCGCCGGGAGAATCTTCAAAAAACTTCTGAGTGGAGCAAAGCTAAAAAACTTTTTGATGCCAAAGTCGCCCGTGGTCAAAAAGAATTTAGTTCGGAGCAGTTAAATGATTTACTTTACAACGAGAAGTTCGTGAAACTTGCTGCGGAATTGTCTGATCTCAGAATCGGAACTGACAAAAACTATATCCCTCGTCCACAAGATCCGGAAGAGGAATCGAAAATGTACAAGAAAACATTGCGCAATGCTTTGAATTATTTGAATTTAGGAGGATGAACCCATGGCGGACCCGTTAATAAAATTGTCGGCTGATTTTAGCGACAGCGAGGCAAAATTTTTAGAACGCAAAGAATTTTTAGCTGCCATAGATGTACGCGATTTTGCGGCAATGACACTGAGAACAGTTGACATTGATAGCAAAAATGCTTCTCAAAACCTGAACTTAAATGACACTGAAGCTGATTCGCTTGAAATGAGTGTGACTTCTGAGACTAGTATTGTTACACCAGCTTTGCTAAAAACCATGCACATAAGTACTGAGCTACTGCAAATTAAAAATGCCGTACAATATGCTTACAACCACCGCATTGGAATGGAAGCAGGTAGTGATTTAAACGGCCAATTAGCAAACTATGGAATTAACTCCATTGAAGCTCAAAGCAAAACTCTTGCAACAATGGTCGCAGTTCAAAAAATTATTGAATCCGGAGCGCGCTACAACTCAAAACAACTGATAAGGGCTTTCACTAAAAGCGAAAAAGCATTAGTTGGCGGCGAATTAAAGACCGTGACCGCTAAGGACATGGGATTTTTGGATTTGGGATATCCAAAAGATAAGGATGGCACTGAACTATCTGAAGGAATTAATGCTATTACTATAATCGATACCGTTGCGAAAATGAAAATGCGTTTTTGCAATACCTTTTCTGCTGTTGTGGATGTTGATGGGGAAACTAAAGTAATGGACTTTAATGCTATTATTTTGATGACACAACAGGAACTAAGTGACCTTTTAAAAGAGTCCGTGAATACTAATGCTGCTGGAACTGCTGTAGGTAACATACAATATCTTGTGTTCAGAGGATTAGCTGATTCTACCGTTGATGGAAGTGGGCTTGGAACCGCATCAAATATTGCAGGATGTACAATTTTTGGATGTTTAGTATTAATACTATCAAATCTTTACACTAGTCCAGAGTTGACAGCTCTGGATGTCGATAGTGAACAAAGGGCGATTTCGGGAGACAATGATCATGTTGAAATAGACAGAAAAATCATCTTTTTCAACCCAACAGCTTTGACATTGTGGAGAAACTTCCCACAAATCGGCGTCGATAAAGTGGTGGGAGATCAAGTGAACTTCATTGCAAACAACTCTGTCAGAACTGCAATTTCGAAATCTCGGCGCAACGGAGCTCTCATCGTTAAAGTTAAACGCAAAATTGCGAACCCTGCTTTAGCAAGCACACTGGCTACGAGCAAGAAGGTGGGCGGAAAACGTACTGTGATTGCGCAAGAATCTCAGCCAGGAGATTTTGACAAGGGAGGCAGCAAGCAAATGAAAGCAATGACTTCAGACACCATAAATTACATAGACAAAGAGACCGGAGAAAAGATTGGCTCTCAACAACTAAGGGCAAGTAGATTGTCTTCTCCAATTTGCGAGATTAATTCCGCAACCTGTGCGTTTAGCCCAGACACCACTATTAGCCACTTGATATAGGAGGAAAAAATGGCCATTTCAAATGCAATTGAGCTACAGGAAAACAAGAGTGCGGATTTAAAAATAACCACGCTTTGCAATCGCGCTTCAGTGGATTTTAAAGATCTAGTCGCAGATGATATCGTTAAGCTTTTCTATGTAGATAAAGTGCATCGAATTCTAAGCTTAAAATATTTTGCCAATGCTGGAAGTAATGCCGATTTGGAAATTAAAATAATCTTAATGAGGAGATCGGATGACAAAATCATTAGAGATTTAAGTTTGCTTAAATTTAATCCAATTCTAACTACCGGGGGGACTGCAGGTACTTTATATACACCGTATGGGGTGGATGCTGGTCCTAAAATCCCTACGAGTTATTCCGACAAGACTTTTGCGGAATTGGCTGAAAAAACAAGTTCTACCACTTCTCTTTTTAGGGATGCAGGTCCTGATGGTGGCTCAATGACATTGGCTTTGGAGGTGAAAACTGCCACCACTGCTTCTTTGAGAATAGTTTTTGAGGGGGTGTTTGGATGATTTTTCCGATCGACCCTAGGTTTGGGCTAGCGATTGTTAGTTCCTTGTTTGGGCTAGGACTCGGAACTATCGGACGCTCAATGCTCGACACAACAGGGCAGCCAGATGCCCTGCAGGTAAATCGCGCGCGCGAAGAGGAAAGCCAAAGAATTAGAGAACGCGAAACAGCAGATCTTAATCGCCGCGCACAGCGATTGGATATGGATGCGGTTCAGCCAATTGGTCGGCAAGTGAAAAGAAGGCCTTTGGATCCTCTTCGTTTAGGAAGATTAACAGAATTTACCTTGGATGATAGATTCAACCCTAGTTAGAGGCTCTGCTAGCCAAATTTCTCCACAAGGATATGCTGGGAAAGAAACTAATTTAAAGCTAAATTTAGAGTTCTTTGAGGGCCTAATTCAGCGCTTTAATGATGTTAAAACTTTAAGCACATATAGCAAAGCATATGCTCAAGGACTAGAAAATGTCCAAAAAGTTCAGCAAAAAGCCATTCAAACCGGAGACTTTGATAACATTATGAGTGATAGCATTGCTGCCCTCGAAGAACCAATTAACAATACTGATTTTGGTCTAAGCCAGTCCTTGCAGGTTGCAGAATGGAAAGCTCGAGACATTAACCATTTGCGGAATAAAACTCAAGCTTTCGTGATTACTCAAACAACAGCCAGAGGCGTCCAAGAAGCACAGGAATCCCTCAGGGCCCTCTCAAATAGAGCGGCTTTAGTTCCCGCAGATTTAAACGGAATTCTGGAAGAAGCTGAAAATTACCGCCGCCCATTAGAAGTCTTAACGCAAAATCCGGTTGCTGTAGATGAACTTTTAGCCAAAACGAAGGACAACTTAAGCGCCGTTGCTATTGCCACTCAAGCTAGTCTCGACCCTGAAAGCGCCGAGCTTTTGCTAAGCGACAATGAAGCGGCCATCAGCGGCCTACAACTTGTTTCTAATCGAAATTTAATTGCTAGGCAGCGCCAAATTCAAGCGCAACTTTTAAAAGTACAGAGCGAAAATCAAGCACGTGTAAACAACCTTATAAAAGTTTTAGATTCAGGCGAAACAATTGATTACACTAATCCGGAAAACAGAAAAGCTATGGACTTGCTCTATGCGGAAAGCATTAATTCCCCTAGCACTTTCGCGCAAAAGTTTGGTCCCACAGTTAAGATTGAACATTTGATTTCAGATACTGGAATTTTGCCTAAAGCATATTTAGCGCATTTAGGGGTGCAAATTAATTCTGCTGAAGACCCAACCGAGGCTTTTGATGCCGCAAATACCCTAATGTACTTGTATAACAATAGTTTGCCAATTCGTGATCAATTGGGGGCTAGTCAAGATTTGTTAGCTCGCGCCAATGCTATCGCAAGTTCTTTAATGCTAGACACCACCGAAGAGAAAAATTTTACTAAAAATACGCTCAACAATATTAGAAGTGTTCCCCCAGAGGTACAAAAAATTAGGGAAGATAATTTAAGACTGTCAGCAGAGCTCGGGCAAGCCAAAGATTCCAAAAGCTTTTTGGAAGTTGCAGGTACACCACAATTATTAGCACTTAATCATAGCTCTGCTGGAATCATGGACCGAATCGCGCGCTATCTCCCAAGGCCAAATATTGGATCAACTTTGAAAACATTTGGTTGGTTGCTAGGAAGGTCAGAATTCCCAACTTCCAGAGGAGATTTTTCCGACTACTCTATTTTGCCTGCGGAAGTTGATTACGTTGAGGGGGAGGTAATTGCAAACTGGAATGATGCGGTTCGCAATCAAGTGGTATACGGGGGACAGCCCTTGGGAGCAGCACGAGAATTTGCCAATAGTTTGATCTCGGCACAAGCTGGTGTGACTGGATTTGGGAGGTCTCTTTATGGTGGAGTGGGGATAGTCAAATACCCCATTGAAAAAGTGGCGCAATCTAACACTATGCACATTTTTAAATCCCTCAAAAATGAGCTGAAAAATATGGAAACTGATATTCAATTAGAGGGGCTTTCCCCACGAAATATTATGTTTAATTATCTTGGTAACGGAGACTATCATGTCTTTGTACGTGACAAAAATTATCATCTAACCGAACAAGTGCTAGACAATGAAGGAAATCCGTTTGTTTTTAATGCCCTAAGACTTCCGCCAGCACCCAAAGAGGAGCCAACTTTAGAGGAAAATGAAATTGAGGATTATCTAGATGCTTATTTCTGAAGAAGATGACGACGAAATAATCCGCCAGATTTCTCCCGAAGATGTGGAAGAAATGGAGATGCTGGGGGAAATTTCTCCTACGTATGAGGCTGAGGATGGCACTCCAGATTATAAATACACTGCCAAACTTCCGGCGGCTTTAAAGCGAGGGCAATTCAGTAATTTTAGAAACCATAACCCATATGATCGTTCATTTTCAGGGGTTTTCTTACCTTATCCTGAAGCTCCTCCTAAAGAAATGTCTTCTTGGAGCGAATACAGCATTAATTCGTTGTTGCATGGCAGTATTGTAGGGCAACGCGCTGTGCTTGAGGGGCAAAGATTGGCCCGTTATCTCCACAACAAGCTTGTGGATCGTGAAGAATGGACCAAGGAACTTTTTGACATCGGAAGCCTTAAGGATACAGTTTTTGAGCCCTATTCTGAAAATTTTGTGGGAATGGACATAGGTCAAGCAGAATTTCACAAAGGGCAAATTTCCTCTTTGCTAGAATTAGAAAGAAAGTGGGAAGAAACTGGCGTAGCTCCAGCCATAGTAGGCCAGCTTGCAGCTGGCATAGTTGATTTTGCAGCACTTATGTCACTTGGTGTTCCGCGATTAATTGGGGGAGCAGCTACCTCTTTTCTGACGCACACAAAACTTGAAAAGCTTAGTTCTAAGCTTTTAAATGCTGCCACTAAAACTTTAACTCAAAGAGCAGGCAATGTAGGCAGAAGTACAGCTACATTTTTGGGAGCCCCTACCACTAAAAGAGTTTTAGCAACCACGCCTATATGGGGTGGCTATTGGACTATCGCCGGTCTCCAAGAGCGGGAGCTTTTTGCTGCCAAGAAAGGTGAAAGCCTAGCAGCTGAAGTGCTGGTTGCCTCAACTTTAGGAGCTGGCTTGGAATTAGCTTCACCTTTGTTTGCAAAAACTGTGCGAAGTGTTTTTAAAAGACGTGATCTCCATCGTATTGCTAAAAATGAATTAGGCCTACAAAGAGAAGTGGGCAATGAAATGCAAAATGAGGCACAAAATGCTGTGCCTTCAGCATCATCAGCAACCAAAATCACAGAAAAAATTCGCTGGAAACAGGCTTTCGAAGAGGAAGAAATTCCAAAGACAGTACCAGAATTGGAAATGGTCTATAATGAGCTGGCTCAGCAATTAACGCAAAATCCAAATGATTCAATTTTAGCTGTTAAAGCTAATGCAGCTCGCGAAATGCTAATTGATCGTGCCCCTGGGTTTCAGCATTTGAAGCTTTTTCGGACTACTGAAAATTTTGCTGAGCCTGATTACTGGAACTTGGGTCCGGCTACTTTTGACACAATAACAGGAAAAATGTATAGTTCGTGGAAAAGATTTATGAACTGGAGCAAGCTTGGTGGCCCTGCAATTAGTTTAATGGAGGCCACCGCTCCTACTGCGCGTGCTTTTTTGTTAAAACTTAATGATACTATATATCAAGTGGAAGGGGATTTAATGGGACAAGTACGCCCTAGCAATGTGCGCACTATGCGCGAATTAAGACTGCGCACTTTTTATAAAGAGTATACGGAATCAATGGACTCTGAATATACCAAATATTTAAAGCAAAACCCTGCGCGAAGTCCAGATTACTTGAGTCAAGATAATTTCTACAAACTAGTGGGACGCATGTCGCCTGCAAAAGTTCCTGGAAATACCAATAGATTCGTGAAAGCGGCGGTTATTAAAAATCAAGCTTACTACAAAATGCTCACTGCAGAGGCGCAAAAGCGAGGACTGTTGCCGGAAGTCATGGGAAGTTTGCCCAATGCCGAACATTATTTCCCGCAGGTCTATGATCGGAGTAGGCTCAATTCAGATGCGAGTTTAAGAGCTTCGCTCATTGCCAAAGTGGAGCAACATTTTCGCGAAACATGGCCTATCCGCAAAAGGCAAGAACTCAATGAACTCTATGCTGATGACGCGAAAAAGCTCAGTAAAGAGACTAAAAAGTTAGAAAGCTATTTAAAAAGCGCCAATTATGTGCGCGATCGTCGCGTAGATGCCATTGAAGCAATTGAAAATGCCACTGGCTTAGCCCTGGGGCATTCTGAGCCACGGATTCCAGCACTTTCTGCTGAGCGGAGCTGGGTACAAGCACGGCAAATTACCATACCGCAGGAGTTGTTAGCCGAATATTCTGACACTCATGCTATTAGGGTAATGCAAAATTTTGCGCGCTCCTTAATAGCGGATGTCAGTTTAAGTGATGCCTTTGGGACTATTAATTTAGCGGAATCTAAACTTTACAAGGAGCTGCAGGAGTTTTATAGCACTGCCATGGCGCAAGCAAGTCCCGAGGAATTGTTGCGGCTTAACAAAGAACGCGAAAATGTCATAAATTCCATTAAAATTTTATGGTCGGATGCTCGTCAATTTCACGGTCGTTCAGGAAGCAGCTCCATTGATCGGTTAATGGACAAGACCGTTTCTAGAATTAGCTCCTATGCCTCAACAGCCTACCTTGGACGCGTAGCGTTTTCCATGATCCCCGAGCTTTTTGTGAAATCATTGCACGTCGGAATAGCTCCTTACACCGAAGGTTTGTTTAATTTTCTTAAGGACAAAAGCGTATATGGGGGTCATACTAAAGCTGAGCTTGAAAGATTTGGGATAGCTTTAACTCAAGCTATGCGTGCCTCTAGCTCTCATTCTTTTTTGGAACACCAATTGACTTATACTACTGGCGAAAAGTTCGATGCTTTCTTAAAGGGGGCAGGAAAGGTGCAAGCTAAGACGTCGCTTTATGAGTTTACGGACAGTTTCATTCGGACTACCTCAGCTTTTTCAACAATGCAAGAAATGAAAGTTGCATTGCCTAAAATTGCAGAAGGTGTTGCAGATAAACGTCTGACCGCCGTCTATTCAAGCTTAGGAATTGGAAAAAAGGAAGCAAAAAGTATTCTTCGCATGGTTGAAAAGCATGGGGAGGGAATTAACCCAAATGTTGGAAGCTGGACAGATGAAAATGCTAGAATTCGCTATTTGGGTGCTTTGCAAAGTAGCATCAACAATGCACTGATTAGTGGCGATGTTTCTTTGACGCCGACTGCATTAACGCGGGGTCCTTTAAAATTGCTAGCAATTTTTTCTCAATGGGCTTTTGCCGCAAATCACCGCATTGTAGGAGCAGCTTTGCAGCAAGGTGTAGCACGCTCATTTGCCCCTTTAATGCTTATTATTGGCAGTGGCATTGCATCCATTAAAATTAAAGAAGCGATCAGAGGCAGTAAGCCTGAGCAGCAAGCCACTCCCGGGCAATTAATTGCTGCGGGAATTCTTTATTCTGGAGTGACAGGCGTACTCGGATATGGTGCAGAAAGATTCGCTAATATCATAGGGGGTGAAATTGGCGAGAGTTTAACTGGTCGATACATACATGAAGGCGTTGAAAATACTGCCGTGCAATTGTTAGGGCCAACAGCATCTTTGGGGGATTCTGTTTTTGCGTGGGCTAAAGCTTTTTTCAGAAGTGTTGGTTTCACAGAGGAGGAGCTTAGCAATAGAGATTTCCGGCGCATGTACCGCATCATGCCGTTCCAATACAATCCATTTGTTTATAATTTCTTTTCTGGAAGGTGGCCTGGAATTGGCGCAGGGGATGAACGGGTAAATAAAGCTCGCCTGCGCCGGCAACTTAAATATGAACTGAAGCACACTATTCCCATAGTCAGGGAAGCGCTCTATGAGGAGCTTAGCCAATCTCAACTTTTTTAAATTGCCATTACCTTAGAATTGACAGAATTCAAAAAATTAATTTTTAATCAATGAATTATAAATTTATTAACTGCTAATTCTCCCTATATAGTATTAGTGAATTTTAATTTAAAAAACACTTGACAAATCCGTTTTTATTTATATAATCAGAGCTTTCTCAGCGTTTAGGGGAGCCGAGATCCCAAAGATCGAAAGCAAGCGACACTAAAAAGCTTGATGTGGAGAAAGCTCAATATATATATAAATAATAATAAAAACTATTTTGCAAGCTTTGTTTTTTTTTAAAATTAAAAGAGTCTAATACTACTATTACTATATAAAAAACAATGGTTTAATTCGCCCATGCTTCGCATGGAGCCAACAAAAAGAAAAAAGAGGCATAGAGGTGATCGCTATCCTTAAAAAGCTCTCTAAGATCTAAAAAAATGTGTGCGTTTTTGCTAAAAAGTTCAGCTAAAGTGGGCTAGAATTACTCGGGGTGCTAGTAGTGCCATCTTTAGCATCCCTATTCTTGCTCTTGGCTTAGGCCTCTATTCTCTTTGGGTGCTCTGAAACCATCCGATTAAACTTTTCCGCCACCAAAGCGGCTGCCCGGTGGATTTTAGGCTGTTTTACACCTTTCTCCTCCAGTGCATAAGCAATGGGAGTAGCAGAGCTTCTAAAGTGCTTAAAACGCTTTTCAGCTAATATCTGTTGGAGATTTGCCTTTTTGGAATAAGCTTCGGCTATTTCCTCCAGCGGGAATTTCTTGGCTTTAAAGCTTTTAGGGTTGTTAATGATTCTTTGTACGATCGAGGTATACTCGGCTTCTGCGAGAAGCAAATTAATTCCAATTGAGAGGCGAGAGCTGAGAATTTGCTCCTGGTTTAAAAAGCCACACTCTGGCTGCTGAAGGGGCTGAAAAAAGCACCCTTTTAATTTTAAGGCTCTAATGAAAATACAACCTTCCTCCAATAACCGTGAAATTCGATCAATGCGTGTCACAACAAATATATCCCCGGCCTTCATTTCTTCCAACAGTTGTGTTCTTGCGGGAAGATTTCGACTGCTTCCACTCCGTATATCGCAAAAGAATTTTTCACATCCTGCCGCTAAAAGGCGTTCGCATTGCGCATCTAAGCTAGAATCTTCGACTAATGATGAGCGAGCGTATCCAAATTTCATTTTCCACACCTCCGTAGAATCCATTCAATGTGCTCAGAATCTTTTTCATCTAATTCCAAGAGCCTTGAGCACATTCGCAAGTATCTTTTCTGATGGAAAGCAGATTTTTTTAACCAAATTTCTTCTTTTTCATTCAAAATCTCTTCAAGATCAGAGCTTGCAAACAAAATGGTTGCCAGCTCGTTAAAGATGCTGTGAATATTAAGCTGCGGAGATAGATTTAAGCAGTATTCTGCAAATCTTTCGATAGTGATACGATTTGCTCCGGCCTCATATTTTTGAAGCTGCTGAAAAGTGACACCAATTCTGTGTGCTGCATCATTTAAAGACAGTCTCTGCTCTTGCCTAATTCTTTGAAGAAAAGATCCGATTACCTTTCCTAAGTTGTGGTTTCTAATTTTTAAAATGGGCATTTCTTCCTCTGGGCGAACAACAATTCTAAATTACTTAGGTTGGGAAAAAATGCAAATCATTAATTTCTAGATGGCCCCTTCTTAAATCCTTTTCCGCTGTTCATTTAAGAATTGAAACATGAGCTTTCAAAGCAGTGCCAAACAACTCAAATTTAGCTACTTCAGATAGATCTGCAAAGCTTATTTCGCTGAGAATGCGAAACTTCTTTCTAGAGTAGAAAAGCAGATTAAGAATTCTAGTTTGTGCGAGATGAATTCTTATTAGAATAGAAAAAATATATTTTCTCTTGTTTTTTTGGAAATGAAGGGGGAGGGGGGCCCCCGCGCGAAAAATTTTTGCTACTCTACCCCGCTCTAAATATGCGAGCGAAATACCCCAAAAAATCCTAAAAAATTTCAAGGAATAAAATCTATATGAATATGAGAAATTGAGAATGGAACATCTCACTCGTACTATAGCATATATTAGATGAAAATGCAACCAAAAAAAAGTCAGACCAAGTGTTTAGCTGTTAGCCTGACTTTTCTGTTTACCCAACTGCTAAAGAATCGCAGCACAACTATTTTCTGTAGTTATTTCCTTTAGTCAACCCCTAATGTATACTCTTGGGAGAAATTGAAAATGCCCATGACTGTACTTAATGAAAAGGGCCGGACCCAGATAAATGCCCTTGAGGGACAGACTATTCTAGAGATAGGATTTGATATCAGCAGTAGTGAAAACATCTCTGCTGCATTGGCAAAAGATCAACTTAGGGTGGTGAAATGGGATGGAACAAAACAAACCGATCTTGAGTACGGTATTGGCAAAGATTATATTTTGAGTGACAATCTGGAGCAGGTGATTCTAAATGAAGCAGCTACCGCCGGACATTTGTTACTATACTTTTAAATCCGC
>Ga0222718_10000848_pt1 | contig 31324 bp, 39 predicted proteins | sample C33_27DmetaG_FD_165045 | JGI IMG/M metagenome (GOLD analysis project Ga0222718, IMG submission 165045) | Estuarine water microbial communities from San Francisco Bay, California, United States - C33_27D | ecosystem: Environmental > Aquatic > Marine > Unclassified | place: USA: California...
TTGGCTTTAATATGGTTTCTATCTGTAGGATGTTACTTATCTCTGCATCTGAGACCAAGATATACACATCCTCAAAGATACACTCATCCTTCTTACGATTGTTTACAAACAACGGAGAGGTATACCCTCTGTCCACCTTGATACCATTCGTAGCACTATAGGTGGTCTCACTTCCCTGTGCCAACTCCACTGTAACGATTCCACTATCCCCCACTTCCATAAATGCATCAGCAATCAAGCTACCTATCCCCTCATCGTTATTGGCACTAATGATAGCTACATCTTTCAAAGTCTTATCGGTAACATCTTTCGCCTTCTGCCCAATGGTATACACAGCATCTTTCGTAAGCTCGACCATACATCTCAATACCTCTGTTCGATTTACTTCGTTTTTATTTAATTCGTCTGTACCATGATTTACCAAAGCTTCAGCTAATACTATAGCAGTTGTCGTTCCATCGCCTGCCTGTGTCGCAGTTCTTTCGGAAGCCTCACGCATGATGCGTACTGCCAAGTCTTCGGCAGGGTCTGCAAGGGCAATGGACTTCGCTACGGTTACACCATCCTTAGTTACTGTAATTCCTCGTGTGTGGTTTTCACTTTCGATAAGCACGGTGTTGCCACTCGGACCGAGCGTACTCTTAACAGCACCTGCCATCTTGTGGATACCACTGAGAAGCTTAGACCTCCCCTCTTCGTGAAACTGAATTGTTTTGTTTTTCATTGAATTTGATTTTATTCAAAAGTAATAATTTTTTGTATAAAAAAAAATAGGGGTAACCAAGACCCCTATCCATGCAAACCATTTAAAACTATCTATTATCAAAAAATTACTAATTAGTAAATCTCTCCTTATTTCTGAAGAAACCAACGATACTTACTACAGTACCGACAATAACAAGAACTGCATCCCAAATCAAATCGAGGTTAGATAGTAACTCTTCAATTAAACCTGATGCGTTCCCTAATCCTAATGCTGCCATTAATACACCCAACGCTGTAAGCATATGTCTGATTAATGATTTAGTTTGGTCGTTCATAGTTTTGTTTTTTATTTTTAATTTGCATAAAGTTACAAAATTAAATTCAATAAATCAATGAGCGAAGATTACCTGAAGTATTGGCGAGTGATTAGATACTTTATAAAAGCCAAATACGACCTGACAACTGCCGACCTCGATATGCTACTATTCCTAAAGAGTGAACCCAAGTTCTCTAAAGATAAGTTCGAGGAGTTTAATGAGCTGCTAAGTTGGGATAAGAATAGATTTGAAAAGCTCAAGCAAGAAGGTTGGATAGAAGTCTTTCGTGTCGGTAATAAAGCAGGACAACGCAGAGCATTATACCAACTGTCATACAAAGCACAGAGGATGCTCACATCCCTATACAAGAAACTTAGTGGTGAAGAGATACCTACTTCGCAATCTTCTAATCCTATGTTCGCTAAGAATGTGTCATACACCGATAAGGTGTACAGAAACTTTATCTTAGAACTAAACGATTACATCAGGCATAAGAAATACTCTTAACCAATATCTATCGTAAGAGTTGCTATGAAGACAAATAACTTTATGGTATAATAATTTTCTGTCTCATCAGGTCTAATAAACTCCCACCCCAATAAACATCTGTCGTGGGGGTAGTGAAACTGTATCAATATTTTCCATTCCATGCTGTATGTTGAGTTTTATGTTCCCTATACTACTACTACCTTTTCTATGTGATTTATTTTTTTTCTTATATACGAGGCTTTAAACTTAACATTCTTAACATAATAGTTCTAAAACACTTATAAAATATAGATTCTTAGTTTTAAAAGTTAACATAAAGTCAACATAAAGTCAACATAAAATAGTAAAAGATAACATAAATAATAAAAAAAAGGAGGAACAATTAGCTCCTCCAATAAACAAAACATTGTCAAACACTACGAGAAATTATGTGTTTAATATTCCAATTACCACATATACAAATATAAAAAAAAATATTAGATACTTGGAGTATTTGGGTTATATATAGCCTACACGCTAAACACCCCAAACTGAAAACCGATTTTTTTTCGAGATGGGGTATGTCATTTCAAATGCTGCATCAGATTTTTTTGCCTTTTTTACCTGCTGTGTTTTCTCCATGTTGTTTCTACCTAGCTGTCTGTGTATACCCTGACTGCATACCTGCATCATACCACATGACTAGCTCTTCTTTGCTATCCTGCTGTAGCTCCTGCTGTACCTAACAAAGTAATTAAAAGAACAGAGATGTTCTATAACCAATCGACCATGTAAACCAATACCAAACAAATCATAGGATTTTACAAAAAAAAATAATCAGCGAAACCATAAGTGAACATTGGGATTTGCGAAGTATAGGCAAAGGTAAACGAAATAAAATTTGAAAATACTTGTTCCAGTATTTGGAATTGTAAATTATTTAGACGATATTTGAACTATATTAATTAATTAACCAACAAAAATTCACATATTATGAAAAAGTCCATGTATATCATGGCAGGGATAAAAAGCTGAATCAACGGAATTAGCTACATCCAAAAAGTTCTTTGAAATACTGACAACAGCATACCAATGCCCACAGCCTGATTCCTGCAAAGGATAAGGCTTTTGGCAGTAGAAGAACTATTTATTTAATTAAAATCTAATATGATGACTAAGAAAAAATTTGCAGTTGAAAACCTAGTTAAAGAAGCACTGCTTAAAGGACTAGAAGAAAAAGGATTACAATGGTTTAAGCCATGGAAAGCAGGAGCGTTTCATGCTCCAATCAACAATGCATCAGGAAGGCGTTACAATGGTATCAATGTATGGATTCTGAATGCTGCGATGCATGACAGAGGATATACCATGAACGAATGGACAACTTTTAATAATATTACTAGCAGAGGAGGTAAGCTAAAGAAAGGAGCTAAATCTGAGGTAGTTTTCCGTAAAGATAAGTTCGTTCTAGATACAGAAAAGCGCAAAGCTTATAAGGATGAGGAAACTGCACTAAAGGCAGGAGCTAATCCTGATGCACTAGAGACTAGATGGAGCCTTAAATATTACCGAGTATTCAACATAACTGATGCAGAAGGTATAGCTCCAAAGAGAGACTACACCACTGAGATTGCTGAAGTTGAACCAATCCAAGCAGCAGAGGATATCATCGCAGGGTATCTGAACAAGCCAAGCATAGCTGAAATTAACCAAGGTCAAGCATTCTACAGACCTGCTACAGATGAGGTAGTGATGCCTAAGAAGGAGCAGTTCTTCAAGGTAGATAACTTCTACAAAGTATTGTTCCATGAGCTAGTACATAGCACAGGTCATGAGACTAGATTGAAGAGAAAAGGAGTTACAGACATTGATGGCTTCGGCACAGAGCAATATGCTATGGAAGAGCTAATCGCTGAATCAGGAGCAATGATGTTAGTAGGTATGGCAGGTATCTGTTCAGATTGCGATGATACCAACAGCCAAGCATATGTAAACGGATGGATTAAAGCTATCAAGGAAGCTCCTGCAAGAGCTATAGATTATGCGATGAGTCAAAGCACAAAAGCTGTAGACCACATCTTGAATCTGTAAGACCAACAGACCTAGCTACCAAGCCCGATTCCTGCAAAGGATAGGGCATTTGGTAGTAGAACTATTTATGTAATTAAAAACTATTTATTATGAAAAATTTCATTTTAGACATCTCAAACATTGGTAACGACAAAAATCAGGATAAGTCGTACTACAATCGCCTGACAGATTACATCACGAATCAAGGTTACCTGACAGCAGATGATTGTCACGAATTAGTAAGCCGAGTTGAAGATTTTATCATGGTAGAAATCCAAAAAATTCGTTTCGAGAATCATCAGGCAGAGAATCCTTGGCATGGAGATGGTGAGTGCTTTGAGGCGTCACCAATTGATGAAGAAATAATAAGCTAGGAGCTATCACTACCGATTGTCAACAGCCTGATTCCATTTGGATAAGGCTTTTGGCAGTAGAACTATTTTTTTACTATCAAAACTATTTATTATGTCAACAATGAAAGATTTTTTAGCTGAAGATGGAGGTATGGCGATGAACATCGCATTCTTTAACAGATTCAGAGGTGAGGATTCAGATTTCTATTTTGAAGCAGCAGCAGGAGATTGGTATGCAGGAGTTTTGGAATGGAGCTTACATACCATCAGCGATGTGGAAGAATGCTCTAATCACAAATACCATGGGTATACAATCCATTGGGAAAGTGGAAACAAGACTAGATTGGTTATCCCTAATTGGGTAATGGACATTCAGCCTAATGGATGGAATCATGCCAAGAATCTGTTCAACAAATATCTAAGAACCATAGTTGAATAACCAACAGCACAACAGCTACCAACAGCCTGACATCGTAACTGATGTCGGGCATTGGCAGTAGAACTATTTTTTTAATACTTTAAACTATTTATTATGAGCTTTACATTAGGACAATTAGTTAAGACGAAGGAAATCAGATTTGCATCAGGCGAAATCCAATACCCTGAAAAGATAGGAGCTATCGTGCGAATGGAGGATGATAGGGTATTCATCAAGAGCAGGAATCCTGAGACTAAGCTGATGGAGTTATCTATTTGCAGTTACAATCAGATACAGACCATGGAGGTCATAAACAAGATTATAGGTAGAGAGATTCTAGATTCCAATTTCCATGTTGGAGGTAAGATTGAATCCTTCTCAGGAGATACCTTTATTACCGAAGAAGGCAGATTTGGAGAGCAGTTATGGGTTGAGCTGAAGCTAGATTCAGGTGACGAAATCATGCTGTCTCATGTATCAATATTAGATTTGCTTCAGGGCAGAGATGCAGGAGCTAGTGGATATCATTTTATTTCCTTGGGAAAGGCATCGAAGGAGGATGTTATATTCACCTATAATGATTTTGTCGGATGGGAAATGGCAGAGCAAACTTTAGGAGCAGCGATGGATGAATACCCATGTATAGACCAAGCTAGAAGGTATGCAAGATGGAAATACAACAGCTACCTGCTAGGAGCTACGATTGAGGAATTGTATTCCTAGTGATTCATACATATTAGATAAAATAATATTTGTATATGTCTAAATAATGTATTATCTTTGTCTAAAGAAACAACAATTCACCTATAGCGATGCCGAGCCTCGATTCCTTTTTGGGATTGGGGCATTGGCAGTAGAAGAACTATTTATTTATTTAAAAACTATTTATTATGAGTAAAGGATATTCAGCTACAATAATAGATTTGGTAGCTACACACACAAAGGTCTTCGAGCTTAAACTTGATGACAAATGGTCACCTTCAGGAGACAATGATGCAGATGTAAATTATGTAAAATCTGTATTGGCTAATGATAAAGGTTGGGGAGATTTTCTAGACAATCTATTTATAGTAATCTATTCCTCACATGGAGGTAAGGTTCAAATGAGTTAAGATGACCAACAAAAAAACCATAGCCTGACATCGTAACTGATGTCGGGCATTGGCAGTAGAAGAACTATTTATTTTAAAACTAAACTATTTATTATCATGGATTACAGAGTCACATACTTTCAACTGCAATTCGACAGACATTATTATTCAAGCAGAATTGAACAACGAATCAGCACCATGGGTCGCGTAGATGAAGAAAATCCAATTCACAAACAGCTAGTAGAAAAAGGATTCTTCCGTTCAGAATCTGATGGCGACAAATTTGCTGCTGACCTAGATGAACTAATATTGGGTAAGCTGAAGGGAAGAAGAGATAACTCCAATATCAATCAAAAGCTTTGGGATTTTATTAAAGATACCGATGTCAAAGACAACAGAGCTGACAGCTATCCTGAAGTATGCAATGGAAAATTGGATAGATGGTTAACTCTCAATGGTGTATCAGTTCGTGAGATTGAATTGATTACTAAAAAATCCGATAGCATAGAAATTAAAATCAGTCTAGAACATTTATATGTTAATGACAATTATGCTTCCATAAATTATGTGCGTGATTCAGGACAATCGACATTATGGGAGCTAACTCTAACATTGAGAGGAGAGGAGATTGAAGAGCCAACACATAGGGTAGTGTTAAGATATCTTGCAGATGGATGGCAATCAAATCAGAGAGAAATAGAGGAGATATCCCTAGGTGCGAATCGTACTCTCAACAACATAAGGTGGAAAGATGGCAGGATTGTATCAGCATCGTTCTTTAACAATAGTATTATGGACAAGTACAGAAGCGTTAAGTTTAGTACATTCATGTCCTACAAAAGAGAGCGTGACTATTGGACAATGTATCATTGGAATCATCAAGATTCAGAACTTGTAAATCTAGAAAACAACAAGCGTAAGATTGCTGATTTATTTGCTAAGAATGTTGGAGAGCTAGAGCCAATAAGCTTCTACCAAAGTGATTACGATGAGCTTACTACAAAAGCTAATATGCCTAGCGATTCAGAGGATGCAATAAAGGTATCGTTTGAGAATGGTTCTTATGTGATATTTAATAAGAAAAAATTAAAGAGGTCAGACATCCATATCAACGATGCATGGATTGGAGCTTACGATTCCACAGCAGTTAAAGATAGTTTATCAGACATCAAAAATAAGTTTTTATGTACGAAATAGTAGAGATAGTTGGTGACGATTTCAAGTCTGTTATCGTCATCGACAATCTTGCCATGGCAAGAGAAGAGCTAAGAGAAATTTCAAAACAAAACCCTGACAAAGAGTATGCTTTGCTCGATGAGATGGGATTAGAAAAATAATTAAACACTAATTAAAATGAGATTAATTGTAACGCAGGTGTTCCAAATCGAGGAGCATCCAAACCGAGAAAAATGCTATGAGTGGATTCGTTCTAATTGGCATGACCTGAATGAACATAGCTTACATGAACTAGAAGACAGCATCAAGGCATTGTCCGAAGTGATTGGTGGAACATATGACTATTCAATCTCTCAAGTACCATGTAGAGGAGAGCATATTACCTTTAAGAATTATGACCAAGCCATTCTTGATAACTTAGATGCTGAAAACTGCTGCCTAACGGGAGTGTTTTGGGATTGCGATTTGATTGAAGGATTGAGACAAGGCAATCCGAGAAAGGTCTTACACAATCTTCACAAGGATACAGAATATGTTTATTCAGATGAAGGATTGTTTGAATTATGCCAAGCCAATGGCTATGAGTTTAACGAAAACGGAGAAGCGATATGAAAAGATTAATTGTATCAATCATCATCACACTATTATTATCATCGTGTGCAAGGGATTTAGAACTTCCCTATGATACCTTCAGAGACTTGAGGTCTTACGATACAGACCTTGAGGATATGCTGAAGGATGGAACGGAGGATTGGATTCAGGGAAACCTGCCTGACCTTAAACCATTTCAAGAGCAGTTCCTGAATGAGATTCTAGTACCTGCATTAGCAGAGGAGTTGAAGTGGGGATTACCCATGGAGGTGATGACTGCCCAAGCCATTCTTGAGAGTGGTTGGGGTAGGTCAAAACTTGCAAAGGAGCATCACAATTACTTTGGCATCAAGGAGTACCGAAAGGGAAGGGAAGGTGTTAAGTTTTATTCCGATGAATACGAGAAGGGTAAAAGGGTATCTCGAAAGAGCAGATTCAGAGCTTACGAATGTGCAGAACTATGCTTCGCTGATAGGAGCGAATGGTTCTTAGCCAACAGCAGGTATCAAGACCTTGACTTCAGGGAGCTAGACTGCTATGAGTTTGCAGCAGAACTACAGAAGCGTGGATATGCTACAGATATACACTACACTAAAAGTCTATTGAGGATAATAGATGAGTACAAGCTAAAAGAATTTGCCGATTGGATAAAAAGAAGCATATAAAAATTTGGAATTGTAAATTATTTATATTAGATTTATACAAACATTGTTAAACCTAGTGTATTTTACTGCACTAACAAATCAATTCAAAATGATAGGAAGATATAACAGCACATACGGATTCGTAGAAACGAATGACCTACAAGAAAAAGCAAATCAATTATGGGGTAAAGATTGGGAAGCGTGTGATGATGTTGCTCAGATAGAAGAATTACTAAGAGAGTTGCATCCAAATAAATACTTAGTATCATTCTTGGAGAATGTAAAAGAGGATGACATCTTAGTAACTGAATTTAATGGGGATATTATGAATAATTTTGAAAGACAAATTCATAATATTATTCTTATCCATGTCGCTAGAACATGGGAACGCATCAGAGTTAAGCAACCTTACGAGGAGATGCCTCTTGATAACATAGCATCCACAGATGTTATTGAAGAGATAGCGTATGACATCTATAAAACAGATTTGATACAAGATTTTATTCAAACAAAGGATGGTTCTATATGGAATAGATACGGAGATGGAATGTCTGATACTTATATAGAGCGAATCGCAACAGAAATAATTGAAGAACATTATTTATAACCAATAACAATGAAGAAAAATAATTTAAAACATCAAAGCCTACACGATAAGCTTCAGGAAGCTAAGAAGTTGATGGAGCTTATCGAACAGAAGGAGTGGCAGTTAAATGAAATGCGTGAGCGTTTATCATACTGCATCCATTTCTGCATCGGATATGTAGAGCAGAATGAAAAGTCTGAAAAATTATTAGAACAATTAAAATTAAAATAATGGATTTAAATCGTATGGCTGCATCGTTTTTTCTATGTGGCAATAACATCAGCGAAGACCTACACAAAATATGTGAAGCTGCCGACAATCAGGCAGCAATCCCTGAAGATGTAGTTGTATGGTATCCTTTTGAGAATGAGAATGCCGAGACTCTAGAAGAGTACATCTTTAACCTAGAGCAGATGCTTATGGAGGTAAGATACAAAACAATTTCTCAAATGAGACTTGATAAAAAGATTAATCATGAGTGAATTTATTAAGATACCAATATTCTATACAATCAATGAGCTTGATGGACAAGTTCTAGATGTAGAATCTATGACTGATTATTTCAACACAGAAATCAATGAGCTGAAAGAGAAGGATAGCTTTGAAAACACAAGGGATTATGCAGGTAGCCTGACAGCAGCAGAGATTGGTGCTATGGTTCTAAATCTAAAGATGGATGGTGGAGACATAATAACCATTCAAAGACTACAAAAAATTTACGATAAAAAAATCAAATCAATTAATCATGAGTAAAAAAGACAAGGTATTAAAAATGATAAGACTTCTAGACGATGCACTAGGAGTGTATACTTCACTAGCTGAGATGGGTATTAATTCTATGAAGGCTACCAAAGACCTGCTTGAAGTCCTGATGGATGGTGAAGAATCCGAAGTGGCAACACTAACAAAAGAAACTTTCAATAGAGAATGTCAGAGGATGGCTGAAGCTGTGATTTCTTTGATGGAATTTGATGAGGAAGTTTAGAAAAAAATTGTTAATTAAATAAACATTTTGTAACTTTATTAAAACACTACAAACATGGGAAGAATGAAAGAACTTTGGATATCTCAGCAGGAGGTATCCAACAATCATCAAGACGATGACTATCAATACCAAGAGTGGGTGTCTCAGCAGGAGGAAACTACGGAATCAAATAATAATGAATCGGCAGATTGGTTAGACGAGCTATTTAAAATACTAGGAGAGCCATACTGCCCTAAATCTAATACTAATGCTAGTGAAAAGTGAAATATTTAATATGTACGCAGAGCAGGTAGCCGAGATGTACGAAATCAAGAAAAAAGATTTGTTCAAAAAGACTAAGAAAAGAATGGTAGTGGATGCAAGGCATTTGCTTTACTATCTGTCTAAGACTAGACCTATGAGGTTAACACACATTAAATACGAAATGGAAAAGAACGGATATGAAATCGCTCATTCAAGTATTATCCATGGTATAAAAATGGTGGAGCAAAAAATAAAAGAGGATAGTGATTACAATAAAGTAATAAAATCTATTCGTGCAAAAGTATAGCTTAAAAGAAATATGGTCGATGGCTAAAGAGGATAACTACGCTGCTGCCCTAGATTTTCAGGGGCATGAAGCTAGGTTATGCTATGGAATAAAGATAGTGTACGACATCTCCACAGAAACCATTACGCTATTTAATACTGCCAAGGGTGGAGATTTTTATAAGGAGATTTCTAAAGACGAGCTTGATACATTTAAAGCGTATGGTTGGAGAGCAGGAGTATATCTTACAGCTCTTGATACAATCACAGAAAAGTTAGACCATCTTAAAGTAAAGATTCAGCACGAAATAGGTGCAAAGAATCGGCACAAACAGATAAAGATGTACAAGGCAACGAGAGAAAACTTTTTAGACAGCTATAGAAAAATTAAATCTAAATTAAATCAATTAAATCATGAAGTTAAAGAGCGTTAATATTAAAGGCAAGGAGTATGTAGAGGTAAACGAAAGGCTGAGATATTTTAGAAGTGCATACCCAAACTATTCTCTCACATCAGAAGTGATAGAAAAAACAGATTCATCAATCCTTATTCTAGCATCAATTATAGATGAGGATGGCAGAGTATTAGCCAATGGATTGGCAGAGGAGGAAAAGGGTTCTACCTTTATTAATAAAACATCCTATGTGGAAAACTGCGAGACATCAGCATGGGGTAGAGCTTTGGCTAACTTCGGAATCGGTCTTGATACATCGGTGGCAAGTGCTGAAGAGGTGCAGAATGCTATCGCCAATCAAAGTACATCACCACAGACAAATAAGAATCTATTAACCCTGAAGGTTGATGATAATAATTGGAAGAAGGTGCTGACATTTGTGGCAGCAAATAAAGATAAAGGTTTGCCATGGATTTCCGAGCAGCTAAAGGTTAAGTACAAGCCATTGTCTAAGCAAGTTCAAGCCGAGCTTAAAAAACATATAGCGTAATGGAGAAGAAGGTAACAGAAAAAGTTCTCAATCTTCTCAAGGATGATTCCGAATACTATGCAGGGTTAGGTAAGCAGTTCTTATCTAACTCAGACATAGGAACACTATTTAAAAACCCTAAGAGATTCGGCATTGGATTGGATGAGAACAAGACTCTTATTATGGGTAGATATTTTCATACTAAAATCCTAGAACCTGAGAAGCTAGATGAGTTTCATATATATTCAGGAGCTGTCAGGAGAGGGAAAGCGTATGAGGATTTCCTTGCCGAGCATCAGATATCTTTTTGCCTATTGGAATCTGAGCAGCACCAAGTAGATGAATGGGTAGATACCATGATGTCTCATCTAGATTTTCATGACCTGATTAGAGAGGAAGGTAATCAATATGAAGAACCTATGGTAAAAGAAATCTATGGGGAGCTATGGAAAGGGAAGGCAGATATCATTGGCAAAGATTTTGTATATGACCTGAAGACAAGTGGGGATATATTATCCTTCAAGAATAGTGTGTACAAGTTTAACTACGATTCTCAGGCATATATATACCAAGAGCTATTTGGAAAGCCATTAATGTTTTTGGTTATAGATAAGAATACATTGATGATGGGTATGTATCAGCTATCTGAGGAGACCTTGGCAAGAGGTGAAGGCAAGGTGAAGAAGGCTGTTGAAATATACCGAAAGTTTTTTGGGGAGCATCCCACAGAAGATGTAAACCAATTTTATTACAATGAAATCATATAGTTTTAGTAAATAAATAGTTCTATTTTATCATTTAAAAATTTAATTATGGCACAGAAAGAAAAAGTATTTGCCGATGGATTCTCCTTCAAGAGGAGAGAGGAAGCACCTGACTTCGTGGTTGGAAGAATCAGCGTAAAGGTTACGGATGCTGTCGATTTCCTGAAGAGGAATGAAAAGAAAGGTTGGGTAAACCTAAACATTAACCAAGCTAAATCAGGTTCATACTACATGGAGCTTGATACCTACGAACCAAAGCCACAGACTACTGCACCTGAGAAGGAATCAGGCGAGGCTCTTCCATTCTAGAATGGTTATTAAATAGTTCTTGTAAAGAAAGGGGGAACATTGTTCCTCTTTTCTTATGACTATTTCATGTTGTCTTTTGGTGTCTATATACTTATTATTATTTCTATTACTTTATTTTTATTTTTTTTCTATACATAGAAGAAAAAGTTAACATTCTTAACATAACCCTTATAAACAAAGGATTTTTTCAACATAAACTCAACATAAACTTAACATAAACAATATTATTATGTCATTATCACAGCAAAACATTACCATATTTAAAAACATTCGAGAGACAGATACACCATTCTACAGACCTATTAATTCTATATTGAATAGGATAAAGGATGGCTCATCAAAAGAGTTAGTAAAAAGGATTCGTGCTGAGAAGGACAAATCTGAACGCAATGAACTAAAGAAGCAGCTACCTGCTATTTGTTTCTCAGGTATGTTCAACAAGAGAAACGACAGCTCTATTCAGGAGCATTCAGGATTCATCTGCCTTGACTTCGATGGATACGACAAGCAAAAGGATATGCTCCAAGACAAGGAGAAGTTTACCAAAGACAACATTGTATACAGCGTGTTCATATCTCCAAGTGGAAAAGGATTGAAAGTGATAGTAAGGATTCCTCCTGATGCTGACAATCATGTAAACTATTTCAATGCATTAGAAAAGCACTTCAACAATCAGAATTTCGATGTGACATCCAAGAATGTATCTAGGGTATGTTACGAAAGCTATGACCCATTGATTTACATCAACGAGAACTCATCGCTATGGGATAAGGTGGAGGAGAAGGAGTACCGAGAGGTGCAGCAGTACAGAGATTTACCCACTATTCCAATCACAGATGAGAATAAGATAGTGGATATCCTAGTGAAGTGGTGGCACAAGAAGTACCCCATGGTGGAAGGTCAGCGTAATCAGAACTGCTTCATACTTGCAGCAGCGATGAATGACTTTGGAGTGAATAGGTCATTGGCAGCGTATGTCCTGACTAACTATCAGAGCAGCGACTTTACGGAGCATGAAATACAAAGAACTATAGACTCGGCTTACTCTAATACAGCAAGTTTCGGAACTAAATACTATGAGGATGAGGAGCGAGTAAACAACATCAGGGTAAAGCTTCGCAGGGGTTCAAGTAAAAAAGAGATTCGGTTGCAACTCCAAAATTCAAACATAGATAACGATACCATTGATGCTGTATTAGATAGGGTAGATAATGAGAATCAGCTACAGCAGTTTTGGACAAAGAGCGACAAGGGAGCAATCAAGATGGTTCACATCCTATTCAAGCAGTTCTTGGAGGACAATGGATTCTACAAGTATTGCCCTGAAGGTGGAAAGAACTATGTCTTTGTGAAGGTAACCAATAACCTGATAGACCACACCGATGAGAAGCAGATAAAAGATTTTGTTTTGAATCACTTGATTGATATTGATGACATCAGCATCTATAATTACTTTGCTGACCACACTAGATTCTTCAGGGAGGAGTTTCTATCCCTGCTGTCAACGATAGATATTTACTTTATAGAGGACACCAAGACCACATCATATCTGTACTACAAAAATTGTGCAGTAAAAATTACTAAGGATAACCTAGAGATTATAGACTACTTAGATTTAGGTGGATATGTTTGGAAAGACCATGTGATAGATAGGAACTTTACCAAGTGTTCTATTGGTGAATGTGATTATAAAAAGTTTATCAACAATGTATGTGGAAAACAATCCGATAGAACCAAGTCTATGGAATCTACTATTGGATTCCTTATGCATGGTCATAAGAACTTGAGTTACTGCCCTGCTGTGATTCTAAATGATGAAGTTATCTCCGATAATCCTGAAGGTGGAACAGGAAAGGGAATCTTTATGAATGCCCTTGGTCAGATGAAGAAAGTGGTGACCATTGATGGTAAATCATTTAACTTTGAAAGGTCATTTGCTTATCAGCTTGTATCAGCAGATACTCAGATACTTGTTTTCGATGATGTTAGGAAGCACTTTGACTTTGAAAGGTTGTTCTCTGTGGTAACCGAAGGATTAACGCTTGAGAAGAAGAATAAAGATGCTATCAAGATTCCGTTCAGCAAATCTCCAAAGATTGCAATCACTACTAATTATGCAATCAAGGGTGCAGGTAACTCTTTTGCTAGGAGAAAGTGGGAGCTTGAGCTTCATCAACACTACGATAAAAACTTTACTCCATTGGATGAGTTTGGTAAGCTTATGTTCGGAGATTGGAATGACAGCGAGTGGTGTGAGTTTGATAACTACATGATATCATGTCTTCAGTTATATCTAAGAGAAGGTTTAGTACAAAGTAAGTTTGTCAATCTTAAAATCAGACAGCTATCAGCAGAAACTTCTCATGATTTTATTGAGTGGTGTGGTTTGGTTAATGGCTCAGAGTTAAACCATAGACTATCCGTTGGTGATAAAATAAATATTCAGGATTGTTACTATGATTTTATAGAGCAGTATCCTGACTATGCTCCGAAGGCTAAGATGACTATATCAAGAATCCGTTTCGGTAAGTGGATGGTATCCTACGCTGTGTATATATCAGGAGCTAGACCTGAAGAAGGTAGAGATACGCTCGGCAAATGGATGAGAATAAAAGAACTTAGTGAGGTATCTACACATAAAATATAATTTATAATGATTGACTTTAATCCTATATCTTATGAGCAGCAGGGATGGAGCGATGAGGAGATACTCCAAAAACTTTACAGCTTGAAGAGGGTAATGTTTCAGGTTGTTAAAGTAAAAAAGAAGGAAGGCAGGAAGGTTGTATATGTTGATAGATATAAATGGAGGGGAGGAGACAATGAATTAATAAGAAAAGAAATACTACAAAACATTAAACGCTATGAAAATAAAGTTCAGAAGTTATCAGAAGAAGATAATAGAGAAAGCTAGGCACATCCTACAAAAGTATAGGTTTATATACCTAGCCATGGAAGTAAGGACAGGTAAGACATTGACATCCCTAGGTATAGCTAGTGCGTGTGGATTTAAGAATGTTGTTTTTCTTACCAAAAAGAAAGCAATCTATAGTATTCAAGGAGACTATGAATTACTTAGTCCTAACTATAAGTTTTCGGTTATCAACTACGAGTCCATGCACAAGCTAGAAATTAGCCGATGTGACTTCTTAATACTAGACGAAGCTCATGGCATGGGTGCATTTCCTAAGCCAAGCAAGAGAGCCAAGGATGTGAAGGCATTCATTAATAAATATAAATGTTGTGTTTGTTTAATGTCGGGAACGCCAACACCTGAATCATACTCTCAGATGTACCATCAGGTGTATGGCATCCCTGCCAATCCGTTCAATCAGTTCAGGAACTTCTATGAGTTTGCTAGTCAATTTGTAAAGGTATCTAGAAAGAAAATAAACTCTATGTACATCAATGACTACAGCAATGGATTGATTTCTATAGTAAGAGCTATGCAGCCATACACCATCAACTATACGCAGAAGGAGGCAGGGTTTAAGAATGAAATCAATGAGGAGGTTTTGAATGTGGAGATGAGTCCTATCACCTACAAGTTAGCAAAGAGCTTGAAAAGAGATTTGGTTGTTGAAGGTAATGATGAAATAATATTAGCCGACACACCTGTAAAGCTGATGCAAAAGCTTCATCAAATGTATAGTGGAACTATAATCTTTGAGAGTGGTGAAGCCATGGTCATAGACAAAACCAAAGCAGAGTTCATCAAGGATAACTTTAAAGGCAAGAAGATAGGAATCTTCTATAAGTTTAGGGCAGAACTAAAGGCATTGATGGAAGTCTTTGGGGAGGACAGCCTGACTACTGACATCCAAGAGTTTAATAGCACAGACAAGTCTATTGCACTACAGATTGTATCAGGCAGGGAAGGAATCAGTTTGAAGAAAGCTGATGCATTGGTGTACTACAACATAGACTTCTCAGCAACAAGCTATTGGCAGTCAAGAGATAGGATGACCACAAAAGAAAGGAAGAGCAGTAAAGTATATTGGATATTCTCCGAAGGTGGAATAGAGGAACAGATATACAAAGCTGTAACCAAGAAGAAAGATTATACTATCAATCATTTCAAAAAGGATTTATTATCTTTATAAACAACAGACCATGAAGAACTATTGTGAGATTCAGAAAATAAATTATTTATATTTTTTTGATTCATACTTTGATATACCTGAAGGGATACCTGAAGATAAATACACAGAAGAAGAGGCACATAAGTTTGCAATAGATATGGTGCAAAGATATGATAGCAAAGAGCATATAAATAAAATTAAAAGATTCATTGAAATAAAACTTAAATTATGCATTACGATAATTATTTAAACAATTTAGTTATAGAAAAAAAAATTATTGAATTTATTAATTCATCCGAAACGCCTCTTAGAAGAGAGGAGATAAATGATTTTGCTATAAATCTTGGCGTTCAAGTTAGACCACTAAGTACCTTGCTTAAAAAAAATGTAAAGAATCAAAAGATAGCAAGGTTAAGACATGGTATATATGCAGGTATAAATAATAACATGATGACAGAGCAACAGATACAAAGTAAAAGGATTAAGGAGCTAGAGGCAGAGGGATACTATGTCATTAAGCTTACGATTACCAACAAGAATGGCATACCTGACTTGATTGCAATCCCACCGAACTCTAATGTTTTGTTTAGTGAAATCAAAAGACCAAACGGAAAACTATCCAAACTGCAAGAGTTTAGGATAAAAGAACTTCAACCATATGCCAACACAGAAATATATAGGGGATAAATTTATTTACGAGATAGATGAATTTTTTGTAGAAAAGTTAAGAGTGCTACCTAAAGACTTAGCTTTTGACATTGCCATGCAGGTGGAAGAAAATGCTATGGAGCTACCGAGGACAGATATATTTGGTGTAAAGTATGGAGGTGTGAGCAACATAACAGGTAAGGCAATTTTTTTTGAGGTAGAGTTTGTGTATGAGGATGAGGATGTTTTGTATTTATCAGACCTTGACCTTATAGATTCGGACTCTTTTCTAGACTATTACATTGAAAAGAAAACATTTAAAATTAAATACAATGAGTAAAAATTTAACAAAAGAAATTAAAGATAAATTAATTGAAGCTATTAAATATAATTGTGGGGTAGACCCAACAGAAAATAAACGAACTGAAACTTGGGTAGAAGCAAGGCGATACTATTATGTAATCCTGAGAGAAATGGGGTATACATTTCAAGATATAGGGAGCAGCATAGGAATGCATCACACATCTGTCTTACATCATCTAGATATATTTGACCATCTATATAAAAACGACGAGGAAACAAGAGAGAGATACAAGAAAATAAGAGCTGAGTTTGTAGGGGATGCTTGGCTAAATGATGTTCGAGAAAAATCTGTTGATGAGTTGGTAGATATTATATTTAGTTTGGAAAAGTCAAATAAAAGTTTAAATTTGTATAATAAGGAGCTTAAAAAAAGTCTAAATGATTATAAAAAATTTAGCAAACTTATAGATATATTTAATAAACATGAGTTTATTCTAAGACGAAAAGATATACACAATAAATTAAATCATATGTTGAATGGGTTATACGATACATGACATAGATAAAATAATTAACTTTAAGACTTGGACAGATACAAAAAAGATTGATGAGCTATTACTTATTGATTGTAGATTGTATATGAACATGGGTTGCAGCTCCACCAAAAAAGAGAAAGAAGAAACCAAAAGGTTATCGAGAAAAATTTATAGAGCCATTAAAACAATAGATAAACAAATGGGTCAACATTTTTTGATGGCGATGGACACTAATGATACCAAATGAAAATAACTGCATTAGAAAGATTAAGGATATCCCACATAAACTCTCTTATGGAGTTTCTTTATGACAATAATGCAAATATCTACGAAGCCTTGGTTGATAAAGAATACAAAACAGCAAAAGAACATATCGAGAAAACTATAACCACTCTGAAAGATTTATCAGACTCGATTACAGATGACACATAGAACCTGCACAAGTTGCAAAAAGAAGCAACCAATAACCAACTATTATAGAGATAATAGGAATACAAAACATAAAAAAATAAAACATAGAACCATATGTAAATCTTGTCATTATAATAAACTGAAAGAACAGAGAGTAAGAAACAGAGATTATGTTAAGTCTGTTAAAGAAAATGCTTCATGTTCAAAGTGTGGGTATTCAAAAAAAACACACGCTGATTTTACATCTAGAGCATTGGAGTTTCATCACACAGGTGATGATAAAGACTTTAATATAGGAAGGATATCTTCTAAAAATAGAAGTTTGGAGAACTTGAAAAAAGAAATTGATAAATGCATAATAGTTTGTTCTAGATGCCATAAAGAAATCCATGCCAAAGAAAGAAATATATAATTAATTAAATGAGATTCGAGACCAATGAAGACTTAGACAGAGAAACAAAAGCCATAGAGTTTTTTGTTGACAGGTTTGAAGGTTCATTCAAAAAGCTAGACCCAAATGATATCGACTACAGAATACATGATTCCCATGGGAGAATCATCGCTTATGCAGAAATCAAAGGTAGACACAGAACGATTGCCAATGCCTACCCTTTGCCCATTGCAGCTCGGAAAATAGTTAAGCTATGTGATAAGAGATTAAACCCTGTTATAATTTGGGCGTGTGATGATGGCATCATCTATGGTAAGCCACAAGAGATTGTTGGCACAGCAAGATGGGGAGGTCGCACCCCCATGGATGGAGCAGCCAATGATGAAGAGGTTATTATTTATTACGACAAGCAAAAAACCTTAAGGTACTATAGGTATTACTAGGCTATGGAATACAACTCAGATTTTAAATATGACCTACAAATTGGCAACGAAGCAGAGAATGAGTTTGCTGCCCTGTTATCTAATAGCAAAGTGGAGGTTAAGTATGATATGATGGCAGAGTATACAGGAAATGTTTTTGTAGAATTTGAAAGCAGAGGTAAGCCATCGGGGATAGCTACAACTCAAGCAGACTTTTGGGTAATAAAAGTAGCCAAGAGTTTTATAACATTTAAGGTGGATGACTTGAAAGATTTATGCAGGAAGTGGTACAAAGAAAAAGGCTCTATACTTGGTGGAGATTCAAACACATCCAAGGGAGTATTGATGCCGATTACATATTTACTAAAATAAAATTTGCATATTAAAATATAAAGACATATCTTTATTTTACAATCACAAAGGAGGTGAATTGGTTTGAGTACCTTTCAATCCTTTTGGCTTTTTTTGTTTAATACAACAAGAGTATCTAATCGGGGGAGAGGATGCTCTTTTTTTATTTAGTTGTCTCTCTTCATCTTGTAACCTTTAGACTTCTTTTTGTTTTTAAACCCACCTGTTGCATAGTACATCTTTACTTGTTTCTCGGTAAAGATTCTACCACTCGGACTCTTGTATTTATTCTTTCCTACTTTTGTAAAAGGCATAACTTATTTTTTTGTTTTACGGAATCGTTCTGAGTTTTGCATTTTCTTAAACTCTCTTTCTCTTCTCTCTAGTTCCTTTTTGTATTGCTCTTCTTGTTTTTGAGCCTCGCTCTTACCTGAAGACTTACCTGATTTTTTACCTGCGTGTCCTTCTATTATGTAGTTAGAGTAATTTAATAGTCGCAAGATGTCTTCACCAATGTCTCCATCCTCTCCTAGTTTTTCCATATTCCCTAGAAACTTTTGTATCTGTGTTGCAGGGATACCTCTTACATCAATTAGCTCTGCTATAAATTTATTCAAATACTTTTGTTTCTTTACAGGGTCATTTGTATTTTCATACCTTATCCATAAATTAGATAATTCTTTAATTAACATCAAAGGTGCAATACTCTTACCTGCCTGTCCTGCCCATGATTTATCCTGAATAATATCGCCAATAGCATTAACAGCTTCTCCCACGATAAACAAAGCATTTAGGTTTCCTATAATCATTGCTCTTAATAAATCATCTTTGTCTTCATCTCTTGTAGGTCTTAGAAGCAAAGGCATACCTAAAGCAACCCATTGGAAAACAAGAGGAGCAAACACATGATAAGTTAGGAGAGTTCTTATATTCTGTCCAAGAGTTCCTGCTCCTGCATTCTTATCCCAAGCTTTTATTTTTCTGTAAAGGTTTCTTGTAGCCTGAATTTCTTTTCTCAAATACTGCTTCGGAGTAGTTAAGAACATATTCAATCCTCTCTGTAAAGCTCCTGCTGTTTGATAGTAATCTTTATCTTGTATATCTGAAGACTGCTGCGTTCTCTTAGTATCTCTCTCAAACTTTATGATAGCTTCTTTCTTTGCCTCCTCCTCAGATAAGCCACGCTTCTTTGCTTGGTCTTTATAGTACAAATAGTTTGGCATACCACCTAAATAAATAGCTGCCTTATCACCAAACTTAGTAGAGTACATAATAAAGTTTACATAGTTATCCCAATACTTGTTAGGCACAAACTCTACCATACCATCTTCGGTATATGATTCTATTATTCTAGTGATTGAAGTCTTGTTTCTATCCTGCATATACACAGAATTTTCAGATATTTCTTTAAATGTTTTTCTAATTTCAGGTATGTTCTTTAAAGAATATTTCAACCAATTACGATAACCTATATCGTTGGCGTATGTAATCATAGATGTCAACTGCTTAATCATAACCGTTGGGTTAAGACCAATCTTAGAAAGAACATATAAATTATTCATCGTATTAATGAATTTATCTGCTCTTGTAGTAGATACTCCTTTGGTAGCAATATTTTCTAAGACATTCTTAATCAATCTATTTACATAGTCACCATGGATAGCTGCAATAGAATCTTTAATCTGCTTGTTATTAAACAATTTGTTTAAGTCACGAACAACCTCTGCGTATGCCCTGAAGTATTCCATATCTCTAAGATATGTACTCATTACATTCATGTTGTTCATAGCCTTAATAGGCTTCTGACTACCCTGCCTAGCCTTTGTTGATGCAGCTCCAACTGCTGTTTGGTATACCGATTGATTGTCAAGAAGATTTAATGTGTCAGTCTCCACTCCATCTCTATATACCATACCTGCATAGAACTCGTTCCATGGCATATTGGTTCTGTATATCTTTCTATAAACCTCATTGTACCTATCATATAGAGCAGGGTACATAACATCTACCTGCCAATCAGCAAACTCTTTTAACTTAGGGTCAAGCTGTTTTTCTATGTTCTCCATTACCTCTACATAATTTTCACCAAATGTATTACGGAATGAACCTCTTAACATTGGGTCTTTATATAGATTGTAATAGTAAGCCATTTGATTCTGATTAAGGTATGTATAGTTTTGAGCTATGATTGTTCTATACTCTTTCTCTGTAATCCTACCTGCTTCAAAATCAGCTTCAGCTTTAGCCACCTGCTCCTTGTCTAATACATATGTAGGCTCTCCTTTTCTGTTTATCTGATTGTTTTCCCTTACAGCATCTCTCCATTTCTTACCATATATTCTTTCAAGCTCTTCTCTTACTATTGTCTCCTGCATCATCATCCCTTCCTTGTATTGTCTTGATGCTGTATCCACTCTGTTGGTTACTATCTCTTGAAGTTTACCACCAAACATTTCGGCAGGTAGCTTTGATATTAAATCCATTAAACCATCTAGAGCTTCAGCTTCATTAAAGAATTTTTTAACTCTTGTAGATATTGTGTTCAGGGTTTTACGAAGTACATTCTTTAGTCTGTTCTTCTTTTGATTAAGAATTTTCTGATTAGCTAAGTCTACCTTTGCTTTACCCTCCTGAGTAGAGATAGTTTGCTTAACGCCTGTGATTACTTCAATAGCTGTGTCAGCTAAAGCCTTGTAGTAAGCTGATTGTTCAGCTAACTCCTCTCTCAATTCTGTCCTACCAAGGTCTATTAAATCTTTTAGATTGTTATTAATAAAGTCAAGCTGCTCAAGTTTAAACACATCATCTTTACTGAGCAAGCTTTCGTTGTATTGAAGAGCAATCTCCAAGTCTGTCATCAAGTCTAGCTCTGCATCTGTAGGGTCTACAATCTGCTGCAATTTATTAAGCCTCTCTTGAATAGCTGTGTTGGTTTTAGTAATCCTTTCTATTAAAGACTTATCTACGGTTTCGTTAAATATAGCTTGGTTCTCTGAAGTCAAGTCTATAAATGTCCTCTTGCTCAAAGGCTTTCCTTGAGAACTTTTTTTGTAATCCGAATCTTCTGTGAACTGAGTTCTTACTCTATTGTTTCTTTCTTGCTGATTAAGTTTCTTATCAACTATAATCAAGTTCTTGATAGTATCAATCCTATCTTTTACATAAGCACTAACTATCTTACCCTTTACTCTTCCACTTTGAGTAGTTGTATAGTTTGTTCCTATTAATCTTTTGATATTGTTATCAAGCTTGGCAAGATTCTTTTCTAAAATAAATCTTTCAATCCTTCTTATAACATCTTCTATCTCTGTGGTCTTTACACCATCGACCTCGATATTTTTGTATGATGCTCTGTTAAGCTCATTAATAAGTTTTATAACCTCATCTTTTTGATAAAGGTCTTTTGGTAAACTTCTTCTGATAAAGTTTCTTACAAAAGTTTTTGCCTTTTGAAGTTCTTTAGAACCACGCTTTCTTTCTTTTAATATAGCTCTAGCCTCTCTTATTTTTCGTGCTATAAACTCAGTAGGTCTAGTACCCATAGTTTGCTGAAACTCAGCGAGCATAGCAGCTTGCTGTGTAGAAAGATATTTTCTTTTCTTTACTACCTGAGTTCCTTTCTTCTTACTACCTACGGTATATGTTTCAGCTTCAGCTTGATACTCAGGCTGTTGCTCTAAAAACTCTATTGTCTTATCAGCAATTTGAGCTTCTGTTAGTTTAACCTTTTTCCTTTTGTTTTTCTTTACAAGGCTTTGCTCATAGTCTTTAACTCTAGAATATAGTTTAGCACCAACCTTTATACCACCTTTTACATTTCTGAAACTCCTTGGAAGAACATTGAAAAGGTCTGCATTTATAGACATCATATCCCTAACCATCTTAGGGGCATACTTTAATACATTAACTAGGAAGTCTTCGATAACAGAATCTCTAAAGTTACCTTCTCTACCTTCGATAATTAAATCTGCAATCTCCTTTTGCTGTCTACCTCTAGCTGTAAACTCATAGTCTTGAGGAGGAAGCTCCTGTAACTTCATCCCAAGCATTCTAGCTACATCAGCTTTTAGTTTTGGCTCTACCTCTTTTAGTATGTCTTGATTATTCTCTTTGAATATAGTCTTGTTTGCAGTAGTAAGATGAGTATATGTCCTCTTTTTAAGAGGTATGTCTCTAAATTCAGAGTCATAGTCAAGGTCTCTAGGGAACATCTCTTGCACCATATCTGCAACAGCCTCTTTTGTTATCTTTGTCTCGTCTATTTTTGTCTGAGGAGCAGCAAATGGCAAGAAGTTTTCTTGTATCTCATACAGACCATCGAATATATAGCTACCCTCCGAAGGATACCTACCCTTAAACTGAGGATGGGTATACCCTTTGCTTTGTATTTCTGACATTATCTGTTTAGGATTTTCTTCAATGGTCATAATGAAACCACCTACGATATATCCACCTGTATCTTTTAGCTTAGATTTGTCTCTGCCTAATAAATTTTCTTTACCCAAAAGCTTTACATCACCAAACTCCTTTAAGAACTCTTCTATAGTTATGTTTGAATCTTTAAACTTTTGCTTTATAATAGGAGTATTTTTGTTAGTAATAACTGATTTTGTACTAGGGATTAATCCTTTTAGTAATTCTCTTCTGACAGGAAAATTGGTAACCTCAATCCATCGCTCTGCCCATTGCTCTTCAGTTATAGAAGCAGGGTCATCAAAAAGAGATATCATGTCTTCTCTTTTATATTGTGCTTTGGTTTTTATATTACCCTTTCTATCTACTTTGTCTTCAAACCTAGCTTTCATAGCCTTTCTTACACTACCATTGTTCTCAGTGTAGGCAATAAGGCTATCTACAAGCTCCTTATATTCGTTAGGAGATTCTTTTTGAAACTGAGCCAACGCTCGGTATAAGTATTTACCACCATAAAGATTTCCTATAGTAGCCGAAGGGTCTTGAACCATTATCAAGATACCAACCTTACTACCAACAGCGTATTCATTTGAAGCTTTTTTATAAACAGAAAGAGCATCTGCCTCGCTTGTAGATGCAAAGCCTACCTTGTCTCTTATGTTCTTCCCAATAGCTAAATATCCAAATCCTCCATCAACTCTATTGCCAAACCTGTCATACCCCACTTTGGTAGCATCGGATGTTACTGCATATAACTGACCATTAACCATATTGCTAAACTCTGTCAAGGTAATTTCCTCAAGGTTTTCTGCAAAGTCTACATCTTGATAAATTATTTTACTCTGCCTACCTCTAACTCTTCTTGGTGTGGTGTTCTCAGGATTTATTTGTAATGGAACACTAGCAGAAGAGTAAGGAGTAGAATCTAGCATTATCACATCTTCTTTTGTGACTACCTCTCCTGTCTTTATTTTTCTAGATAAAGTATTTAATAGGTCAATTACATCAGCATCTTTCTGACCAAATGCCTGACCAAGGTCTATGTTAAATTTAGCTGCAATTTCCTTGATGAAATTAACAATTTTGTTTTGCGTAGGTTTTTTTAAGCCATCATATTCAGATGACAACATACCAAATAATTCTGAAAGTCCTTCCTCTTGTGCAACAAGGTCTCCCTTTTCTTGGTTTGCTTCAACGAATTGCTGCATTCTAAGCTTCATGATATTGTCTTTAGGTAAAACCTTTTCGACAGACCTAACCATGTCTAATACGCTTTTCCCTGTAGCTTCTTCTCCTAGCTTATTGTATAGTACAGCGTGAAATACCTCATGACCTACCGTAGTGGCAGTGGCTTTCTCTAAGTTTATGTGTATCTCGTTAGTATCAAAGTTAAAGAAACCCCTACCTACAGGATTATTTTCATTGAAGCTTTCGCTTGTTTCGTGTAGTATTATTTTTGTATCAGGCAAGATGTTCTGCACAGCATTCGCAGCATTGGAAGCAAACCTTACGACCTTACCTCTCATAGCTTTTGTGTTAGGTGTTTCAGCCTCTTGCCTTTTCCCTTTTCTGCTGAAGAAAATATTTTGCATAGGTCTAGCTTCTGTAGTTTCTTCTCCAAAGAACTCAGCAATGTCTGATTTTTCTTCCTCAGTTGGAGCCACCTGACCTTCTTCCGTTTCAGCTATTGGCTTTACTTTGGTATCACCTAATTCAGGGATAGCAGCTTCGGCTTCTCTTGTTAGCTGACCTTCTTCAATAGCTAGTGCTTCCATTCTTGTTATCTGCGAATCAATCTCCTTTATTCTATCTCTCTTTCTCTTTGATAGCTGTTCATTTTTACCATCAACCTGTCCTTCTAATATTTGTTTTTCTAACAATAATGATAATGCTTTCTTCTTTATTTCCGTAGGAGTATCCTCAAGCAACTGCTCCATCACGCCTTGAACTTGATTTAGTTTATTTAAGGCTTCAGCACCCTCCTCCTCAGTCATTTCTCCTGAGTTGATTTTATTTTTTATCTGAGTCTTATACAAATTTTTGTATGTATCATCCTTAGATATTTTTTCAAACAAATCAAATATATCATTGTCGATGGTTGCTAACTTACCACTATAAGCAGCATTTGTAACAGCAGGTATCTGCCCTAAAACAAAACCACCTATAAGCTCCTGACCCCCTGCATATAAGGATTGTCCTAGCCACCCTAACCAAGTGTCAGGTTGCTTGAACATCTCCTTACTCTTAGCTTGATTGTATAACTCTTTAAGTGTCATCGTACTAAGCTCTTGAGCAAAGCCTGTTTCAAACTCTGCTGCCCCTGCTCCTAAAAGAGTTAATCCATATCTAGCCACTAGATTGTCCACATCTTGTCTAATGAAATCTCCAAACTCTTTTGCTGTAGTCTTGGAAGTAGATTTACTGAAAGCTCTACCTAATATACCATTGAATAATCCTTTTTGTCTTACTATATTTCTGAGACCTAAATTCTCTAATGTTGCAACAGCTATAGACACAGGAGCTTTCAACATATATTTTTCACTCTCTGAGACACCATCAAAATCAGGGTCAGCTCTCATCTCTTCGTCAAGCATATCGCTTGTTTGAGCCATTAAATATGCTATCCTAGTTGTGTTACCTAGAGTACCTCCTCCTGTAAGTATTGCAGGGATAGATTCAAATGCTCCGATAACAGCTCCTTTTACAGTATCTTCTTTTTGAAGCTGAATATACTGCTCGGTAACATCCTCCATGTTTCCAAAGTTAGAAAGTGTACCTGTGATGGCATCTATCATACCTGCCTCTTCAGCTATCATTTGAGTAGTTTCCGAAAAAGGAGATACAGGCTTACGCATTGAGCCTGTTTCTATATACCTTTCAATACTAGGTCTAAACTTTTCTTCTTCAGTCTGATAGTATTTCACATACTTCTTCATTCCATCTTTTATGAAGTTGCTAGATACTACACCCAATCCCTTATCAGGTATATCTTCCTCAGTGTACCCCTCCTTTATACTTCTCATTGTACCCTTCTTCCCTGTGCCTTTAACTTTTATCTCATTCAACAATGCCTTTGTTGCATCATGGTTAAAAGACTTTAGGTAGGTTTTCAGAAACTTAGCATCTTCATCAGAAATATCTCCTGATAAAATAATCTCTTTGAATTTTTTACCTTGCTCTACCCTCTCTGTACCAACATCAAAAAAGGATAGCCTAGAATCTGCCATTCCTTCTGCATCAAATTTTTCAGGATTTTCTTTTAATTCTTTTACAGCATAATCAACCATAAGGTCAGCAAAAGACTCTTTGTTTTCTCCTGTCATCATCTCCATAGCCTTTGGAAACTCTATAGGAAGATTAGATGTGGAGCTTTGTAGCATAAAATCACTAAGACCTCCGAAAAAAGATTTGGCAATTTTTTCATAGCCTGTGCCTAATGATTTACCAAAAACACCTACCCCAAATTTACCTTGCTTTTCCTTCATCATCGTATACTCTCCTGCTGCTCGGTCAAGCTGTCCACCTAGGCTTTTAAAGTCTTGCTCTTTATTAGATAATTCTAAAGCCTCCTTTTCAAGGGAAAGTTTTTCAGCCTCCAATGTTTTGCCTAAGTCAGGAAATTTATTTTTTTCTTCCTGAGACATATTTTTAAAAGCATCGTACTGAGTTCGGTAGTTGTTTATCCTACTTGCTAGGTCTACATAGTTTTTTCTGTATATCTCTGTTTGTCTGTTGAATATTTTAATGGTATTTTGTAGGTCTTCATCATCTTTTATTTGCCTTTCTTTTTCAGCAAGCTTATCAGCACCTATTAATACATTATTTATCTCTTCACTTTGAGTCTTGTTCTCCCTTAAAAATTTCTTTAGCTTCTCAGCTTCCCTCTTATTAAGACCAAAATCGACATACCCATACATTGTTGGTATCCCTTTCATTCGGTCTAGATTTATTCTTTCGGACTCTCCATTGAGTGCTTCCACTACCATGGCATCTCCCATGCCTGCCTGCTTAAAGCTAAACCCATAGTCGTTAAACCTCATGTTGAGTTCAGGAACAGCATTCTCCTCTGACTTTTCCATCATCGGAGCATCTACATAATTTTTTATTCTGTCCTCAAAAATATCATCAGGTCTTTGGGAAGATAGTATAGTTCCATAGAAAGGGTCTTCCTCTCTAAGCTGTAGTTCTGCTTGAGCATCCAAGACTTCTTGCTCTGTAGGTGGAGCTTGCTGTGTGTCAATCTCAGGTTTAGGAGCTAATGAATCCGAAGTAATAGGTTCTTCCTGAATTGGTTCTGTAGGAGAAACCATAGTAGCCTCCTCCCCAACGGATACAGGCTCGTCTTGACTTTTTTTTTGAATGATAGTATCTGTAAACCCTATATCTTTTTTGAGAGTTTCAAGGTCAGGCATACTATAGTGCTTAGACATACTTTGTCTAAATGTATCAAGAGCATTAGCATCCTGCATATCTTTTGCAAACTGCTCAAAAGAAGGCATAGAAAAATATTTCTGAGCCGATTCGTATAGCTTTCTTAATACTTCTTCATTCATACTATAATGTATTATTATTTTTATTGATTCACTTAGTAAGCACTAGGTTTCTCATCCCCTGCATATGCAGGTACAGGTGTGACCTGATTTGATGATAGCAATATAGAGTATATCTCTTCAAACTTATCAGTAGGTATCACACCTTTGATAAAGTCTATAGCATCTCGTGCAGCAAACTTAGCCTCATCAACACCTTGGTTTGTCTTCAATGTTATCTCTTCGGCATCCTCTCCTGTTCCGTATTTAAGTCTAGCTTTATTACCCAACCTTGGAGTATCTCCGTAGTCTACCTCTATACCATACTTTGAAAGCGCAGCCTTCAAGGAAGGGATAGCATTTTGGTCTTTTTCTTCAAACAACGAAGCTAGTGTTGAGCTTTGTTTATCTAAGTTTGCTAACACCTCGCTCTTCTTAAATTCTTCTTGCTGAGTTGGTGACATAGGAACATCTATTGTTGCCCCTGTTCCTATCGTTGTACTCAAAGGTTTTAATACTCTGTCACCTATATTTGCAGTTGCATATAGGTTAGGATATTCAGCTTTCATAGCTTCTGTCAATGTAGTATATCCAAACTGCTGAGTACCTACAAGGTCTAATACCTTATTGACATTATCTTCTCCAACTAACCTTCCTCCTACACTTCTAAAGTAATCCTCTCTAGTCATTGGCTCGAAGTTATCGCCTGTACCTGTACCAAATCTTAAAAATTCTCTATTGCCTTGCATATCTATAATCTCTACTCCCTCCTTTTTTCTTTTCACACTCTGAGCGTCTGTTATGTTTTTAACATACTCTTCAAATGCTGCCACCTGTTGTGCATTACCTGACCACCCATACTCTAGAATGGTGGCTGCCCTATTAAAGTCAACTTTAGGAGTAGAGCCTCCACCATAATTAGGTGGGAAAGGAGTTCTGTCTAGCTTAGTAACTTTTTCTTCCACATCTATAGATGCTCTAAGTTGTAGCCTTATAGCCTTTGCTATCTCATCATCTTGGTCTGTAGTAAACTCAGGATTACCTTCATTAGCTCTGTTCTTAAATACTGTCTTATCATCTACATCACCTTCATTGTATGTAAATGTCATGCCTAAAAACTCAGAAGCGATAGAAGCTTTTGTGTGTGGATTCGACATAATAGATTCAACTGTTTTGTCTTCCCAATCTATATATCCACCGACAGCAGTTTTTTCTGTGTCAGAAAGCATATTATACACTCCTGCCTTTTTATCTTTTGAGGTGATAACTCTATTAAGACCTCCGAATTTATTTGTTAATCTAAGGTCAGCTCTAGTAACTTCTCCTAGTCTATCAGTGGCTTTCTTAGCTTCCTCCCCTAGGTTATAATTCTTATATATCCTACCCATAAAGAACTTTAGCTCTGCTGCGCTAAGAGTTTCGCCTGCCGATATAGTTCCATCTTTATTTACTATCTTCTTTGCTAAGTTAAACTGCCCTGTCATATCATCTAATATAGGCATACTTGTGCCGAACTTAGCTAATCCCTGTATCTGCTCTGCCTCCCATCTAGATTCACCCGATACATCACCTTCTTGTAGCAAATTGAAGTAGTCCTCCATAGAGTCTCTCAAGGTAATTAAATCATTGGTGCTTGTTTTTACATTATTTCTAAAGGTAGCATATTCTTTCTGAGTAACTAAACCATCTTTGAAAGCCTTATACTGCAAAGTGGTAAGAGACTCTACTTGTTCAGCAACAGATGCCATAAAGTCATTACCCTGCTGAAAGTTTCCTCTCGGTTGGCTATTGGCTTTATCAATAATCGCATTGGTAGACTCATCAATTTCTTTTAATAAGTCATCCCTTCTCTTTAGTTCTTCATCGACTTTCTTAGTGAAGTTTGCACCAACCTCTGCCCAATTCACATATGTGATTGGAGTAGTCTTTTCAAAACCTATATATGTTCCCTTTGCCATAATGTATTATTGTTTAACCTCCAAAAATGTAATCCCCTGTAATTAGGTCAAAGCTACCTCCAAGCTTTGGACTAGCAGGCATAGGTGGAAAAAATGCATTATTTACAGGGTCAATAGGGTTAATAGGAGCTTTTTGCTGCTCAACAGTTTCCGATGGCTGAAGGATATTTAATAGATTCTGCCTTCCTGTTGCATCTTGACCTAGAATATAGCTCAGTACCAACTCGGCAATTTGTTGTTTATTTTTCCCTGTAGTATCTATACCTGCTTGTTCAGCAACCTTGGTGTTGAAAACATCTTCACCCATCAGCAACTTCTGATTCATAAGCTCTTTATATGCTTTCCTATCTTTTTTATCTCCAAAGATAAGTGGAGTGGATTCAGCAGCCACATCAAACATTTGCCCTACGCCTGTTGCTATGCCTTCTAAGTTTTTTTGTCTTTGATTTTCTGCTCTTGCTGCTGCTTCTTGCGCCCCCATCGCTTCCATAACATCTAGACCCTGTATAGTATCTAGTAGCCTCGACTCCTCTGTTGCTGTCAACCTTTGAAGTTCATACATTCTATTAGCTAAATCTGTACGAACCCCTGCCTGTCCTGCAAGTCCTGCTTGTAATGCCTGTCCTGCAATCTGTCCTGCACCACGCTGACTCCCTTCTCTTCCTGCCTGCATCATTTGAGCAACTTGTACATTTACAGCCTCTCTCTCAAGCTCAGTAGCCTCCATAGGTAAAACAATATCTTCAAATACATTGATACCTGCTCTACGCCTAGCATCAGCAATAGCTTTTGTTGCTGCTGCATCTGCTTCGGCAGCAAGCTTCTTTTGTTTATTAGCTTGAACAATGTTTGTTCCTGTCGTAAATATAGCAGCTCCTGCTTTTAGAGCCATTCCTATTGTAAATGGGTCGGGCATAGTTATATATTTTTTAAATTATTTATAAAGATACTGATTTTTAAGGAAACGATTTCATTACTTCCGACCTCAACACAAATAATTCCACATATTCATTATATGTATCGTTTGACATATTCGCTACCATATAGTGTCCTAGCATACCAAAGTCTTCGGCAGCAGGGTCTTTCATGTATAAGAAATACTCTGTGTTCGATGGTATAGCTGCACCACCATTTTGTGCTACAATGTTGTTTGTTGGTACAGTTAGGTCGATATTTATTTGAGTTATCTTGCCAACAAGGATAGGCGTATATGTCGGTGCTTGGGCATAGAACAGGTAATCGCCTATGCTCATCTGACTGCCTAAGTTTACAGACACAGCAAAGTCAACGCTTGCAAATGTATCAGGACCGATTGCATAGTTAAGCACATTGGTACTTGTAGCGATACCAC
>Ga0222718_10000850_pt1 | contig 31258 bp, 30 predicted proteins | sample C33_27DmetaG_FD_165045 | JGI IMG/M metagenome (GOLD analysis project Ga0222718, IMG submission 165045) | Estuarine water microbial communities from San Francisco Bay, California, United States - C33_27D | ecosystem: Environmental > Aquatic > Marine > Unclassified | place: USA: California...
GAACCCCAATACCGTGTTGTTGCCTGTGTTTGACCCCGTACCTCGACCAATAAGCACCCCATTGATCGTGCCATCTAATTCTAATGATCCGGTGATTTGGGAGTCTGCTCTGGATATAATACCCTTACGGGCAATAAATTCATTTGCCATTCGTTACCATCCCTCTTCACTTTCCAAAGGATTTAAAAGTTAAATTTTTATAATGCTCTTACTGCGGCCTTGACGTTCCATGTTCCAGCACCAACAATAACCTGTAATCTAGCATCACTGTTGAGGGTATTTACGACAAACGATTCACCAGAAGTATCACCAATGTCTGCTGTAGAATAGTCCGTGTATTCTGCATTTCCAGCAGTATCCCAAATACCTATCACGGTTCCTGCTCTATAATTTGTACCGTCTTCCACATGGTAATCCCACTGAGCACTAGTGTATGAAGAAGTTGGAATCGTAGAAACGGTAAAGGTTCCGCTGGTTACTCCAGTTTGGCTTCCACTTGTATATTGAACTCCGTGAACAACTGTGCCGCCATTGAATGTGGTTAGGTTTGTTGTGGTCGCGCCATTGTCAGTAATTTCTTGTAAGTTTGTTGCAATACCACTGAGGCCTGAACCATCACCACTGAATGATCCGGTTATTTCAGACGAACTAATTGGAAAGTTGAAATCAAATTCTTGATTTGTGTGATCCCAAGCAATACTAGCACCAGCACCACTAATGTAAATACCACCACCATCTGCTTGTAATGATGTGGTCGATCCACTAGCAAGCACAATTTGTTTATCTTCAATATAAAGATCTTCTGTATTAATAGAAGTTGTAGTGCCTTGAACAGTAAGGTCGCCAGTTATAATAGTGGCGCCAGTGACAGTTAATGTGGAACCATCAAACGTTAAATTACTTTCGGCATTAATACCATTAACACCAGTTGAGGTTACTAATCTATCATCTGTAGCATTTGTATATGAAGTTACAGCAACATCAAGACCAGTAAGTCCAGAACCATCACCATAAAATATACTAGCGGAAACTCCAGCGGAAGCACTAACAGCACCAGTGACAGTTAATACAGATCCGTCGAACGTTAGATTAGCTTCACCTTGAACATCAGTAGCATTGACAGAAGTTATTATTCTGTCATTTCCAGTGCTGGTATATGCTGTAATAGCAGCGCTGGGTAAGTTAAACAGATTACTACCATCTGCGTATATGGTAGAAGCACTTATAAATCCAGAAGCGCTAATATTTCCAGTAAGATTTAAGCTACCTGTTATCTGTGAATCTTGTAGGGTTTTTATTCCATTTCTAGCAACAAATTCATTTGCCATTTAGTATCTCCAACCAATATTGTATATAAATATCATACAATATTCGAAAACGCCTTTAAGAATGTATGTATTTGCCACGGCTGACTGTCTGTTCCAGAACTAACCGCTCTTAATGTAGCCTGACCACTTGATAATATCATGTCAAAATTTAAATCATCACTATCGCCGATGCCCAAATTAGATACATCGGTATAATTTATTTGACCATTTAACCATGTTCCCAACACAACACCTTGTCTAGTAGCAGATGCTTTGGTAATGTGATATTCTATTTGACATCCCGAATAGGAACCTGTTGGAATCGTTGGTTCGATTTGTCTTGTTTCACTATAAACATTTTTTGTTATTACACTTCTAAATAATACTTGTTGATCTTCTTTTCGCAAAATCATATCTTCTGTTATGATTCCAGATCCAGTAACATTTATACTACCCGTGACCGCTACAATTTGATTTAGGTGTTCTACATAAGAAGCACTGACCACTCCTGTAATGTTGGAACTATCGACATAAGAAGCAGTATCAGCAGTTATAGCGTGAGATGAACTGACCACTCCTGTAATGTTGGAACCATCGCCGGAGAACGATCCGGTGAAAGAAGGTGCCGTTACTCCGCCATAAAGTTGTGCGTTTCGACTAGAACTAATGTATAATCCATAGTTTCCTTCACCATCGCCAATGATAATTGTATTGCTCAAAGATGCAGGAAGTCCATCTATTCTAGCACCAACGATGGTGTTATTGCTTCCAGTGACGATTCCACGACCAGCATCACGCCCAATGGTTGTATTGTAATCATTAGTGTTCGGATCGGCAAGGTCATACAACGAGCGGTATCCAATCGCTGTATTGTTCGAGCCAGATGTATTATAGTACAACGCGTATCGTCCGACGGCGACATTGTTCGATCCGACTCGGTTACGATGCATCGCGCTAGTTCCAATCGCTGTATTTCCCCCGCCGGTCGTGGTATTCTGTAATGCTGTGAATCCGACGGCAACGGTTGCACCGGTACGTATGCTCTTCAGAGCACCGCCTCCAACTGCCACATTCGTCTGGACACCACTACCACTCGCACTTTGCATTGCCTGGGCACCAACGGCAACGTTCCACGTAGGCGGTGAAGCACCTGCCCAATTAGCCATAGCGGAGGCACCTACTGCTGTGTTATAACTTCCGGACTCAAGAGCGTTCATCGCGGTCTGACCCACCGCGGTATTATATAGGCCACCCGTTATTGATCGTAACGCGCTATATCCAACTGCGGTATGATATTGCCCTGTTGTGTTGTCCAACAATGCGTTTCGGCCAATGGCAGTAATTTGGGTTCCTGTAGTATTGTTAGCGGCTGCGTCGAACCCCAATACCGTGTTGTTGGCTGTGTCTGACCCCGTGCCTCGACCAATGAGCACCCCATTGATCGTGCCATCTAATTCTAATGATCCGGTGATTTCTACATCCTGTACTAGTGGATTGACATATGAAGCAGTATCAGCAGTTATAGCGTAAGATGAACTAATAACTCCTGTGACTTGAGAACCGTCGCCGGAGAACGATCCGGTGAAAGAAGATGCGGATATGGGAGCCTGAACCTCTAACTGTGATACATTACTAATTAACATTAGTGCGTCATCACTATCGCCGCCGGGAATTCTTAATCTTTGAACATCAGCACTTCCAGAATCATTTCTGGTCGTGAATTTAATTCCATAGTCACCCGCTCTGGAGTGTCGAATGGGGAAATCTACGGCGTAGCCGGCGTTCGCTGCAGAAATGCCGGAATGGCTCGTCACTACGATCGCAGAACCCACATAAATAGTTGGGTCAGTGAGCGCGGCGCTGCGGAGGATCGGGTTGCCACCCGACAGATAATCTACCCGCAGGTGGCCGATGCGATGGCCATCGCGGTAGGGAGCATATATTTTAGAACCAGAAATATCACCCGTTACATCCAATATCCCAGATATGTCCACATCCTGTACTAGTGGATTGACATATGAAGCGGTATCAGCGGTTAGTGCGTAAGATGAACTGACCACACCTGTGACTTGAGAACCGTCGCCGGAGAACGATCCGGTGAAAGAAGGTGCCGTTACTCCGCCATAAAGTTGTGCATTTTGACTAGAACTGACGTATAATCCATAGTTTCCTTCACCATCGGCAATGATAATTGTATTGCTCAAAGATGCAGGAAGTCCAGACGTTCGAGCACCAACGATGGTGTTATTGCTTCCGGTGACGATTCCACGACCAGCCTCGTACCCAATGGTTGTATTGTAATCATTATCGGTTTTGTCTGCTAGGTCATACAGTGCTCGGGAACCCATCGCTGTATTGCTGGAACCAGATATACTATTCTGCAACGATTGATATCCGACGGCGGCATTGAACGCCCCGACTTCATTCCTCAAACTGGCGAAGTATCCAACTGCAGTATTTGACCCGCCGGTCGTGGCATCACGCGATGCTAGGTATCCGATGGCAACGTTAGCGGCGGCGCGTGTCTTCTGTAGAGCACTGCCTCCAATTGCCACATTCCCCGTGGTACTACCACTTGCATTTTGCATTGCCTGGGCACCAACGGCAACGTTGAACGTACTCTCGGCAACACCTGTCCAATTAGCCAGAGCGTTGGAGCCTACTGCTGTGTTATAACTTCCGGACTCAAGAGCGTTCATCACGCGGTAACCCACCGCGGTATTAAAGAAGTTACCCTCATTTGACGATAGTGCGTTAGATCCAACTGCGGTATGATATGTTCCTGTTGTGTTGGCCAACAATGCGTTTCGACCAATGGCAGTAATGTCTGCTCCTGTAGTATTGTTAACGGCTGCGTCGAATCCCAATACCGTGTTGTCGATTGTGTCTGACCCCGTACCTCGGCCAATGAGCACTCCATTGATCTCGCCGTCTAATTCTAATGATCCGGTGATGTCTACATCTTGAACTAATGGATTTACATATGAAGCGGTATCAGCAGTTATAGCGTATGAAGAACTGACCACTCCTGTAACATTAGCACCATCGACATAAGATGCGCTGGTGGCATATGAGGAGCTTTGTACTGTATCAACAAAACTAGTAATGCCAGTAACACTGTCATATTCTAGGTATGAATTGCCAACAGGAATGTTAGATCCGGTAACCGTGGCGATCTCTGAAAAATGTACTCCTCTCTGTGGTCTAACAAAAAGTTTTCCGATAGTCGGGTGAGATTTTTCAACAACACCGATTTGTATTTCCTCATACGGAGCTGGTGGCTGTTCTCCAACGATGGCACCTGAGACTAAACTGGATACGTAAACTTCACTTCCTTCTACAAGTGTGGAAGTATCAATATTATTTACAGTTCCATACGTTGTTACATATCCATTACTATTATTATCAATGTTTTCCGTAGCAACACCGATAACCTCACCATTATTTTGATTTAGTATTCCACCAATTGTAGAAAGAGCTTTTTCTACAGTAATGTTATTTCCAGAAGCACCAGTTATTCGTACAGCATCGCCGTTGTTGATTGTTACGCCGGAAACATTTCTAACATACAAGTGTTGTTCTTGACCAAGCTGCAATCTTACATCAGAACCGAACATATCTAACGCAACAGTTTTATTAGCATCATCCCAATAAAATCTTCCGGTTGTGTGTGTGCCCGGAACATACGTTGTATCAAAATCTACGTAACCAATATTTTCTGCGTTTCCACCACTAAGATGTGATGAACTAACAGCATATAAAGCACTAGCTACATTGGTCATACCTGACCCGTCGCCAGAGAAAGATCCACTAAATGAACCAGTTCTATTAAGTGAAATTGATCCAGTACCACCAAATACAGTTACATCTAAACCATCTTGAAAATCTAAACGTTCAGCAACTCCCTGAACTATGCTGTCTTCGTCAATCAAGATACCAACACCTTGAGCAACAATTCCGGTCAGTAGTGATCCATCACCCTTAAAGGTACTTGCGGTTACTGCACCATCAACATTAAAATTATCTGCGTATGATGAAGTATTAGAAACCTCAGCAAACGAAGATGATATAGAAATATCGGAGTTAGTAGCATATGATGCAGAGACAGCAACCCTAGCACTATCAACATACCTAGATGCTGGCTGGACTTGTGAAACTACAGTACGGTCTGTACTAACCACGTAATTTGGCTGTGGATTTATTACAACTGGAGATCCCGTATTACGTGATGGACTAACTATATAGTTTGATTGTGGAGTTATTAAAACTGTTAAACTTCCAGATGCCATTTATCGTCTCAGCTAGTTAAGGTTACGCCCGGCCTTACAATCAATTTTCCTTCTAATAACCTTCTGACATCGGTGCCATCTGTTCTAATCACATCATACACATAATCTTGTGCAGCAAGAGTAGACGTTGTGGTTGCTGGTAGAGTTATATTTACTGAACCAGAAGCAGCGGGAGGTATAATGTCAAACGTAAAATTAGCACTAACGTCTTCGGAAGAATATGTTTCTTTGACCGACCCAGTAAACGACACACTAGTTAAATCTACTGGATTGTTTGCTTCGTCTGTGATTGTTATCGCTAATTTAAAAGATTCACCCTGTCCAACCGTTAGTTGAGTTGCTCTGCTCATAAATTATGTCCATATAAAATGTCCTACTATAAGTAGTTTTCTCCATAACAAAAAACCTCCCCGAAGATAATTTCGAGGAGGCAGCTCAGTTAGAGCAATTTGTATTTTTTGTCTACTAGTAGTTAAGAATACAATAATCTGGTTGGATTGTTAGTGAGATATTTACTGGATCATCATTGTCCCAAGACATTTCACCAAAATTAGCTTCTTGAATTTGAGTTCCTTTAAGAATCCACTGTTCTACTTTATCTCCAACTGGTCCAAGAACATTAATCGTTAAATCTTTTTTATAAAAATCTGTGTATCCATCACGACCCGTTACTGATTCGTGGTGAAGTCGGACCCATTCCATAACAGACTGAGCAGCTGATGGTACGATTGGATCGTGTAATGTTAATGACACAGCTCCCCACACCGAACGGCCCTTTACATATCTCTGAACATTAATATGGTTTATTGCTTTTGCTTCTTGTGTTAATGTTGGTCTAGTTACACCCTTGACGACATATGATGGAAGACCATCTACTTCCATAATAAATCTATTTGCCATCTTCGGCTCAAACGCCTTAAAGAATAGCTCTTGTTCTTCTACCAAATTGGCCATATTTTGTCTCCAAAAAGTATATCTTTTATATAAATATCACGTATTCCTAATTTACATAACCTTTAATTTATCTTACTGTTCAGGGAACGTTGCTCCGGTTGGTAAGATATTGAAGTCAAGAACAATAAACTCAGCCGTTCTAGTTGGTTGTAAATAAATCTGACCAACTAGTTGGTTTCTATCAATGACATCTGGGGTGTTATTACTTTCATCCATGACCACACGGAAGGCGAATAATCCTTGTCTTTCCTGTACACTAGATAAGTACGGATTGACTAGGTTTAAGAACCTGTTACGTGTAGCTTCTGTGTTTTGTTCAAATAGTAGGTATCTTGAACTCGATGCAATGTACTTCTTAAGTGCTATCAAGAGACGGCGAACGTTAATTCTATCTAGAGCACTTGATCTTGTCTGTAATGTCTTCTGACCAAAGGCAACAATACCTTGACCGGGGAACTGAGCGATGGGGTTAACCTTGTTCTCGTACAGTTCATCACGGTTTGTTCTGTTAAGTCTTGTCTTAACACCCTGTGCACCTGCGATTCCACCTCTGTTTAGTCCAGCAGGAGCGAACCATTCAGCAGAAACATTATCATTATAAGCGAAGGTTTCTGGGAGAACGGCTGAGGGTGGTGCCCAGATAAACTTGTTTGTATTGGTGTTTAGAACTCTTACCCAAGGATACCAACCAGCAGCGTAACTTGTGTCAAGTAGTGCGGCAGTCGCTGTAGCATCTGCGATTGAAGCACCGTAACTTGCTAAGTCCATGATAAAGAATGTATCTTGTCTGTCTTCACAGATGTCGATAGCATACTGGGTAATGTATGGGTGTTGTTCGTGGTTTACGCCAGGAATAACTAATAGATTGATATCGTATGCTTCTGGGTTTTTAATTGAATCAAGAGCCTTTTTGAATGCCCGAGCACCTTCTGCCTGTGAATCACTAATATCAAATCCTTGAGTGTTTGATGATACAATGTCAGCACCCATTTTTCTATCCCTATTAGGTTCAAATCCATCAAATCCACCCTGTAATGGAACAGTAAATTTACGATATGTAATATGAGCACTGTTTGTAATATCTAGGTTAACTCCTGCGACTTCCTGTACAGCAACGTCCTCTAGTGAGAACTCTGTAGAATTTGTGTTTGATCCAGAAGTTGCTACATATCCTACCGTAGCAGCACCTACTGGAAGTGGACTCAAGAAACTTTGATTTGTATAATTTGTTTCTGTGTAATCAAACCCGTAGAACTTTCTGGCATCTCTAACAGCAGCGGTTTTGTATCCACTAACAACCGACGCAGATGTCCAAGCTGTAGTTACAACTTGTGCTCTAACCACGGCTTCGTTGCCTTCAATTTTAACCGGTGCGGTGAGTGCAGAGAATCCATAAGGTAATGTTGTTTCTGGAACCGTTCCAGATGAAACATCTTCACTCAATTCAACCCTAACAAACTGACTTCTATTTGAGAAATCACCAATGTATAGGGATTCTTCAGAAACGGAGTCGTATGTTGAAACACTGTTACCGATTCTTCTACCAATATAGTCTGAACTATTTGGGTCTAATGTTAGATTATCATATTGTTCAAGAATTTCTGATTTAGTATCCGTATCAGATGCTCTTCTGACCAATAGTGAAAATGTTCCATATTGTCCTTCGACAGTTCTGTACTTAATGCCCTGAATTGAAATCTTAACATCACGGTTACTGTTTGACCCATCAGCGAGAGTATGAACTTTGAATAGGTCGTATTTAGCACCACCGATTGTTTGTGATCTGATCCAAGGGGTAGATGCGTTTGAATATTCTCTTGATGTAAAGTCAATGGCCACAGAACTAGTTTCTAGTCTGAATTCAGCCGCTGAGACACCACCAAGGTCGGGGTCAATAGCAGATGGGAAGTATGTGTACGTATAGCCCGGATTCGAACCATTAACGGCAGAACCTATACTACTAAGTATGTTATCACTACTAGATCCACTTGGAGACACAGAACTAAATGAAGCCGTTCCATTAGAACCACTCAATACGATAGCTAATGTATCCGTTCCACTAACAGAAGAAGAGACAATACTTACGCCGTCAACAGTTGGGTGGAAAATGGCGGCGATTCTTTCACCCCCAGATCCACTAGCAATCAACTTAGCTGATTGAAATGTTGAACCGCTGTATCCATCTAATCCAAGAACACGAACAACTGTTGCTGAACTTGCTTCTTGTAAATAATTCTGGACTGTATATCCTAAGTAGCTGTATTCGTCCGCAATTCCAAATCTATTCTCAAACTCTTGTTGACCATCAACAATCACCGGAACGAATGCTGGACCCTTTTGGGCGACCCCAACAAATGCTCCTCCGATGTCGGCCACACCCTGAGCTAAGAAAGATTGATCTCTCTCACGGGTAAATACGCCTGGGCTAACCACACGCTCTGCCATACTCTATTCTCCGTTAGGTAGTTTTTATTTCACCTGTATCAATATCAAGTAACCCTTCACCATATTTTTTATTTAAACTTTCTAAGTTATTTGATTCTCTTTCAACTGATTCTAGAAAAACGTTTTTTGCTTCTTGTATTTGTTTTTCTAAAAGGGTCTGTGAAAGCACCAACTCACTTAAATTTTGTGAGTTTTGTAAAACCCTTTCACGATTCTGTTTTACTTGTTGTAATTCTTCATCACTAATTTTTGTCATAACCTAACCATCCTTTGTATTATAAATATACTCAAAGATTCCCAAAACAAATTCTATTCAATGAATTTTTCTTTGATGATCAATTTTCTTGTTGTAAATCGTGTCTGATTCATATTTATTGGTTTTCCATATTTATCGACTGTATTTTCTGGTAGTAGATATGCTTTAACTGTCATGTCAAATTCTGACCGAACTAGTCTATCTTTACGTTCGGGCAACTCAACCGTGTTTTTATATTCTCGTATGGACGTTTTAAATTTATATTTATCTTTTTCGCCCCAATAGCTTTCGCCTTCAAAAGAAATTTGTTCAATTAAGTGATTCATTTGAGCCATATATTCCGTCCAAATTACACACTGATATGTTAGATCATAATAATCTGGGTACATGACCGATACGTATTTATTACTTTCTTGAATGTCATTCAGTACAGCAAACCTATCATATTTGTTTCTTGGATTCCACTGGGTAGAATAAAAATCTAACTCTTGGTATTTTTTAACGGGGTTATTCATCTTATTCTTGACCAATGAACTTCTAGTTACTACCAATAATGGTATTTGTAGTTTGCCCTTAACATCTCTAATGACCCCATCCTTTCGTATGTTCTTCCAGCGTTCAGGATTTCCATACATGATTGGAACTTCTATCTTATCTCCGTCCTGAACAACGTGTGGTTTGATAACCTGTTCCATATACTGAATGATGGTGGTATCAATATCAATAAGTCCAACCGAAATTTCATTTGTTTCTTCAGTTTTTGTATCAAACCCACGGTTTTGATGTTGGTCATCTATCTGTGCGTTCTTTATTAGATCAGTTACCTTACTCATACTTGCCTAGATTCAATTTGAATGTTACTACGTCTCGTTAGATGTGTAGAACATATGATTGACTGATTATAACCGATTCTACCAGCGATAAGTTGTACTTCTTGTACGTTATCAATCTCATAAAACGCATCATTGTATCCAATAACGTCTCCGATCTCTGGATATACGTGTCTTTCTTGTAAAATCCTACGCACAAACCTAAATTCGGCTTCTTGAGTAGCATCTATACCAAATCCAGAGTCAGTAATGACTTCGTTTCCTTTATAGTCGATAAATGCGGTCAACTCTACACCATCATACGCTATTTTTTCGACAGATTCACCATAGATGTTTGTATTTGCATACGCCAAGTTTAATTTATACAAAATTACAGGAGTATCTACAATTTCTGCACTTAATTCACGGTTAACGTGTTGAAAAAATTCAAAATCACGGTTGCCTACGAATTTTGCCATATTACTTTACATATATTGCGAGGGGAACTCTATCTAAAATTTTATTTTGGGCTTCGGCGGACTCTGCTTGTAGTTTCATTTGCTCATGATACCCAGCTTTAGTCAATGTTTCTTGTAGTTCTTTGACTAACATCTCTTTTTCCTGTTGTGCTTCTCTTCTTAATACATCACCGTCCATTTTAATATCACTATTTGGAATAGGAACTCGTTCGTATTTAGAACGAATCAATCCCAGAAGTTCTTTAGCAAGAGCCAACGTGTACTTGTAAATCCAAACTTTACCAATTGAGTTGATATTGTTATATGGTAAATGATCTAGTGGAATATTTGAGAAGTCACTAACAAATTCATTCTGACTACCCGACTGCAATGTTGCAGAAGTTTTGTCGCTGGTCACATAATAATCGAAAAACATATTAAATGATGTTCGTGGGATTGGAGAAACCTTAAGAACATTATTAGATAACGTAAATGTGTGAATACTCTTTCTGATTTGATCGTTGATTTCAATGGCTTGAACCCTCAACATATCTTCATAGGCAGGCATCATAACAAATGTGATGGCTGGTGAGTATCCGTCGAATCCAAATTCTGCAAATAGGTTAGTAATTCCAAGTCCAGTGGCAGCAAATGGATCATAATACCTAGCAAGGGCGGGAGTAGCTTCGTGGTAAACTTTTCTAATCTCTAAATCCTCACCACTTTCACTAACATCACCCCAAAGGTCTTTTAGATCATATGTAGCAACGTATGGAGAGGTCTTTATATATCCTCTCTTCAAATCAATATCACCGCCAGAAAGAGCTTCTGTACCGTAATCACTTGCTAATTTAATAATTTGAGGTAAAGCGGTACCAACAATATTTCTTTGGGTCATATCAGTAGAAGTAGAGCTACCAAGCATATTGTACATATAGTCTCTGGCTCTAAACTGGTTTACTTGCTTGCCATACTCAATTACCGCTTCTTCAAAACACGCATACATCTGTAAATCTTGAAGTTCAACGTCAAGGATGGGATACCCTAATCTAGTAGCAACAAAGTTGGCTACCTTTGGTCCGTCAATTTGAAAATTTGATTCGGTGTCAAATATTCCAAATGGAGTTAGACCAGAAGGGTTTGATGGTTGACCGTCATAAGCAATATATTCGGGGGTTGTTGCCATTAATGTTCTCTAGTGGAATTTATCCTGACTATAAATAGTAACGTTAGATGGTAGACCATCTATTTATTATAAATAGTCCTAACCGGAGACATAAGATGTACGAATATAAAGCAATTGTTGATAGAGTTGTAGATGGAGATACCATTGATCTTGATGTTGATCTTGGGTTTGATATTTGGCTACGGAAACAGAGAATTAGATTACGGGGAGTCGATGCTCCAGAAAGTAGAACCCGTGATCGCAACGAAAAAAAATTTGGTATGTTATCAAAACTGTATGTTATGGAACATTGTCCGGTAGGTTCCGAGGTTATACTCCAAACCTATTTAGATGGTCGTGGCAAGTTTGGCCGCATTTTAGGAGAAATATTTTTGTCGGATCAAGAACTGTCATTAAATGAGTTAATGATTAATGATAAGATGGCGGTTTACTACCACGGACAAAGTAAAGAAGATGTGAATGACGAACATCTAGCGAACCGACAATTTTTAATAGAAACTGGCACATTTAAAAATATCACATACTAGTTTCGTCTATCTCTATTATTAAAGAGGTCAAACAATACTTTTACTTTATCGTCAAGTACTTGTATAGACGAGTGCATTTTTGCCAAAACGATAACTAGTGAAATAACACCAACAAAAACTGGCCAGACAGAACTAATTACTTCATAAAAATTAGTTTCCATGATGCTCCCAGATTAAAGAAATATTAACAACCATTTTGGGAACCATTTTACATTCATAAATATCATCCTATAAACAAAAAAATCGGGGTGGGTCCGAAGACCCACCCCTCTTTTTGTACCCATCAACTTCGGTTGTTAGCCTAGATTAACTCTAGTCCGTCAACGAAGATCTTAGCGAAGAATTCTGGGCGAACAACCTTCTTAGCATAACGAGTCATAACTCCTCTACGTGGCGTAAAGTTGTCAGGATCGTACACTAGAGGTGTCATTAGGAGCGGAATGTACGGAGCGTACACAGCACCTGTCTCTAGGAAGTTTGTTCCACGGAAGCCCATGAGCATAACGTTTTCAGTCATGTATGGGTTTTTGTAGATTGTGAAACGGTTCTGGAAGGAACCAACCTGTGAGACTCCAGCAGCAAATTCCATCTTGTCACCATTTGTTCCAGCCATGAAGCCTGGGATGGTTTCGAGAATGGTTGCAACTGTTGGTGAGCAAACTGCGAAGTTAGCACCACCGCGAAGAGTTAGCTGATGGATTCTGTTAGAAACCTTCTGCATCTTCTGACCAAGGGTTTGATACCATGTCATGTTTGTCCATGCTGTACCTGTGTTACCACTTGGGTCTGGAGTAAATGTTTGTGCAACATTATCCCATACCTGACCGATTCTGGCTGACCAGTAATCAGTTGTTGTAGCACTTACGATAAGCATATCAAGAATCTCAAGATCAATTTCAAGAGAAATGTGATCACTGAGCATTGCTGTTAACTCAGCTTCAGCATCAACACTGTGATAAGCGTTAAGATCCTGAGCGAGTTCTGGTGTCCAGACAGCTTTCAACTTACGTGTCTTAGCAGCAATTGTTTCGCTACGTAGCTGAATGTTGATCTCTGGAATTTCAAGGTTTAACCCTTGATCCACGTTAGATCCACCCTGAATTGGGGTTTGATCTTCAAAGTCACCACGGTTGGTTTCAACTGGTTGTACTGAATATGTTACAGCATCAAGAGTTGCTGAGCCAGATGGAGCAATAAATGTTACGTTAGCACCATCGGCACTAAGTGATGTAAATTGTGGTAGCCACCCAGCAAAGTCAACAACAGAACCGGAAGGAACGAATGAACGAACACTACGAACGTCAACACTTCCTAGATTTGAAAGAGGAACTGTATATAAACTATATGTTGTTCCTGAAGCAGTTGCTTCGAAGTTAAGATCGTTTTCTGTTGCTACGCGAGTAGCAGCAATACCAGAAAATACAGACGATGTTTCGTTTACTGTGTATCCGAAACGTCCTGCTCCGTAGAAACCATCTCTTGGTAGCGTTCCACTACCACTTGTAACACCGTAGATGGACTCTAGTGGTGCACGTTGTCCAGCTGTATTACCATATTGGAAGTCCATGAAGAAGACTAATCCTGCTGGTAAGTTCATTGGTTGTACAGAAACAAAGTTCTTGGCAGCAATCTGTCCAAGAACCTTTCTGACCAATGGTAAAGCAACACCAGCCCAACTCTCAAGTCCGGCTGTTGTTTGTGTTGCGGATGCTTCGTTAAGAAGCTGTCCTGCTTGGTTTTCGAGAAGAACGGCCATACCGTTTCTCTCTGGACCGTCTAATCCCTCAAGAAGTCCACTCTGTTCCCACTTACTAGCCATTCTACGTGCTTCGTTGGATAGCTGTTGGTGAGCTGTAGCAGCTTCTGTGAGTAAATGTGATACGTCACTCATGTTTCAATCTCCGAATAAATGTTTAATTAAAGTACTTTGACACCAGCGAGTTCCTGCATTCTTCTGCGGAAAGCTGCGTTAGTGTCCTCTGCGATAACTTCTTGCTTTGGTGCTGTAGAACCTACAACGTTAGAAGCAATTGCTTCTGTGACCATTGCTTGTGGTTGAGCTTTCTTTCTAACTGGTGCTGGAACAGCTTCACTTAGTGTAGCGTAGACCAACTTAACCTCACGTAGCGTTGTAGCTAGATCGAATGTCTCAACAACATGAACCTTCTGTTCATTAGTTAGTGCTTGGTTCTTGAACAGCTTGTTTGTAAATAGTAACTTAGCATTTAGAAGATTGACCTCATTGAGCTTACCACGTAGCAATTCAACTGCCTTACGATATTCGGCTAGCTCACCCTTAAGTCTTGCATTTTCGTCAGCCATTGGAGCGTGTTCTTCTTCGGACAGCTCGGCTTCAATCTCGCGAAGAATTTCTTCTATGTCGAGATCATCATCTTCTTCATCATCACCAAACTCAGCTTCTGGCTCATCGTCTTCACCAAATTCTGCTTCTGGTTCTTCATCACCGAACTCAGCTTCTGGTTCAGCGTCTAGATCTAGCTCATCATCATCTTCTTCTTCACCATATTCGTCATCACTGCCACCGATCATTTCTTCAACTTCGGCTTGGAGTTCACGGATAATGGCTTCTAGATCCATAATTCCTTCATTAACTTCTTCTACATCTTCGTCTTCGTCTTCTTCTTTTTCTTCTTTCATCTGCTGTGGTGTTTCAGCTCCTTCGGCGCCAGTGTGGAACTTTTCAAATTCCTGTCCACCGTCACTACCGACCTTTGAAGACTTACTTGATGCTGGTGAAGGCATCTTGTTTTCACTACCACCGATTCCTGAAGTAGCATCGTTGGCAACTTCTTCCACCGATTCTCCTTCAGTTTCTACCGACTCACCTACTTCCGCAAAGTCGTTAGATTGTTGTCCCCTATGGGGATTGTGTGACTCGCCAACTTCATCTGCTTCCATGAGAGCTTTTGTGATCTCATTTTTTATAGCAGGCGCAATTGACTCCTCAAGTTGAATCTTTGCATTAGCGATAGCGGTTTCACGAACGCTTTCCGCATCTGCAATAGCTTCCTTGAGTAATTCATTGGTAATCTTAGTCATTCTGACCTCTCGTTACTTAAAGATTATTTTGAATCTTTAATGGGGTATATACAAAAATACCACCTAAAAATAGGTGTAGTCTACTAATAAGTATTACCCAAATTCAGAAAACGTTAACTATTATTGTATTTTTTTCGGTTTTGTTCTTTCTTATTTTCACGGATACGTCGGCGGACTGCCTCTTCCTTTTTAAGTTTCTTCTTAACCGAAGGTTTTACGTACTCTCTACGACTGTAGATCTCTTGAATAATTCCAGCATCCTTAACTTTTTTATTAAAGATACGAATTGCGCGTTGAAGGTCCGCGTCTGTGTTTCCTGTAACTTTTACATATGCCATTATACTTATTCCTTTGTTATTGTGAATTGTGTTCCTATTCCTGCGGTGTTATATACATCGAATTCTACGCCCTGACCAGCGGCGGGTCTAAGTCTTGCTGCCCCTGGCGGGCCGCTGCCGCCTACTGAATAGACGGTGAAGGATAGGTCCTCAGACGGGAACACGCCGTAAGACGACCCATATGACGCCAGTTCGGATGGGTACCGAAAATAAGGGTTACCAACAGTTCGCACACCACCGCTGTACCCGCTGGTAGTCACTCCGCGAACCCTGATCCAATTCGCAGCCGTCTGAAACTGAACCTGTACCATATCAAAGAATTGCAGCGTAAATACATACTTCGTGTTCGCGGTTGGCGTCCAGCCCGATAGCGGGAAATAATAGTCGGTGTCAGGACCGGCCGCGCTATCTACTGCATAATACGGACTGAACACAACTGGTGTACCTGAAAAGCTGTCCCCTACTGGCTCGTCACTGCCGTCTTCCTCGTACACGGCACAACGCATCAATCCAGGCAAAGATTTATTTGCGCTATTTATCCTAAACAGCGCCCTATAGCCCGTGACCTCTGAAGGGTTGGGTCCGAATGTTACAGTCTGCCCGATACCCGTAGGGGATGAATACGAATCGTGGTATTTATCAACGGCTCCGTCATACTCTTGATCCACTACCCCAGACGGTACATCTGTCGAGAGGTCGATCCCCCTGTATGTCAGGATTGATACAAACATCTTAGAGGATCACAAAGGTGTCGGCGTTTGCTGGGGCGGTTGCTATTGTGGTAAACCTCACATCCCCACCCGTACTGATGTAGTCATAGATCCGGGCGGCCTGACCATTCGCAGTCCCACCTGTCCACACAATCGTACGACCGACCAACTCGTCGTTAACGTAGCCTGTAAGGTCAGTAGTGGCCCGATCTGTGGCGAGTGTGCCGGTCACCGCCGAGCCTGTAATCACTACACTAGCGAACGCCTCCAGATTGTCCGCTGCCGCAATGTCACCGGAAACCGCAACCGCGTTCATGTCCACATAGCCGACGCGCCAGAGCTTGTCGGACGCTGCTACAGACTCGCCTCCGGGTAGTGATCCGCCAGCAGGCCAAGATTCCACGGTTGCCACCAAAGATGCCATTGACACCACGCGGAAGTACTCAAGGCCCCCATCAGCATCCTGCCAAAGCCAGAGTTCTCCAGCCGTTGAATTGTCCGCTGCTTGTGCGTCAAGGAAATCTTGAAGATCGACCGTGGTGTCATCGTTTCCACTTGCGTTGACCACTGTGTCCGTGATAAACGTGGCTTCAGTGAACGTGCGGACTGCGGCTGCACTTGCGCCCTCAAGCTCAATCACGCCGCCGATCACGATCATCCCAGTGAAGGTGCCGCCGTATTCGATATAGTCCACACCGCTCGCGACCGCAGCATCCGGCAGGTCAAGCCTGCCCACTCCGTCCTGTACGTGGACAAGTCCGCCGTCAGTGTGGGCACCCGTGACTGTCTGGGTAGCCTCTGTGATCGTGGTTACTGCACCCGTGGCACCGCGCCTATACCAGAAATCTACGCCAGCGGTATTGAAAGCGTAACCTGTCTCTGGGGTGCCGTCTGTCGAGTCGATGACCTTAAATGTCACGGATACGTCCGTCGCTCCGTGTTGTACTTTTTTGTAGAATGACATAATGAATTACCCGTGTTGCTGAAGAATTGTTGATGTTCCTGCTGCTGCTGCTACATTCGCCTCGACCAGTAGCCAGGCCCAAGCCCTTGAGTCACTCATATCTGTGCTATACGCCGAGTTGCCTGTGCCGGGGTTTTCCTCCCATGCGGTATGGAATCTGTTCTCGCTTGTGCTCGCGATCAGCGTCAGGTCAGCGTCCAGTGTAGTGATTGACCTGGCTGCGCTGGTGTCCGCACCCGCAAACGCCAAGATCAAGTCGTTGCCTGCGGTCACGCCTGTAATCGTGTTGGCCGCTAAGACAAATGGATCTTCGCTGGTATTCTGGCCTTCTGCGTAGTTCGGTGTCGCGAGGAACGGGTTTGTCGCATCAAGTCCGCTGCACCGAAATGCTACACTGCCGCGCATTAGAGTCGTGCCTGTGTTGACATTGAAGGTATCTGATGCACCCTCGCTGCCCGTTGCCGTTTTCCATAGGAAAGTAATCGGCCCGTTGGCTCCGAGCAGTGTATAGTCCACGTTTGTCCAGTGCCGGTTCGTGTCATCACTGAACGCCATGACCACAAGAATCTCATCTGCTTGGATGCCGCTAGGCAGGTTGAGCGTGTGACTTGCCGCGGACGTTGTGTTCAGGGTGGTTGCCGGAGTGCCTTCGATTGTCAGCGCCATCTAATCACCATCCGGGGTTGGTGGAGTAGGCACGGATGCGAAGGAACCATGTGCTCATTGACACATTGTCTGGGCCATCGTCTTTGTTGCGGTGAAAGCTGATGCCTGTGATTGAGTCAGGAGTTACCGTGTCCTCGTTGCAAGTGTTGAACCCAATACTGTCGTGCCATAGCACGTTGTCAAACCATATTTTCGACGCGCCGTCATTAGAAGAACAGGTTGTTGAGTTCTCCCAATAGATTTTCACGTTGTGCCACTCGCCATCCCATGCGTCCGCTGCGGGAGTGCCGGGATTGTCGTTTAGGCTCAGTGCCCCTGTGTTCGGGTGCTCCAGCTTGAATGAGTGGTTTGGCGGTGAATCGGTCCCCACCTTGAACGCCCATCGACCGTTCAGGGCCGCCTTCGTGTCTCCGAAAAGCCATTTATGGTCGTTTGGAGCGCAGGCCGCGTTTGATGTAGCGAAGTTGGCAGACCACCGTGTGTCGATCTCAAGCCATACGCCCCGCGTGTTGACGGGAAACCCGATGTCCCGTCGTACAGTTATCGTCTCACATCCGTCCGACGTGTGGTTGAAATCGTACCGCATGGCTTGAGTGTAGCCGTACTTCGATGCGAGCGTGTCATCTAAGGTGATGCCACCGAGGCTGCCCGTGGCATCCGCACCGGCAGTAAACGTACCTCCGGGTGTCGTGTCGTTCTTCATTGCCGCCGAGTCTGCATACGATCCCGCGTTCCACAGGATGAGGTCTGCTGGTGTCATGTAGGACTTGAGCGTGTCACTCCATGCGCTCCACCCGCCTCCGTTTTTGTACCGCACTCTGGAGATGTAGACTGCGCCAGAGTCGATGGCTGAGGTCGGCACTGTGTCCGTTGTGACCGCGCCTACGGTGCTGAAGAATAGTGGCGAGACTAGTCCGCTGTCCGCGTCGATTGCGGTGCCTGCCGTGTCAAGTGACCACTGGGTGCTGTCATGTGAGCCAGCGCCGACATAGGCTGCGCCCAGTAGCCTCAAGGAGTCTGATGTGGTGCCAAAGACCACGCCGTCATGTGTTGGTGTGCTTGGCACGGCAAGAGATGTCATCGTGAACTGGAGACTGTCAGACCACGCGGACCAGCCGCCCTCGCGACCGTAGTAGCGGATGCGGGCCTTCGCGACTGCGCCAGAGTCTAGTTGCGCCTTGACTGTCAGGGGCGGCACCGTGTCGCGCTCAAGTGCCGTAGTCACGCTGTCGGTATAGACCGGGGAAGTCCAGTCACTCGTTCCAATCGTGTCAATCTGTAGCTGTGTGCTGTCGTGCGTGTCACCGGGGTCGGCAGAGAACGCAGAGCCAAGCCAGAAGAGGCTGTCGCCGGTTGCGGCAAACACCGTGACATCTACTGTGGGTGTGCTGGGTGCGCTGAACGCCTGCGCTGCAACCTCTGTCGTAGCGCCACCCGCGATACCCGCAATACCGCCGAAGCCAAAACCGTAGGCAATTGCGCCAAAAGCTAGGGCGCTGGCAGTGAGCGGGATCAGGCTGTTGCTTTTGCCCTTACTGATGCTGCCGTCTGGTCGCTCTTCTAACCATTCTGCCAGAGCGGCAATGCCTTTGAGAAGGGGAATTGTACATACGCCAGTAAAAAGCGTCCAACCCACAAGGGGAATTGCTGCCATCATTTACGAGTCACCCTATCCCATGTACGGTCTACCACTTCCACACTAGCACGTGCTACTTTGATCGTAATAGCTGCTAAAGCAGCAGTTTTTGCAGTTTGCAAAATCATCTTAATCATTATACCCTGTCCAATTTAAATTTACCATTGACATAATTTCTTCTCGTGATTAACTAATCACCCTAGTCATCTCAGCCACCCTGTTTCTTTTTATCTTCGCTGAGTTGTTTGTCGGTTGCTTTTATAAATAGGCTATTCATTTTATCCAATAGTTTTGTTCTGCGAAGAACTTTGAATGCTAAGTTTTCAGTTGAGAACTCTCCATCTTTCTCTAAACCACTACTTCTCATTTTCTTTATTTTTTCTTTGGTCTTTTCAATTCCTTGAAGAACCTCATCATATTCACCCTTTTTAAATTTGGATAATAATACACTATACAATTCAAAAAAGTATTTAGCCTTGACCATGATATCTTTTTCGTCGTAATCTGGATCAGACTCTTCTGGTTCTTTTAACCACTTATTGTCTTTTACTGAAAAAAGACCTGTTGCTGTATGATCTTCATCTTCATCTTCAACATATACTTCTATTTCATACGGACCAATATTAATATCATGATCTTTGTTCCACTTATACTTAGAAAGTGAAAAAAACCTATCCACTAAAGTTGTATCTTTATTCACTTCATCAAAGTCCACGATTACATGAAGGTCGATATCTGAGAATTTGGACCAATTAAAGTTGGCAAGACTACCCGTGAATCTAATATCTTTGATCTTAGGCGCTTTTTTGAGTTTCCATCCTTTAATAAAGTCGTCGGCCACGCGTAGTAATATTTTTCGGACCTTGGGGTTTAACTTGTTATCCTTCCACACACTAGGTTCAAGAGTCTTTTTAGGTTTAAAAGACTTGATTACCGTATCAGTGTCCATTTTAGAACTCTGATCGGGACGCTAGTTTATATGCAATTGCTACTATTTCATTAGTAGGTCTTTTGAGAAGTGATTTTTTTTGATTGTAGTCTAATTTTTCTAATACCTTAGATACCATATATGCAGAAAATCCATCAATCAGCTGTCCATTAACTTCGCCGGATGTTCTTGTTTCTGCCATCTGATGGAGCTGTTGTTCTAACACTTCAAATTCTTTGAGTTGTGTATGTGTGTCAAAAAAGTTCTTTACATTGAAGTCTGGGTTAGCAGCAATATATTCTGCTAATCCATCCATAACACGACCACCTAATTTATCTAGTATTTGTCTAGTATACGAACCTTCATCTAAGGTTTCAAGGCGGAGGAGGACTTCATCTTTGGTCATCTTACTTCCGAAAGGAAATCGTGAATAAGAGAATTGACATTCATCATAACTTGAAGATTGCCTGGTGTGACGGATTCGTTAATGAATGCGCCGTGGGTCGATGGATTTGAAACAACGTCAAAGCAAATAAGATTGTAATCTTCCTGTACCTCTAATGTGTTTTCATCAACATTCTTGACCGACCCAACACCACGACTACTAACACCAAGACGAATATTGTTCTTAATTAACTCACGAACAATGTTTCCGGCAGGAGTAGAAAGGATTTGCATATCACCAACAACATCGTCACCCTTTCCATCAATGCGAGTAATGTTAGCACATACGTTTCTAAGGTTAACCACTGGACTTTCTGGATGGTCAAGTTCCCCAAGTGCTCTGTTTTCTGCAACAAATTCATTTCTATAACGAACCATTTCTTTCATTAAGATTTCTCTAGGATACACACGACCATTTTGATTTTTAGAGTTAGCTCTCTGTAAAACCACATTTCTTAAAACTAATGGCTTATTAACATCGTGAGCTTCTTTAATTACCTCACGACCATACGAAATAAAATTCTGTTCTACCAGTAGTTTGCTCATGATTTTAACTCCCTAAGACGTTGAGAAATTCTTAGTATCTTCTTCTCAATAGTATAAATATCCTTTATAGTACGTTTCCAGTAATGATCAGTACTATACTTAAACTCATTTTTATACTTGGTCAATACTTTTAATTGTTTATCTATTTCTCTAATAGCCTTTTTGGCCTCTCTCATCGACAGTCCAATCTTTTGTTTTGATGTTTTTTCTTGATCGTTTTTGAAACGATTATATCTAGAAACGGCTTCGTCTAAATTTTCAACTGACTGAACTAATTGATATGTGCTTTTTAATGCTGTTTGTTTTTGCTTTTCTTTATTTTTTTTCTTATTACCCGTAAACGCCAATGGAGTTGAGTAGCCAGGAGCACTAGCAGTAGTACTAGTTTCGTCTAACTCATCTTCTAAAATTTCTCTTACTAATTCTCTAAATTGATCTTCAGTCATGGTGTTGAAAATTATTTAATTGATTGTCTAATTCATACGCAATCATCAAAGCAGTCAAATGATTGTTTTTAACACGATTTAGATTTTGAAAGCTATTTAATTGATTTACAACTTCTTCTAATTTAATTCGTTGAACATCATCTTCGACGTTTTTTAATTTTTTACTTAAAATTTCTGATAGTCGTGTTGACTCTGCTTTGGTCAATGTTAGTAAATACTCTCTTGATGACCCATTATTCAAAAATTCTTTTAGTAGGTTAGTTTGATTTTCGTTTAAATTCTTATACTTTTTATTAAACTTTTCAAGAATTAATTTATAGGTCAATAATCGTAAATCTTCTTCTTGTTCTTTTAACGTATTAACCACCTCACTCTCAACCACAATATTTTTGTTTTCTAGTTCACCACAAAGATATTCGACTAGTGTATATTTTGATTCACTTAACGATTGAACATTTTCAAAGGTATATCCCTGTACAGCAGTTTCAAAATTCTTATAAATGGATGCATAAATTTTATAAGAAGGAATTCTATTTGATAAAAAATCACCGAGATCGTAATTTTCTTTAATATCTTTTACTAAATTATACTTTTCTTCTCTTAATTTTTTTGTATTTAATTTCTTTCTCTGATCTACTAAAACATTAATGTAATCTAATGCACGAGTTTCAGTTAATTTCTTGCCACTGAAAAATGAACGATATAGAATTAGTTCTTTTCCCAACTCTCTATGCTTGTTAAAATATCGTTCTACAATAGGGATAGCTCGAGAATTTTTAGTACCCGCTAAAATGTCCTGAGCAATTTGCCTGGTTAATAGCTCAAATAAAATACCAGTATTTTTGTATTTACTATGTTTTATACTCATAAGCATCCTACACTAAGTCTATATATTAAATATTATCCATCATTACCAAAACATTAATCTTTCAATAAATCACTATCATCGGAATCTAAATTTAAATCTAAATCCTTGAGAGATTCACGTAATCCGGGCGAGACAAATGATCTGCCGCTCTTTTTATTTTTAGGCAACACATCCATAGCACCCAATATTTCTTTATATCCAAGGGGATCGCGACCTAATTTATCCTTGTCCGAACCATATTTATGTCCTTCAGGCGGCCTACCCATTTTAGGTTTTTTAGCAATTCGTTCAATATCATCTAAACTTTTTTCAGCGTCATAAAAATCTTCTTCATTTTCTTCAACTGGTGGACCGCCTCCCGGTGGAGCTGCTTCTTGGTCCATAGGTTCTGGGGGTTGTATGGTATCTTGAGTTACTTTCTGTACCTGACCCTCGAACTTAGCATCGTCAATAACATTAGATTGTTCGATGATAATATCTTCTTCATTAACATCAAATACATTTTTATAGACCCACTCTCTAGACATAAATCTACCCTGAACTAATTGATCAGCAAGAGCAGCCTTTTCTTTCCAAAGATTCAATTTCTCTAATTCGTAAACCATTGATGGGTTGGTTAACGACAGACTGAAATCTACCAATTCTTCATCACGATATCCCAATGTATATAGATGAACAATAGCAATCTTATTCAATTCACTGACCATAATTCTTTGAACACGTTCAATTGTTCTTGCGAACCTAACGTCCTGAGCTGCTAATGTAGCTTTACCACCTGTGTCTTCTTCGTATCCAATAAAAGACTTAGGTACTTTGAACGCTGCCATTAGTTTATGGAGAAGGTATTCAATATCTTCAATAGCATTAAACTGAAGACCACTTAGGTTATCAACTTCAGTTCCTGCGTCTTTCCCGCGTACCGGAAAATAATAATCTTCTAAGATGTTTTGAATATTATACTTCATGTTATATTCACCAGTTTGTTGATCAACTAGCGGGGAACGTTTTACACCGTTGATAATACGTTCCATGTAGTTGTCAATTTCTGCTGGTGGAATGTTACCCACATCTACCTTAAATACTCTTTTATCGGGAGCACGAGTAATTCTATGAATAAGCATTGCGTCTTCCATAAGTCTTAACTGCTTATGAATTCTACGACCATTCTCGACCATAGATTTTCCGTATGGTAGGAAGTTGGAATCGGAGAGGAGACGGAAGTGAGCGATTTCATAATTTTCAAAATCTTTCTTATCGGGCTCTGCAACAAATGACAGCTCACGATCTACGTGAAAACTCACTGCGAATGGATTACCACTTTCTAGGTCACCTTCAATTCTAGTGGTTTCGTAAACAGAAAGTGGAGCCACATTCATGATTCCATATTCTGGATCAATCATTAAATACAAAAAGAAATCTCCGTACTTGCACATATTACGTGTCCAAGGCCAGAGATTAAATTCAATGTTTAATATGTCATAAAACAGATTAGTTAGTATTTCTTGTATTTGATCATTTTCTGAACTAATGGTAAGGATTTGACCGAACTCATCTTTGACCGTTGATTCGTCAGCGTAAATATCAAGTACAGATGCAATGATTGGGTCTGCGTCCATCAAATCATAATCACGAAATAATTGTAATCTAGCTTGTTGAAAGCTAGAATACATATCATAATTACTTTGGGCAGAATACCCATATTGACCACCACTATATACCCTACTGTAGCGGTCAATTAAATTTCTCGTACCATATGATTGTGTTTTAGAAGTATCAGAAACTTTAAGTTTTTTACCACCGATATTTCTAATTACTGCTTGGGTTGAGAATAATCTTTTTAGTCTTTTAAATACAGATCTGTCTGCCATATGTCAATCCGGTTAGTTATTGGCTACCAGCCTCTTTCTCTAATTTCATCACGAGCACTAGTATTTAATTCTTCCGCTTTGTTTTTGGAATAAGTTACGTGTCCATGAACCGCGTTTAGTAGTTCACTACAAGTTTTTGCTTTTTCCATTACCCATTCTTCTGGGTCGTCAGTGTCTTCCATGACGTTGTAGAGTTCAGCAGCCATTTTATGTATAGACATAATATAAGACTTTATTGGCCTATCGTCAAGGTCACCCTCATACATTTCTATTAAGTCATCACCCTCAAGTGTGTTTTCTAACTTAGATAAGTCTTCTTCAGGATTATCTTTATCAGCATCCCAATCTAGACCAGACTTTGACTTTCCTTTATGAAGGGTTTCTTTATGATCTTCGTTTAAAAGGTCACCTAATTTAATCATTTTCTTCTTCTCCAGTATCACCACTCATAGCTAATTTAGTGGCGGTAGCATATAGTACATCTTCCCAATTATCACCATAACGTTTTTTGAAATCAGCTTTCTTTTTCATTAAACGATCAGCAATCTTTTCTCTATTATCGACTTCTTTGTCAGACATATCATCTGATTCTTTCATAGCTTTTGATACTGCCTTTCTACGATTTTTTAAATAATCGTCAGAATCATCGCTGTCGCCGTCATTATCAATATCGTCGTCTTCCTGACCAACGGGGTCTAATTTTTCTGTCATGTCTTTTAATGCAGCTTTAGTAGCAACAGCATACATCACAGCTTTCCAACGATCACCGTACTTCTTTTTTAGATAAGGAATTTTTGCTTTTAAATCTTTTACGATTCGTTCTTTTTTATCTTCTTGTCCAGAAGTCATTTCACGTTCTTTCATGACATCTTCAATTTCTTCTTGAATGATGGAGATTAAAGTTTCCCTGTTCATGTCATTTACCTTAAATTAAATTTACGTAACTTTGTTTTATATAAGTATTCTCATCATCCGAGTAACCAACGTATGTCCTCGTCACCATCTTGACCAAGTGGAATCTTCCAAGTATCTTCTGGATTGAAATCTTTCGACGTAAATACTGCTTTCGTCTGGTGGCCGCTGATATTATTCAACATTTGCTTGTTTAGCTCAATTCCTTCCTGTCTAAGTCGTAATGCGGTGTCTCTAACCCACAACCCAATGGCCAATGCAAGGGTTAAATCGTCGTTATAACCGTCTAGGGCCTCTGCCTTACTGTTTTTCCAAATGAACGTCTCCAATTCGGTCAACATACGACTAGAATGGATGGTAATTGACTGTTCTCTCATGTAAGATTCCAATTTAGCGATCAAAAGTGGTCTTGTACGTTGAGAAATGGTAAAACCGGGGACCATTTTCTTCTCTTCAGCGTAATATCGACCATTCATCTGGTGCATGGTGTCTACATACTTCATATCGTTACTCATATAGAAGAGATTTTTGTATTCACGGTCAATAATTTGTTGAATTGACGCCCATCCAATGTTTGCGTTGTCTGGAATGATGATGGCATCGTTATATTCGGTGGCAATAGCAACCAAAAGGTTACCAAAGTCCTTTGGACTGATCTTACCCTTGTACTCTGCGACCTGTTCGGAGGCTTCAACGTCGATAACATGGAACGTAGAGTAGTCAGATCCGTCTCCACGAGCAACGTCAGCGGCTACAATATAGAATTTGGTGTAGTCCGGCTGTTGCCATACCCATATATTACTATCGAATCCACGTTTTTGTATGGGGTCTTGTTGATAAGTCTGTTTATAGAACTCAATAATGTCCGGTGAGATGACCGTATTACCCGAAAAGATGAACGAAGCGCCATGTTCTTGAGCGAATCTCATCTCGCCCATTTGTCTTAGTTGGTCATCTGCCCATGCTTGGTCACGATCTGGGTGAACTTCCCAATCTAACAGGGTTCTTTCAAAGTCATTTTCGCCGGCTTCTGAGTCAATCCATGTCTTATGGAAGAAATTACCCATACCATTAGGGGTAGAAATAAGCACTGCTTGACCACCAGTAGTAGATAAGGTAGCTTGAGCGGCTGTCCATAGTTCAGTTGCGTTGTCGATGAAGGCGGCCTCGTCCAGAATCAGTAGGGATAGTGCCTCAGAACGACCAGAATCTTCTCTAGTGGCTGTTGCCTTGATAGCAGAGCCGTTGGCAAACCGTAATGTGAGCTTATTATCTTCGGTCAGGATACCTTTTAACCACGTTGGCAATAGATCATGCATGAACTTTACCTTGGTTACTAGGTTTTTAGCCACTTCTTGTTTAATAGCGATGACCAATATCTGCTCATCTTTCTTGAATAACATTCTCCAGAGTGAATAGCCAGCGATTAGTGTGGAAATACCAATCTGTCTACCCTTTAGAACAATGTTATATCGGTGATCTTGGAACTTTTGTAGGGTGTCTGCTTGATAACTGTGTAGATCGAAGAGTTGTCTACCCTTATTTGGTACCTGAATGTACACATATTTTCTTAAAAAGTACTCAGGATCAAGAGCACATTTAGTATACTCTCGTTTGATGATCTCTTTTAGATCTTGAGACATAGTTTAAAAGTTTGAAGCGAGTGTAATTCCACCAATAACTCCCATAACACCACCTACTAAGAACGAGCTAGTTCTAGAAGGTAGTCGAATTACGCCAAATAATCTATCTGGGTCGGGAACATCGGTTGGAAAGGTGTTTATGACCACCTGTAATGAGTCCGATTTCTGTGCTTCTAAGTTGAATTTACTTTCCCACACCAATACTTGTGAATTAGATACATCTAATGCTCCTCGTAGAGCAGTAACTTCAGCTTCTAACGTATCCACTTGGGTTTCTAATAAAGAAATATACTCAACTACTGGAGGAGGAACCGAATCTAAATCAACATCTACCATAGATGTTCGTAAACTATCCAATTTTTGAGACAATCTGGTACTAGTAATTCTATATCTATCTGCTTCTTGTTGTGATTGTTCTTTTTCTTGTTCTAAATTAACAATAGAATCTGTCAAAATGTTCTGCTGTCGTTGTATACTGTCAGAAAAAGTGATTACTTCTTCAACGCGTTGTTCAAATTCTTCCACCTTTTCTTTATATTCATCAATTTCTGTCTGTTTTCCAAACGCTCCAACGTAATTTCCTATCGCCAATGCAACAATAACTAAGCAAATAGCGAATGCGACTTCCATTGGGTTCGTGGAAACAAAGGTTTTTACTCTATTCTTCATTTTCTGACTCCAGTATCTCTGCTAATTCTTCTTCTTTTTCTGTTAAAAGTTTGTTCATATTGACCACTTCTGTCATAATGTCAGTTTTTACCTTCTCTAGTGGTATCTGATACTTATCAACCATCAATATTCTACCAGTATCATCATCGAATGTCATGTATTCTGGGTTAGAAAGTGTGTCGTGATAGTACGTTAGCTCTATAAGTTTATCAGTTAGGTATGCTATTTGATTATTTAGTATACCTTTCTTCTCATGATCCTTCCACGTACCGTCCATTTTCATTCTAGACTCTTCTTTAGCAACACAATCATAACACTTAGCGTGAACTCTCCACGCCCTAACGTCTAGATTGTCCATAGTCTTTTCACAAACAGGACACCACCACGGAGTTTTAGCAGCTTGGAGGGGTGAGATTCTTTGTTTGATACCATTTTTCATGATCCATTGACGATTTTCGTCATCGGTCCAGAACTCGCCTTCCTTTCCGACGTATTCTTTTTTGCCAGAATACTGACCAACAACGATTTTGTTGGCATAAGTGTTCATTTTCTTTTGAATTGTTTCCTGTACGCCTCTGTGTACGTTCTTCAATTCTTTGTTTTTATATGTCATAACCTTAACCTTCCTGTTTGCCCACCTTTCCAGATAGGAATTGAATTGCAGCTTTATAAGCTGGGTGTGATTTGTCGTATGTTAATGCAGATTGTACTGTAATGTCTTTACCCGTTTGAGGATTACGAATCTTTTCTGCATAAAATTGTTTAATAAAGTTCCGATCACCGTCGGCGGCCGCCGGAGCTTGTCCACCGGCGGAAGTTGGTTCTTGTGCTTGTGGAGTACCGAACTTAAACGTACCTAATATCTGGTTGATTGGAGCAAATGCACCTGTGAATTTATATGGTCTTCCATCATACATGAATACCAAACCTTCACTTGGAACTAATTTGTCAAGTCCAATCTGTTCTAACCGTTCAAATTCTTGTGATAACTTTTCAGCAGCATCACCCAAGTCTTGTGAACCATCTAGAGCCTTTTTTACTTTTTCTAATTCGTTATGTAGTTGTTTAACAGCGCCTGGATTGTTTGATCCTAAGAAATCTTTGATTCTACCTAAGCTATCATTACCTGCACGTAGGAATAACATTTCAAATGGTGCTCTAGCTTCTTTTACTTTGTGTTTGTATACATTCTTTTGATACTGACTCAACCACTTCTTTATGTCGGGTGGGAATTTTCCAGCTTTTACTGACTTGTCGCCAAAAGCAAAACGATTGACCAGTGCGTCCAATTGGTCAACGTCCGGTTCTACTCCAATTTTACCCAATTCTTTAGTTACTTCGTTTTCCCACCACTTTCTATAGTATTCACTGACCGGAGTATTGTCGTCAGCATCAATCTTACCTGCTAATCTATCAATTTCACTATGGTATTCTCTAGTCTTTTCTTCCAGCTCATCAACATTTTCGTCACTGAATGTGATTACGTGTGGTCCTTGGATACCAAATACCTTTTGTTGTTCTTGACCATACTGTTTTATTTGACTATTAAAGGTTGAGGCATCTTCTGGAGTAATGTCTACTTGTTTTCCATCGTTATCATACTCAATAGTTCCATGAAAAACAAGTACTGATTTGCCATATGGTATCACATTTTCACTATCTGGTAGAATAATCTCCGTGTTCATGTACTTTTTACCATCCTTAAACATTTCTTTTACTTCTTTAGGTGGTAATTGTTTGATAGCCGCTTCTAAATCTTTGGCAGATCCTACAAAAGCACGTTGAATACTACCTCTGCCTTCAAATTTATCCATAATTCCTTTAACTGTCAAGGAGTTTTGGCCTTGGTTTTTAACGTGTCCTTTGTTTCTAGCGAATCTGACTTCACCATCAATGACCGTGAATGCGATATTTTGTCCATCTAGCTTTTCAGTCATCTCAGAATCATCACCGAATGACCCGACCAGACCTTTACTAATCATATCTTTGTATTCGCCAAAGGTCAATTCCATATCTTCGTATGGATGCATCATGTGTCCAGCAGCACCACCTTCAAATAAAGCAGCTTCGTTCTTCTTTTTCTTATCGGGACCATGATCTTTCTTGGCTAATCTAGCTCCACCGTTCTGTGGACCATTCGGATGATGTACATCATGGTTTTTCATCTTTGATTTACCATGCTTTTTGACCATCTTTCTACGATCACGGTTTCTAGCTACCCTATCATCTTGTGTTTTCTTGAGATATGCTTTTACTTTGCCGGGGTTTTTCTTGTAATACTTTCTGACCCGGGCAGTAGAAGTCTCTTCTTCCGAAACCTTCGAGGTTGGTTTCTCTACGGGTTCGGGTTGTGGGTCTTCGTTGGGGTCGTCTGGTAGATCGGCAGTCCTTAGAGCGTACGCCAGAGGGTAATAGAACACTCCTTTCTTGTATGCCTTTTTGCATTTCTTCTCAACCTCAGTATAATCATCATCCGGTTCAATACGGCAGCTCTTTTTCTCATCTTCTCCAACAACATATTGATCGACCAGAGCATTATATTGATTGATAAGTGCATTCTCTACTAGGATCGGAGCAAATATTTCATCTATTGGTCCGGCTTGGAACATCTTTCTTGCTAATTTATAAGCAGGATGGTCCTTATCATAGTTTAATGCAGTTTTGACCAAGATATCTCGTCTTGTTTGTGGGTTTCTAACCTTCTTCATTAACGCAGACTGATCAAAATTAACGCCAGTTGGGTCGGTCGGATCTTCTTTACCCTTTTTTGGTTCTGGTTCTTGTTTTTTCTGTGCGATTTTCTCTTTTGACTTAGCAATACCATTTTCAATACCACTAGTCATGTGTTTAAAGACACCTTTGTCAAAGTCGCCATATAATTGTTTAAAGAAATCAATCTTATTTCGCATAGAAACGTCTGGGTTACCCAGTTTATCTCTAATTTGAGTTGCGCTCATTACCTTTCCATCTACTTTAAAGTTAGGAACGGTTACAAAGTACCCACCTTTCTTATACGGCACTGGATCAGCTTCACTATCGTCCCATCTTCTAAAGTATTTACCACCGCTTAATCTATCACCATCTTTTTCACCTACTGCGGTGATGAACTGAGTATCATTTTGGTCATATTTAGATAAAATTTCTTTAGGACTATACGGATTCTTAACCTGAACGATTCTTTCTGACGGAATATCGAACATAGAACCTATGATTTCTTTTTTTCCATGAAAATCAAACGGATCTCGTTCAGTAGTTTCCTTTGGGTCGCTTGTAGCAATATAAACATTCTCTTCTCCAAACTTATCAACAAGATGTTTGTAAGCTGAGTA
>Ga0222718_10000853_pt1 | contig 31172 bp, 42 predicted proteins | sample C33_27DmetaG_FD_165045 | JGI IMG/M metagenome (GOLD analysis project Ga0222718, IMG submission 165045) | Estuarine water microbial communities from San Francisco Bay, California, United States - C33_27D | ecosystem: Environmental > Aquatic > Marine > Unclassified | place: USA: California...
CAAGCCCCGGCCCGCCGCCCCCTCTCCCTCTTAAACGTACCGCTTGCCGCGCTCAGGCGGCCTTCGGGCCGCGTTCCGCGTTCCGCGGTACCCGGACCCCGGCCCGCGCTTCCCGCTCACTGGCGGCGATATATAGGGCATTGCATCGCATGCGATCTTATGCGATAAACGGGGCGGGCAATTCCGCCCGAACAACGGAGACTTGATATCATGACAATAGACGAAAACGACACCAACACAGGCGACCTGCTAAACAGCCCCGTCGGCCCAGTGCTCCCCACCGTCACAGTAGAAGGCTGGGGAACGGGCACCGTCGCGGAACTTGAGCACCACGTTGCACAGCTCCGCGACGAGCGCGACGCGGCCCGCCGCGCCCTTGCCCATTTAGAGCGCATCGCCGACGCCCCAGACGCAACCGACGGCGCGGAACTTGTCGCGACAATAACCCGCATCGCCGAACGCGCCGTCGAACGCGCCGCCGGGGAGGTTGACGGATTGACTATCTGGCAAGAGATCGAGCACCGCGTCGAGGACGCCGCCGCAGACGCGGCCCGCGACGTCATCAGGAACGAGATGGTCGTCAACTTCGATCTGATCTAAAACGGCCCAGCGCCGCGCACGACGCCCCGGGGTTCACGCCCCGGGGTTTTTTGTGCCCGGCCCCCGGCCCCGCGCATATTGCACCGCCGAACGCGGGCCGTTGTGCGCTGCAACTACCTGGGAAGCGATAAATCCCACAATTCCGCATAGTTCGGGCCGTTCGCATGTGCGAGATAGACCGCCGCGAAAAGCGCCCCGGGGCCCCGGGACATCGGGTCATCGGCCCCCGCCCGGCGTCCGGCGATCCGCGGCCAGCCCGCGCCCGGCCCGCCGCCGGGGGAACACGGGTGTAAGACCATGTTTTTGACAAACAATTAGTGATATTTTGATATGGCTTGTTTCAATAGGAATTATCCCATATGTTTCACGTGAAACAATTATCAGGGGCCCCGGAAAGATGTCCACGTCTCTTACTCCAGAACTAGATTCAAAGCGCCTCAAGCTCGAACTCCGTTTGGCGCAGCTTGAACGCAACGAAAAATGTCAAAACGACTTTTTAACTTTTGTCCGCGCAATGTGGCCCGATTTCATAGCAGGCCGACACCATAAGATTATTGCGGAGAAGTTTGAGCGTGTCGCACGAGGCGAGCTAAAACGTCTGATAATCAATATGGCTCCTCGTCATACGAAGTCGGAGTTCGCCAGTTTCTTGTTCCCGGCATGGATGATGGGCCGTGATCCGCGGATGAAGATCATTCAAGCGACTCATACGACCGAGCTTGCGGTGAACTTTGGCCGTAAGGTCAAGAACCTCATTGAGACGGACGAGTACAAAGAGGTATTTCCCGAGGTTGCGCTTGCTGTTGACAGTAAAGCGTCGGGTCGCTGGGACACGAACCGTGGTGGCATGTACTACGCCGTGGGCGTTGGCTCGAACCTCGCGGGCCGTGGTGGTGATCTTGTTGTCATTGATGACCCGCACTCGGAACAGACGGCGATGTCGAACAGTGGTTTTGACGATGCGTGGGAATGGTACACTGGGGGCCCCCGGCAGCGGCTCCAGCCGGGTGGGTCTATTGTTTTGGTCCAGACCCGGTGGTCTGAGAAGGATATGACGGGTCAGTTGCTTCGTTCTATGGCTAAAGACCCTCTTGCTGACCAGTGGGAAGTGGTCGAATTACCGGCTATTTTTGACAATGACGAGCCGTGTTGGCCGGAGTTTTGGTCTATTGAGGATTTGACCGCGGTCCGCGCATCTATTCCCCCTGCAAAGTGGAATGCTCAGTATCAGCAGAATCCGACGGGCGAGGAGAACGCGATTATTCCGCGTGAGTGGTGGAAAAGGTGGGAACGGGAGGTTGTCCCGCAGTTGGAGTATGTCATACAGAGTTACGATACGGCGTTCAGTAAGCGGGAGACGGCGGACTTTAGTGCGATAACGACGTGGGGTGTATTTCGCCCGGACGAAGGGGGGCCCCCTAACCTTATCTTGCTGGATAGCAAGAAGGGTCGGTGGGACTTTCCGGAGTTGAAGGAGAAGGCGTACGAGGCTTATGGTTACTGGGACCCCGACACCGTCATAATCGAAGCGAAGGCGAGTGGTACTCCTTTGACGCACGAGCTACGTCAGATTGGTATTCCTGTTGTGAACTTCACGCCGTCGAAGGGTGCGGACAAGGTGACGCGTGTGCATTCTGTGTCGCCGCTTTTTGAGGCCGGGATGGTGTGGGCCCCCGACGAGGTCTTCGCAGACGAGTTGATAGAAGAAGTTGCAGCTTTTCCTAACGGAGAATATGATGACTTGGTTGATAGTATGACGCAGGCGCTTATGCGTTATCGTCAGGGTAATTTTGTTCGATTGCCGACGGACGACTGGGAAGAGGAAGAAGTCAGCATGCGGGTTCACGCTTATTACTGATACGAGGCGGCATGGCGGATTCAAAGGTTGATTTAGGCGCAGGGGCCCCCGGGGGATACAGTTTTGGAATTGCCGGGTACGGCGTCCGTCCACGCGTCTTTGTGGAAGGCCGACAGACGGGCCGTACTCCATCTGTCGCTTTACCTGAAGGTGACGTTCTCTTGGACATTAGCAATCAGAGCTACTACGGGAAGATTGGAGTCGATGTAACGTCTCCCGGCGGCGACACCTTTGGCGGCGGGGCTTCAGGCAGCTACTACCGAGGCAGTGTTGATTACCCGGAAGAGCTTCAGCGCTATGGGGCTCCGGACCGCGAAACTTATTCCGCTCGTGGTATTCAGTCGCCGGAGTACAGCGGCTACTACCAGATGAAAGACGGCCCGCGGTTCGAGGGGTATTACCGTGACATGCCTGAAGGGTCCGGCATGCCTGACGAGTATGGCGGACGCGTAAGCTACACCGTTCCTTTTGAAGAAGGTGGAGAGGTTGAACAGCCCATGGGCGCGGCAGCCCCCTTACTGAACCAAGACCCTTCCTACGACTATCCAATGAACCCGCTATTGCCGTTTGCTTCGCGCAACACTATGGACGTGGATCAGTTATCAACGGATTACATGGAGGGAGACACCAAGTTAATTGTGCCGCCTATTTTGGCCGACATGTTCAATGCGGCAGTTCGCGGCGGTCAGATGTTGCAAAACGAGGCACCGGTTACCTCGGAGGGTATAGCGGGTGTTGCGCTGGACACCCTCCCGGGTTCTGCGCTGGTAAGTAGGGTTACGCAGGACGCGGCCATGGCCGGACCGGGCGCTGTTTTAGGTATGAACGTGTTTCACGGCACGCCAAACTTATTCAAGCCTGAACCGGGGTTTCCGCAGGGCCGTCCACGCCTCGACAAGATGGGGACAGGCGAGGGCGCGCAGGCTTATGGGCCGGGGTTTTATAGTGCTCAATCGCGAGATGTAGGGCGCGGCTACAGAGATGATTTAACACAAGCGCGTCGTCTGCAATCATTAGACGGTATGCCTCTGCCATCGGCATCAGCTTTTGACGCAAAAAAAGTCGCGCAAGATTTTGATATCCCGGAACAGGACGCGGCCTACCTCCAAGAAATAATTAAAGACTTGGATTCAAGCGTGATTTCGGGCGACATGGACTCAATCATAGCAAAGCTGAAATCACAGCTTGACCTGTACCCAAAAAGCGATGCCGATCCCGAAACCGATGAAATTTTAAAGGCGTTACGCGGCACTTACGAAGCTCAACTGGCTGTTGCCAAGAAATATAAAGACCGCATCAAACCCAACAGCGGCTTTCTCTACAAGCTCGACATTCCCGACGCCGACGCCGCCAAGATGCTTGATTACGACGCGTCCATCACCGAGCAGTCAAAAGAAGTCCTGCAAAAAATTGAACCAATTATCCGCGCCGCAAAGGGGTATGATCCAAACACCGCAACACAGAGTAACTTATCAAAAATCATATCAGCGAGTGGCAATTTACGCCCCGCAGTTACGGGGGAAATGTTTTTCAGAGGGCTAGCACAAGATTTAGGGGGCGACGAAGCCGCAGCCGACGCCCTCCGTAAAATAGGAATACCCGGCCTCAAGTATTTAGACCAAGGCAGCCGTGACAGCGGCGGCGGCACTCGCAATTTCGTTGTATGGGACCAAGATGCGCTTGACCGCACGAAGGTCTTGCAGCGCAACGACGAAAAGTTTTACGCAGAAGGTGGAGAGGTTGAAAAGCCCGTGGGCATAGAAAACAGTGTCACTATCACTCAGTCGATCCCGGCTAACGACCCGCGGTCCGTGGCCCTCGGATCACGGCTCTTGAAGCAGGCTGGGTTCGCTGGCGACTTCCGTAGTGTTTTGAAGAATGCCGACCCGCGGGTCGTGGAACAGGTAAACCGGATCATGGCCCGCGGGCCTGCGAACGAGATTTCTTCTCCGTCAAACGGACTTGGCGTATTTGTGCAGTCCGTAATGCAGCAGAGTTAAATAGACGGCGTCTACGAAGCAGAAACTGTGCAAAGTTGGTTTGAAAAATGTCACAAGCGGTTATGTTGAGCTACGGTGAAATTATGATTTTAAGCGTTGTTATGGCTGCGCTGCTGTTTGCGGCCTTCCGAAAATAAAATGGAACTCGACGCTCGCATGATCCTGACGTTGGCGGGGATGCTGGTATCCGTGGTTTCGGCAGCAGCAATCGTCCGCCAAAAATTGGCGACAGTTATAGAACAGCTTGCCGACACAGAGGTCAGGCTTCGCGGCTTAGATCGCCGCATCGATGCGCTGGATACATCTGCGGAAAAAACGGAGCAACGACTCAACATCCTTTCACAGATGTCATCGCCGGAACTGCTGCGCCGGGATCACATGATGGCTGCTACAATTCAGGCCGACATTACGTATTTGAAAGCCGAGACGGAGGCACTTCGCAAGATGCACAATGGTTCTCACCCTCCGGTTGCTTCGGAAAGGCACGGAACATGAATTTCAATTTGCAGTCCGCTGTCGTAGCACTCGCGCCTGTTCTTTTTGCAGCAGTAGGGTATCTTGTCGTCGGCATTAACGAGATTGAAAACAGGATACAGAAGTCTGAGGGCTATTTGATGCTTCTTGTGACTCCGCAGGGCGAGATTGTAGCGTCACCCGCGAACAGCATTGAGCGGCAGAAGATGCGCGAGGAGTTCATGCACATCATCCATGATTTGCAGGTTAGAATAAAGCTTCTCGAAGCCAAAAATGAAAAGTAGTGATTATCCTGATACAAAGGTATAGGATAAGGCGGATTTTGAAAGGTACGTGATCCATGGCAATAGAACCGCGGCCCGTGGCCGGTCTTATGGACACCAATGTCCCGTCGCAGTTGGACGAGGCGGACCTCGCCGCTGAGATTGAAGTCGAGCTTCCGGGTTCGATGGACAACGACGTAATGGAGATGCTTTCGGAAGAGACTCCCGAGGGCATTGAGGTTTACGAAGACGGCGAAGACACTATCATTGATTTTGACCCGGATGACATGCGTGGCGACAGCGACGACTTCTACGCCAACTTGGCGGAGGAGATTCCTGACTCGGAGCTTGGCGCTATTGCCGGAACGCTTCTTGACGATTTTGACGCTAACAAGGCGAGTCGTCAGGAGTGGGAAGACGCGTATGCCGACGGCTTGGAGCTTCTTGGGTTTTCGTACGTAGAGAGGACGAAGCCGTTCCGCGGTGCGACGGGCGTGACGCATCCGCTTCTTGCGGAGGCGGCGACGCAGTTTCAGGCGCAGGCCTTTAACGAAATGCTCCCGGCCCGCGGGCCTGTGCGCGGTGTCGTTCTTGGCGCGGAGACGACCGAGAAGGAAAAGCAGGCTCAGCGCGTCCAGCAGTATATGAATTACTACATCACGGACGTGATGGAGGAGTACACGCCTGAGTTCGATCAGATGTTGTTCTATCTCCCGCTTGCCGGTTCGACGTTCAAAAAGGTTTATTATGATGAGATGCTGGGCAGGGCGGTAAGCCGTTTTGTCCCGGCGGAGAACCTTGTGGTCCCGTACGACACGTCGGACCTTGAGACGTGCCCGAACATCTCACAGATCGTCAAGATGTCGCTAAACGACTTGCGGAAGTTGCAGGTTGCCGGTTTCTATCGTGACGTGCCCGTCATCCCGGGTGCCACCGATTCGACGAATAGCGTCGAGGAGGAGATGGACCGTATTGAAGGCATGTCCCCGTCAAATGTTGACTACGACTGCACACTTCTGGAATGTCACGTTGACCTCGACCTAGAAGGGTATGAGGACCTTGACGAAGACGGAGAACCCACTGGGATCAAAATACCCTATATCGTCACCATATCGGTTGATAACGGGCAGGTCTTGTCCATTCGCAGAAATTACCGCGAGGACGACGAACTCCGAAAAAAGATTCAATACTTCGTCCACTACAAATTCCTCCCCGGTTTTGGCTTCTACGGTCTTGGCTTGATCCACACCATTGGGGGCCTGTCTCGAACGGCCACCGCGGCGCTCCGTCAACTCATTGACGCTGGTACTCTCTCTAATTTGCCTGCGGGGTTCAAGGCCCGCGGTATGCGAATTAGGGACGACGATGACCCGCTACAGCCCGGTGAGTTCCGGGACGTTGATGCGCCCGGTGGCCGACTTTCGGACAGCCTGATGCCTCTCCCGTTCAAGGGTCCCGACCAGACGCTCTTCCAGCTTCTTGGTTTTGTGGTCGATGCGGGACGTCGGTTTGCCACGATTACCGACATGAAGGTTGGTGACGGAAACCAGCAGGCGGCGGTCGGTACGACTGTTGCGCTTCTGGAACAGGGCTCGCGGATTATGTCCGCTGTTCACAAGCGGATGCACTATGCTCTTCGTCAGGAGCTTCGGCTTCTGGCAAAGGTCGTCGCAGACTTCCTGCCGCAGCGTTATCCGTACTCGGTTGAGGGCGCGGATGCGTCGATCATGGCGGAGGATTTTGACGAGCGCGTCGATGTTCTTCCTGTGTCCGACCCGAACATCTTCAGTCAGGCTCAGCGGATTGCGCTGGCGCAGACTAAGCTCCAGTTGGCGCAGGCAGCACCTGAAATGCACAACATGCACGAGGTTCTTCGTGACATGTACGAGGCGTTGGGTGTCCGTGACGTAGACAAAATCCTGCGGCGCAATGTTGACGAAGACCCGCTGCCGATTGACCCTGCTCAGGAAAACATAAACTCTATGGACATGATCCCTCTGAAGGCTTTCGAGGGTCAGGACCATCAAGCACATATCATGGCTCACATGGTATTTGGCTCGACGCCGATGGTTGGTGCAATGCCGCAGGTTGCCGTCGCGCTTCAGAAGCACATTATGGAGCACGTCCGTATTGAGGCTTCAGAACAGGCGATGGTCCAGTACCTTCAGCAGGTCAGCGCCCGACAGGGTCAGCCCCTGTCGGAAGAAGAGATGCTTCAGGTCGAGTCGCTCACGGCGCAGCTTATTGCTCAGGGCATGCAGATGCTCAAGCAGCTTAGCCAGCAGGTTTCCAACGAAGGCCAAGGGCCTGATCCGCTGGTCCAGCTCAAAGAGCAGGAGCTTCAAATCAAGGCGCAGGCCGAACAGAACGACGCGGCGCTCGACAAGGCCAAGCTCGACCTCGACAAGGCTGGTATGGATATGCGGAGCCGTCAGTTCAACCAGCGGCTTCAGAGCCAAGAACAGCAGACCGCGGCGCGTATCAATTCCGCTATGGAACGTGAACTTCTTAAACAGCAAGTCAGGAGATAGTAATGGCTTCCGTTAAAATCGTGACGAACAAACCGGGCGCGGCCCCGAAGGCAACTGCTTACGCCGACATTAAGGGTCAGGGCCGTATTCCTTATGGCGAGGCGCAGGAGGTAAAGGTCCCGTCCGGCATGAAAAAGGCCACGGCCCGCGGTATGGGCGCGGCGAAGCGTGGCGGTAGCTACTGGGCCTGCTAATGCCCCTCTCTAAGGGTAAGAGCAAAAAGACCGTAAGCCAGAACATTTCTAAGCTTGTGAAAGAGGGCTATCCGCAGAAGCAGGCGGTGGCGATAGCGCTGAGCACGGCTAAAAAACCAAAACCGCGTAAAAAGAAGGTTATACGGGCTAAAAACGGCGGGGTTGTTCGTGGCTTTAGCAAGCTCGCCCGTCCTCAAAGGTTTCGTGGCATCTTCTAATAAATTTACGTGTCTGGGTTAAGCTGCTGGAGGTAAATAAATGATTGGCATCATCGGATCACTGCTCGGCCCTATCGTTGGCGGTGTTCGCGACTACGTGCAGACCGGGCAGGAGATGAAAAAGGCGGATCAGGAAAATCGCGCCCGGTTACTGCGCGACAGGCAGACGAACAATGCCGAGTGGGAAATGGCAAGCCTGACCGACAAGGATAAATGGTTGCGCCGCTTCAGCTTCGGGATGTTCTCAGCCCCGTTCTTCTGGGCGCTGGTCGATCCGGGGGCGGTCGAGCAGTATTTCAATGTCGCGCTGTCGGCGATGCCTGAGTGGTACATCCAGATGTTTGGCGCGATGGTCGGTGGCGTGTGGGGCATCAGCGCACTGAAGAACACGGCCCCGGCGCTGATAGGTGGCATCATCAAGGCGGTTAAAAAGTAACGAAACGAATTGTCTAACCAGAAGCATATCGACGGCGATGTTTGCGAGATAGTCGCGACAGAGTATTTCCTGCGTCTGGGTTATTGGGTATTCCCGGCAGTGCAAGGGTCAAGCCCTATTGATCTGGTCATCGTCGATGCAGACGGAGCTCGACTGATACAGGTCAAGAAGGATGCAAGCCGCGTCAATCCGGGGCGCAAAATTGCATCGCGTATCCATCGCCGTCGCTCTGATTTACAAAAGGCGCTTGGCGTTGAAATGGTTTACGTCGATCCAGAGTCGCGATCTGTTTTTGTGTCGAACCATCAATATCACGCCAAGCCCAAGCCCAAGGGAAACAGTTAGCGACTTGTTTCCCGTATTGTCAAGGTTTTCTAACACTTTCTCCCATATTAACGCATTTAACGTTACTTTAAAAACGGGTAATTATGAGAATGAATGAGATATTTCTTGCAGAAGCAACCTTTCGTCTGATAAAAGAGAAGCGTTCCGTCGTCATTGACACTCTAGAATTTGGAGAAGTTAAGGACATGGAACATTACCGCGAACTCATGGGGTGGCTTAGGTCCCTTGAGTACGTTGAACAGGAACTCAAGAGCCTGCTAGAAAAACAGGAGCTATCAGATGACTAAACCGGCAGTCGCCGATCTTTCCAAAATTGGAGAGGAAGCAGAGAAAATATCCTCTGCCTACGTAAATAAAACGGATCGTGTTCTCGATCCAACCCTCCTAAATAAACCCCTTCTCGAACGTATTCCCAGCCCAACCGGTTGGCGTCTCGTTGTTCTCCCTTATCGTGGTAAGGGAAAAACAGAAGGTGGTGTTTATCTTCCCGATCAGGTCGTTGAAGAGAACCAAGTCGCAACTCAGGTCGGCTATGTCCTGAAAGTTGGTCCCCTTGCATATAAAGACCCCGACAAGTTCGACGGTCCGTGGTGCAAGGAGAAGGATTGGGTGATGTTCGCCCGATACGCTGGTTCACGCTTCAAGATCGACGGTGGCGAGGTTCGCATCCTCAACGACGACGAGGTGCTTGCCACTATTTCTGATCCCGAAGACGTTTTACATATGTAGGAGGGCCCAATGGCCGAAGAACAGTTAGAATTTGAAGAACAGGACGTCTCTGTAGAGATAGATGATGTCTCCGACGATCAGGTTGAGGGGGGTTCGCTCTCTGACGCTGACGCTGACGCTGACGCTGACGCTGACGCTGTCGAAGAAGATCAGTTCGAGAAGGCATCTAATGCTACTCACAAGCGGATCAACCAGCTAACCAAGAAAATGCGTCAGGCGGAGCGAGAGCGCGAAGAAGCGCTTCGGTTTGCCCAGCAGGTTCAAAACGAGTCTACCAGTCTCAAGGACCGGCTTGAAGCGATGGACAACAGCTATGTCACTGAGTTTAGTGGACGTGTCCAAAGCGAGCTTGCGTCTGCAGAAAATGCGCTAAAGAACGCGATGGAAATCGGCGATTCCGAGGCGGTAGTCGAGGCAAACCGCAGAATTACGGCCCTCGCTATTCAGGCGGATCGTGCGGCGCAGGCCCAGCGTAATACGGAAGTTCAGCGTCAGCATGCCGAACTTCAGCGTCAACAGATGACGCAGGCCCGACAGCAGCCCGCGGCACCTCGTCGTCCAGACCCGAAGGCAGAAGTGTGGGCCTCTGAGCGCGAGTGGTTTGGAACCGACGAGAGTATGACGTATGCAGCGTTTGGTATACACAAGCAGCTCATCGAAGAAGAGGGGTTTGACCCCAGCAGCGATGATTACTATACTGAACTAGATAAACGTATGGCGGAAACCTTTCCCCATAAGTTTAATAACGGACCTAAAGGCAAACGACCCGCTCAGACGGTTGCCTCTGTTAATCGGTCTGCATCCTCTGGGCGCGGTAAGAAGCAGGTTAGACTCACCCCTACCCAAGTCACCATGGCGAAAAAATTGGGTGTGCCGATAGAAGAATACGCGAAATACGTGAAGGAGTAAGGAAATGAGCGAAGACATTCAGAAAGAAGGCGCTTCCTCAAATCGTTCTTCTCGCGCAAGAAATACCCGGAGCACTCAGGCTAGGCGTAAGCCGTGGGCTCCACCCTCAATGCTAGACGCACCCCCCGCACCCGACGGGTTCAAACATCGTTGGATTAGGGCTGAGACACGCGGTTTTGACGACCGTAAAAACATCAGCGCTAAACTTCGCGAAGGTTGGGAGCTTGTTCGACAGGACGAGTATCCGGACTTTGAAGCACCCGTTATTGAAAACGGTAAATACGAAGGGGTCTTCGGCGTTGGCGGTTTGATTCTCGCACGGATTCCCGTGGAAACCATTGCAGAGAGGACAGCATATTTCCAGCAACGGAGTGCTGACCAGATGCAAGCAGTGGACCACGATATGATGCGCGAGAATGCACATTCAACGATGACGATCAATCGACCAGATCGTCAATCTCGTGTAACCTTTGGTGGGTCCCGGAAATAGGGTCCACCTCCTTTAGGAGTGATCCAAAATGGCAAATCAAGAGACTGCCTACGGTCTTCGTCCTATCGGTCTAGTCGGCTCCGGCGCGAACTCGACGGGTCTTACGACCTATGAGATTGCGTCCGATAACACCAACGCCATTTACAATGGTGGCATTGTCGTTCCTCTGGCCGCGGGCGTAATTGATTACGCTGGCGCGACGAGTGGCGGCACGACTCAGGCGCTTGGCGTTCTGATGGGTGTTGAGTACGTAGACTCGGTGACGAAGAAAACTACCTTCCTTAACTACTGGCCCGGTTCCGGCTCGGTTAGCGTTGACACGAATCATCCTGTCAAGGCTCTCGTTGCCGACAACCCGAACCAGTTGTTCAAGGTTGCGAGCGATGCGTCGCTTACGGACCGTGCCACTGCACAGGCCGCGGTTTTTGCGAACGCCTCCCTCGGCACTTCGGCTCGTACCGGTTCTACCGACACGGGTCGTTCTTCGTCTGCGCTCAGCGTTAGTTCGATCAACACGACGGCTACTCTCCCGCTTCGTATCGTTGGCATCATGGATGATGAAGCCAATAGCGACTACACAGCGGCAGGTATCCCTCTGATCGTGCGCCTGAACGCTCATTTCAACGCTGGAACCCGCAGGTTTGATTCTCAGACCACCGCGGATTCTACGGGCATTTAAGGAGGGCTAACAAATGGCTATTTCAAGAGCCCAACTGGCTAAAGAGCTTGAGCCCGGCCTTAATGCTCTTTTTGGTCTTGAGTACGACCGCTACGAACAGGAGCATTCTGAAATCTTCGAGGAAGAGTCTTCGGACCGGGCCTTTGAAGAAGAGGTAATGCTCGGCGGCTTCTCGACTGCTCCCGTGAAAAACGAGGGCGGCGCAATCACGTTCGATGACGCGCAGGAAACGTATACTGCTCGTTACACGCACGAGACGATTGCTCTGGCCTTTTCGATCACGGAAGAGGCTATCGAAGACAACCTTTATGACCGGCTTGCGAGCCGTTACACGAAGGCTCTGGCTCGTTCGATGGCTCAGACCAAGCAGATCAAGGCTGCGGCTATCCTTAACAACGCTTTCGACACCACGTACGCGATTGGTGACGGCGCAGCCCTGTGCTCGTCCGCTCATCCGTCGCTGTCGGGCAACCAGCGCAACCAGCTTTCTGTGGCAGCGGACCTCAATGAGACTTCGCTGGAGCAGATGCTGATTGATATCGCGGGTCTGACCGACGAGCGTGGCCTGAAGATTGCGGTCCGCGGACAGAAGCTCATCATTCCGAAAGAGCTTCAGTTCGTTGCGGAGCGTGTCATTAACAGCAACCTGCGTAGCGGGACGGCTGACAATGACATCAACGCGGTCCGTTCGATGGGCATGCTTCCGGAAGGTGCGGTGGTTAACCACTTCCTCACCGACACGGACGCGTTCTTCATCAAAACGGACGCGCCGAACGGCTTTAAATACTTCAACCGTTCGCCGCTGAAGACTGCCATGGAAGGCGACTTCGACACGGGTAACATGCGCTTCAAGGCGCGTGAGCGTTACTCGTTCGGTGTTTCCGACTGGCGTTGCGTCTTCGGAACCGCTGGCGCTGCGTAAGCAGTCGCTGACTAGCGTTCGAGAAGGGCGGCCTTGTGCCGCCCTTCTTTTTTGCGTAATATATCTGAGTTACCTGACACTCGTTTAAACGAGTGACCCTAGCCTCGACAGGAGACACACATGGCTAATTCGACTTTTAACGGTCCCGTCCGTTCCGAAAACGGTTTTAAGGACATCACCAAAAACGCTTCTACCGGAGCGGTAACCACCAACATCTCCATCACGTATGACGGTACGAACAGCGTCGTTATCATCAGTGATCTTCCCACCTCCGATCCTTCGGTTGCGGGACAGCTTTGGAGCAATTCTGGCGTTGTAACCGTCTCTGCCGGTTAATAGGAGTAGTTATGGCAAGCTCTGACGTAAAAGCGACGCGCCTGACCGGCACCGGCTCTGCGGGGGTCGGTCCTGCGCGTATCCGCCAGATACAGGTCTTGACTACTACGGGAACGCCGCGGTTGACAATTACTGACGGCAACGGCGGCGCAACCGTGCTTGATCTGGACTTTCTTGCATCGGACTCACACTCGGTCAACATCCCTGCGGACGGTATCCGGGTTAACGACATATACGTCTCTGCCGCTACTTCGGTGACGGCACTGACCGTATTTTATTGTTAAGCGGTGGGTAAGTGGTCGATGCTTGATCTTAACTCCAAGGATGGCGTTATGTCGGGCACCTACCGCATTGTAGTTGATGACTCCGATAAACCTAACATTTATGTTAAGTTTTCGGGGTTCTCTACTCCCGAAGAAGCCTCTGAATTTATCCACTGGTTAGAGACAGTTCTTTCGGACCCCCTAGGTAAGGTGATTCACTAATGGCTCGTGAAGTTAGTTCAATTACCCGCGTAGGCACTAGCGAACCTTTTGAACTCCAAGTTGCCCGCGGGCAAATTGCCTACCACTATTCTCAGTTTAAATTTGGGTTTAATCCAGATGTAGATAATCTCCTTGAGACAGTGTGGGCACAGGGAGGTCTTTACTCCTATTTAGCTACCGCAAGTGTTTTGAAAGTTTCTAGCTCTTCAACGGCGGATGCCGCTGCGGGAACCGGAGCGAGAACGGTCACTCTTAGTGGGTTGGACGCTAACTATAGCGAAATTTCTGAGACGGTTACTTTAAATGGTCAAACAGCCGTCAATACCACCAACTCATACCTACGCATTTTTAGAATGGTTGTTAATTCTGCGGGCAGCGGCGGTCAAAATGCTGGCGTTGTTTATGCGGGCACTGGCACAGTTACTTCAGGCGTCCCTGCTAATAAGTACGCTACGATTGCTATCGGAGACAACCAAACGCTTATGGCGTTATGGACCGTTCCCGCGGGCCATACCGCTTATTTGCTTCAGACAGACATTACTTTAGCAACAACTCAAAATAATAAGTATTGCACAGTTAGTGTTGTTTCACGTCCTTTTGGAGAAGTGTTTCAAGTAAGAGACAGGTTCGTAAAATCCGAAAGCACTACTAACCAAGCTTATTCAATACCTGTTAAGTTTGAGGAAAAAACAGATATCGAGGTTAGGGCTATTGGAGATAGTGTTGGCGCGGATATAGCAATTTCTGCTGGTTTGGATTTTATCTACGTTAGGAACGGGAGCGACCTGTGATGGCCGCTTCTAAAGGCAAGATGCCTCCTAGGAATAAAAAGAACTTTCGCTCTACAAAATCCGGCGCAGGTATGACCAAAAAAGGTGTTGCCGCGTACAGAAAGTTAAATCCGGGGTCAAAGCTAAAGACTGCGGTTACAGGTGAGGTAAAAAAGGGCTCTAAGGCGGCCAAGCGACGCAAAAGTTATTGCGCTAGGTCCGCAGGACAAATGAAGAAATTCCCCAAAGCTGCAAAAGACCCGAGCAGTCGCCTGCGGCAGGCTCGTAAGCGTTGGAAGTGTTGATGGATAAGAACCTTATTAGCGTTTTTGTTGCGGCGGTTTTAACCGCTTTTTTGGGTTTGCTCGCTTGGCAAGCATCTACTTTGATAGACGTTGACAAGCGGACAGAAAGGACTGCCCTCAAAGTTGAGGAAAACTACCGCATGATAAAACCAATGTGGGAACAGTTCATTCAATCCCGCAGCATTGTGAGGGCACATGACAAAAGTTCGGACAGGTCCGAAACCCAGTAAGCCTAAACTTACTTATTTCCGTAAGGGCGGATCAGTTTCCTCTAAGAGCCGAGGCAGCAAAATATGCCCGGCGGGTAAGGCTTGGGCAAAGCGTACGTTTGACACGTATCCGTCAGCTTATGCGAACTTAGCGGCTTCGAAATACTGCAAGGACCCTAACTACGCAAAAGCTTCGAAGAAAAGAAAGAAGTCGTAAATATGGGAAAGCTACAGGAGTGGGTCGATGAAAAGTGGGTCAGAATTGATAGCAGCGGTAACATCGCGGGCGAATGCGGGACTTCAAAAAATAAAAAGAACCCTGATCGCTGCTTACCAAGAGCTAAGGCGGCTTCTTTGTCTAAGTCTCAACGTGCCGCTACGGCTCGTAAGAAAAAGCAGGGAGGTTCTCGCGGCAAGACTGTTGTGGCTAATACAAAAGCTGCAAAAGTTACACGAGCGGCTGCGGGTGGAGTAGTTGTTGGAGCGCCGTATCGGAAGTTGAACAAGGGCTGCGGCGCGGTAATGCCGAACAGGCGGAAGAGAACGATTTATACTTAACATGCTTGAGCAACAGATAAAGAATGAGCTACGGGAGTGGTCTAGGCATGCCCTAGAGGCCCCCTCCCCGTTTTTCAACAATCTTCCTGCGTGTCCCTACGCAAAGAAGGCGTGGGACGAGGACCGCGTTGGTTTTGTGTTTAAGACGGAAGACGATAGCCTATCTCTATACCAAACCGTTGCGGGTTTCGAGGACAGGTTTGATGTCATCATGGTGGTTGATTTATGCTACCGAAAAGACCCCACAGATTTTGAGGACTTTCTCCACGCCTTAAATGAAGCCATTGCCGAGGGCATGTTTGGTCAGAAAGACGTTTGGGTTATGGGTTTTCACCCGGACGACGACCCAGAGGATTTTCTTGACGATGGTTCTTTTTCTCCTTTGGCAGACGAAAAATATGCTATCATTTTCGTGCAACGGCTAAAGGCTCTTCACGAAAAGTCTGAGGCCCTAAAGCCTTTGGGGTATTACGATAAGAGTTTTGAAGCGTTTGAAAACACGGACCTCTACGCTCAACGTGAAAAGCTGTATAGGAGACTGATAGATGGCAATGAAACCTCGTAAATCGAAAAAGCCCGTTAAGAAAAAGCCCGTTAAGAAAATGCGTGGTGGCGGCATGGTTAAGAAAATGCGCGGTGGCGGCATGGTTAAGAAAATGCGCGGTGGCGGCATGGTTAAGAAGGGGAAGTAGTTAAGTGACGGTTTCCTCCAGCAAAAACTTCGAACTCGACGTAAACGAGCATATCGAAGAAGCTTTTGAGCGCTGCGGGCTAGAGGCGCGGACGGGTTACGACCTTCGCACTGCGAAACGGTCGCTTAACCTGCTTTTTGCTGAGTGGGCTAACCGCGGCATAAATCGTTGGACTATAAACCAGAAAACAGTGGCGCTGGCGAGCGGGGTCGCTGACTATCCGGTCGGTACGTTAACGATGACCGTTAACTCCACCACGGGTTTTCAGGACGGCGAGTTGATAACCGGCGGTACGAGTGCCGCAACGGCTTATATAACTAACATCAACTCTGCGTCGGTTTTTGCGATTACCGTACCAAGCGGTACCTTCACGGCCAGCGAAACAATCACCGGAGGAACGTCGGGGTCTACTGCAACAGTATCATCTGCGGTATCTCTTGAGGACACGCAGGCGTCTATTGACGTTCTATCCGCGGTAATCCGGCAAAACGCAGGAAGCAGCAATCAGTCGGACCTCAACATCACGCGAATTGGCCGCGACGCGTATCTCAACCTTACAAGCAAACGCTCTACGGGTCGCCCGGTCCAGTTCTACGTAGATCGCCAGATCACGCCCGTTATCAAGCTGTGGCCGACCCCGGATTCCAGCGCTTCGTATGAACTGGTGTTTGATCGCCTTCTCCGGCTGGATGACGCCGACACGCAGACCAACACCGTTGAGGTACCGTTTCGATTCTACCCCTGCGTGTCAGCGGGCTTGGCTTATTACCTATCGATTAAGTTCGCGCCGGACAGGGTGAATCTCCTGAAAGCTGTGTACGAAGAAGAGTTGCAGCGGGCTTTGCAGGAAGATCGCGACCGTTCCTCGTTACAGATATCACCTAGCTACGATTATTACCGAGCATAACATGGCTAGGTTTGCTTCCGGTAAAAACTCCTACGCCATCTCGGACCGGTCCGGCTTTAGGTACCGGTACGTTGATATGCGCCGGGAGTGGACCGGTTCTCTGGTTGGCAAGGACGAATGGGAGCCAAAGCAACCGCAGCTAGGACCCTTTAAGGAGGTGGCCGACGCGGAAGCCCTGTATAACCCGAGGCCCGACCGTGTCGAGCCCTTGGTCGTTTATGTCGGCGCAACGTCCTTTCCCCAAGGAATGCCTGACATCAAGGCTCAGGGCGTCGTCGGATTTGTAACGGTGGTGACAACATGAGCTTTACGTACGCGCAGCTAAAAACGGCTATTCAAGACTTTTCGGAGAATACGGAGACGAGCTTCGTCAACAACCTGCCGGTGTTTATCCGGGCAGCCGAAGAGCGCATTTTTAAGCTGGTTGATCTGGAGAACTTTCGTAAGAACGCTTCTGCTACGATGACGACTTCCAATAAGTACCTCGCGGCTCCCCCGGACTTTTTGTCGTCGTTTTCCCTGTCAATTTCAAACGGCGGCTCGACCGAGTTCCTGTTGATAAAGGACGTGAACTTTCTCCAGCAGTATTGGCCGAACGCTTCGACTACCGACACGCCTAAGTTTTACGCCCTGTTTGACGATTCGAACTTCCTGATCGCTCCTACCCCGGACAGCGATTATAATGTTGAGCTACACTATTATTATCGCCCGGCTAGTCTGACGGACGGCTCCGATAGCGGTACAACGTGGCTAAGCGTTAACGCTCCAAACGCGCTTTTGTACGGTTCTTTAGTTGAGGGCTATATCTACATGAAGGGCGAGCAAGACGTTTTGGGAGCTTACGAGAAGCGTTTCCAAGAGTCCCTAATGAGGCTTAAAGATTTTGCGGAAGCCCGTGAGAATACGGACGCTTATCGTAAGGGTCTTCCCAGCCAGCCGAGAACCTGATGTTTGCTGCAAAAATAGACATTTCCCCGGATTATAAGGTAACGGTTCAGACAACAAAAAACCGCGGATTTACCCCGGAGGAAGTTGCAAAGCGGTGCGCGGAGAAGATCATATCTGTCTCTATGGACGCGCCTCCTGTTATTAGAGAACAAGCCTTTGCTTATCGGGACAGGCTAGAAAGCTTGTTGTCATTTTACATGCGGGAGGCTATAAAAAGTGATAGGACTACGGTCTTCAACGCTTTGAACGATGTAGGCCACCCAGAATTGGCTGAGTTGATAAGGAGACTCTGAGATGGCAATCTCACAGGCAATGTGTACGTCTTTCAAAAAAGAGTTGATGACCGCTACGCATGACTTTACCGCGAGCACCGGTAACACATTCAAACTGGCTCTATATACGAGCTCTGCGACGCTAGACGCTTCGACCACGGCTTATTCCGCGACGAACGAAGCCTCCGGAACGGGTTACTCTGCGGGCGGCGGTACGCTTACTAACGTGACGCCGACCACGAGCGGAACGACGGCGCTCACGGACTTTGCTGACCTGACTTTTTCGTCGGCGACAATAACGGCGAACGGCGCGTTGATTTACAACGACACCGCAGCGGGTGATCCGTCCGTTGTTGTTCTTGCGTTTGGCGGCGATAAAACTTCAACCGCGGGTGACTTCACAATCCAGTTCCCGACTGCGGATGCCTCCAACGCGATCATTCGCATAGCTTAGTAAGTCTTCTTCCGTGGCAAATACCTTTCTAAACGGGTGGAGCCGCGGTTCGTGGAGCGAGGGGCCTTGGAATAGGCCTATTCCCGTTGCCCTGACGGGTCTGTCCGCAACATCTTCCAGCGGAACTGTAACGGCGTCCGGTGCGGCGAATGTGCCCCAAACGGGGCTATCCGCAATCGGTGCAGTCGGAACCGTAGATGTGCGGGTCATCTACAATGTAACTGGGGTCAGCGCCACCGCTTCTGTTGGAACGGTAGAGGTATTTGGTGTCGGAAACGTCCCCGTAACAGGGGTATCTGCTACCGGGACCGTTGGTACGGCTACGGTATCCGCGGACGCCGTTGTCCCGACAACCGGACTTGAGGCGGCATCTTCAGTCGGCACTGTTTCGCTCGTAACAAACAATTACATCACGGTGTCGGGTCTTGCCGCATCGTCGGCAGTCGGCACTGTGGCGGCATCCGCGGCGGCGAATGCTCCGGTATCCGGGTTGGAGGCTTCGGCTTCTGTAGGAAGCGTAACCGTTACAGGCACCGCTGTCGTCGTTCCGACGGGAACGGAGGCGACAGGTTCCGCCGGAAATGTTATTGTCTGGGGTAGAATAGTTCCGGACCAATCCGCGTCTTGGTCTGGTATTTCGCCGGATCAGTCTGCGGATTGGCTGCCTGTGGCAGCCTAAAGGAGTTAAAATGGCACCTTCATATACAACGAACAGCGGCATAGAAAAGCCTCTTGACGGCGAGCAGACGGGTAGCTGGGGCGACACAGTCAACCTCAATATGGACATTATTGACCGGTCGATGACCGGTGTTGGCACTATTGCTTTGAGCGGAACCACGCATACCTTAACGACGACAGACGGTACGCTCACTGACGGTCAATACCGCGTCCTTGTTCTTGGGGGTACACCTTCTGGAACTAACACCATAACCATAACCCCAAACGACCAGACCAAGCTCTATTTTGTTTCTAACAATAGCGGCCAGAGCGCAGTATTCACGCAGGGATCGGGGGGCAACGTCACCGTCGCGGACGGTACATACAAGATCATTTATGCGGACGGCGCGGGAGCCGGTGCCGCGGTTGTTGATTTTACGGACAAACTCGCTGCCTCCAATATCGACATCAACGGCGGCACCATCGACGGCACTGTGATCGGCGGGTCCAGCGCGGCTGCGGGTACGTTTACGACGTTTACTTCGACCGGTATTGACGACAATGCCACCAGCACCGCCGTAACCATCGACAGCAGCGGCACGACCACCATCAACAGTGGGGCAAGCGGTGCTACAGCAAATGTCACAGGCGATGAACTGGTTGTGGAAAGTTCTGTCAACGGTGGCATCAGCATTCTGGGACCGAACGGCTTCTACCAGTCACTCTTTTTGGGAGATGTGGCCGATAGTGTTAGCCTTAAGGTGCAGTGGGACAGCAGCAATAATGTCGGTATCGTTGGTACTACAAAAGGCTCGGCGGAACTTGTTCTTGCATCCGGTAATGGGACTGAAGCCTTACGTATCGACAGCAGCGGAAACGTGGGTATTGGGACTAGTTCGCCGCAAAACGCTCTTCATGTCGCAGCAGCAGATGCAACCCTGCGCCTGACTACAACCAGCGACTCGGGCCAAGCAGGTATTGAATTTTGGGATAACCAAAGTGGCACATCTCAAGCTGCTGCAATTCGTTATTATGACGTCACTAATCTTTTTACTATTCAGGGCAATGCCAACGGCACGATCTTTATGACGCCGAGCAACACGTTTCCTTCTGGCTCCGAAGCCATGCGTATCGACAGCAATGGTAGGGTAGGTATTGGGACGAGTTCGCCTAGTGTAGCATTAGATATAGAATCTGCGGGATGGGCCGGGCTTGACTTAAATGGGACTTCTGGCGGCGACATTCGGCTTCAAAAAAATGGTACAACATACGGCAATATATATGCCTCTGATAGCACTGCTTTAGTTTTAGATGCAGCAAACAGTAATGAAATTGTCTTCAAGGATAGCGCCACAGAACGTATGCGTATCGACTCCAGCGGAAACGTTGGTATTGGCACTTCGTCACCACAATCCATTTTTGATATTACTTCTTCTTCTTCGTCATCAATCGCTATCCGTATTCAGAACACTGAACCGGGAGTAGACTCGATAACTTCGCTTTCAGCGACAGGATCGTCATATAGTTATATCGGTATAGGTTCGGAAGAGACTGCACTTTACGGTAGAACAGGAATTGTGCTAGCTGCTGATAATCCGGGATCTGGGTGGACACCTATTCGTTTTGCAACAGGTGGGTCTGAACAAGTCCGTATTGACAGCAGCGGCAATGTCGGTATTGGCACGAGTTCGCCTGTCGCACAAATCCACAGCGAAACTGCAAGTGGCACACTCCAGACACGCACAAAAGTCGTCGGCACGGCTGTATCCGACATTGCTGAACTTGCTATTGCAACGGGTAGCCGTACCTACCTTATGCAATCTAAAGGATCGACGGGTGATTTTGTAATACGTGACAGCACAGGTGCGGCTGATAGGTTTACAATTGACAGCACAGGTGAAGCAACATTTTCTGGTGATATCGTCGTCGAAAACGGTGTACCAGTTGTTACTGTTAAAACAACATCTGCGACAGGCCGTTCAGATATTAACTTTGCTGATCCTGCTTCGAGTGCAGCAGGTACGCTATCCTATCAGCACAACGGAGACTACCTGCAAGTCAAGGTAGCCGGTACGGAAGTTACTCGCTTCGACAGCAGCGGCAATGTCGGTATTGGTACGAGCAGCCCCAATGAGCCTCTTACAGTTCAGAGAAGTGGCACCGCTGTGGCCGGGTTATCGCCATCTACTGTGGCATCATTTCAATCGACAAGTGCTACCACCCAAAGCAGCTATCTAAGCATTATTGCAGGTTCGTCTGGATCAACGGCTCAAGCAGCTATTCATTTTGGCGATGCTGATGACCCTGATATTGGACAAGTGCTTTACAGAAATGCTGACAACTCAATGGATTTTGTCGTTAATGCCTCAAGTCGCATGAAAATTCTCAGCACCGGAAGACTGGTTATCGCAAGTGCCGCTCCAGCTAGCGATGCGTATATCAAAGTCCCTGTAGGTAGTGCCTCGCTAGGCGCATGGGCTAGCTACAGCGGCTCGACTTCTGTCCGCAAGCACATGTACTTTGATAATCCCAACGGCGAAGTGGGCAGCATTAGTACTTCCGGTTCCGCAACTTCTTTTACTACGTCATCAGATTATCGCCTCAAGGAAAACGTCACTGGTATTACAGACGGTATTGAGCGTGTTAAGCAGCTTAATCCGTCACGTTTCAACTTCATCTCTGATGCTGACACGACTGTCGATGGCTTTCTTGCACACGAAGCTGCAGCGGTTGTGCCAGAAGCAGTTACTGGCGAAAAAGATGAGGTCGATGCTGACGGCAATCCTGAATATCAGGGCATCGATCAGAGCAAACTTGTTCCTGTTTTAACCGCTGCACTTCAGGAAGCACTTACCAAAATTGAAGCACTCGAAGCCCGTATCGCTGCGTTGGAGACTGCGTAATGACCGAACAAGAACTTCTCATAACCTGTTATCGCAGCGGACAAATCAGCGAGCGGCAATGGCAGAAACACATGCAGGAAGACCCGAAGCTGCGTGATTCGTGGCTCAACCAAATTGACCCGGATAACTCGGGTTGGAACCCAATAGGATAAAGGAACAAAAAAATGGCAATCACATGGTCTATCGTACAGCTTGATTACGCTGTATCTCTCGACAACGAATCCGACGTGGTCAATAACTCTCACTGGCAGTGTATCGACTCGGACGACGCTGACAATCAGGCACGAGTCTACGGCTCTGTGAGTATCCCGACTGACGACCTGTCGAACTTTACCCCGTACGCTGACATCACCGAGGCAGAGGCACTTCAATGGACGCTGGATGCTCTCGGTGCTGATGAAGTTGCCTCTATTGAGGCGAACGTGGCTGCTCAGTTGCAGCTTGTCGAAAATCCCACAGAGGGTAGCGGCACCCCGTGGGCAGCTTAACCGCCGCATAATTAAAGGAGCAGACAATGGGAAAAAATGAAAAGACCCCCATTCTGATCGACGACGTTGAGTATCAGTACGAGGACATGACCGCAGAGCAGCAGACCATGGTCAACCACATTGCTGATTTAGATCGTAAGATCTCGTCGGCCCGGTTCAACCTAGACCAGTTGAGTATTGGCAAGGAAGCCTTCGTCAACATGTTGAAGGCTGCGCTCGCGCCAGAAGAAGAGGCTTAACTCTTTGCTAAAAGCAAAGTAAACTATAACAGGCTTTAGACTAGGGACTAAGTTAGATGACCTCCACGTACACGGCTAATTCCGGCATCGAAAAGCCCGCGACCGGCGACCAGTCGGGTACGTGGGGGGATACCGTTAATATCAACATGGATATCGTAGACCGCGTCATGGGCGGCGTGGGGCCGATCACCCTCACGGGTACGACACACACTCTACTTACTACTGACGGGGCGCTTAGTGAAGGCATGTACCGAGTTTTGGTGCTAGGCGGATCGCCTTCCGGCACGAACACTATTACGGTAAGCCCGAACGATCAGGACAAGATGTACCTTGTCTATAACAATTCGGGGCAGAGCGCCGTCTTCACGCAGGGGTCGGGAGGCAATGTCACGGTTGCCAACGGCGACGCAAAGATCATTTATTGCGACGGGGTCGGGGTCGGGTCCGCGGTCAGCGATTTCACGGCCAACCTTGCCATGTCGTCCGTTAACATCACGGGCGGCAGCATCACGGGCGGCAGCATCACGGGCGGCAGCATCACGGGCGTCAGCATCACGGGCGGCAGCATCACCGGAATTACAGACCTAGCCGTAGCAGACGGCGGCACAGGGGCCAGCACCGCTGGGGACGCTAGGTCCAACCTTGGCGCAGCGGCCTCCGGCGCTAACACCGACATCACCTCTCTTGGTGGTTTGACAACGGACATCGCTGTAGCAGACGGCGGCACAGGGGCCAGCACAGCGGCGGCGGCTAGGTCTAATCTGTCGGCTGCCAAATCTGGCGCTAACACCGACATCACCTCTCTTACCACAAATTCCATGACGCCCAGCAGCGGCACGCTAAACGTGACGGGCAACGTGACGGCCTCGGGCAACGTGACCGCCTACTCAGCGGCGGCGGCTAAGGACGACATTGTTCAAATTCCAAACGCTCTTGAACTCGTCCAACGTATGCGCGGCGTCAGCTTTCGGTGGAAACACGAAGATCAGCGCACACTTGGTCTGATCTACGAGGAGGTCCGAGAAGCTGTTCCTGACCTGACGCGAGATGAGAACGGCATGGTCAGCGTAATGTACCAGAACACGGTCGCGCTTTTGATCGAAGCGGTGAAGACGCTGAAAGCTGAAATCAACGAATTAAAGGGCCACGGCTGATGGCAATCCCTGTCTCAGGTCCCGTTAGCATCTTAGACCTTGCGACGGAGTTCGGCGGCACCGCGCCTCACAGCATGTCTGAATACTACCGAGGCGGGGGTCTTGTCCCTAACAACAACACGGGAGTGCCGACAAGCGGGGTAATTAGTCTATCCGATTTCTACGGCGCAGTTGCGGCGCTCGTTCTCGAGATCACATCAAACACATCAGAATACAACATCCTGACAGCCGCCACCGCTGCGGGATATAACGCAGCGAGCGATACAACGCCGATCATCGTAAACGTCGCTAGTGGCGTGACCGTCAGCGGCTCCAGCACACACGCGCTGCGGACAGGCGCACTCAACGCAAACAGTGACCTGACGATCAATATCAGCGGCAGCGTTGATGGATATACTGGAGCAAACGGTGGCCTTGTCGCAGGGGCCGGGTCAGTGGGGGGCGACGCCTTGTTCTTCGAGACGCTGACCGGCGGCAGCGGCACATACATCGTCAACGTATTCAGCGGAGCCAACCTACGCGGTGGCGGCGGTGGCGGCGGTGGTGGCGGCCAGAGGGGGGCGAGATATCAGCTTTACGATCCAAAACTCGGGTGCTACGGCGGCGTAGTGTTCGGCTCGTATGGCTCGACCGGGGCAGCGGGTGGCTTCGGCCAAGCCGGATCGAATGGCGGGCCCGGCTCATATGGCGGCGGTATAGCTGGTTGTGAATATCAATCTCCCGGTGTCGGCGGATCAGGCGGGGCGGCAGGATTTGCCGCTCGGTATAATGGAAGGTCCGTAACCCTTAACAATTCTGGCACAGTTGCAGGGAGCACTGCCTGATGAAAATTTTGATACCTGCCAGCGGCGGCGTGAACAGCGCATACGCTCTGCATCAGTTTCTATCGAACACAGACCACGAAATTGTGGCGTTGCACTTTACTGAGGGCTATGACGGCGCTCCAAACGAAAACGCAGAGTTCGACGCGATCTGTGACTGGCTTGAAACAAATGTGCGGACGTTTGAGCGGTCGTACGTCACCCTGCCGTCGATCAGCCACGCAGACGATATGCGCCCGGTTCGAGCAGGGTTTACGAAGGAATTGACCTACGCATTTGCGGCGGCTCGTTATGAAAACTACGTCACTCAGATTGCGCCGCATGAGGCTGATGGTATTGCCATTGGCATCAGCGTGGAAAACACCGCGACAGACAGACACCCGATTTTGATCGGGCAGGTCTACGACACAGGTGCGGCGGTGTATCTGCCGTCTATATCTACTGAAAATCCTGTTTATTCTGATGTGCCTTACGACAATATAGCTGCACAGATGTCAGGTAGATTTGAGCAGCTAGAGGCTTTACCGGCAGCACTGAGAACTTTGATTACGACCTGCGATGTTGATACCTGCACGGACATTTGGTGCCTCCGTTGTGCCTATCAGCGTGGCTACAATCAATATGTTGCCAACGGCCAGACAGGCCGCGATTTTGATCTGTGGTGTGCAGAACAGGGGTCTTACGGACAGTGGCGATCAGCGGCTGATCCCGCCGATTACGTATGGCGCGGCGGCTGTTGCGATGAGTGTGCTCCGCGAAACTATCTCGCTGATCTGGTTGGCCGCGAGTGGCCCAGCGTCATTGATGCCCGCAATCGTATCCAATGGTTTGCCGACAATGGCGCTGATATGACCGGCATTGAAACCGAGGAACAGCTTGGCGATTTCTGTGGCCGCATGGGCCGGATTAACCTCGACAGAGGCGTAAACTCTGACGGCATGACCGGCGATGCGTATTGGGCCGCGCTCCTTGAGGCGGCGCTGTTGTGAACGACCACGCCAAAACCGTCATCGATGGGACCAAGGTTAGCGTCTTGTTCGATCTGCTGGAACTCCAAGGTTAGGGCGGTTTCAATGCCACTCACTAAGCTTCAATTTAAACCCGGTATCAATACGGAGGTAACCCCCTACACCAATGAGGGTGGTTGGCTTGATTGCGATAAAGTCCGGTTTCGTTTCGGGTTTCCCGAGAAGCTGGGCGGTTGGGTTAAATACGCTTCACAAACCTTTGCGGGGGTTTGCCGCTCCCTTCATGCGTGGGTCGCGTCGGACAATTCTAAATACATGGGGGTGGGGACGCACCTGAAATTCTATATTGAAGAAGGCGGTTCTTACAACGACATCACACCTATCAGGCTAACGACCACAAATACCGCGACCTTTTCTGCGGTAAATGGGTCAACGACAATTACGGTTACAGACGCGGGTAACGGAGTAATCTTAGGCGATTCAGTGACGTTTAGCGGAGCTTCTGGATTAGGCGGAAATATAACCGCGGACATCTTGAACCAAGAGTACGTAGTTGCAAGTGTTGTAGACCCCGGCAACTACACCATTGAAGCCTCGGTGAGTGCGAATGCTTCTGATACCGGCAACGGCGGCGGTTCTGTGACAGCCGAATATCAGATCAACATTGGAATCAACACCGTTGTCCCCGGCACTGGCTGGGGTGCTGGAACGTATAGCCGAGGGACGTGGGGCTCCGCTGCGACAACGGTTGCAGGCGGCGGCTCTCTTCGTCTGTGGCGTCAAGACAACTTTGGTGACGACCTCTTATTCAATATCCGGGACGGCGCGATCTATTACTGGGACAAGTCCCTGTCTCTTTCGAGCCGGGGTGTTGATCTCACATCGCTAAGTTCTAGCGCCCCCTCTGTGGCTCGCCAGATTATGGTGTCCGACCGAGACAGGCATGTCCTCGCTTTTGGTTGCAACCCTTTTGGAAGCTCTACGCAGGACAAGTTGCTTATCCGGTTCTCGGACCAAGAATCCCTGACCGATTGGGAGCCCACGGCAACAAACACCGCTGGCGATCTTCTCGTCGGCGTGGGCTCGGAAATCATCGCTGCCGTTGAAACACGCCGTGAGATCATTGTCATAACGGACGAGTCCGTTCATTCAGTGCAGTTTATCGGGCCTCCCTTTACCTTCGGCATAAATCAGGTTTCAACGGGAATAACCATTGCGGGGCCGAATGCCGCCGTGGCCGTTAACGACTTGATCTTTTGGATGGGCAGTAACCGCTTTTACGTTTACGACGGTCAGGTTAACGTTCTTCCCTGCACCGTTCGAGACACCGTTTTCAATGACTTTGACCTGACGCAGGGCGAGAAGACATATGCCGCGATAAACTCCGAATTTGGAGAGGTTACGTGGTTTTACTCGTCAAATGGCTCTTCGATTAACGACAAATACGTGACCTACAACTTTGTCGAAAAGGTCTGGTATTACGGCACAATATCGCGAACTGCGTGGATTGACCGCGGCATTAAAGATTACCCCGTGGGTGCTGCCCCGAACGGTTATCTCTACAACCACGAGGACGGGCTTGACGACGACGGCAGCCCGATGACCGCGTACATCGAGTCGAGCCCCATCGAAATACAGGATGGCGAGTCGTTTGCGCTTATACGTAAGCTTATTCCGGACATCAGCTTCTTGGACTCGGCCAGCGGCGCGTCAAAAGAAGCTACGTTTACCTTAAAGGCGGAAGACTTTCCCGGCACCGGGTATACTCGCAGCTACGCTTCGACCGTAACGGATTCCGACACGCAGGACTTTGTCCGGCTTCGGGGCAGGGCGGTTGGGCTTCGGGTCGAGTCAACAAACCTGAACATGACATGGCGGCTAGGCTCGCCTCGAATTGATATTAGGCAGGATGGTCGCCGATGAGCGGGCGCAATCTTACACCCCCGTTTTTTGCTTCTCCTCCGGGAGAATACCAGCAGGGTTACTTCTCCGACCTTGTGCGGGCGTTTGCTTTGTACGTGTTTCAGCAACAGCAGGCTGGCGAAGGACGAAACACTTTTACGGTGTTTACGGACCTAAAGACAAATGATGTAGGATTAGAGCCCGGTTCGGTCTTCGAGGTTGACGGTTTTGTAAAGGTCTCGCGCCTCTCCAACCCGCACCCCGCAGGCTCGTCGGCCACGAGCGGCGTAGGATCAGTAACGGTGGTGACCCCATGAGCAACATTGTAATGCCCGATGGAAGTCAATGGCTTCCTTCGACCAGCAAGGAACACGTCAAGTGTTCTTCGTGCGACAACTTGGTTGACACGCCAGAAGAGGTGGCGAGCTTTCCCGATGGTAATTGCCCCGATTGCGGTAATTCTTGGACTGGAACTGAGGCTCGCGGTACTGTAATATATGTGACAATGCCGCAGGCAATTAGCGGCGAAACGTGAGAAACGATATGACGGCAAACCTTGCATATCGGCCCACGGGCCTTCAAAGTCTCGCACTCGACGAAGACGACATCTACGAGTACGAGAAGTCCAAGGGTGACGCAGGAGGCATCGCGGACCTCGGAGCCATACGGGAGCGTATGGAGAAGATGGGCCGGTTCGGAGACGACACCCTAGCTCACGTTGAGACCGGCGAGCTGGTTGTACCGAAGCGTCTTCTTGACAAGATGCCTGAGCTAAAAGAGTCGATCCTCGGGCACCTCCGGGAAATGGGCATAGAAGACCCGGAGCGGTATGTCGTCGGCAACGAAGCGAACTCAATCAACCCTGAAACGGGGTCGCCGGAGTTCGGCTTCTTAAAAAAGATTTTTAGAGGGGTAAAGAAGGCCGTCAAGAGCGTCGGCAAATTCCTCAAGAAGGCCGCGCCAACCATTATCAAAATTGCGGGTACGGTTGTCCTAACTCCGATCATGGGGCCAGTTGCAGCGTCGGCTCTTTCAAGCGGCATTGGAACACTTGTCGGCGGCGGCAGTTTCTCGGACGCCTTGAAATCGGCAGCCATCGGCGGATTGACAGGGGCTCTGGCACCCGGACTTGGGGACGTAGCAGCGCAGGCCATTGGTGGCGCGGCAGAGGCGGCAGTCGCCGGGGGCGACGTTAGCGACATGTTGAAAGGCGCGGCTCTTGGCAGCGCAGGCGCTGCGGCGGGCAAACTTTTGGGCCCCACACTTAGCGATACTGCTCTCGGTAGGACGCTGGGCATGAGCCCCACGGCGCAGACCGGGGTAGAAGCGCTAACGGAAGATGTCGGCAAGTTCGGACAATTCACCTCTGACGTAACTTCCGGGGAAATCAGCAAAGCTTTTGCGCCCTCCGTAAGCGCCATTGAGCGTTTCGGTTCTCCGATGCCCGCTACAACCGCAGCCGCGGATGCGGCAAACGTTTCTCCCGGATACGGGCCCGGAACCGGTGCGCCGACCACGGTTCCTACGACCGCAGCCATGGCGGCAGACGTTTCTCCCGGATACGGGCCCGGAGCCCCTGATTTAGATGCGAGCGCCATAGGGGACATGTACACACCCGGAACCGTTGCGCCGGGGCCGCTCGACCGAGCTTCGAACTACTTCAAAGATACCTACCCCGAGACAGCCAGCTTCCTTGACCGCGCCAGTAAAAGACCCCTTGAGACTTTCGTCACCGGCCAAGACAAATTGACTGCGGCGTCTCCGAGCGTTGTCGAAGCCAAAAGAGCCGCCTATATCGCGAAGAAAGCAGATTTTACTAAAGAATACGGTCAGCCTAAGACTTTTCAAGACGCTGTGGCGCTAGAGAGTCTAGGCAAGAGCGCGGCAGCCGCGGCAGAAAAAGCCGCCCTTGCAAAAGGGCCCAGCTTCCTCGCTCGCAACCCTTACCTCGCTACCGTCCCGCTTGCGGCGGCACCGTTCGTTATGGACGACCTGATGGAAGTTCCGGAGATGGAGAAGCCCGACGTTCTGTCTGACGCTCAGCGGACCGCGATGCGCGAAGGACCGTCCGAGGAGCTTATCAACCAGTACCGTCTCGGCACGGAAGCCTTGTTCCCGGGCGTCACGCCCGCCGCAGAACGCCAGACGAGGGTTGCCACAAGACCCACGTCTTACGGCTATTCTCCGTACCTACGCCAGCGGTATCCGGAACTCTTCGCCGCAGAAGGCGGCGGTGTGTTCCCGCGGCGGACGGGCGGTATCATGCCTGATGAAGGCATTCCCGACAAAGACAGCGTCAAGGCCCTTGTGATGCCCGGCGAGTTTATTTTTACGACTGACGCGGTAAGAGGCGCGGGTAACGGGAACTTACGTCAGGGTATAAACAACATGTACAGCGTGATGCGGAACCTAGAAGCCCGCGGTAGGGGAATGGCATAATGGCGGAACCTCAGATTACCGAGCAAATTGTCCGGGAAGCCCCGGACATTGAAGCGATTAAGATTGCGCTTCTTAAAGACGCTCAAGAGCTTTCCAAACAACCGGTCTCGCTCTCCGACTACCAAGTAGCGGGGCTCTCGGACCTTCAAAAGGCCGCGATGGCCCGCGGAGAAGCGGGCATCGGCGCATTCGAACCGTACATTCAGACAGGGACGGGTCTTCTCGGTGAAGCGGCAGCGCCCACCCGGGCAGCCTACGGAGCGTCGGCACCTTTTGTGACCGGCGGCATCGAAGGCGGTCAGGCGCTAATGCGGCAAGGCGCTCAGGGCCTGACGCCGGAGATGATTCAGGGTTACATGAACCCGTTTCAACAGGCTATCTCCGACGAGATTAACCGCTCTTACGACATCGCCCAGAACCAAGCGTCAGCGCAGGCCGTTGGCGCGGGAGCCTTCGGCGGGTCTCGCGGCGAGGTAGCGCTACAGGAGATTAACCGCAATCGGGCCTCGGCCCTTGCACAGGCGCAAGCGCAGGCTTTTCTCAACGCGCAAAACCAAGCGTCGGCGGAACGTCAGCGGCAGATGGCTGCCGGTCAGGGCATTGGAAGTCTCGGTGTCAGCGGCGGCCAGACGCTTGGACAAATGGGCCTCGCTGCGGGCGAAGCGCTCAGCAACCTTGGTATCCGTCAGGCCGGGCTCGGCGAAGCTGTGCAGGGTCTGGGCCAGAAAGAAACCACCTTCGGCTTCGACCTCGGCGAACGCCAGCGGTTGCTCGACCAGATGACGCTGGACGCTGCCCGCAAGAGCGAGGTAGAACAGGCCTACGAGCCGTACCAGCGGCTTGGCTTCTTGAGCGACATTTACAAAGGTGCGCCTTCGACACAGATGTCCCTCACTGGAGCTTCGGTGCCAACGGCGTCGCCCTTCCAGCAACTCGTCGGCGGCTTGACGGCTGTTGGCTCTACCGCAGCGGCGGCTAATAAAGCAGGATTGTTCGGATGATGAATAGAGATGTAAT